>Ga0224555_1004966_pt1 | contig 11686 bp, 15 predicted proteins | sample 714S23034metaG_FD_180687 | JGI IMG/M metagenome (GOLD analysis project Ga0224555, IMG submission 180687) | Peat soil microbial communities from Stordalen Mire, Sweden - 717 S2 30-34 | ecosystem: Environmental > Terrestrial > Soil > Wetlands > Peat | place: Sweden: Norrbotten County, Stordalen...
AAGCGAATGCCCGTGCTGGCGGCCAGTGTCGGGCATTCGCTTGAGCCAGAAACGCCCATTGATCTGGGCGATATACATCGGGATGCCGGACGCTCCCACGCACAGGCAATTCGGCCGGAGTTTGGAGTTGTATGCGCTTTGGAGCATCTGCTCGAAGTCCGGTTGGTCAGGCGAAACGGTAGCCTGTCCAAAGCTGTATCGGGCCACTGCAACCTCCTCTTAAGCTGCTTCGCTGCCGGCGTTCTTATCTGGCTTGATGGCCGCGTCCTCGATCGCCAACTGGTCGCCCAGCTCAATTCCGAACTGCTCTGCGGTACCTGCGGGAAGTTCGAGCACCATTCGAGTTTGAAACCGGATCGAGCCGACGCGCCACGGCTTAACAGCCGCATCGATCGCTACGACCCGCCAGTGCTTGTCGAGGTAAAGGACATCGATCGGTATGCGCATCCAGCATGTGTGAATGCTCGAACAGGGCCGCAGCAACATTCCTGTTCCGGGCACCAGTAACTTCCTCCCTATCAGGCCAACCAGCTTGTCCAGAAACGAATCTGCAACCTGAATCCGGTCGCCCACAATGCAGGTTTTGCGGGTCGAATCGACAACCCTGATCTCTTTCATTGGGGGTCACCAGGTCCTTTGCGCGAAGAAGATACGCGCGGTGAATCAACGGGATCGCTCTGATTGAGATCCCCTGTGGTTGCGGCGACAACGGGCGCGAGCAGCATTCCAACAAAAGCCAGTGCAATTATCAAGTCGTGCATCGTTTGTATCCCTTGAAGCGCATCAAAATGAGGAGGACGGTGAGTGGTCACTCCGCTCACCGTCATTGGTATGGGCGCGGATGATGGACTATATCTCCTTTTTCGTGCCACGGTGCCAGACGAGCAGGCCGAGCACGATGACGAAGAGAATGCCTGCAATGGCGCGAATCTCGGTCCCAGTCATCGATCAATCTCCTTTCTTGGAATCATTGGCCGAACGTACTGAACCCACGAATAATCGAGATCACGGCGGGCCCCAGTAGGACGACGAAAATCACTGGAAAGATGAAACATACAAGCGGAATCAGCAATGTGATGCTGCTGCGTGCGGCGCGTTCCTCTGCACGCTGCTTCCGTTGCATGCGCAGGGAGTCCGCGAGGACGTGCATAGACTCCGAAATGGGGGTCCCGAACTTCTCTGCCTGGAAAAGCATGTTGGCAATCTGCTCGATATCCTCCGACTTTGTGCGGTCCACGAGCTTTTTCCATGCCTGGACGCGGGTATCTCCGAGCGACCGTAATCTGCCAAGATGCAGCAGTTCATTGCATAGATCGGGGTATGCGACATCAAGCACACCGGCGGTACGCTGCACCGCCTGGTCTACGCCGAGACCGGCATCCATGCAGATGACCAGCAAATCAACCGTGTCGGGCAGACTCCGCCTAATCGTATTCCGGCGCTTCTTCACCAGCCTCTCCAGCACAAAGTCGGGGATCAAGTAGCCGGCACCCGCCACGCCGAGAATGATGGCGAAGCCGGTAGTGAAGAACGATGCCAACGCAACTGCGGCAACCGGCAACAGGACACGGATGCCAACATAGATGTCCAGCGCATGCGCATCGTAGAATCCTGCACCGGACAAACGTACTCGCATCCTCTTGCTGTCAGCGATACCCAGGCGTACGCGAATCGAGTGAACCATATTCGAAAAGCCGACAAGCGCACGCGCAGAGGAGCCGGCACGCTCTTCTAGAGCCCTGAGGTGCGGGTTGACGACGGCCGCGCTTCTCTTTGCCAGCTGAGCCTTTTCGTGGCGCATGAGAAAGAAAACAAAAGCAGCCATGGCCGCGGAGAAACTCGCAACGCTGATTAGCAAATAGAGAATCTGGGTCATCTCTTAAGCCTCCGGCCTCGTGATTGCGTATACCAGCGCACTACCAATCGAGAGGGATGCACATGCGTAATACAGCAGGTAGTGCCCAACTGGATCAGTTAGCAAAGGGTCCAACCATTCCGGGTTTAGGATTCTCATTGCCAGCGCAAGCCCAATGGGCATACAGACCAAGACAATGCCACTGATGCGACCCTGCGTGGTTTTGACCCGTAGTTCTCCGTTAATACGAATGCGCTCACGGATCATTTGCGTAGTCCGGTCCAGGACCTGAGGAAGATTGCCTCCGGTCTCCCTTTGGACCATTACCGCGGTGACCATGAATCGCAAATCCTGTGTTGGGATTCGCTCGCTCATTTGCAGGAGAGCCTCGTTCTGCTGAAGACCTAACCTGACCTGACCGCCCATTACCGCAAATTCAGACCTCACGGGCTGGATTGCCTCTTGACCTGCAATCTCGAACGCTGCCTGTACCGAATGACCCGCCTTAACGGCGCGTGAAATGAGATCCATGGAGTCTGGTAAAGCTTTATCAAAAGCGGCCAGGCGCCGACTACGCATGAGGAGCAAATACAGATACGGGAGTATCGCTCCCACACTCAAGAAGATGCACTCGACAAATAGAATTGTGACCAGCAACCAGGCAAGAAGAAAACCGACCACCGCTCCGGCAAAGGAAAGCCCGAAGACCGTTGGCACGCTTAGAGACAAGGCCCCCTGCTGGATTAGCAAATCAATGTGCTTGGCAATTGATGTGCCGCGCAGCCCCCTATCAGCCTTGGCATTTTCGGCTCGTGCGGGATCGATCAGGGGCGGCTGATCCCCGGAGTCCGCGCCATTGCTTGACGAGATGTTCTGCGCCCTGTTCAGCGTCGCCTGCTCGGCTTTGGAGGAGCGCGTCGAAAGCAAAAAGACGACAAGAGTGACCACAAACAATCCGATAAACAGACCTATAAACTGCATCCTTATACCTCCATCCGGTGATCGAATATATCGCGAGCGAGAGCGACCCCAGCAGTCGCAATGACCTCCAAGCAGCGGGGGCGCAAGCCCATTCCTCGAAATGCGCCATGAACTCGGCCCTGGCTATCCACGCCGGATTTCTCGAATGTGAAGATCTCTTGTGTTGTCAGTACATCTCCTTGCATGCCGGATAGCTCCGTAATGTTCGTGATGCATCGTCTGCCGTCGCTCAAGCGGCTTGCCTGGATGATCAGGTGGATTGCGTTGGAGATTTGTTGTTTGATGGCCTTCTCTGGCAGGTTTGTGGAGCCCATCAGCACCATGCTTTCCAGGCGCGTTATTGCATCGCGCGGGGAGTTCGCATGAATGGTGGCAAGCGATCCGTCGTGGCCAGTGTTCATGGCTTGTAGAAGGTCCAGAGCTTCTTCACCGCGCACCTCGCCCAAGACGATCCTGTCTGGGCGCATGCGCAGGGCGTTGACAACCAACTCGCGCTGCCTGATTTGCCCCCTTCCTTCGACATTGGCCGGACGGCATTCCAGCCGCACTACATGCTTCTGCTGTAGTTTCAGCTCAGCGGAATCTTCGACAGTGATGATGCGCTCTCGCGGACCTATGGAACGAGATAGGACGTTGAGCAGCGTGGTCTTTCCGGCGCCAGTTCCACCCGAAATAAGGCAACTGAGTTTGGCCTTGACCGCGGCCTTGAGGAACTCCAGCATTTCGGGAGTGATGCTTTTGCTCGCGACGAGATTCTCTGCCGTCAAGGGACGCACGCCAAACTTGCGAATGCTAATGATGGGGCCATCCAGGGCCAGAGGGGGAATGATTATATTGACGCGCGAACCGTTCGACAGACGCGCATCGACCATCGGGGAAGACTCATCGACGTGGCGGCCCACAGCAGAGACAATCCTGTCGATGATGTGCATGAGGTGTTCCCTGTTATAGAACCTGACGTCGGTTTCTTCGATGATCCCCTTGCGTTCGACATAGACCGTCGTATGAGTATTGACGAGAATATCGTCTACAGTTTCATCATCGATCAAGGGTTGCAGCGGGCCGTACCCGTAGACCTCCTGGAGAACCTGCTCCGCCAGTTGATCGCGCTCCACGCCACTGTAGGGCATGCGCCGCCGCGCGATTATATTGATGATGGCCTTGCGCATCTCCTCCTTGTCCTCGGGGCGCGCGTGAATGAGTCTCTCTGGATGCAATTGAGACAACAGCTCTTCGTGGATGGCCTGGGTGTCTCTCGCGGGAAAGTGCCGGATCTCCGCGACTGCGCTCGGGCTCACGTGTCGGGGAGGAGCCGAAAACTCGATTGGGACTTCGATGGTAGCGCTCGATTGACCAATCTCAGTTGGATCGTTTGGTGAAGGCATGATGGGCTACCTTTTTAGTCCAAAGAATGATCCCTTGCGGGGAGCTGGCACTGCCTCTTCATCTATGAGCCCAAGCACGGCGTTCAGGTTGTCATGGAACCCATGTACCTGTTGAGGAACCTGATGCCCGGCATTGATTGCGGCAGAGATCGGTTCCGAGAGATCGGGGAAGGTAGCGGCAAATGGGATGCCGGCTGAGTTCGCCATCATTTCTAGTGTCAGCGGACCGCGTCCAGCGCGGGTTATGATCAGCTTCTGCCGGTCCTGGTTTCGGCCCAGCATATCCAAATAGCGCGACACGTCGCGCATCGAGGCGATGTCGAGAGGAGAAACAATAAATACCTGGTCTGCACGTTGCGCTAATGCGGCGGTTTCCGGGAGCGCCGGGTCTGCGTCGAAGATTGTGAAGTCGCTTTCTGCACGCAGCAACGCCAGCACCCTGTCGATGACTTCAACGGTTGGTGGTTCCGGCCGAAAATGTTGCCGTCTCGTCGCATCCGAAAGCGAAGAGCAGTCATCGGGAGAGCACAAAACGGACAAGCCTGTGGAGTGTCGCACGAGCATGGTGTGCAATAGCGCGCCGTCGAGCCTGTGAATGTCTCCCACAATGGTTGAGAACGAGTAGCCGGAGTTTGTCAGATTCAGGTAAACCGCAACGTGCCCCAACTGGCGTTTGAGATCGACCAAGAGGATGTTCTTATTGGGCAGTCCGGCAAGCGCTAGCGAGGTATGAACTGCCAGCGTGGTGGCACCTGCACCTCCCCGAACACCGATGAAAGCGACCATGCGCCCGTTCCGGCTGGATTCATTTTCCATAGCCGTGACGCGACGCAGGACGTTACCAAGCGCGGAGTCGACCTGTGAGTCTGTCGCCGGCCATCGCAGGAACTCGCTGCACCCGGCGCGCATGGCCCGCAATAGTATGTCGTTATCGGAAGTGAGGGAAACCGCCACCGGCCATATCCGCGGTGTTGCATTAGCGCTCAATGCCTCTGCCGTTCTGATTCCTTGTTCAACATCGGTGAAGTCGATAAAGGCAATGCAGGGCGCATCCGGGGACAATTGCGAAAGGTCAATACGGCTGCCATTGGTGAGGTACTGACTGATCTTGCCTACACCTAGCCCCTGCGAACCAGCAACGCGTTCAAGCAGTGTCACCAACTCCGGGTTGGCGCGGACAGCAAGTAGCAGTGGACGATTGACCATCTCTATTTCTTTCCGTTGAGTGACTTGTCGAATGTACTGGTTTCCAAGAAGGGCCTTGCGGGTATGGGCGGAGTTGGCGCCGCATCCGGATTGGTGACCTCATCGACGATGTGGGGGGTTACGATGACGAGCAGCTCGGTCGTTGAACGTTGCGTGCTCTTCGAGTGAAAGAGCGCACCGATGATAGGAATCGATGCAATCCCGGGCATGTGCTCGAACTGATCGGTAAGGCGCCGGTCGAGCAATCCTGTCAGCGCGAAGGTTTGGCCGTCCCGCAGTTCAATGTCTGTTTCTGCGCTGCGCGAGCTGAGGGCAGGAATTGAATAGCCGGCGATTTCCACTTCGTTCGTATAGTCGAGAGCGGAAACCTCCGGTGCCACATGCAACCGTATGGTGCCGTCATCGAGGACTGTGGGCAGGAAAGTGAGGCTCACGCCGTAGGGTTTGAACTCGACTGATACGGCAACCTGTCCACTGACACCCCCTTCCACCATCGGGAACGGAAATTCACCTCCTGCCAGGAAGGTGCCTGTGTGGCCGGAGAGTGCAGTAATCGTCGGTTCTGCCAGGATCTGCAGAACTTGTTTTGACTCCATATCCTGAATGGCCGCGCCGAGGTTCAGGCTCTGGCTGTAAAGCAAGAGATTGAGAGGTGTGTTAACCGTTTCAGTTAGGGTGGAAATCGGGTTGCTGATGGTTGGGGCCTGAAACGCTTGATATTGGCCGGTTCCCGTCATGGCAACTGTGTTGCCCAGGGAAAGCAGGCTGAAGCCCAACTGGCCGGCTTTGGTGCGATCGACCTCCGCAAACTTCACCGCCAGGCGCACCTGGCGCAAGTGGGGTGGCGCAATGCGCAGAGAGTTGGCGATTGTCTTGCCGAAGCCGCCGGCAAGCTTGGATGCCAGTCCGAATTCTTCCTGGGAAGCGACATACCCGTGCAGGATGATGTTGTCCTGATCGGAGGAAACCAGAATCTTGTCCAATGGGAACTGGTTCTCGAAAGCTTCCTGTAGCCGAGCGACGTTCACATCGACGACGATGCTGTATGCGGTATTGGCTCCCTGCTCATCCCAAAACACGATTGTCGCCATGCCGGAAACCAAGCCGCTGACGACGACCTGGCGTGGGCTGGCCGCATAGGATTGAAGCACCATGGGATTGTCGACGTACACACGGGAAAGGGGTGTCGTTGTGTCGAAGAACAACGATTGACCTACCTTCACATGGAGTGTCTGGCCAACGCCGCCGGGGACAACGGGAACCGTCGAGGCCTCCATGCGAATAAGCGAATCCGGCGGCGCCTGTTGTGCAAAGCTGGCTGAGGCGGCCAGCGTCCCAATGAGAACAGGAAACAGGAAAGCTAGTGGTCGGTAAGTCACTTCAGGATTCCTCCCACGGGCGGAGGTGCAGGCGCATCCCCAACCGGAATGTTGTTGCGGAATGTCTGCGTAGATCTCCTCACTCCAAGAATGACTTCGAGATGCTGGAGATTGGGCTCGTCTGTCTTAGTGGCAAGACCCTTCGGCACAGTGGATCGGGATTCCGGTGCGGGCGGTCCGGCCAGATCTGAGAGATAGGTGGCCCGGTGCAAAGCGCTGCCATGGTCTGCGCCGTTGCGCAAAGCTAGATGGACGATCCCCTTCTGCTGTGCTAGCGCCACCTTGCGGGCGTCATCCGGTGTAACGAGGAGGGTTACCACGGATACCGACGTCGGCTTGCCGGAAGGATCGGGCACAATCTGTTTTCCGGTTGCCAGCACCCCAACATCTTCGAGCACGACAATCGTTCGATCACGATCAACGACTTGCTTAATCGGCTGCATCATAGGCCCAGCGGTCACAGCCTTAATGGTCATCAACACATCTACATGCGCTCCGGGGAAGAGAAACCCCCCGAAGTCCGCAACTTCGTCAGTCTGGATTGCGATTGCGCGCATCCCCTCGGGAATCTTCTGGGGAAGACCAAGGGAGGAATCCGCCGACGCCAATAGTTTCTCGGTTACTACCATGCCGCTGGCCAGGGGGAAGGAAGCAATGCGTCCCACTGCTTTATCCGGTGAGTTGAACGCGCCCTCCACCGGCAGAGTGCTGCTCCAATTGACCGTGGTGAGCATGTCGGGGCCCAAGCGCTCGCCCGCCGCAATGTCGCGGGTCGCGGCGACATAGTGCCACTCGCTGGAGGTCTTCGCCCCATCATTCGTTCCCGTCTGGATCTTCCGGTAAACAATGAAGACACACAACGTGGCAACGACCACAGATACGAGCACACCTATAAAAAGCTTGCGCATGTTGTTCATTTGAGCCCTCGGGTGATAACGAGCACGGCGATGCTGCCAAGCGCCACGGCAGTGCCGTAGGGCATTTTCAGGGCATCGGGGCCTTCCAAGGTCAGCACGGGATGCGGGGTAAGCCCTCCGTGAAAGTGGTGCAGCAGGATCATGAAGACATTGCCAAGCCGCCTGCCAACTTGGCGTTTCCAGATGATGATCCCCATGGCAATCACTCCGCCGGCAAGCGCGATGCAGGCCATCTCCATGAACACGTGCGGCATCGCCGCAAACGTGGCAATAGCTGTGATCAGCTTGACGTCACCACCGCCCATTGTGTGAAGACGGTAGAACATCGCCATAAAGAAGAAGGTGATGATGGCCGCCGCCATCGAGGAGACCAAGCCGCGCCACCCATCGAGAGCGCCGCGCAGGACGATGCCGCACACGGCAGAGGAGTACGAGAACCAGTTCGGGATGCGGCGCGAAGAGCGCAGGTCGAAGACTCCACCCGCTATCCCAACAACAGCTGCTGATGCAAGGCAAACGTCGTCCGGACGAATATCCATAGCAGCACTATGGAGAAACAAAAAACGAGGGGGAAGTCCTAGATGCAGAGAAAATGAAAAATATTTTGCTCTTTGCGGAAAGACGTTGTGAACTGGTCGCAGCAAGGCAGCCTTACGGCGAAGCCGGCTGCGCGTGAATCCGGCGCGGCAGTTAAGAGGCGCTGGACAATGTCGTCCCGACGTTGGTGAAAACGGCAGCAATGCCGTTTGCGACCGTCCGCGCGGAAGCGATCACACCCATGGCAAGCAGTGCCAGGATCATGGCATACTCGACCAAATCCTGGCCGGACTCGTCGGCAAATAGCTTGAGCAGGAACTGCTTCATGACGCCTCCTGGTTACACCACGGATGTCAGATTGGTGCCCACAGTCTTAAATGAGTTGGAAATATAATTCGACAACGATTTCATGGATGTTATTGAACCCAACGCGACCAGAGAGATCACAAGGGCGTACTCCACAAGGTCCTGGCCGCCTTCGTCGCAGTGAAGTTGTTTGAGTGTTCGAATCATTGCTCTGTCCTATCGCTCTCCGTTGTAAGCGTGAATATCGTGCGTAAGAAATTGCGTGGTTGGCAACTCTCGCGATCCATCTGGAAGAGAAGACCGTTGTTGAGTGTTCGGACAAGATTCTGCAATGGGAAATAGGCCGCGGCAGGTGAATGACGCGGCCGTTCCCGGTTGATGGGGGAAGCCACGGGTCGACCGTTTAGATCGACGAGACAAGGGTGGAGCCGACGGTAGTGAACGCGTTGGAGATGTAGTTGGACAACGTCTTCATGCCGGTGACGGAGCCCAGACCGATCAGAGCGGCCACGAGGGCATACTCCACAAGGTCCTGGCCGTTTTCATCGCGGTGAAGCGAGAGAAGCTCGGCCTTTACGGTGGGCAGGATAGCTTTCATTGAGGTATTACTCCTTGGAGGTGTCGGACAGGCGTGATGGTCCCGCTCCGCACCTGTAGGCTATGTGGCTGCAATTTGAGACGCAAGGTTAAGTGAGAAGTATTTTAAGGATTTTTCCATGGGTACCGGGATTGGGAGGGGAGCAAGCAAAGGAAGCTGGAGCAAGCATGCCTCTTGCATTCTCGTGTTGAGCACCACAACGCCGAGCGCGAACCGTTGCCGAGGTTTGCGATCACGAACGCGGCGCGTGCTGTGCGGCCGTGATGCTGGGCGCACCAGGGCTACGCTCTTATGCTGCGGAGCGTAGGGCGCTGCCTAATAAACAATGTTGCCCGTTGCTGTGCCTTTGATAGTAGACGGAACGAACGGCAGGTGAACGTAGGGCGTGTACGGCGTTGTGATCATCACCGTTACCGGGCTTTCAGGATTGTTGTTTCCCGCGGCCCAGGTGCTTTGCACCGCAAGGCTTGTCATGTTGTGACCGGTCGATTTGGCCACTTGTGCTACCACTCCGGTAACGTTGGCTCCAGCTGCATCCGGGCAGATGCTGTTGATGCTGCCTCCCGGGCCGCTGCAGTTGGGGGCGTCGGTCCCATGCGTCATGGCATACTCTACCCCCTGGCGTGCCGCGTATTGCAATACCGCCGTTGTGTAGCAGTACATGCACATCTCAAACACCCAGAGCAGCATGGGAATGACGACAAGCATTGCTACCGCGGTCTCAATTAAAGTGGACCCTCGATTGTCGTGGAATGCACTTCGGAAGATTCGACGCATTGAGGAGGCTCCCTTGCTAGTTCAGTTGGCGCATGTACACGCTGCGCCCGTAGATGGTGGTGGGCAGGGTCAACGATAGTTTTCCGAATAGCTTGAACGCGATCGGCGGGTTCATGGCTGCGCTCACCTTGACTGCATTGATCGTGAAGTAGGCTGATTCTGGATCGGCATTGAAGGCAGGCGCATTGGAGTAGGAATTTCCCGCGCATGACGACGAGTTCGCCCAGGAACTACCGCTGATCGCGGCGCTCGCCGCATAGGCGCTCCAGTTTGTGCTGGAGAGCCCTATCCATCCATTGACCTCGTTTGCGGCAATGCTGCAGGCCGCACTGACAGCTGGCAATGAATTGCTTGCTGTCGCTTGCTGGCCCTGGGCAGCATAAACTGCTGCCTGGCGGCTCGCTGAGGTAATACCGGCGCCTACATAGGCTACAAATGCGAAATTGGCGGCCATGGACAGCATCAGCACGAGCACCATGCTTAAGATGGCTGTCTCGATCAATGCCTGCCCGCTGGCATCCCGAAAGAGTGGAACCGCAACTCCAGCACGTTTGAGTTGGACTGAGCCTTTCATCACGATCTCCTATCCTGTTCTCATCTTGTTCCGCACTTGCTGCGACGATTATTCGATCCAGAACTAATTGTTCTGGAAGTTCGTGACATGAAGGACCGTAGCGGAGGTAGGGATCGAGTATGTCGTGTAGAAGCCTATGCCGGCTCCGTCAAAGTCGGGACATTGAGTATCGTCTTCTATGCAGTAATCAGCCCACTCAGCCGAGGCGGTTCCGTAAATCCAGATTTGATCCGTGTTGGTAACTGCGCAGGTGAATTTAACTTGAGAATCACCTTGGTCCACGAAGACAGGGAACGGGTAACCGCCGCTCCACTTATACGTTATGTTGGGAGTACCAAAGTTGCCATTGATAGCCGTCCAGGTCGATCCGCTGTTGCAGCTATAGTAGATGGAAGCAGATGGACCTATGACCGTAACGTTGTCTAGATCGGGCCCGATGCCGCCACCGGCGGCGAATACCGTTACGTTAACCGTCCCTGATGGGGCCGTTTGATTTCCACCTCTCATTGTGCTAGTGGTGGCTGTGCACCATTGCGAGCCGAGTGTGCATAATGCTGTGAGCTCTGTAGGAATTGTCTGGGTGGTACTTGCGTTTGTCGTCGAAGCCTCTAGCCCGCAGTTGCAGTGTCCTGCGACCTGAATTGTCTTCCAGGAACTCGGCATGCCGAGTACGTGTGCAAAGATCCCTAAGAAGGTGACCGGTACATTTTCGGTGACCGCGACGCTCATGTACGGAGCCGGAGCATTCGCGTAGCTAAGGGTCACGGGAGTGATGCTTGTGTTGGCCGGTGCCTTTGTCAAATTCCACTGAACATCGTTCGAAGGAGTGTTGCTCGTGAGCCCGCCGCTCGGATAACCGTTCAGCTTGGCGTAATAGCACATTGCACTGTTCGAACTTGTCGCGCAGTCTCCAGAGGCCGTTCCTCCGTTGGATGGAAGAAAGTTGTATGCCGTCACAGGCGCGGAAGTTAAGCTATGGTTCGCAGCATATAGCAAATCCATGGCACCAGCAGTGCAAGCAGCCTCTGCGGCCGTGTCGGCCCACTGCTTGTGGACCCAGGCCACAGACATGTCGTACGCCGATCCCATCAGTACCGAGCTCATGACCATTATGGCCGTGAGCCACACCGTCAAGGTCTGACCGCTCTCGCACCGATGCAGTGCTTTCCAG
>Ga0224555_1004967_pt1 | contig 11685 bp, 6 predicted proteins | sample 714S23034metaG_FD_180687 | JGI IMG/M metagenome (GOLD analysis project Ga0224555, IMG submission 180687) | Peat soil microbial communities from Stordalen Mire, Sweden - 717 S2 30-34 | ecosystem: Environmental > Terrestrial > Soil > Wetlands > Peat | place: Sweden: Norrbotten County, Stordalen...
GGTGGATATAAGGAAACGAAGTTTCACCGGGTCGATAAGGGAGTCGGATTTGCCCATATTACCGCTTGTATCTCAAGGACAACATAACCTTGGGAGAGGGAAGGGGCAATACCTTCACCATGCTTCTAAAGGAGTGGAGGAAAGGAGATTGCGGTAACGCTATTAACTCTGAATATTTCTAGAACTCCGGTGGAAGCTATACTGGAAGGCCAAGTGAAAGCGAAAGCCTCTGGAAGAAGATGATTGGAAAGCCGTATTCGGGAAAACCGAACGTCCGGTTTGATGAGGGGGAGCTGGAGATAGAACCATTTGGCAACTACGCCAGCTCTCTACTCTACTAAAGTCAGCAAGCACTTCTTCCTGTACTGAAAAAATCGACAACAACAATGAAGATGCAAGACTTCAATTCGTAACAAACACAATTTACGACTGACGATAAACATCGACGCCACGTTCCATTTTTGTTGTCTATATTTCATTGACACACAAGGTTATTCTTCATATACTTTCAATATGAAAAAGAAAGCTCTTATCAATTTTTCCATAATTCCCAAAGATGATCCGAAACAGGCACTGCGCATCCGGCGTTTTTTAATGGCAGCGGCTGCCTACGCTCTTTGGGGTTTTCTTGGTTATATGTCTTATCTGGCGGGCCTCGTGGAATGGAAGGCTATCGCCGGATTGCTGATCATGTTATCCATCATCAACATTACCCTGTATATAGCCTTACGCACGGGTCTGAATATGAAGATGGCCGATCCCAGCCTGACGGCCATCCAGATGTGTGCAGCCATCATTTTGGTGATGTATGGAATGTATTTTGCCCAAGAGGCACGCGGTGTCCTGTTACTGATTTACATCATTATCCTTCTGTTCGGTATCTTCCGCCTCAATACCCGCAGTTTTTTATATATCAGTATCTTTACCCTTCTGACCTACGGAGGCGTTATCATCCTTCTGCGCCTCTTCCGGCCCCAAGGCGTCAATTTTCAGATGGAATATCTTCAATTGGTTGTGTTGGGTCTTGTCCTGGTGACCTTTTCCGTCATCGGGGGGTATATTTCCAGCCTCAGAACCAAGATTTCCAAAGACCGTTCCACCATCCAGCGAATGACCGACAACATCCAAGACGTCATTTTCGTTCTGGATATGAATTTGAATTATACCTATGTCAGCCCTTCTGTAAAAATCCTGAGGGGATACGAACCGGAAGAGGTATTGAAACAAGCACCTCTTGATGCATTTACGTCTTCTTCATTGGATCTGTCCAAGAGGACACTATCCGAGTTCATGGAACTGGGAAAATTAGAACATAAAGAGGACATATCCCGGACACTTCAACTGGAAATTAAGCGAAAAAATGGGACCAACGTGTGGACGGAGACGATGGTTTCTTTTATCAGAGATAAAAATCAGCGGCCGGTGGGTATTCTTGGCGTAATGCGTGATATTACTGAACGCAAGAAGGCGGAATCCCAAAGGGAGGTTATGATCGAAGCGATACGTCAAGGTGAGGAAAAATATCGAACTATTCTGGAAAGCATCCAGGAAGGCTATTTTGAAGTTGATCTTAACGGTAAATTTACCTTTTGCAATAATTCAATGGCCCGGCTCACCGGACACTCCAAAGAGGAATTGCTGGGTATGAATCATAAGCAGCTTACAAATGAAGAAACCGCAAAAGAAGTTTTTCAAGCATTTAGTGAAATTTACAATACAGAGGAACCTTCCAAAGGATTCGATTGGCAGATTATAAGAAAAGATGGGGGTGAAGGATATATTGAAGCATCCGTATCGTTACAAAAAGATTCATCCGGTAAACCAACAGGGTTTAAAGGAATGATCCGTGACATTACTGAACGCAAACGGACAGAGCAACAGATCAACTATATGGCTACCCACGATGCCCTGACCGGACTGCCCAACCGTTTGATGTTCAGCCAACTTCTGAACCAGGCAATCCGGTCTGCACAGCGTCATAGAAAGCAGTTAGCGGTTTTATTCATCGATCTTGACCGTTTCAAAGCTATCAACGACTCCCTGGGTCACGAGGCGGGAGACCGGCTGCTGAAAGAGATGGCCAAACGGTTTAAAAGATCGCTGCGTGCAGACGATGTTGTCGGTCGTCTGGGAGGAGATGAATTCGTTATATTCATCGAGGAACTGGAGGAATTTAGACAAGTAGAAAACGTAGCCCACAAGATACTTACCACCACTATCCAACCGATGACTCTTCAAGGTGAAGAATGCAGAGTAACAGCCAGCATCGGCATCAGCATGTACCCCGGGAATGGAACGGACGAACAAACCCTGATAAAAAATGCGGACATGGCCAAGTATTTCGCGAAAGAAGAAGGCAAGAATAACTACCAGTTCTATTCCAAAGATATTCAGTCACAATCAAATAAACGCTTCTCTATAGAAACAAACCTGCGTCGTGCGCTGGAACGCAATGAACTATCTTTAAAATATCAGGCTAAGTTGGATTTCAAAACCGGCATGATCACGGGTGTGGAGGCCCTGCTGCGCTGGAAAAATCTATCCATTGGTTTAATAACCCCGACACAATTCATTCCGGTGGCCGAAGAAACAGGGCTGATCGTGCCCATCGGCAGGTGGGTGATGAAAACGGCATGCGCCCAAAATGTCGCCTGGCAACGCCAGGGCCTGCCACCTGTCTGTATGGCGGTAAATTTATCGCTTCGTCAACTCATGGACGATAACTTATTAAAAGATATTAAAGCCGCATTGGATGATTCCGGCATGGCGCCAAATCTTTTGGAATTAGAAATCACGGAAAGTATGGTAATGCAGAATCCTGTGCGCCTGATTGAGTTGCTAACCAATATCAAGAAACTAGGCGTGCGTATAGCCATCGACGATTTCGGCACAGGCTACTCTTCTCTCGCTCAGATCCAACACTTCCCTATCGACACGCTCAAGGTGGACAGATCCTTCATTCGTAACCTGGCGCAAGATTCCGAGAACCAAGCGATTACCCAAGCGATCATTACCATGGGCAAAACTCTCAAGCTTACCGTTGTGGCCGAAGGTGTGGAAACGCAAGAGCAGAAAGACTTCTTACGGGATCTTATCTGCGATGAGATGCAGGGTTTTTATTTCAGTAAGCCTATTGCGCCTGATCAGTTTGGCGATCTGCTGCGTAAGAACAACATTCCTTCACAAGTGTGAATTCGATAGCGTGCGCATTACCCGTTGCTTGCTGCGGGGATTAACAATACTAATTATTCATTAAATATTTTTTTATGATTGAATCACTTTCGCTGCCTATTCTTCTGTTCATATTTGCTGTGAGTGCAGTTGTAATATGGTTTGCCGGAATTAAATTATCCGAAACTGCCGATATTCTTTCTATACACTTTGGTTTGGGTGAAGCACTAGGCGGTTTGATATTGCTCGCAATTGTAACAAACCTTCCGGAAATTGCCATTACTGTAAGCGCGGCGTTACAGAATAATCTGGACCTTGCCATAGGAAATATTCTCGGCGGTATTGCCATACAAACTGTAGTGCTTGTTGTATTGGATGTATTTGGGCTGGGTAAAAAAGATCCGCTTACTTATCGTGCGGCATCACTGGTATTAGTGCTGGAAGGATTAATGGTAATTACTGTTTTAACATTAGTAGTTGTGGGCAACCTGCTGAAACCTTCTAATATTTACCTGGGTGTATCGCCGGTTGATTTGTTAATCGTGTTGGTATGGCTTTTGGGAATCTACATGATGGGGAAAGCAAGAACCGATTTGCCCTGGCATAAATTAGGTACTCTTCCCAATAGTCAAAAAGAAGAGAGAGGACACAGCAAGAAAAAAAAGCATGATTCGGCAATGAAAAAAGGTGTTCGCATTCAGACGGTTATCTTTATTTTTGCCGTATGCTCACTACTTACATTAGTTGCAGGTGTGGGGTTAGAAGTAAGTGGCGATGCCATTGCCAAACAAATAGGAATGACAGGTGTGTTATTCGGCGCTACCATTTTAGCTGCAGCTACTGCTCTGCCTGAAGTATCAACAGGTTTAGCTTCCATGAAATTGAAGGATTATCAAATGGCGATGAGTGATATTTTCGGAGGCAATGCTTTTTTGCCCGTTTTGTTTATGGTGGCAACAGTTCTTTCAGGAAAATCCGTTCTTCCGCTGGCACACAAAACAGATATTTATCTTACCGGTTTAGGCATTCTCCTTACCATCATCTATATCTGCGGATTAATGTTTCGTCCACGAAAGCAATTATTTTGGATGGGTGTTGATTCATTCTTAGTAATGATCGTTTATTTAATTGGATTGTTGGGATTATTTGTTATTTCTTAGTAGTGAGCCAAGCTGAAAACGAACGAAGTGAAGTTTTCAGCGTAAGGCGAACCATCCTAGGAGCGCAGCGACGTAGGATAGTGAGCACCTTTTGATATCCCCGAAACGAATGCAATGAAGTAGCGAGACTTAAATTTCAAAAACAAGGTGCATTGAAATTTTCTAGTCGAGCTATCCCAGGCACAAAGTGCCATGGGACTCTAAGCGTTGGAACTATCCCAGAAGCATAGGTAGCGATAGTGACTTCCGCTGAGAGCGAATGCAGTGAAACTCGAAGCGTAGGAGGAACTAATGAGACCCAAGTTTCAGAAATAGAATGCACTGAAACTTGCAGGTCGAATTATCCCGCCTCAGGCGGAGGATATCGAAGATATCAGCGGCATCCCGCCAACATAGTTGGCAGGGACGCGGGATTTGACCATTAGTATTGCCCTTTCACTTTTCACATTTTTCAATCAATATTAAATTGACATACAAGACCACGTTTCTTATACTTTCCCTTGCAAAAAGGAAGTTCTTATCAAAAATATTGGATTAAGCGGATCTTTATGAACGGAAAACGGCATCTCATCATCAACATAATTAGTTTTATAACCTTGCTTGTAATTGGCTGGCTAGATTACATTACGGGATATGAATTAGGTTTTTTCATTTTCTACTTTATTCCAGTTTCCATCTCAGCCTGGTTAAACGGCAGGAAAGCCGGATTGATCATGGCATGCATGTCAGCGGCCTGCTGGTATCTGTCTGATTACTATTCGCACCATCCATATTCGAAAGCCTATCTAATCTACTGGGAGATGTGGATACGTTGGTTAACCTTCCTGACCACGGCATTTACGGTGGCAAAAATCAGGGAACTCATGGATCGGGAAAAGCAATTAAAAAATGAGCTGGAAAAGGTTAACAAAGACAATGATGCATTGAGGGAACAGCTTAATAATTCGGAATCAAACAGACATAACGGTAATGCCGGATGAGATTGTCATTGCGAAGAGCGCCTTGCGCACAGCCTGCCCTCGAACTGATCGGGGGTGGCAATCCAATATTCCCCTTATGCTAATTGTAAAAGTAATTGACAAATTGCATAACATCCGTTAGATGTCAGCCATGATTAGTCGAATCGCCGAAAAAACAATTCGTAGACTACTGCGTGGATTTCCCATTGTTACTTTAACGGGGCCGCGTCAATCAGGAAAAACAACTCTTGCCAGAATGGTTTTTAGAAACAAACCTTACGCTACATTGGAAGAGCCTGATTTACGTCAGGCCGCCAATGACGATCCACGTTCTTTTCTGGCGCGTTTCCCCAAAGGCGCTGTTCTGGACGAAGTTCAACGTTGTCCCGGCATTCTTTCCTATCTTCAAACACATGTAGATAAAGACGGCAGTATGGGTCTTTATATTCTAACAGGTTCCCAGCAGTTTGGTCTCATGTCGGGGATTACTCAATCCCTTGCGGGACGTACGGCTTTCGTTGAGTTGCTTCCTTTTTCCACGCGCGAACTGGCAGGCGCGGGCAAACTGCCGGTTAATATTGATACCATGATGTTAACCGGTAGCTATCCGCCGATTTATGATCGAAAGTTGGATCCCTCTAGCTGGTATAGCGCTTACGTGACAGCCTATGTTGAACGCGATATTTGGCAGATGCTTAAAATTCATGAACTGGAAACCTTCCAGCGTTTCATAAAACTTTGCGCGGGGCGAACGGGGCAGTTGCTTAACCTCTCTTCGCTGGCTACAGAATGCGGCATTACCCATAATACCGCGAAGGCTTGGATATCGGTGTTGGAGGCGAGCTATCTGGTTTTTCTTTTGCGGCCTCATTCCGTCAATTTCAATAAACGGCTGATCAGGATGCCCAAACTTTATTTTTATGATGTTGGTCTGGCCCTATGGTTGCTGGGCATTCGAACAACAGAGCAAATTATAACCCACCCATTGCGGGGCAACCTCTTTGAGACATTCATTATTTCAGAGCTTATTAAATCAAAACTCAACCTTGGTAAAAAACCGTCATTTTATTTCTGGCGGGACAGCAACGGCAATGAAGTTGATTTGATTGTCGAGCAGGGAACAGGATTGATGCCCATCGAGATTAAGTCAGGCCGCACCCTTACACATGAAGCTTTTGCGGGATTGGAAAAATGGCGCGCGTTGGCCGGTAAGAAGGCTGTTGTGCCGGCGTTAATCTATAGCGGAGAAGAGTCTTTCACTCAAAAGGGAATCAAAGTTGTCGGATGGAAAAAATGTGGACAACTGCTCAATGAAACTCAAAATTTCACTCGGAAATAATCAAAAAAGCTGAACTCTAACTTAACATGTGATACAATTATTTGAGACAGGTTACAAGTGTGAGCTGTAAATCATGCTTATGAAATCAGGAGGTATTTTCTTGTTGAAAAACAACATCACAACACTCAACGAGTTTAAAGGGGCAGCCTTGCTCAAGCAGGGGGGAATCCCTGTCATTGACGGTATTCTGGCCAATGATTATTCGGAGGCTGTAATTTCGGCCAATCTGCTGGGTTTTCCAGTGGCGCTCAAGATATGTTCAGAGTTCATTCCTCACAAAACTGAACGGGGCGGAGTTGCGCTGAATATCACTGATGCGTCCTCTCTGGACTCGGCCGTCCGGGAGATGAACAATAGATTTTCTGATGTTCCCCATGCGCTCCTGGTGCAGAAGATGGCCCGGCCGGGCACTGAACTCATCCTGGGGGTTAGACGCGATCCCGTGTTCGGGCCTGTGGTCCTCGTGGGCATCGGCGGCATATTCACCGAAATTTTCCGTGACACGGCCATCGACCTTGCCCCGGTGGACAGCACGACCGCTCTCGCTATGCTCCGGCGCCTCAGAGGCGCAGCCCTTCTCGATGGTTACCACTCTCAAGAGCCCCTGGATATTGTAGCTATCGCCAGTGCCGTTTCGGCGCTCTCTCGACTCATATCCGGGCGTCCGGACATTCTCGAAATCGATGTGAATCCTTTCATTGCTTACAAGGATGGGGCCATGGCCGTAGACGCTCTGGTACGGTTGGACGGCAGCCATTCCAGGTCTTCCCAAAAACGTCCTGACCCTGTGACAGTGGCGCCATTTTTCAATCCGGCATCCATGGCTGTTATCGGTGCCTCACGAAGTCCGGGTAAAGGGGGCAACATCATCCTGCGCAATCTGCAGAAGGCTGGTTTCAAGGGCGCCATTCATCCCATCAATCCAACGGTCAAGGAAATCCTTGGCCTGCCCTCCTACGCCAGAGTCTGTGATGTGCCGACACCGGTGGACTTGGCCATGATTGTGATTCCCAAAGCCGCGGTGCGGGAAGCTTTGGAGGACTGCGAGGCCAAGGGAGTCACTAACATCATCCTGAGCACAGGCGGCTACTCAGACATGGGAGAAGCAGGCGCTAAGGAGCAAAAAGTTATTATAGAACAGGCGCGCCGGGCGGGCATCCGGATCATGGGGCCCAATAGTATCGGCACTCTCAACCCATCCGCAGGCATGTCCACTTCCATCGTGGGCCTTGATCCGATCAAGGTCGGCGGCGTGTCGATCATCGGCCAGTCAGGCGTTTTCTCGTCAGGTTGGGCACGCTGGATAGCAGACACCAAGCCCTTCGGGCTTGCCAAGGTGGCCTGCATAGGCAACAAAGGCGACATCAACGAAAGCGACCTTCTGGAATACCTGACCGATGATAGCGCGACCTCCACCATCGGCATGTACCTGGAAGGCGTGGTTGATGGACGGTGTTTCATCAGGGCTGCCGATATGGCCTGTAAAAGAAAACCGGTGGTGGTGATGAAAGCCGGGCGCAGCGAGGCCGGAGCGGCCGCCGTCGCTTCACATACGGGCTCGCTTGCCGGATCGGACGCAGTATTCGATGCGGTCTGCCGTAGAACAGGCCTCGTGCGGACACACAACCCCGAAGCCTTCTTCGATACCCTGTCAGCATTTGAAAAGCTCCCTCTGCCGCGGGGAAACAGTATGGGCGTGTTTTCCATCACGGGCATGGGCTGCGTCGCCGCCACTGATGCCGCAGAGGAATACGGCATTGTTCTGCCTGATCTAAGAGCAGCCACACTCAAGAAACTGGGCGAGGTGATGCCTTCATGGGCCCCGGTGCGCAATCCCATAGACACCTGGTCTGCCATCGAGCAGCACGGCTCGAAGAAGACCATGGCCCACATCGCTCGGTGCATGTTGGATCAGAAGGACATAGATGCCCTGCTGATTATTTTAGTGCTCATGCCGGAAAGCATGTTCGACATTTCCGAAGCATTTGCCGAAATTTTCAGCCATCATCCAGGCAAGCCGGTCTTTGCAAGCTACTACGGCGGCACAGCCAGGGAGATAGCCCACATCCATGAGGGATTTGCTGCGCTGCGCGTGCCTTGCTATCCCACACCGGAGCGCGCCATGTTCGCGTTTGGACGCATGGTGGAGTATGCACGGTACCGCGGAATGATCCGCAGATAACCTTCGGCTGCCCAACGCATACTGGATAAAATGAAAGATAAATAATTGTAGTAAGTAAACTCAAAAAGCACTTTTTCCTGTACTGAAAAAATCGACAACATCAATGAAGATGCAAGATTTCAATCCGTGATAAACATAAGTTACGCCTGGGGACAAACACCAACAGCCCACATTTGTGGCCAAGATATCATTGACATACAAGAATGGCTGCCCTATACTCCTGTGTCAATAACGCAAGTTCTTATCAAACTACATAACGAAGATGAGGCCGTCAGTCTTTAAGAAAAGGAGATAAATAATGAAAGCGACTTGGGATGTACCAGAAAAAACATTGGATAACGGAACTCAGTTTAGCAATGATTTTTACCAACGCTTTACCCTTCGCAAGGCACCGCAGCCCCTCCGGATGAATGAAAGTGTGACCAAGGATTATCTGTTTCCCACCTTCTACGGAGATGTGAGCTGCGCCGTGGCCGTATTAATGTGCTCCTATGAAAAAGCTGCTGCCCTCATTGCCGAACAGTTGAGTCCCAGAATAGTGCCGGTGAGGATGACCAAGGGCCGCGCACTGGTGGCTTTTTCCTGTTACGAATATAAAAATGTCATGGGCGTACGGCCGTACAACGAGATTGCCATTGCCATACCTGTGATGGTCGATCCCTGCTGTAATGTCCCTGTCCTGCCCATGGTCACCGATTCATTCAGCCGTTTCGGCTACTATATTGCAGGAATGCCGGTCACCTCGAAGGAGAACACCATCAGGGGCCGCACGATCTGGGGCCTGCCCAAGGTAACCCAGGACATCGATATATATCGTGAAGACGGCAATTGCATCGTTAAGGCTATGGATAACAACGGGAACGTATATCTGTCTCTTAGTATCTCCATGGATGGCACCCCCACCAAATTCGATGTCTCATCGTTCCTGTATTCACAGCGAGGAGGAAAACTGCTGCAGAACCGGACGGATTTCCGGGCCACATTCAATGTGAAAAAGAACATGCAGCTCCTGTTCAAGAAGAATGTGAAACCTGAGAGCCCCTGCATAGAACTGGGCGGTACCTCCTTCGCGCCTTTACTGAAAAGGCTCGAGATAGAAGAAAGCCCCTTCCAGACCCGCTATGCCGAACATATGTCGGCATGTTTCGATCTCCCTAATAACCTGGCGCCTGAATGGGTCCAGACCGTTTCCGTAAGCAGCTACAATCTGGAAGATGAAGCCAGCATGAAATTACCGAGCAATAACCTGAAGATGGCCTTTTTCGGGACAGGGGCCATAGGGGCATCTGTCGGAGGTTGGGTGGCACCCTTCCACAAGGAAACCTATTTTTTCGACCAGGGTAAAATTTTCGATGCGCTGAAGATCGGCGGCATAAGCCATTATCAGGGAGATAAAAAAGATAAGACCATGACAACAGTCCCCGTAAAGGTCATGGAAGATATTTCCGAGCTGAAATCCATGGACGTGATCGTCATTGGTGTAAAGAACTACAGCCTCGAAGCCATTGCCAAATTGATCAAGGCCAATGCCCGAGAAGATGTAATCATCGTCTCCATGGCCAATGGTGTAGATAATCAGCAAATTTTGCCCAGATACTTTTCTCGGGTGATCTACTGCGTTGTCAGCTTCAATGCCTGGATGGACCATCCGGTTACGGTGGGATACCAGAAGAAAGGGCCTCTTGTTCTTGGTACACCGGATAACAGCCTGCGGACGGAGATGAACGCTATTGCCGATATCTTCAACCAGGGTGTCGAGACTGTCATCACCGAACATCTTCAGGATGCGGTGCATTCCAAGATCGTGGTGAACCTCACCAATTCTCTTACGACCCTGGTGGGGCACGGATTCAAAGAGATATCCGACCTAGACACATTTCAGAGGCTTCTTACGAATACGCTGTATGAAGGTGTCCGGATTGTGAAGGCCGCCGGCTACAAAGAGTGCAAGCTGGGCGGTATGCCGTCGTGGTTTCTTTTAACAGCCAGTGCGCTGCTTCCCCGGTCTCTTACACGACCCCTGTTCAAGAAGAATGTGGCCAAAATGGTTATGTCCAGCATGAGCCAGGACATCATCCAGCGCGGCGGCACGAGCTCAGAGCTTGATTCCCTGACTGGGTACATCCTCAAACTTGCCAGGCAGAACAAGATAAATGCTCCCTACAACGAGACCATCTATGAACTCGGGAAAGAAAGGTTCAACAAGCCCGGTTTTGCCCCTATGGACGTCAAAGAGGTATGGGCGGAAGTGCAAAAAAAACTCTGACAAGGTCAGAAGATATTCGTAACTTGGGGATCATCAATACTCATCAATGGTGATAGCCATTGCTTTGTCTTCCTGATGATGAAGTAGGTGAGCCTGAATTAAAGACAACATAAGACCGGATTTTGTAGCATTTCTCCAAAAAAATACATGGGTCTTGTTTGCATTAGAGGATTATGCAAGTGGTAAAATCTTTACTTGGCTTATGAGCGATGTTGGATACCACGATTCGAATAAGCGTCAATCCGAAGTTGAGGTAACAGACAGACAGATTCATATTCGAGATGTTGGTTCAATTTTGGATTGACGCATGAAGAACTAAGCCGCGTGTTGTGGGCTATGGGGTTTCAATAGAGGATCTTCTCCCATAATTTACTAATACTTATCAAAAACAACCCTTTAATACCAGATCGAATGGGCTTGTCAATAAAAAAATGGTGCTTCTGCACCAACCTTATATATCTACCGCGCAGCGGTTTAGTTCTTCAGTAGAGTAGAGAGCTGGCGTAGTAGTTGCGTGCTCTATCTCCAGCTCCCCCTCATCAAACCGGACGTTCGGTTTTCCCGAATACGGCTTTCCAATCATCTTCTTCCAGAGGCTTTCGCTTTCA
>Ga0224555_1004968_pt1 | contig 11684 bp, 12 predicted proteins | sample 714S23034metaG_FD_180687 | JGI IMG/M metagenome (GOLD analysis project Ga0224555, IMG submission 180687) | Peat soil microbial communities from Stordalen Mire, Sweden - 717 S2 30-34 | ecosystem: Environmental > Terrestrial > Soil > Wetlands > Peat | place: Sweden: Norrbotten County, Stordalen...
CAGTCTTTCGACCTGAGCAGCTTATGGCGGTTTGAAGCCTCCTCTTACAAAGCGGCTCCGGAGGACCTACCTCCATCTCTCATACAGCATGAAGCTTTCGCTCCTTCTTGACACACGTAGTGGGTCATTTTGAATCCACAGGTCAGGATAGCCGCTAGTGTGGCATCAATAGGTGCTATGCAGAAGCGGTCATTTTGGATGGGCTGAGGCAGGTATACTATATAGACGGCGCTCAAAAGGGGTGCCGCAAGGCACCCCTCAACTCGTTGAATCTACGCCCTCGAAATCGGCAGTTTTGCCGCCTCATAAGGTATGGGTTAAGAACAAGGCACATTCCTATCGATCATGCTTGCTGAGTCGCGGGCAACCGAAAGCTTGCGGGCTTGAGTGAATTACTATCCCTACTCGACCGGCAAATAGGGTACGCTTCCTGTAAGTACAGGAGCCCACAGAGTTGGAAGGCATAGGCATTAAGCTTCGCGAGGCCCGAACGCGATGGAAACTCTCGCTGCGGGAGGTCGAAGAACGGAGTTCCCAGTTGGCTGCGCAATGGCAGAATCCCGCCTATGGGATCTCGGCGAGTTGGCTGGATAGAGTGGAACGGGAGGACCGAGGTCTCTCTGCAACGAAGCTGATCGTTCTCGCGGTGATCTATGGCCTTACAGCCGAACAGATGATCGCTTTATGCCCGGCGACCGGAGCGGGGCCAGGTCACGAGCTCAGCCAAGTCCCGGCTCCGAACGCCACTCTCCTGCTTTCGTCGGGCCCCTTGGAGCAGCACGCTAAGCAGTGGCTACCAGATAGCTTTCTGACAGATCCATTGCCCAGCGCAACCACGCTCCTTCCTTCAGGGAAGGGAACGTTGCCGAGCCACTATAAGAGGGGCGTGATCGGGCAGCGGGACCGGATGCTGGAACCGATGATCCGAGGGGGGTCAATCGTCCTCATTGACACGCTGAAGCGCGCCATCGCGAGCAGACGAGAATGGACGCACGAGTTCGACCGGCCCATCTACTTCCTGGTCACTCGAACCGGCTATGTGTCCGGGTTCTGCGAACTGGACAAAGACTCAGACTGGCTGACACTGGTTCCTCATCCGCTGTCCTATGAGACGAGCAAACGCTGGAGGTACAGAAAAGAGATTGAAGTGATCGGTACGGTCGCCGGCGTGCTCATGCGCCGGATTGTCTGATGGCTAAAGCGCCCGCTGCAGATCAGCGAGTCGTGGAAAACTCACTTGACGATAAAGCTCGAGAACATGCTTGGTCATAAGGTAATACGTTACCGTAGCGCGCTGAGCATAGGCGGCAAAGGACGACTGTAGGTTTCCGGTTTCGGCTGCGCCCTTGAGTCTGCCGACGTGCCACTCGATCTCACCGGCATTGAGACGCAATTGTTCCGCTACCACAAGAGCTTCCGGATGCCACCTCTGTATGTAGGAAGCGAGTTCAACAAGAACATGGCAGTTATGCTCGATAATCTCGAGGCCTTCGAGGCCACCGAGAAGAGCCCATATTCTGGAGGGGTCCAGAGCAAAACTGTCGTCTTGCAGCCGGGGTTCACCGGATTCCTCAATGACATCCAAGGCAATCATTGCGATTTTGTCCCGGTCGATCCAGATCATGCGCTTGAGAATACCTTCCCACGTAGCCTCCGCCGACCGCCATGTGCGGAGATAGTGGCGGAACAGGATAGCAACGAGCGTTGCAAAAAGAAGTACAGCAAGGACAACAAAGCAGAGAATTCTCAATTCCCCCTCCATGCCCGAATCCTGATCAGGTCATACTCCACCTGTTTCTGCAAAGTATAAATCCTCATTCGCATTGCTTCGGGCAATTCTCGGAGCGCGGGCGCTTCCTGCCAGAGCATAACGATCCAGTATGCTTCGCACGCGAGATAGGTAAGGACTTGAAGATGAGCCAATTCGTTGAAAGTATGCGTGCTCCGATTGATGCCGACGTAGCTGGAAACGATGTCCGTCGCGACGCAGACAAGAGAAAAGGCGCCCAGGCCCTGGGCGATCCTGGCGACATGCGTCTTCCACGGCAATCCTACGGTAACTGACAAGACCATCGTGCCGACGAAGAGCTCACTCAGGAGAGCTGCGGAGAAGAAATTACTGCGAATCAGGAACGTCTGGATCGGCAAGCGTGCTGGAGGGCGAGCAAGCCATGTAAGCAGAAAAGTCAGCAAGACGCTGGCACAGACCAAGCCGAAGAAGGTCCTGCGCACATCGCGTGCCCACACACCAGTGGGGCAGAAGACGTGTCTGGAGAGCTCGTAAAAGACAAGGAGCTGAAGGGCTTCATCTACTGTTCCCAGGGACCAGTAGGAGTAGAAGTAGGCGCGCTGGGAGAGATGATGGAAGACAAAGTACAGAACGACGGCCTTAGCGATGCTCTCGATGATGTAGGTTGTGAATGCCGGAAAGGTTTTCGCCCGGAGCCGAACCCAGAGCACCAGAAGCAATAAGATTTGGCCGCAAAAGCAGGCCGCCCAAACGAAGCGATCAAAACTGGACAGTTTCACTTTCTTGCGCTCCGTTCGGGCGACTACAGATGTTCTTGGCTTGTCGGCATTCTATGCCAAGTGTGTCATCGTCAGCGAGGGCCCCGGATCTGGTGGCACCGGCTCACCGCCGCCCGGGTTATCTGGCGTCGGAAAGGTGGGGGATGGGGGTGCAGGAGCCTGTTGGGCGAAGGTTTTGCCGATACCGACGGTCAGCAGTACAAGAACCAGGGCGAGGGTCGATTTGCGTACAGTCAATTTTGTCACGGGTAAGTCTCCTTTGAGCGCGGAGCGCTACGTTGAAGGATAGATACTATCCCCCTGTAAATCATTGACTTACTGGGACCTGTTGCTTATAGGAAACAAGTTGGAAACGACTGCCTAAACCTCTGGGCTAAATCGCAAACCGGTGTGATGGAGACCGAGACGAACCTGTACACTCGGACGCGCCCGTGGTTGCTCATAAGCAACGTATTGAAGAATTCGCTTGATTCATTGCGAAGTCGACGAAGGAGATGGCATGGTAACAACGCAAAGCGTCGCCGGAGCTGAAGTTGAGATCCGTCGAGATGCTGTTGTTAATAGTCCGCGCTCTCGTAGATCATCCGGTTGAAGCCGAGATCTTGCTGCTCTCCCACGCCAAAGGTTCCATCTTCTACAGTCATGCCCATCCAAGAGACGTGACTAGGCTGATTGGGAATTGCGGCCAAAATGTGAGCGCTCTGCGGTGCATCGTAGGCAGCCAGTGGAGAGGGATCTTGGCCGATGCCAGACCTTCGACACGGTCCAGGAAGCAAGTCGACCACAATGAGAACGCGCTAATCACCATCAGGTCCTTGTTGATTCCTCGGAACGAACCGCTCGCCTAATTCTTCTGACAATCTCTGGTTCCATAACCTCACCGTTGCTTATCGGCAATGACATGCACGAACCAGTAATGCGTCGCTGATTGCTCGTGTCAGACTCAGGCAACGCAGAGCAGGAAATGCAAAAGTGCTTGCCGGTTCCTAAACACGGCAAGCACTTCGTCAACGAGGCTTGTTTGGCGGCGTATGTGCGTCGGTGGGCCGCCACTTCGTGCGTTTGCCGTCAACCTCTGCTCGACGAGACTCGTCGGCTCGAGGATGACACACGGAGCAAGCCCATGGATGAAGTACGCGCACTCTTCGTTTCCCTACCGCATGATGCCCAGGCGCACCTCCGCGCTGAAGCCAGCCGCAAGAAGCCCATCAACCTCCTCAGACTTACCAGGGCAGTTTATCCATACGTCCAGACACTCGCAGAGGCCAAGGAGATCGCAGGATTTCTTGCGAGCGAGGCATCTAGCGACCAAGAACCTTCTGAACGGAGAGACGCTCAGAGAGCTGCCTCCGTCGGGACGGGCGTATTTACACGTGTGTTCTGAAGCGTCCAGATCTATTCACCCACAACAGCAGTCGTGCGTTTTCATTGCGGAGATCAAATGCGCGTCGTTCTTGTAATTACAAGCTTCTTAGTGTTCGCGATGTCCCCGAATGCCCAACAATTGCTGACAAATTCAAGGAACGCCACTCCTGCGGGCGCGAATTCATCAGTTCCTGGTGCCGGTGGGAGACCTTCTACTCCGTCAACGAGTGGCTCCGCGGATGCTGCGCCTGCGTCGAGCAGTACGCCAGGCACCTCCAGATCGGTTGCCCTGGGGATGACGAAGGCTGTTACAACGAACGTGGAGGTTAGCGCCCCAGCAGACGCGACGGACACCGACGAGGGCTACGAACGCAGGATCACCACGAAGGAGGTGGAGCAGAGCGCCGGCACCTTTGGAGACCCTGGGCGATTCATGCAGACGCTTCCCGGAGTAGTGTCGGATAATGACGAACGCAACGATTTCATCGTTCGTGGCGGCAATCCGTCAGAGACCCTATTCGTAGTCGACAACATCGAGATGCCTTCGATCAATCAGCTGGCACTGTCGGATTCGACCGGCGGCTTTGTCTCCATGATCGACAACGCAGCGGTTCAGCACACTACACTGCACACCGATGCATACGACAACAAGTTCGACCAGCGGCTGTCGGCCGTGGTCGAAATGTCGACCCGGCCCGAAGGGCCTGTTCACTACCACGCCCGTTCCGAGTTTGGCATTGGTGGCACGGGGGGCTCTTTCGAGCGACCCCTGGGAGCGGATGGGTCGATGTTTGTTTCGGTGCGGCGCAGCATTCTGAACTGGTTCACGGACAACATTGGAATGAATGGCGTGCCCATCTACACCAACGCACTGGTGCGGGCCGATCGCCGCATGGATGAGAAAAACAACTGGTGGGGGCTGTCGCTGACCGGCGTCGATTCAATTGTGATTCATCCCTGCCCCACGGATGCGTGGGAAACCAATCCGTTCGACATCCACTACAACGGCTGGCGGAACACCACCGGCCTCAACTGGGAGCACATCTTTTCGGCGAAGTCTTTCGGCATACTCAGCGCCAGCAACTCTGAACAGCAGCAGACGATCAGCGAGAACGCACAAATGCTGAACAACATGCAGGTGTATTACGAGAATTCGCACGATGGCATTTCCACGCTGAAGTACGACTGGACTCTCCAAACAAATCACCGGTTTACCTGGACCATGGGCGGCCAGGCGAGCCTCGATCGCATGAATTACAACGTACAGCAGCCGATCGGGATTCCAAATCCATACAGCTCTGACCCGACACCCGGAGATGCGATGTCGATCATCCGTGTGTTTACGCCGGCATCTTCCGCCGCATATGAGCAGGTTGCGCTGGAATTGCCGCACGGCATGAGGGTGGTCGCGGGCGAGCGCGTCTCTCAGTGGTCGATCGTCGGAACTACCGTAGCGACGAGCAAAGCGGTCTTCTTTGCGCCGGTATTTGGCAGGATGATTCATGTGGGCTACGCGGAGTATGCACAGCTGCCTCCGTCACTCTACTTGCTGTCGTTCGCCAATCACCATACCCTCACGCCCATCCATTCGCATCAACTAACGGCGGGCATTATCGCAGCCGACTCGCACAGGTTGCGTGTGACGGTGAATGCTTATCAGAAGCTTTACAGTGACTACCCGGTCTCCGTGACCTTCCCCCAACTGTCGATGGCCAACATCGCTGACACGTTTGGGCAGGCGTTTCTCATGTTCCCCATGGTCGGCAAGGGCCAGGGCATCGCGCGCGGAGTGGAGGCTTCCGTGGATGCCAGGCCTTTCCGTCGCTTTATCTTGACCGGATCCCTCACCTACATGCGGAGCTGGTACTCCGGCCTTGATGGTGTGCTGCGTAAGGGCGACTTCGATATGCCGTTGGTGGGGAACGTCATGGGGTTCACTCCCCTTGGTCGAGGTTGGACTATTTCCTTTCGCTACAGCGGATCGACCGGACGTCCTTACACACCGGACAATATGGCGCTGAGCATAGCGCAGGACCGGGATGTGTATGACCTGACGCAAATCAACGGCGTGCGTGCCCCGATGTACAGCCGGCTCGACTTTCGCGGGGAATGGACACATCAACTGCGCCACGGATCGTTGGTGACGCATATCGGGCTCGAGAATGCACTCAATACGACCAACTTCTACGACGCCGAGTGGAGGCCGCTGTGTGGCGGAACTCTCCAACAGAATCAGATACCAATGTTTCCGGATGCTGGCCTGCGATTCTCGTACTAGCCCAGATTGGCTCCGACATACTTCAGGACATCGGCAAGCTTCACGATGCCCAGCATGAGTCCGAGGGCAGTCAGAACGATCGCAGTAGATCCGAAAGCTTCAACGAGTGTTAAAACTTCACGTTAGTGACTCTCTTCGCTGGGAACCGTTAACCGGCTGGACAGGAAGACCTATGGGACTATCGAACGCACTCGCTGACCACGCCAGCGCTGCGACTCCTGCAAATTCCGATCTCTCCGACGACAGATATCTGCTTTCTGCGCTGCTTGAGCACACGACCGGCAGCATTTACTTCAAGGACAAAGAAAGCCGGTTTGTAAAAGTCAATCGCATCCACGCGCAACTGCTTGGCCTGTCTAACCCAAGCGAGGCAATTGGCAAAACGGACGAGGACTTCTTCGGAGTGGAGTATGCAAAACATTCGTTGGAGGACGAGTGGGAGATCATTCGCTCTGGCCTCCCGCTGATTAACAAAGAGGAACGACAGGACTGGCCGGACGGAAGCATGACTTGGGCCTCCACAAGTAAGAAACCCCTATTTGACTCAGCCGGTGAATGTGTTGGCATCCTTGGAATATCTCACGACATCACCAGCAGTAAGGAGACCGAGAGAAGGCTAAACAATGCATACCGTGATGCTGAGTTATTCATCGACTGTGTGCCCTCAATACTAATTGGCCTAGATTCTGGTGGCAGCATCAAACGCTGGAATCTCGCAGCCGCGCAAGCATTCGGTATCTCTAAAGCCGCAGTATCCGGAAAGCTCCTTGGCGCATGCGGAATCAATTGGCTTCGTCAGGATCTTGATTCTGAGCTTAGGTCGTTGTCAGCGCAAACGGAACCGGTACGCTATAAGTTGCGCTTCGACAAAGATGGCGAGGAACACGTGCTGGGACTTACGTTGCGCTGGATCAGACCCTTTGCGAACGATAACGCCGAGCTGCTGATCGTTGCCGCGGATATAACTGAGCGCGAGCGTACTGACCACGACCTGCTTTGGAAGACGGCATTCCTTGAAGCGCAGACTAATTCGACCGGGGACGGAATTCTAATTGTCGATGCCAAAGGCAACAAACTCCTCCAGAACCGGCACATTCAGGAGTTATTCAAGGTTCCTCAGAGCATCGTGGACAGGAGTGACGATGAGAGCCTGCTACAACATATCCTCGCGGTGGTAAAAGACTCGGATCGGATCCAAGAGAAGGTCAGGTATCTCTATGAACATAGGAATCAAACCAGCCGCGACGAAATCGAATTGATAGATGGATCGGTCCTGGAACGATACTCCTCACCGGTTCGCGGGCAATTCAACAAGTACTACGGCAGAATCTGGACGTTTCGCGACATCACAGAACGCAAACGCACCGAAGATAGATTGCGTCAATTATCCATGGCGGTGGAACAGAGTCCGGTGTCGGTTGAGATAACCGATCTTCAAGGGAAGATCACCTACGTCAATCGAACATTTACCGAGTCGAGCGGATATTCTGCGGATGAAGTACTCGGGAAGAGCTCCAACATTCTGAAGTCGGGATACTCCACCTCCGCCGATTACCACCAGCTATGGGAGACGATTATTGCGGGAGGAGAGTGGCGCGGCCAGTTTCACAACCGAAGAAAGAACGGGGAACTGTACTGGGAATCCGCGGTAATCAGGCCAATTGAGAGTCACGACGGCGTCATATCTCATTTCCTCGCACTCAAAGAAGACATAACGGAAAAGCTGGCGATGGAAAGGCAGCTACGGCAGTCTCAGAGGCTAGAGGCTATCGGGCAATTGGCCGCTGGCATCGCTCACGAGATCAATACTCCCATCCAATACATCGGGGACAACACCGGGTTCATGAAGGAATCCTGGAGGCATCTGGCTGGCCTGCTGGCCGCGGCGCAGAAGCTGCGCAGCGAGCTCACTCCTGGAGTAGTGTCGCAGGCGACGATCGATTCATTCGACGAATGCAGCAGGAGTGCCGACGTTGAGTATCTCTCGCAGGATATTCCGCGCGCCATCGACCAGACGCTGGAGGGCGTCCAGCGTGTAGCCAGAATAGTGAGCGCCATGAAGGAGTTCTCGCATCCTGGTTCACAAGAAAAGCAAGCCGTCGACTTGAATCGAGCTATCGAAACCACTATTACGATCTCGCACAATGAGTGGAAATATGTTGCTGATGTGCAAACGCAATTGGATCCACACTTGCCTTTGGTGCCATGCCTAGCTGGAGAGATCAATCAGGTTCTTCTCAATCTGGTGGTCAATGCCGCACACGCAATTGCTGATGTCCCCCGCAAAGAAGCAAGTTGCCTCGGCACGATCACTCTCTCGACACGAAAGGACGGAGATTGGGTGGAAATCAGAGTGGCTGATACGGGCACGGGGATACCCGAACACATCAGAGATAAAGTATTCGACCCGTTCTTCACCACCAAGGAAGTCGGTAAGGGGACCGGCCAAGGCCTAACGCTGGCACATGCCGTGATTGTGAAAAGACACGGAGGAAGTATCTGGCTGGACTCGGAGGTCGGCAAAGGCACGACGTTCTTTGTCCGCCTTCCCATCTTTGTTTCTGGAGAGAACTAGTATGTCGAGAAGTATCCTCTTTGTCGATGACGAACCGAATATTTTGACGGGCCTGGAACGAACACTACGTCCGATGCGAACCCAATGGGAGATGAAATTTGTTTCCAGCGGAGACGAGGCGTTGCAAGCCCTGGCACTCCATCCCTTCAATGCGGTCGTCACCGACATGAGAATGCCCGGTATGACGGGCGCCCAGCTTCTTGATAAGGTTCGGGATCAGTTCCCGCAAACTATTCGCATCGTATTGTCCGGTCAGTCCGACCGGGAATCGATGGTACGGTCCATCTCCTCGGCACATCAGTTCTTGTCCAAACCATGCGAAGCGGAGCAACTGAAGTCTGTGCTGGAAAGGACGATAGCACTGACCGATCTGCTAGAGAATGAGTCGATCAAAAGCTATATTTTCCGGTTGAAGGGCATCCCCAGCCTACCATCGCTGTACAAAGAGGTCACCAAGGAACTGAGTTCCGAGAGCCCATCCGCATCCCGGCTCGGAGAGATCATTTCACAAGACATGGCGATGACAGCCAAGCTTCTGCAGATGGTGAACTCTCCCGTATACGGTGCAAGCGCAGACATATCGGACCCGAGCCGGGCGGTCCTGCTACTGGGAGTGGAGACAATCCAGGCGATGGTTCTTTCACTGAGCATCTTCTCAGCATTCGAATCGCGTGTTCTCAGCGTTCAGGAGGCGGGGAGCCTATGGGAACACAGCACTTTCGTGAGCCGGTTCTCGACACTGGTCGCAAAGGCCGAAGGCGTCCCTGCATGCGACTTGGGTCTCTATCAAAGCGCAGGACTACTGCACGACATCGGCAAATTAGTGTTGGCATCTGCCGATCCCACGGAGTATCGGATGATCGAGAATCTCGGAATCTCCGCGGGAACCGATCAATGTCTCGTGGAGGACGCGATTCTGGGCTGCAGTCACGCAGAAATTGGAGCTTATCTTTTGGGTCTCTGGGGTCTTCCGTCCTTGATCGTAGAGGCTGTGGCGTGGCATCACCATCCATCGGCTAGCCTCGTCAAGAAGTTCTCCCCTCTTGCCGCAGTGCATGTCGCGAGCGCATTGCATGCGCGAATGCATCCAGAGTTCAAGCACTGGGGCGTAAGCATCGACCAGACGTTTCTCGAACGAATTGGATTGGCCGACCGGCAAGAGGTATGGATGCAGCTATGCATTGAACAGGTCGCGGAGGGGCAACCAGAGTATTGATGTCTTGTTTCTTAACCCATACCTTGTGAGGCGCCAGAACTGCCGATTTCGAGGGCGTGGATTCAACAAGTTGAGGGGTGCCTTGCGGCACCCCTTTTGAGCAACCTCTATATAGATACAGGCTCGGCATCTTTTGCCTGTTTGAGCAGCCGGCTGACTGTGGCCCGCGAGACGCGGTGAGCCTTCGCGATGTTGGTTAGGCTGTCGCCTCGGTTGCGGTCGCGGAGGACCGCAACCCGGTCGATCTCGAGCGGACGCCGGCCGATATGCCTGCCCTCCAACCTGGCCCGGCGCATCCCTGCCCGCACCCGCTCGATGATGAGATTACGCTCGAGCTCGGCGATCGCCCCGATGATAATGACCACGGCCCGCCCCAGCGGGCCGCCCGTATCGATGCTCTCGCGGAAGCTGACGAACTCGACATTCAGCCGGTTAAACTCGTCCAGCACTTCGAGGAAGTGCCGCACGGACCGGGCTATCCGGTCCGAGGCCCACACCAGTACGACCTGGAAACGGCCTCGGCGGGCATCCTGAAGCAGGTCGTCGAGGCCCGGCCGGCGAGCTTTCGTCCCCGAGATCCTGTCGGTATACTCAGCGACGATCTGAAAACCGCGCTGCTGGGCCATCGCGCGGAGATCGTAAAGCTGCGTTTCCGGATGCTGCTCAACACTGGATACGCGCAGATAAAGAGCTACAGTTTTCATATCTTCCCCTCGATCGAGGCCAGGATGTCACGCAAGTAGTTCGACTACAGATCCAGCTGGAGCAGGTAATTGATGTCCGGTTTCGCCCGGCTGAGTTCGAGAACAGCCTCCAACTCATAGATATCCCGCATCCGGTCGACCTTCTGACGGATCTGGTGCCGGGTGACAGGAAGCGGGGCGGGACGGCAAGAACGACGGGAAAGACGGCTACCACGGCGAGTTTTCATTGGTGCTCCAGTCATATCGTCGATATATCGTCGATATAACTATGAGCCTAGACTACTCTTCTGACCTGCCAAAATGTAGCTAATCTACGCGCCCAAATCCTCTCAGTGCTGCCTGACATCAACAGCACCGGCGTCATCCTCCAGGGGGCCGTCATCGTGACCTTCGATCAGGAGATCGATGTCACGACCTAAGATGAGAGCTCGTTCCTGCTGTCGGCCCCGCCGGAGACACCCAGAGTCCCACCCGGCGGCCTGGTCGGCCCGGTAGCCCCCGTCACCGGCACAGACTACGTCCAGGGGACGTTCACCTTCACCGTCAACACCGCCGGCGCCACCGTCGCCACCTTCGTCCCCGCGCGCCCCATGCGGCCGAACGTCAAGTACACCGTTTTGATCTCGACGGCGGTCCAGACACCCGGCCCGACGCCAGTCCCACTCTCCGCCAACTACACCTGGTCGTTCGTCACCGGCGTCCTGAACCTGACCGTCCCGCCGATGCAGCAGCCCGGTCCCGGCCAGGTCGGCCGGATCCGCAAGGAAAACCTCCGGATCTCGCCGCGGTCGTCGATCAACAACGACCTGCATCAGATCATCATCGTGGTCCTGGAGCACCCTTAGCAACCAACTCGGCAAAACCCAGTTTGGCATCCATATCCCCCCATTTAACTAGGGCGTGTTCACACTACGGCTAATCTGTGTTAATGTTTGTGGATGGAGATCACGGAAGCGCAGTATGAGCGGATCAAGGATGCATTGCCGGTGCAGCGCGGCAACGTGCGTTTGAGCAACT
>Ga0224555_1004969_pt1 | contig 11684 bp, 9 predicted proteins | sample 714S23034metaG_FD_180687 | JGI IMG/M metagenome (GOLD analysis project Ga0224555, IMG submission 180687) | Peat soil microbial communities from Stordalen Mire, Sweden - 717 S2 30-34 | ecosystem: Environmental > Terrestrial > Soil > Wetlands > Peat | place: Sweden: Norrbotten County, Stordalen...
CACTAGTTTTGTGGCGCTTACGGACGGGCTGAAGCCCGTCCCTTTCAATGCTCGAACTTGTTCAGAGCTTCCCTAGGGGAAGGGGACGAATTTTGCGGTGCAATCGGGCAGGGCGCCCTTTGCTTGCTTGCCGGTCGTGGTGGAGTCGTCGCCGGTAAAGATCAGGTTCACCGGACCGGGACCGAAGGTAATGTCGGTGTGAAGGGCCTGCGCGCGGTACAGGTCCGGTCGATCGAGGGCAAGCACGCCATCCAGGGTTACGTCGATGCGATGAGTTTTGTCGAAGCCGTTGAGTTGAATTTTGCCTCCGCCCAGGAGGCGCACATTGCGCAGGACAATGTTTTGGTATTCCGGCAGAGCGATGATTTCCTTGCCAGGAAAAGAGTAAGCGGTGTCGAAGTCGATGGGGTTCTTTGAGTCGCGAATGCACACGTCGCTGTACACGACGTCTTCGACCGGGCCGCCGTGCCCGGCGCTGGAGTGGATGCGTATTCCGAAGTCGGGGCCGTCGAGCGAGAGGTCCTGGACGCGAATCTGGCTGACGCCGAAGTTGGTTTCGCTGCCGATGGACATGCCGTGTCCCCAGTAGAAGCGATTGTGGGCGATGGTGACGCCGGTGGTGGAGCCGTCGCTGGCCTTGATGGCGATGTCGTCGTCGCCGGTGCGAATCCAGCTTCGGGTGATGGTGATGTTCTTCGCCTGTTCGGAATCGATGCCATCGGTATTGCGCGCGGTCCTGGGAGTGTCGATGCGGACGCCCCAGACGGTGAAGCCTTCGCCGCGGTGAAAGGCGACGTGGAGGCTGGGAGCGTTGCGGAGGGTGATGCGGTAGAGGGTAAAGTCGTCGCTGAGGTCGGTCGAGATCATGCGCGGCGCCTGCTGATGGCCGCCGGTGCGGGCGTCCTCGGCCAGGTCCCACCAGGATTTCGCGGCCAGCTTGCCATCGACCACCATTGCGGCGCCGCCCTGACCATCGATGGCGCCGTCGCCCATGATGGCGGAGCCGGTGGCGTTCTTGACGGCGATGAGCGGCTTGCAACCGCTGGAGGCATCGTTGACCAGCCCGCAGCCTTCCGGGACCAAGGCATAGGATTCAGGGTTGCGCGAGGCATAGAGCGTCACTCCCTTATCCACGAGCAGGGTGACGCTGGGTCGCAGCGCGATGGGCCCGGTGAGGAATGCGGTGTTCGGGCCATTGGGCGCCAGCTCGACCGCATGACCCTTGGCGCAACCATCGAGCGCCTGCTGGATTCGGGTGGTGTCGAGCCCCGCGCGATCGGAGCCTGCCGCGTCGGCGCGCGCCTCAAGCTGGCCGCTGGTGGCCGAAGCCGCGGTGAGAATGGCTTGCAGGGTGACGCACGCGGGAGGGATGACCGGCTCCTTCACGGTCCGCATGTCCTGGGAAAGCAGGTGCGGCGCTGCAAGCGCGAACGCGGCCGCAACGGAAGTTGCGATGGTCCTGCGAAACGGCGAGCGCTGCACCCAGCCCATATCGACCCCTTTTCAACCTGGATCAGTGTAGCGAGAAAGGCGCAGGAGGGCAGTGACGGACGGCACTGGACGCCACTGGACGCCACTCAAGAACAGCGCGGCCCTATAATCGGGAACGAGAGGCGCCGGATGACGGCAGGATTGAGGTTTCTGTGGACGGCGACGCGGGGGCACCGGCTGCGACCCTGGCGCAGCGAGTACCTCAGGTGGAGATTGGAGACGTTCACCGGCAAGCACGCGGAAGAGGTTGGCCCGCGCGACTTCTGGAGGTTTCTGTGGTCGGAGCGGAGGCAGTTGCTGCGATTTCTGCGCTGGCTGGCGGAGATGCGGTCGTACGCGGACGCGGGCGGCAGCGAGTAATGGAACGCAACGGGACGTGAGAATAACAGGAGCGAAACGATGGGTGAATGGGTAGAGGTGAAGGCGGCGGACGGACACGAACTGGGCGCGTACGTGGCGACTCCCGCGAAGCAGCCGATCGGCGCGCTGGTGGTGGTGCAGGAGATCTTCGGGGTGAATGCGCACATCCGCTCGGTTGCCGACGGGTACGCGCGCGACGGATTTCTGGTGATTGCGCCCGCGCTGTTCGACCGGATCGAGCGCGACCTGGAGCTGAGCTACAGCGATGAGGACATGAAGAAGGCGTTCGGGCTGTACCCGAAGCTGAACCCGGAGCTGTCGCTGCTGGACGTGGCCGCTGCCTTTGCGCATGTGAAGCAGGCGGAGAGAGCTGTTGGAGTGCTGGGATTCTGCTATGGGGGGCTGCTCAGCTGGCTGGCGGCGACCCGCGGCGAGAGCCTGAAGATGCAGCCGGGATGCTGCGTGGGCTACTACGCCGGCGGCATCGGCAAGTTTGCGGCGGAGGAGCCGGTGTGCCCGGTGCTGCTGCACTTCGGCGCGAACGACAGCCACATCGGCAAAGACCAGATCGACGCGGTGCGCGCGGCCCATCCGGAGGTGGAGATCTATGTGTATGAGGGCGCGGGCCACGCGTTCAATCGCGATCCGCATCCGGATGCGTACCATGCGCCGTCGGCAAAGCTGGCGCGGGAGCGGTCGCTGGAGTTTCTGAAGAAGAACCTGGCGTAGGTACAAGGCTTAACACCGATTGACACCGATGGGACCGATTTAAGGCGCTAAGACGTGCACTGGATCGGTGCTTGTCGGTGTGAATCGGTGTTAGGTCTCTTTTCGGGTCGGTCAAATTGCCGCTTTTCGCGTTCCAATGCTATCCTTTAGGGAGACACCACGAGCGCGAATAAGACAGAAGACCAGGAGCAACAACTGCTGTGTTGGAATCCGTAAAGAAGACAGACATTATCCAAAAGTTTCGCACGCACGAGTCGGACACCGGGAGTCCGGAGGTCCAGATCGCCCTCCTGAGCGAGCGCATCGGCGAGTTGACGGAGCACTTTAAGCTGCACAAGAAGGACCACGGCTCTCGCCGCGGACTTTTGATGCTGGTGAGCAAGCGCCGCCGTCTGCTTGATTATCTGAAGAAGTGCGACTCGGAGCGGTATCGCGAGGTCATCGGCAAGCTTGGCATCCGCAAGTAGAACGAACTGGGACAACCCCTCATCATGGACGCAGGCAAGACCCGCCAATTCCCGGCAATTCTTTTGGCGCAAGGCCGTTTCGGCGCTTGCCACGGGAGATGCTAGTGGAGTGCGAGGGCGGAATGCGGAACCGGCCGGCGCCGCAGCGAGCGACCGCGGCTGGAGCCATCCCGGCGCGTCCGGACAAGAGCGCGAAGTCCAGAACTCAACCATTTCCTTGCAGCCCTCGGCGGCCTGAGACCCGCCCAGCCGGGCTGCATATTTGCGTGAGCGCGTAGCGGCGTAACGCAACACAAAAGTTTCCATATAGACAAGAAAGAACAGAGAAGAGGCGCACCCATGAAACAGGACGTAACCGTTGAGCTTGCCGGCGGCAAGCAGATCAAATTCGAGACTGGACGGATTGCCAGGCAAGCTGGCGGCGCCGCGCTGGTAAGCAGCGGCGACAACGTAGTACTGGCCACGGCCACGGCGGCTCCCGAACCCAAGGAAGGGATCGACTTTTTCCCGCTGACGGTGGAGTACCGCGAGAACACCTACGCCGGCGGCCGCATTCCCGGCGGCTTCATCAAGCGCGAAGGCCGCCCCAGCGAGAAGGAAATTCTTACCTGCCGGCAGATCGACCGGCCGATTCGTCCTCTGTTTCCGGAGACTTTCCGCAACGAGACCCAGGTGGTTGCGTTCATCTACTCGGCGGACAAAGAGAATGACCCGGATGTGCTGGGCATCAACGGCGCAAGCTGCGCGCTGGCGCTCTCGGACATTCCGTTCCACGGGCCGGTAGGCGCGGTACGCATCGGACTGATCGACGACGTCTTTATCGTGAACCCTACCTACGCGGAGCGCGCGAAGAGCCTGCTGAACATCATGGTCGTCGGCACCAAGGACGGCATTGTGATGGTGGAGTCGGGTTCGAAGGAATGCTCCGAGGAGCAGGTGGTGGATGCGATCGAGTTCGCCCACATTGAGATCAAAAAAATCTGCGCGGCGATCGACGACCTGGTCAAGCGCGCGGGCAAGCCGAAGCGCCAGCCGGCGCCGGTGGTGATCGATCAGACCTATCTCGACCAGCTTGCGGCGAAGACGGGCAAGCAACTGAAGGATGCGCTGGACACGCAGAAGCACCCGAAGTTCGAGAGCTACGCGCTGGTGAAGGAGCTGAAGGACGCGCTGAAGAAGGAGTTGCCGGAGGGCGACGCCGAGGCCGCGAAGAAGTTTTCGAAGTACTACGAACTGCTGCGCGAACAGATCTTCCGCGAACAGGTGCTGCAGGAGCGGATACGGCCGGACCACCGCGCGTTCGACGAGATTCGGCCGGTGACGATTGAGGTGGGCGTGCTGCCGCGCGTGCATGGCTCGGCGCTGTTTACCCGCGGCGAAACCCAGGCGCTGGTGACGGCGACGCTGGGCACCACGGACGACGCACAGCGGATGGAGAGCTACGAGGGAGAGCAGAAGCGGCGCTTCATGCTGCACTACAACTTCCCGCCATTCTCAGTGGGCGAAGTGGGGCGCATGGGCGGCGTGGGGCGGCGCGAGATCGGACACGGCGCGCTGGCGTGGCGCGCGATTGAGGCGGTGCTGCCGGCGGAGGATGAATCGCCGTACGTGCTGCGGGTAGTGTCGGACATTCTGGAATCGAACGGATCGTCGTCGATGGCGACGGTGTGCGGCTCGTCTCTGGCGCTGATGCAGGCCGGCATCTCGCTGAAGGGTTCGGTTGCTGGCGTGGCGATGGGGCTGGTGAAGGAGGGCGACAACTATGCCGTGCTCTCCGACATTGCCGGCGCCGAGGACCACTACGGCGACATGGACTTCAAGGTGGCGGGCACGCGCAAAGGCATTACCGCGCTGCAGATGGACATCAAGATCATGGGCATCACGGCGCAGATCATGCGCGAGGCCCTGGCACAGGCGAAGAAGGGTCGATTCCATCTGCTGGACATTATGGACGGCGTGATTGGCAAGGCGCGCGAGGAGAAGTCGCAGTTTGCGCCGCGCATCCACACCATCCAGATTCCGACGGACAAGATTCGCGACCTGATCGGACCGGGCGGCAAGGTGATCCGCGGGATTATCGATGCCACCGGAGTGAAGATCGATGTCGACGACACGGGCCGAGTCAACGTTGCCTCCAGCGACGCGGATGGCCTGGCGCGCGCCATCCAGATGATCTCGGACATCACGGCGGTGCCGGAGATCGGCAAGACCTACCTGGGCAAGGTGGTGCGCATCGCGGAGTTCGGCGCGTTCGTGGAGATTTTCCCGGGCACGGATGGACTGCTGCACGTCTCCGAGATCGCGGAGCATCGCGTGAAAGAGGTGAAGGACGAACTGCGCGAGGGCGACCAGATCCTGGTGAAGGTGCTCTCGATGGAGGGCAACCGGATCAAACTTTCGCGCAAGGCGGTGCTGCGCGAGCAGCGCGCGAAGCTTGGGCTGCCTGAGGTTGGTGAAGGTGGTGGCGCTCCGGCGGCATCTGCTTACCCGGCTCCGATCGAGGACGAAGAGGTTGATGGAGACGAGACGGTGCTGGTGGAAGGCGGCGTGGACTTTGAGGACGACGATCCGCCGGCTTCCGATGGCGTTGCCGACGAACCGAACTTCAACCGCGCGGATAACGTGCCAGTGCCTGCAGGGAATGCCGGCGGACGCGCGCCAGGCGGCGGTGGCGGCGGATTCCGCGGGCCCGGTGGCGGCGGCGATCGACGTCCAGGCGGACGACGGCGTCGCGGCGGTGGCGGCGGCGGCGGACGGCGTCCGGGTGGACCGGGCGGTGGCTCTCAGGGCGGCGGCGGCGGAAACCGCTAGGCCGGAACGCAAAAGAGAAGGATAGAGAAGCCCGGCCAATGTGCCGGGCTTTTCCCATTCCGCCGCGAAGTTGGTACTTTAGGACGTGGTTGCGGGAGGGTTGGATGATGAAGAGATGGGCGGGGCGGGTTTTCCTGGGCATGGTTGTCGTGTGTGCGTTCGCGGTTGCGGGGCGTGGGCAGGCGTCGCCGGCGCATGTGATTGCGCCGGGGGTGTGGTTTCTGACTGGCGACACGAATGGATATAGCAATACCGTGATTATCGAGATGCGCGACTACCTGATTGTGGTGGACGCGAATTATCCGGGGCGCGCGCATGAGTTGCTCGCGATTGCGAAGCAGCTTTCGCCGAAGCCGGTGCGGTATGTCTTCGATACGCACCACCATGGCGACCATGCGTATGGAAACTCGGTGTGGACGGCGGCGGGCGCGACCACGATGGCGTTTGAGGGCGTGACCGAGGAGATGAATCGCTGGGAGCCGAAGCGCTGGCAGGAGGCGCTGCCGAAGCGGCCTGACCTGCAGGCTACGGGCGATACGGACGTGCAGCGGCCGCAGATGTCGATCGGCGGCGACAAGCTGGTGCTGAACGACGGCACGCGCGAGGTGGACTTTCTGCACTTCGGGTGGGGGCACACGCGGGGCGACGGCTATGTGTGGCTGCCGGCCGAGCGCATTCTGGCGACCGGCGATGCGGCGGTGAACGGCCCGCGCAACAAGCTGCTGGACGCGTATATCGAGAACTGGCCGAAGTGCCTGGAGAAGGCGATTGCGCTGAAGCCGGAGCACGTGCTGCCGGGGCACGGCGATGCGGGCGGAATTGAAATTCTGATCGGTCAGCGGCAGTTCCTGATTGACCTGTTCGCTGCGGTGAAGGCGCAGGCCGACGCGGGAAAGAAGCCGGCGGAGATGACGATTGAGCTGCCGAAACCGGACCAGTGGTGGTTCCCGGCGAGCCGCGCGGACCTTCGCCAGCAGGATGTGGAGACGGTGTACCTGGAGATTACGTCGCACGTTGCGGCGGGTGCGGCACCGCATGAGTGGAAATGATCGGTGACGGAACCGGGATTGGTGCAGCCGCCGCGAGGATTTGCGTTTGCGGTTCGACGATGCCGGATTACACTTTTCTGAATGGCAGCTTCGATGTATATCGTGGTGGAGGGCGAAGACCCGGGTTACGACATCTTCGTCAACGGACGGGCGCTGGCGAGGCATGAGGACGCGCTGGAACGCCTGGCGCTGCAGTTGGGAGTGAAGCCGATGATCGAGTTCTTCTCGGCGGACGAGAATTCGATGTCGCTGCTGATCGAGGAGGGCGGGGGAAATCCTGAACTGATCCGCAGGCTGCCTCCGCCGCAGTGGTACGCGGCCGGCGATGGGCTGGCGACGGTGCGGGCGCTGATTGCCGCGCTGAAGGATGATCCGCAGCAGCTTGGGACCGAAGGGCCGCAGGTGCTGGGCGAGCTGGAAGAGTACGAGCGCGTGCTGGAGAGGACGATGCGCGCCGGGCTGCGGTGGCACCTGGCGGTTAGCTGGCGGTAGGGTGTACATCCCGCTCATCGCGATACAACCGGACGAATGGGCACCCAGCTAAGTTCGTTATAGTAGGTAAGACATGCCTCCATACTGGCCCGATAAGCCGCACAGACCCGCTCACCGCCGTCCGCTTAACAAAGTTGCCTATTGGCTGTACCTGCGCTTCGGTCGGAAATCCCGTTTCTGGGGACGCGTCTGGGGGGAGCGCGAGGTCTTCCGAATCCTTCGGGTGATCTCCCGTCAGCAGGTCTATGGGTTCGTTGCTAACCCTGAGGGTGGCGATCCGATTTGGGATTTAGACGCGCCGGCAGATGTGCAGGAAAACCGGTATCCGGTGAATGCCTGCCTCCTCCGGGGCTGGATAGAGGTGTTAGACATGAGCGGCCAGTCCTATAAGGGCTTCCCTATCGCGCAGCCTCTGCTTCTCAAAGGCGGCTCATTCGATGACTTTTCAAGGCCACCGTACTACCGAATGACTTCAGCGGGATGGAACGCCTTGTATAGACACTATGCGATTGCAAGAATTGCCCTCCTCATTTCCATTTTGGCGCTCGCCGTTTCTGCCACCGTAGCCGTCACCAACTGGCGGTCGAGGGCACTACCGCCAACTCCGAGGGTCACCCCTCCTGCGCCCTCGCCACCGAGTGCCGCCCCGTGACAGGGCTTGCCGCGGGGAGGGAAGTGTCCACATTGCGGGGCAAGGCTAGGGGGAATGCTATAGCAGCTCACTTTTTGCTGAAGACGTCGCCCATGCGGCGGATTTGGGCGCCGACGTTGCGGAGTTTTTCTTCGAAGTGTTCGTAGCCGCGGTCGAGGTGGTAGACGCGGTCGAGGATGGTTTCGCCGTCGGCGACCAGGGCGGCGAGCACGAGCGATGCGGAGGCGCGCAGGTCCGAGCACATGACGGCGGCGGACTCGAGTGCGGTGCGGCCGCGGACGGTGGCGGTGCGGCCCTGCACGGTGATGTTCGCGCCCATGCGGTTGAGTTCCTGCACGTGCATGAAGCGGTTTTCGAAGATGTTTTCGGTGACGGTGGTGGCGCCGTCGGCCTGGGTGGCGAGGGCCATGAACTGGGCCTGCATGTCGGTGGGGAAGCCGGGGTATTCCTCCGTGGAGATGCCGGCGGCCTTGAGCGCACCGCCGGAGCGGACGCGGATGTTTTCCTTGCCGACGTCGAGTTTGACGCCGCACTGTTCGAGCTTGGCGATGAGGGCACCGAGGTGGGCGGGGTTGCAGTCGGTGACATTGAGGTCGCCGCCGGTGATGGCTCCGGCGATGAGGAAGGTGCCGGCTTCGATGCGGTCGGGGTTGATGCGATGGCGCGCGCCGTGGAGCTTGGCGACGCCCTTGACCCGGATGGTGGAGGTGCCCGCGCCTTCGATCTTTGCGCCCATCGCGTTGAGCAACTCGGCGAGGTCGGATACTTCGGGCTCGCGGGCGCAGTTCTCGAACACGGTTTCGCCTTCGGCGAGCGTCGCGGCCATCAGGAGGTCTTCCGTGCCGGTGACGGTGATCTTGTCGAAGACGATGTGCGCGCCTTGCAGGCGGCCCTGGCCGTTGTTGGGGCTGCGGGCTTCGAGGTAGCCGTGGTCCTGGGTGATGGTGGCGCCCATGGCTTCAAGGCCCTTGATGTGCAGGTCGATAGGACGGCCGCCGATGGCGCATCCTCCGGGCATGGCGACGCGGGCGATGCCGGTGCGCGCGATGAGCGGACCGAGGACCAGCGAACTGGCGCGCATGGTCTTGACGATCTCGTACTTGGCGACAGGGTCGGAGAGGATGCCGCACTTGATGCGCGTGCGGTGGTGGGCGCGGCCGTAGCCGAGCTCGACTTCGGCGCCCATGCTGGTGAGCAGGCGGCGCTCGGTTTCGATGTCGCGGACCTGGGGAATGTTTTCGAGGACGATCTCGCCCTCGGTGAGGATGGCGGCGGCCATGCATGGGAGCGCGGAGTTTTTTGCTCCGGAGATCTTGATGGTGCCCAGGAGGGGGTTTCCGCCGCGAACGACAAACTTGTCCATCTGGCTAGTTTACGGAAGTTGCCGGTGCAGGTGGGTGACGACGGTGGTGCAGAGTGCGATGTATGGCTGCGCAGCTATGAGTTTTGAGCTATGAGCTATGAGCTATGAGCTATGAGCTATGAGCTATGAGCTACCGGCTATCGGCTATCAGCTATGAGCTCTACTTGCGGCGGTAGATGGTGTAGTTGGTCAGCGTGCGGTAGGGAGTGAAGTCCTGTTCGAGGACATGGGCGATCTCGGCGAGGTCAGGGTGGGGCGGGCCGGTGAGCTGCGTCTGGCGGCTGACGATGAGCCAGCGGATGTTGCGCGTGCGGGCCAGGTCGCGGGTCTGCATGGGGGTGTAGGGGTCGGTGGCCGGGTCGATGAGCAGGATGGGAAACTGCGGGACACGGCCGGTAGCGAAGTAGAAGGGATCTTCGCCGGGGAGCAGGAGGATGCCGTCGTTGGCGGGGATTTCAGCGTTGGTGACGCGGACGAGCTCTTCGAAGCCGGGAATCCAGGGGCCTGGGGTGGTTAGACCGCGGAGTTCGGGGAGCGTCGCGGCAATGCGCGGGCCGTCGAGATAAACGTAGCTCAGGCGCTCGTGGCTGGTGGCGTAGAGGCCGCCGCAGAGCAGGAAGGTTGCGGCGATGACGACGGCCATCGGGCGCGCGATAGTGGGGACCTGCACGAGAAGGACTGCGAGCAACAGGGCGAGCAGAGGCCAGAGGGCGTATGTGGATCCCCAGAGCTGCTGGGAGAGGAACGCGCCGTGAATGGTGACCAGGAGGATGGCGGGAATAAAGGGCTGCAGCGTGGGATCTGCGGCTAGTTTCTGCGGGCGAAGGCTCCAGACGGCGAGCGCGGCCGAGAGGATCAGGATATGGGGCCAGAGAGAAAGGAGTTGGCCGGCGCGGTCGGCTGGATCCTCGGTGAGCGCGAGGCTGGCGATGGTCCAGAGGAACGGCGCGGCGAGCAGAAGGATGGCGAGCGGACGTGCCCAGCGGTTGGCGCGGCGGAGGAGGATAAGAGCAGCGATGGCGGCGGGAATGGTCCAGAGCAGCGAAGCCTGGCGGTAGGTGGAAAGCATGACTGCGAGGCCAGGCAGGCGGCGCTGCCGGGCGAAGGTGATGGTCCAGTAGAGGTAGTTGTGCAGGCCGACGGTGGCGTGGATGGCGAGGAGTGCGGCGGCGAGTGTGACGAAGGCGCCGGTGAAAAGCCAGAGTTGCGGCCAGATGCCGATGCGTTGCCGGCTGCGTGCGATGGCGATGGCGGCTGCCGCTGCAAGGGTGACGAAGAGGAAGGGCAGGCCGATGTTCTGCTTGAAGAAGAGCGGGAACACGCAGGCCGCGCCGGTGAGGAGGCCCAGGACGGGCCTGGCGGCGGTGCTGGATGTGGAGCGCCGGAAGAGAACCAGGGCGAGCAGGACGACGAGGATGGCGTCGCTGTCGTAGATAGGGTGGGGGTAGACGCCGTAGATGCCCAGGACGATGAGCGGAGCTGCAAGCAGCGTGGCGAGGAACCAGGCGCGATCGGACAGCGGTTTCAGCAGGGCGAGGAGGAAGCGCCAGGTGAGGAGGGTTGCGGCTCCAGCCTCGAGTGCGGCGCAGATGAGGTGGGGATAGTAGACGCGGCCGAAGAGGCGGATGATGAGGGCATGGACGAGAAAGGTGAGCGGCGCGTGGGCGAAGGGGAAGTCGCGGTAGGGGAGTTGGCCGAGCGAGATGCGGTAGCTGGTGTCAAGCAGGTAGGTGATGTCCCAGAGGACGGCAACGCGGGTGTTCTGCCAGAGGGTGAAGGCGGCAGAGGCGAGGAAGAGCGCGGCGGCGGCGAGGGTGTCGCGAAGCCGCCATGCCGAGCGTGTGGGCATGATTGACGGCGGCTACAGCTCGAGGCGGGAGTCGTCGATGGCGAGGCGGACGTTGCCGTCGGACTTGGCCAGGCGGCGGACGGCCTCCATCTTGTCGACATCGGCCTTGAGCATGACCACGGCGATGGGGATGGATTTCCCGGCCGACTTGATGGTGCGGATGGCGGCGTCGCGGTCGATATTGCAGACCTTCATGAGGACACGGATGCCGCGCTCGACCAGCTTGGCGTTCTTCATGTGGACGTTGACCATGAGGTTGTCGTAGACGTAGCCCAGGCGGGTCATGGCGCCGGTGGTGATCATGTTGCAGATCATCTTCTGGGCGGTGGCGGACTTCATGCGGGTCGATCCGGAGACGACCTCGGGGCCGACCTCGGCGACGATGGTGGTGTCCGCGACCTCAGAGAGCGGAGTGCCGGTG
>Ga0224555_1004970_pt1 | contig 11683 bp, 11 predicted proteins | sample 714S23034metaG_FD_180687 | JGI IMG/M metagenome (GOLD analysis project Ga0224555, IMG submission 180687) | Peat soil microbial communities from Stordalen Mire, Sweden - 717 S2 30-34 | ecosystem: Environmental > Terrestrial > Soil > Wetlands > Peat | place: Sweden: Norrbotten County, Stordalen...
GCCGATTCCAACGCGGCCAACCAGATGGACACGAAATACTATTCGCGCTATTTCGTGAAGCGGCTGCCGGCGGAGGTGCTGCTGGACGCGCTGTCGCAAGTGACCGGCGTGCCCACGAAGTTCGGCGGATATCCGGCGGGCACACACGCACTGCAGTTGCCGGACGTGCAAGTGCAATCGCAATTCCTGAGCGCGTTCGGGCGGCCCAAGCGCATCATCTGCGATGCGGGGGAGCGGTCGAGCGAGCCGAACATTGCACAGGCGCTGCACGTGATCAACGGGGACACGCTGAACAAGAAGTTGAGCGATGCGAATGGGTATGCGGCGCTGGCGGTGAAGCTGGGGCTGTCGGATGCGCGTATTCTGGATCACTTATTCTTATCCGCATTCAGCCGCTATCCGGCGGATGCGGAGAAGCAGCCGCTGGTGGACGCGTTGCGCAAGGCGCGCAGCACGACAGGTTCGCCGGAGGTGCAGCGCGAAGTGCATCGTCAGGCGCTGGAGGACATGATGTGGGCCATGCTGACCAGCAAAGAGTTTTTGTTCAACTATTGATTGGAGGGCGGGCAATTTTGCCCGCAGCCGCCTTTCAGGCGGCTCTTCTTCCTCTGGCCAGATTCAGCTTCGGCCCGGGCGGGATTGATCTATAGCTACCTCCTCGAACGAACTCGGGGACAGCGTGGGCACAATTCTACGAGTAGGGCGTTTACGCGGCCAAGCGAACTCGCGAGGTCTTCCGGACCGCCAGTTTCCTGTACCCCCACTTTAATGCCACCAGAATGCCACCAGGAGCAAGTGGCAGACCAGTTCACCAGCTCACCACGGACACAGTTAATTAAGAGAATCGTGCGTCGTGCCGGTCCCGATATCGAATGATGTTCAGGGCAGCGCCGGCACCGAAGATCGAGCCCAGCAGCGACCCACCGATCCAAGACCGGAGTTGCCCCGTCAGTATTTCAGCGGCGGGCACAGCGGAGGCAACCGATGGGTCGCTTGGATCGTAATAGACCCTAAGGGCTTCGCCCTCGGAATGCGGTATAGGGACCCAATAAAATGGCACGTCACGCTTGTACGGCGCACCTCGGACTGAATACTCGATTTCCGTACGGCCATGGCTATTCGGAATGACTCGGACAACGCGGCCAGTGGTCTCAGCGTGATGAACGTGAAGGCCCAACAGATGCGGCGCATCGATTACGAATCCAATCGCCGTCGCGATCGAGGCAAAGCCCAGCGCCGCCCCTGCGAATATGACCAGAACTCGGTGCATCGTGGTTCGACTATTCCACGGTAACACGCAGGGAAAGAAAAACGGGGTTACCGGAAACTGGCGAGGGTACCTTGAGCGTATACTCGCCGAACTGTCGAAGTGCGACCGTCGGATCCCGATCACTCGAGGTACCCCTGGTGAGCAAACCCGTGGCGACTCAGATCAATCATTCTTGGACCACGCCTGCTTTTCGCAGCCTCAATCACTTGATCTCCCGAAACCGCACGCGATGAGTAGCGCATCCCGCACTTCAGCCCATCGCGTTTCCGATAGATAGCACAGGACAATACGACTCCGTTGCGCCAGCGACACGTGGTCGAAATTAAACGCGCACGCGGCCGGCATCCCATCGTCAACGGTCAAGACTACCTCAGTTGTCAATCCTCGAATCGTTCGCGTCGCCGGTACTACGATGATCTCGTTCAACCGATCGATGACGTCGTTTCGCGTGAGAATTAGAACCGGCCGCCGCTTATCGGGAAGCCGAAACGTATACCAGCGGATCTCACCGCGCTGCCCCCACATCCTCCCAGCCGTCTGCGTCCCACGCAAGCGGCTCCTCGTCCGCCGAAAACTCGTCGCTTGAGGGTGGTACGGACCGATAAACGGGCGCGTCCCCGCCCTGCGGCAAGGCAATCAACCGCAGCAGACGTACGCGTTCCTGAGGCGTCAACGACGCGACTAGCGGAAGAATGTCGTCGGCCGTTAAAGTTTTGGCCATCGATTGCATTCTAGCAGTATCAGGGTACCGAGCCGGACCTGGCGACGCCAGTCACCGGCATCCGTCGGCCTCTCATAAGGCACTCGGACGAGCGGCCTGCAAACCTGACGGGTGGCTTGGGGCCGCTCCCGTAATCTTGTTACCTCGCAAATCGTCCACGCCGTGGACAATATGCAAGGCAAAACGGCGCTGGCCATGGGATCAAAAGAAGCCCGACTGCCGTTCCGAGTCCAGGATCTGAAGGCGGATCGTCGATTTCTCGTAAACTCGCTTGGCAATCTCCAATCGGGATCTGCTCGGGTGTAAACTAAACGGAGCAACTTGGAGGATGCTGGGATGAGAGGTGCTGTTCCCATCGCAGGGGGAGTCCTGCTCTATTTGGCAATGCCGGTGTGTGCGGTTGAGGCGCCATCTTTCGCCAAAGACGTGGCGCCCATCTTCGCGGCGAACTGCGCGGGGTGCCATGCCGGCAATGTCGCGATGGGGACCCTCGATCTGGATACGTTTGCGGGGATTCAGAAGGGCGGCCATAGCGGACCGGTAATTGTGTCGGGCAAGAGCGGTGAAAGCCTTCTGTATTTAAGGATCACGGGCGCGGTGACGCCGGCCATGCCGCTGAATGGCAAGAAACTGGCGGACGGCGAAATCGAGATCATCCGCGAGTGGATCGATGCGGGAGCGCGGGGGCCGGCTGCGGGCGAGGTCGTGGCGGGGCGCACGGTTGCGATTCCGGACATCAAGCCACGCACGCGGGTGTCGCCGCTCATCAGCGCGCTGGCTTACCAGCCCGATGGCAAACTGCTGGCGCTGGGCACTTTCAAAGAGGTCCGGCTGTTGGAACCGGAAACCGGCAAGATCGTCGCGACGCTTCCCGGCGAGGCCGAAGATGTGCGCGCCGTGGCGTTTTCGCGGGACGGCAAACTGCTGGCGGCGGGCGGCGGCCTGCCCGCGCGCGGCGGCGAAGTGAAGATCTGGGACGTCGAGAAGCGCACGCCATTGCGCACGATCGCGGGCCATGCGGATTGCATCTACGCGGTGGAGTTCGCGCCGGATGGCAAGTCCGTGGCAACGGCCAGCTACGACAAGTTGATCAAGCTGTGGGATGTCGAATCCGGCAAGGAGATCCGCACGCTGAAGGATCATATCGACGCGGTCTATGCGCTAGCGTTCACGCCAGATGGCCAGCGGCTGGTTTCCGCATCGGCCGATCGCGGCGTCAAGGTTTGGGATGTGGCGTCGGGCGAGCGGCTGTACACGCTCAGCGAATCGACGGACGGGCTGAACACGCTGGCGGTCGATCCGGCGGGCAAGCGCGTGGCGGCCGGCGGCTTAGACCGCACCATTCGGGTGTGGTCGCTAGGCGAGAAGAGCGGCACGTTGCTGAATTCGCTGATCGCGCATGAAGACGCGATTCTGCAACTGGCCTGGTCGCCGGACGGCAAGTATCTGGTTTCGTCCGCAGCGGATAAGGAAGTGAAAGTGTTTCAGGCGGACGACCTCACTTTGGTAAAGACGTTGCGCCAACCGGACTGGGCGCTGTCGTTGGGATTCGCGCCGGACGGCAAGAGCTTCGCCGTGGGCCGGTTCGACGGCTCGTATGAGGTTTATATCGTGGGGCAGGCCCCCGGCCTGCGCGGGGCTCCCAGCCCCGCTCTTCACAAGGGGACATAGTTCATGAAATCTCTCCTCGTCTTCGCCTTCGCCGCGGTGGCCTTCGCCGCGAACACCACCACCGACTCGCCCACCGGCAATCGCACCACGCCGCCGACCATCAATTCTGTCTCTCCGCGGGGCGTACCACGCGGCGCCACCACGGAACTGACGGTCGAAGGGCTCAACCTGGCCAAGGCCAGCGCGGTGTTCTTCAGCGAGCCGGGCATCCAAGCGCGCATCCTGCGCATTAAGGAATTGCCCGATGGGCCGGATGTCCGACTGGGGTCGAACGGCGGCATTTCCACAGTGGATGTGGGTCCATTGCCGCCGCGCAACGAAGTCACCCTCGAGTTGGATATCAGTGCGGACGCCGACATCGGCCCCGTCGATTTTCGCCTGCAGACGCCGCTGGGCACCAGTCCCGCGGGGCGCTTCCTGATTGAGCCGTACTACGGCGAGAGCGCGGACCGCGAGCCGAACGACACACCCGACGAAGCCGTGGAAGTTTACACGCCCGCGATTCTGGTGGGCGCGATTTCGAAGCCGGGCGATGTGGATTATTACAAGGTCACCGTCAAGGCGGGCGAGCAACTGGTGTTCGAGAACGGCGCGGCGATGCTAGGCTCGGCGTTGCAGCCGGTGGTGAGCATTTACGATGCGGACCAGGCGCTGGTGAAAGAGTATGGTCTGGATGGCGGCCGGTCGGCGCAGTATTTCGCGCATCGCTTCGATAAGGCCGGAGCGTACTACGTCAAGATCGCGGACTACGAAGAGGGCGGCAGCGCACGGCACTTCTATCGCATCAAGGTGGGCAAGTTTCCGCTCGCGCTGGCGGCGTATCCGCTAGGCGCGCGGAAGGGGCAAACGGCGCAGATCGCGCTCGCCGGGTACAATCTCGGCGCGGGCAAAATCGCAGTCGCGGGCGAATCGTCGCCCGAATACGAATCGGCAATGATTCTGCGGCCCAAGGTTGGCGCCGGCAAAACGTTCAATAGGCTGAAGCTGGCGGTCGGTGACGAGCCGGAGGTCGATGCTGCCACCGTGCAGTCCATTCAGGCTCCCGTGACGGTGAATGGCCGGCTCTTGGCGGCGAAGAGCGACCTTCGGTTCAAGGCGCATAAAGGCGAGAAGCTGGTGCTGGAAGTGAATGCCAACCGGCTGGGCTCGCCACTCGATTCGATGCTTGAAATATTGGATGCGAAAGGCGATCCGGTAGAGCGCGCCACGGTGCGCTGCGAATTAGCCACGGCGGTCACCCTCAACGATCCCAGCTCATCGGGAACCGGAATCCGCATCTTGTCGTGGACCGGCATGGCGGTGGGCGATACGCTGATGGTCGGTAGCGAACTTCTGAAAGTAAGTGCCATGCCGCGCGGGCCGGATGACGACATACGATTCGAGTCCTTCGAGGGGCAGCGGATCGGCCTGCTGGATACCACTCCTGAAGCGCATTCCATCGATACGCCGGTCTACAAGGTGCGCGTATATCCGCCGGGAAAAACATTCGTAAGCAACGGCCTGCCGCTGGTACGCCTGCCGTATCGCAACGACGACGGCGGTCCCGGTTACGGCAAGGATTCCCGCTTGCGTTTCACCGCGCCGGCCGATGGCGAATACATCGTGCGGTTGCGCGACGTGCGCGGCATGCACGGCGAAGACTATGCGTATCGCCTGACGGTGCGCGCGCCGGCTCCGGACTTCAGGCTGAGCGTGGAGCCGCGCAATCCCAATGTGCCGGTGGGTGGACGCATTCCGGTAACCGTCACGGCGTTGCGGCTCGACGATTTCGACGGACCGATCGAAGTGTCGATCGAAGATCTGCCGGCGGGGCTTTCCGCCAGCAGGGGCGTGATCGAGCCGGGCCGGGTCAGCACGACGGTGCTGCTAAGCGCCGACGAGAACGCGCAACTGGACCGGGCCGTGCCGCTGCGCGTGAGCGGCAAGGGGCAGGACGGCGCGCGGCACCTGGCGCACTGGGCCAGTCCGGAAGACAAGCTGAAGCTGATCGCGCTGATGCCGAAGCCGGATGTCACCATGGAGGCCAAAACCCGCGAGGTGGTGCTGGAGCCGGGCAAGACGGCCACGGTGGAGGTGGAGATCCGGCGCAACAACAATTTCGGCGGGCGCGTGCCCGTGGAGGTGTACAATTTGCCGCCGACCGTGATCGTGGCTAATGTGGGGCTGAATGGTGTTTTGATCCAGGAGAACGAGAACCACGTCACCTTCACCTTGCAGGCGCTCGAGAACGCGGAAGCCATCGACCAGCCGATTGTGCTATCTGGTAATATCGAAACGCGAGCCGACCAGCAGAACGAGTACGCTTCCGGGCCGATCGTACTGCGGGTGCCCGCCAAAAAATAGCCATGTCCAAAATTCTGTTAGTGAAAGAAGCTCTCGCGGCCGGCGAGGGCATCGTCAGACTTGCGCCCTGCTGGGTGCCGCGCTCCTTCCTGATGCCGGGGGGGCGGTTGAAGCTGGATCCGCGCGATCTGTATGCGCTGGGCGCCCATCGCGGCGGTATCGACGAGCGGTGGTTCTCATCGACGACGCAGGCCGCCAATGGGCCGGGCACTCCGGACGACGAGGGCCTCAGCTATGTCGCGATCGACGGCCAGCGCGTGCTGCTGCGCGACGCCGTCGCGGAGTTGGGCGACGAGATCCTGGGCGCCGAAGTGATGGCGCGGTACGGCGGCTGGAACGTGCTCTGCAAGTTCTTCGATAACCTGGGACCGATTCCGCACCACATGCACCAGATGGAAGAGCATGCCAGGAAGGTCGGGCAGAAGGGCAAGCCGGAAGCCTACTATTTCCCGACGCAATACAACTTCAAGGACAACAATTTTCCATACACGTTCATGGGCCTGGAGCCGGGCACCACGCCGGACGATGTGCGGCGATGCCTGGAGCGCTGGAACCAGGGCGACAACGGCATCCTGTACCATTCGAAAGCGTATCGCCTGCAGCCGGGCACCGGATGGCAGATCGACGCGGGCATCCTGCATGCGCCGGGGTCGCTGGTCACTTATGAGCCGCAGGTGAATTCGGATGTATTCGGGATGTTCCAGTCGATGGTGGAAGGCAGGGCGGTGCCGTGGGACCTTTTGGTGAAGGACGTGCCGCCGGAAAATCATCACGACCTGGACTACATCGTCGGCATGCTGGATTGGGACGCCAACGTCGATCCGGAATTCGCCAAGCACCGGTTGTTCCATCCGAAGGCGGTGCGGGCCGAGGAGGAGATGGCCGCGGGCGGCTACTCGGAGAAGTGGGTGAGCTACTCGACGCCGCATTATTCGGCGAAGGAGCTGACCGTGCTGCCGGGCCGGTCGGCGGTGATTCACGATGCGGCGGCGTACGGGCTGATCGTGGTGCAGGGCTGGGGCGCTGTGGGCAAGATGGACGTGGAGACGCCTTCGCTGATCCGGTACGGCGCGATGACCAAGGACGAATTGTTCGTCAGCGCGGCAGCGGCGCGGCGCGGCGTCGAGGTGCGCAACCGCAGCGATGAGGAGAACCTGGTGATGCTTAAGCATTTCGGCCCGGGCAATCCGGAAAATCCGAGCCGCGACAATCCGAGCCGCGACCGTGAGGGAGCGGGGCAATGAAATACGGCGTGAATACCTTCATCTGGACGGCCAACTTCGACCGGTCCAATCTGCATCTGCTGCCGGCCATCAAGGCGGCGGGGTTCGATGGCGTGGAAGTGCCACTCTTCCAGCCATCGCAGTTCGCGGCGTCGGACATCCGCAAGGGCATCGCGGACAACGGCCTGGAGTGCACGATTTGCTCCATCCTGACTGGCGGGATGAACGTGATTTCCGGCGATGCGGCGGTGCGCGAGAAGACGCGCATCCACCTGCAAGATTGCGCCAAGGCCGCGGCGGAAGTGGGCGCGAAGATCGTCGCCGGACCGCTGTACTCGCCCGTGGGGCTGATGACCGGGCAGCGGCCCACCGATGACGAGTGGAAGCGCGCGGTGGATTGCTATCAGGCGATCGGGCCGACGCTCAGCGAGTACGGCGTGACCATCGCGATCGAGCCGCTGAACCGCTTCGAGACCTACTTCCTGACGACGGCGGCCGATGCGGTGGCGTTGTGCGACGCGATCGATCACCCCAACGTGGGCATCCTGTTCGACACGTTTCACGCCAACATCGAGGAGAAGCATGTGGCGGACGCCTGCCGCGTTGCTGGCAGGCACTTAAAGCACGTACACACGTGCGAGAACGACCGCGGCATTCCCGGCACGGGCCACGTGGATTGGCCCGGCGTGTTCCAGGCGCTGCGCGATGTGCAGTACGACGGCTGGCTGACGATCGAGAGCTTCGGTTTCGCGCTGGGCGAGTTATCGGCGGCGGCCTCCATCTGGCGGGACATCGCGCCGTCGCCGGAGTCGATTGCGTTTGAGGGCGTGAAGTTTTTGAAGCAGGGCATGGCGGCGGGGTGAGGTTCGGCGATAATAGATAGAATACGAGGACGCGATGGCCACCTTACCTGCGCTAATGACTGTCGAGCAGTTCCAGGAACTTCCACTCGATAGAGGGCCAGTGATGCACGAGTTGCACCACGGAGAGGTCGTTACTTTGACGCGCCCGAAAGCTAAGCACTACAGGTTGCAGAAGCGGCTGGAACGCCTTCTGGAGACCAGAGCAGGGGATCTCGGCGTGGTCGGCATCGAGATGCCCTTCCGCGCGGTCCCGCAGTTCGACCTTCGCGCCGCGGATGTAGCCTTTGTCTCGCAAGAGCGCTGGGACGCTATCGATCTGGAGGCCAACCTGCGTGGTGCGCCGGAACTGGTTATCGAAATCAAATCCGCGTCGAATACCTGGGCGGAACTACGCGAGCGAGCTTCCCTTTGTCTAGCGAATGGCTGCCAGGATTTCTGGATTGTCGACGAGAAGGCTCGCACGATCACGGCAATCGCGCCTGACGGGAAAGCGGTAAAGTATTCGGGCACGGACTGCATTCCCCTCCCACTGTTCGGCGGCGATGGTCTGCGGGTTGCGGACGTTTTCAAATAGGGGGTGGTTTGTAGACTCGCCGTGGCTCAACCGCGAGATCGTCTTTCGCAAGCTGGGTCCTTACCCCACAATGCGCCCATCGCGCATCCCGCCGCAAGGCGCGCGGGTTTGGCCACGCTGTCCGGGTGCGAGGTCTATAGCTCGGAGGCGGAGCGGACCTATAGCAAGACATGGCCGCCCTCGATCATCATGCCGAGATATTCCTGTTCGCCGATCTCACACTTGACGAAGCGCCACAGTTCCCGCTTCGACAGACGAAGCTCTCTCGCTATCTGGCTCTGGAGCCAATCGTCCACCCTACGCTCGCCGTGGCTGAGCCGCGTGCGGACGCTGGTGCGTTTACGATACGCCATCAGATGGAACATGGTATGGTGCTTGCCTTCCGACCGATCGAAACCTTTAGAAACAAGCGCACGGTTAAACTCAGAAACGTGCAACTCAGCCATTTCAGCCGGGTTCAACCTCGGCTACCAAACGGCGTAATTGCCGCTTGAGCTGACGAGCATCCCGGCTCAATCGGCTGTCCTCCTCGGCCGCATAAGCATCCCAGGTCGTGGAGAACACATCGGCGAACGATTCCAGGGCTTCGTTTTCGTCGTGTCCGTAGCCTTCAATTTCGAGCGGCGCATAGCCTACAAAGCAGTACGGCCCGCGCTTCCTGGCTGTGAGATCGATTGGTTCCCGAAGGCGAAACCGGCGCGCGCCCGAGTTAATCTGTTGCACTGCCTGGGTGACGTTCTCCGCGACAGTAACAGGGACCCCTAAGCGCCCCGTCCGCTTGCGCCTTGCGCGCGCGTCCTTGATGCTGGCTGGCCGGCCGATATGAACTGGCATCCTGGCTCCCAGTATAGTGGACCCAACAGCTAGCCGCTACCCCACAATCCGTCCATCGCGCATGCGCACCGTGCGGTGCGCGAAGGCGGCGGCTTCCGGATTGTGCGTGATCATCAGGATGGTCTGGCCCAGGCGCCGGTTCAAATCGCGCATGACATCCAGCACGGCGGCGGAATTTTCGCTATCCAGGTTGCCCGTGGGCTCGTCGGCGAGCAGGATGGCGGGGTGGTTCACGATCGCGCGGGCGATGGCCACGCGCTGCTGCTCGCCTCCGGAAAGCGCGGCGGGCCGGTGGTTGAGACGCTCGGAAATCCCCAGCAGCTTGAGCACTTCCTCGAATTCGGGCTCGGGTGCGAGGGCGCTCCCGGCGATGTAGCGGGCGATGGCGATGTTATCGGCCGCGGTCAGGTTTGGCAGCAGGTTGAATTTCTGGAATACGAAACCCACCTTGTTCTTGCGCAGCGCGGTGCGGCCGGCGTCGGTGAGCGACGAGATGTCCTGTCCGCCGATGCGCACCGTGCCGCCGGTCGCCGGCGTGAGGCCGCCAATAATGTGGAACAGCGTCGATTTGCCGGATCCCGACGGCCCCACGATAGCCAGGAACTCGCCCGCCGGCACGTCCAGATCGACGCCGCGCAGCGCGGACACATCCACCTTGCCCACGCGATAGACCTTGCGCAGGCCGCGGATTTCGATGAGCGGCTTACTCATACGCGAGCGCCTCGATGGGGTCCTGCGCCGCGGCGCTCAAGCCGGGATAGAGCGCTCCCAACAGCGCGCCCGCCAGGCTGATGGCGCCGGCTATGGGCCACCAATCCGGCGTAATGGCCTGCGTCAGCGAGGCGGGGTAGAGGGCCAGAATGAGCGCGCGCGCCGCGAAGCTCAGGCCGATTCCCACCACCGTGCCGCCCAGCCCCATGATCGCCGCTTCGGCCAGAATAATCTTCAGAATGAACCAGCGCGACGCGCCCAGCGCCTTCAGAATACCGATCTCGCGCGTGCGCTGCAAGACGGCCATATACATCGAAAGCAGCACCACGGCGAACCCGATCACCACGCCTATTCCGACCATCACGTGGATAAAGGTGCTCAACCCGCCGACGTTTTCGACGGTTAGCAGCGAGGTGAACTCCTCCATGGTGTAGATGTTGTAATCGGGCAGGAAATCGGGGGCTTTCAACTCCGCCATCACCGCGGGTATGTTGGCGGGGTTGTCGACTTTCACGAATATCTGGCTGACCTTGGCCGTATTTCCGGTAAGATCCTGCAAAGTCCGCATGGGGACCGCCAAGCGCGCGAGTTTGCCGCCTTCCGCTACGCCGGAGACGCGCCAGTGGTGGTTCAGGATGTCGTCCACGTGGCCACCCGCATGCAGGTTGTGTTGCTGCGCGTAGTACTGGTCGACGATGATGTCGTCGGGACCCCGGAACGGACCGCCTTCCAGGTACTTGAAGCCGCCGTTCATCTTGTCGAAGCCAGCCAGATCGATGCCATTGACGTAGGTCACGTTGGTAACCAGATGCACGATCACGCCTATGGCCAGCGCCACGTGGGGCTTCCGCTGAATGGCATCAACCAGTTTTTCGGGGAGGGGAGCGCCGCTGAGGGTCAGCATGGAAGTCTTGGGCGGCCGCACGATGATGTCGGCGCCGATGCCGCGGGCGCGGCGGGCGGAATCGGCCAGCATCCCCTGGCTGAGACCCACCAGGCACAGGATCAGGGTCACCGGCACGGCGATCAGAAACATGCTCAGCAAGCTGCGCATGGGCTTGTGCCTCAAGTTTTCCAGGACGAGTTTTACCGTCACGGTTTCTTCTTCTTTCCTTTTGGAGGAGGCGGAGGCGCGGGCGGCGGTGCGGGGGCGGGCTGGCCCAACACTTGAAGCTGGGTTCCTTCGGGCTGCTCCAGCACGAACTTGTCGTCGGAGACGCCGCGATTGATCTCCATCTTCACCACAGTCAGGACCACGGCATATTCGTCTTGCGGGCGGGTGATATCGACGATCTTCGGGAAGGACAAGCCGTCGTAGTTCTGCCAGTCGCTGTAGCGGGCATCCGTCAGGATGTTGCCCGCCGGGTCATAGACAATCTGCCGGGCCAGGTGCAGGTTGATGCGGCTGAACCAGACGCTGCGCGAGGGCAGGATCTCGCCGCCCGGCCCTAGGCGAACGAAGTGCAGGATATA
>Ga0224555_1004972_pt1 | contig 11682 bp, 10 predicted proteins | sample 714S23034metaG_FD_180687 | JGI IMG/M metagenome (GOLD analysis project Ga0224555, IMG submission 180687) | Peat soil microbial communities from Stordalen Mire, Sweden - 717 S2 30-34 | ecosystem: Environmental > Terrestrial > Soil > Wetlands > Peat | place: Sweden: Norrbotten County, Stordalen...
GCTTCCTTCAAGTCGCTGTATTGAAAGCGCCCCCACCCCCACTCGGATTAACCCGCGGTTTCCCCTGGGGGCGCTTCCAATACAGCCCTAAGACTTCTGGGGCGTCTGGTGGCTTTTCCCTTAATGTTTAGATTCCGGCGAAATTTCGTCGCGGGCCGGAGCGGCCTTTTCGAGAGCTTAGTTTGTTCTCGCAGCCACCGATAGCGGATAAAACACGAAATTGCAACCCGCATAAGAAGAGCAGGAAAGAATCCCTTTTCTGACCAGGCGCGCCGTGGAGGTTGGCGGAAATGGTTCTTCGAACTTGGCATTTTCGAGTGTCTTCCCCGCACCGCGGAGGACATCGGAGCCGTGGAGAAAATTCGCTTTTTCTATTTTCCCGCTAACAGCGAGCAGGACATCGAAGTCGGCACTCGCATCTGTCTTAGTAATGTCGGGGAGGCGGACAGTGCGCATTGAGGTTAATTCTTCACGGGTTTCCATCTGCTTCTCTGGCAGTGAAACATTGGCCAGGTTGCGTATGCGCGACGGAGTTTCTTCCAAGCGGGGATTTGCTTCAAAGGCAAGCTTGTACATGTGAAGAGCTGCGGTTAATTTCTTCTGCCGCTCGTAAACCTGACCAAGATGATCGCCCATCAGTCCTGACTGCTGGAGTTGCCACGCTGGGGTCAGGTAACTTTCCGCCCCCGCTAGATCACCCATCTTGAAATAGATCCATCCGAGCGTGTCCCAGTAAGAAGTAATCGTCAGTGGGATCTGCAGGTCCCCTTGCTGGACATTCTGGAAATCCACTCTCTGTGATTGCTCTTCCACCTCTTTAATGGACCGCAGAGAGTAGTCGAGAGCTTCGGAGAGATTCGTGTCCGCCTCAGCCATCTCATACGCGACATCATTTAGCATCTCTGGGCCAGGGTCGAGTTGCAGCGCTTTGTGCATCGCCTGCATGCCCTCAGCCGTCTTGCGGGAACGCAACCGGACCAGCCCCAGCCTCATTTGTGCAAACGCATCGGAGGGGGCCGCCTTGGCAGCTGATTCAAAGATAGCCAAAGCTTCCGGATAACGCTTCTGCGCCATATAAAGGCCACCGAGATTGGGCGCGATGTCGGGATCGTCGGGAGCGATAATCTGCAACTTCTTCCACGTGGCAATGGCCTCGTCCCGGTTAGCGAGAAACGCGTAGTCATAGGCGAGGATCTTGTAAGGAACAACCTGATTGGGATCAGCTTCGGCAGCTTTTTGATAGGCGCTGAGAGTTGAATTTTTGTCTCCGCTTGCCGAATACATCCAGCCTAACTCAATCCACGCGCGGGAAAATGTCGGATCTATCGAAACTGCGTACTTCAGAGCCGTGATCGCAGACGCGTTATCTCTTGCGAGCATGGATTTTCGAGCGTTCTCCTCGGCACGAAGCGCCTCAGGATTCGAACTAGACGGAAGCTGCATTACGCTTTCGTGCAACTGATTTCGACGTTCGGCTCGCCGCGATGCCTTTGTTTCGGGATTGATCGCATCTGTTGATGATCTATTCGTATTTTCGGATCGATGACCAGTCCCTCCAGCCCGAAGTTGTGACTGGCGGTGAAGACCATACCAGACTGACGAACCGACCAGAATGGCCACCAGAGTCAAGAACAGAATCCTCCGGCGGGACCCGTCTTCTTGCGAAAGCGCTGCAGGTTCTGTTTTCAACTCTTCAAGTCTTGAAACGACCGGGCTCGAAACGGCAGGGTTCCAAACTGTGGAGTTGGAAACCGTCGAGCCCGAAACTGTCTGGCTTAAAACTGCAGAGTTCTCCGGAGCAATTACGATCTTATTACTCCACTGATCTTCTACCGCGACTGCTGCGGGTATGTCTGCCGCAAGCTGCACATCAACCGGTTTCTCAGCCTCTTCCGGTGCTGGCGCCTTAGGTGTGCGATGCAGTGGCGGCGCCACCGGTCTCGGATCAATTGGCAACAACTGAGAGTTCTGCGCAGCCCATTTCGCCGCCAGTCCGTTCAACGGACTTCTTGTGTTGTATTCCTGATAGGTGATCATCCGCCCAATGCGAATGACCAATTGATCGAGGCCCTCGGATGCCGCCCAGAAATCGCCGATGCATACCATCGAATCGTCGAAGTTGGGGTGGAAAACCGGCGTCAGCATGCGGCATTGCGGCGCTCGCCTCGGATACCCGAGGGTCAAATTCACCTCGAGCACATGCGAGTCGCGCTCCAGAATCTCACCCGATCCAGAGACATAGAGTCCGCGCAAGTTGTACGTGAACCGATAGATTTCCGGCGGAATTCCCGCCTTGCCCGTGATCTGAATCAACGGCCAGCCCTGTAGCAAATGCTGCAGGGTCTCTTCATCGAGCATAAGACGTCGAGTCCGCGGAGAAGGCATGCTTGCGCTCGATAGGGTTACTTGAACACGCCCGTTTTCTTCCAGCGTGCAAGGGCGTTTATCTTGTATTGGATGTAAACCGTGCTGAAGAAGAACGTCATTGCACTGCTCAGTTGTAATCCGATGTTGTCGGTGGAATTGTAGTATTCCTCCATCGCGGCTTTGATGCTGAACATTCCGACTATATAGATGATCGCTCCGGCGATGATGAAAAGTCCGCCGAGCGCAGCAAAATGAAACAGAATGATGGTCAAAAAACCAGCGACCATTCCAGCTGGATACATGGCGACGAGAACCAGCGGCTTGTTATCACCGGAGAGCTTCCGCGCCCAATTGCCTTGCAGCAAGGCCCAAACCAGGTTGAAGAGTTGGCGGGTGAGGAGCCCGAGAATGAGCACGATAGACCAGTGCAGATTTGGAGGAAGGGGAACCAGTTGAGTCTCAGGGACGATTGCGAATGCAGTTCCCCCGCCGGCCATTGCCGGAATGTTTCCCAACACGTGGGATACTGGCACCCAATCCGCCATGCCCTCGCTTTGAGTAAAGTCCTCGAGCGTCACCTCGCCGGACTGAACATAATGCTGCAGATCCGAAAGACTATAGGGGCCAAAACGTTGATCATCGCGTTTTACGAAGTATTCCATAATCTCTCCGTCTTATGATTCGAACTGCACTCCCCGGACATCGCGATCAATGGTGCAGATGTCTATCACCGCCCACAACCAGCTCATCGGAGAGCCGAAACCCACTGTCAGCAGCGTGATCCCGAGTTGGATACCCGCCTTTTTGTGATAGCCCGCATAAAAGTTGTGGGCTCCGAAAGCTCCCAGCAACGCGCCCAGTACAATGTAGGTCGTGCGCTTTCTCGGTTCCCGCACAACGGCTTCTTCCACAGGCGTCGTATTATCTTCACCCGCGAAGCCTCCGAATATCGAAGGCACAACTCGATTGGCCACATGCTGCAGGTCGGCTGCCGTGGCTGGAGGGGGAGTGACCCCGGGCGGAGGAGGCGGAGGCAAGCGACGCTCCACCCGCGCTGGCGGCGGTTTTGATGCTACCGTCAGCTCAGGAGTTGAAACACTCACTTTTGGTTCGTCGGCTGGAGCTTTGCTGCATCCAAAAATCGTGCAGCCTCCATTTTCGGCGTAGCAATCGGCATGATGTGCAACGCCGCAGCCCTCGCAGATCAGCGGCTCATCGCCCGCGGCGATGTTCGTTCTGCAGTAAGGGCAGACCAGCGTCGTCATGCGCGATGCTTCTCCTTATAGCGGAAGGCGTAACGCCCAATCTGTAACAAGTCGCCGTCCTGAAGCACGCGGTTGTGCACCGACTGCCCCGCCCAACTCACTGGGCCGGTCGCATGCAGCATCACTCGCGCACCGCTGATGGCGATCGAGGCGTGGCGGGGCAGAATGCTGGGGTCTTTGAAGAGATAAATATCGGATTCTTGCCGGCTGCCGATATTTGTCTCGGTCTTATAAAGGATGAATTGCTTGCCCGCGAGCGGGCCGGCAACTACATAGAGCCATCGGTCCTTGAGCGCGCTTTCCACCAGGCCCATACCGACCCCGGTGGCCAAGCCAAGCAGTCCGAAGCCTACAGCGCGACTGACCGATCCCACGTGAGTCGCCATGGCAATCGGATTAAAGATCAGTCCGCCGAGTCCGGCGCCGAGAACTCCGCCCAAGACTCCGTAGGTTCCTTTCTTCGTCGACTGCCCCACAATCCCGTAGACGGCGCCTCCAGCAGCACCAAAGACCGTCCAGGCCAAAGCTCGAACAATCCAAAGAGCAGGATTGTTGACCGTTTGCGCTCCCGCTTCGTAGGCGAGCCGGATCCCGGTTGCAAAGATAATTTCCGCCATCATGTCGAAGATGAAACCCAAAAGGATTCCTAACGGTAGGGCAAGAGCTCCGCGCAAAAGCGCCTTGCGGACCGACCGTTCGACAATGCTCTCAGAGACGCCGAACCCGATGCACATCATGGTGATGATCAGAGGAAAGATGATGATGTTTCCCCAATGAGCGTGAGATCGAGCGTTGGCGCCGTCGGCAAACCCCGGTTCAGCGATTGCCCAACCGGCAAGTGCGCCTAACATTCCCGCTATCCCGAGATAAAACCAACCCTGAAGCAGAATGCTGCCACGTTCCGTTGGAATGGTTACGAACTGCTCGGCAGTTTCGTTGATCGTGCCATACACCTTAGCCCCGGGCGGTGGCGCACTCGGCACGGAAACCACAGGTTCCGGAATCACGACGCCGGCAAGGTCATCGGTCGTGATCCTGATCGCATCCCCTTCATTTGGGCTGGGCATCGTTGCCTTTCTTGCCGTCTGGATTCGAGGAGGACGGCTGAGCCGAATGGTTGGCCTCGGGCTTGGCGGCGGCCGGAGCAGCAGCCTCACCTCTCCCCCTGGGCTCTGCTATGACCTGGCCGGTTTGGATATCGATCAGTTGGCCGGTCCGCGGATCAAGGAGAACTGGCATGACCTCGACTCGCGGAAAGACATACCAGGCCAAAGCAAATCCGAGCGCCGACGCCGCCAGATAGAAAAAGACATGGGCAACCAATCGCTCCAATGACGAATCGCTGCTCTCCCTGGTTTCGCCAGCGTCCCGCCGCCGAATCTTTAGCGGAACGACTTTTTCCCGGGACTGCTCGGGAGTCCCGTCGTCGTGTCCATCATTCGTGGTCCCGGTTTCCGGTCGTTCCCCTTCGTGAGCTTCTTCGCCACCGCGCCGATCCACAACTCCAATTTGCTTTAACCGCTCGATACGGCCGCCCACCCATCCGAAGCAACCTTCTTCGTCCGAGTGCGGATCGAACACCCAAGCCACCTGTCCCGGAGAGGAAAAGAAATTTCTGTGAATGAACGTGTCGTGATCGGAAAGAAAAACGCCAAACCCAGGATGGGAGTGATACCAGCCGACAATCCGCTCCTCGGGGTACTTCTGATCCTTCACCGCGTAGATGTGCTCCCAGGTTTCCTGAGTGAAGGTGACATGGGCTCCGGCTTCTTCGGCATTCTGGCCCTCTATGCAGGCGGCGACGTCGATGCGGTGATCGCGATCCTGGCCGATGAGCACACCGCAGACTTCGGTTTTGCTGCTGGAGCGCGCATGCTGCCGGATTTGGCGGACAACCTCGCTGTCCACCACCAGAGCCGGCTGTGCGTTCGACGGTTTTGCTTTGGCCTTCATGATTCCAGAGCTATAGGAACTCTTTGGTCCGAAGAAAGCGGACCCAGAACCTGATGCGCGTCTCCGTAGGGTATATATGCGATCTCCCGCTCATCCGCGCGCGCGACGAAAACGTCAAGCAACGGCAGCCCCAAATGGCTTAGCGGCTTGTCGCTTAACTCCGGCTCTCCCGAATACGAATGCAGCGCAACCACTGTTCGCAGTTGGCTATCGTTGCGACATTTTGCCCGCTCGAACGGAACACTCCCGACAGCCTGATAGAGTTCTTCTTCTTCGTTGCAGGCAGGACAAACAAACTTTTGCACCACATCGCGGCTGAACTCAATCACGACATCCGGAGATCTCAAATCGGATCGCGCTCGATCGTGCAACTGAGCCAGGGTTAACTCCTTTGAACACTCGCGCAGATGCACAATCTGCGGCAATGTGTAGTGGCACATGCTCTGCCGCCATCTGGATCAGACTGCCGCGGTGTCTCCAGAGAGAGCGAATCGCGCAGATGAAACCAGGAGGACGAAAACTGGCTCGCAACAGACCCACAGAATGGAGGTACTGAAGCCACTGGCAGTCGGATACGTCGGTCTTCCTGCCGGGAACATTCTTTACGTGCTGCGCGTTGACGAGACACACCTCGAGCCCGCGGGACTCAAGAATCTGATGCACGGGAATCCAGTACACACTCGTTGACTCCATTGCTACGGAGCGAATCCCGCACTGCTGTAACCAGTCCGCAAGTGCATTCAGATCACGAGTAAAGGTAGGGAAACTACGAACAGGTTGGGGATCACGATCGGCGCTGACCGCGACAAATAACTCGCTCGCGCCTACATCGATGCCGGCTGCATCCGGGTGCAAGATGGGCAATTCCTCACACCGTTTCTTTGATCTCTTCGCCATTGGCTCCTCCGAGCTGCCGGTCGGATGCCCAAGGCGCGAATCAAAAGCAAACTCCCAATCGAGATCGTCGTCAAAGCTGACGAGCGTCATCACACATCTGTACGCAAACCTCGGACCCACGCTTCTCGTCGGGCTTCTGGAGCACCAGTGTCGGCGCGGGCTGTAGCTGTCATCCGACCGGCGCCAATCATCATCGCTCTCCCCCCGTTCCTTTGCATCCTGTCTGGCCAACGCCAGTTGCACGCTTGTCAGTACTGATCCGCTTGGTGCCCATTTGGATTACTTCCGGTCTCGCCGACCACTCGTTCAGAATCGTCCGATCTGCTGCAAGGCTTCGAGATTGGCCACAAACGTCCTCACCGAAGCGAATCATTACACGTCGCCTTCCATCACGATGAATTACTTCAGGTATATCATTTATGGACGCGAGGCTCAGAGACGCCAATGGGTTCTCAGCTGCCCTGGAGTTCTTCTGCCTCAACATTCCTCCGATGTCGAGGTGTTCGCATGGCTCAGGTTACGAAGCTAAATGTGAATGGAAGCGCCCGCACCATTGACGCAGATGCGGACATCAGTCTGCTCAGCGTGTTGCGCGATCAACTTGATCTGACGGGAAGCAAGTACGGATGCGGAGAAGGCCAGTGCGGCGCCTGTACTGTCCTGATCGATGGAAGTCCCCGCCGATCGTGCATCACGCCGGTGGGCGCCGTCGGTCAGAAACAAATCACGACGATTGAAGGCCTTGCCCAGGGTGACCGTTTGCATCCGTTGCAGGAGGCCTTCCTTGAAGAGGCCGCGATGCAATGCGCCTACTGCACGTCCGGGATGATCATGACGGCCGCTTCGCTCCTGCACGCGAACCCCAACCCATCCGCAGCCGACATCTCGCATTCCATGGAAGGCAACATATGCCGCTGTGGAACACATCCACGTATTGTGGCTGCGATCCAAAAGGCGGCCAAGGCTCTGAATCAGTCCATGAAGGAGTCCAGCCAATGAGCGGCAAGCCAGATTTCCAGATTCCGCTGGAACCCGAACGCTACGAACTTACCGCGCCGCCCGCGTACCGCTTCGAAGTCGATCGGCGCGAATTCTTCAAATTCCTCGGCGCCGGCATTTTGATTATCGGTGTGCTGAAAAACGCCCATGCATTGCAGGAATCCGGCACAGGCAAGCGGCCTGACAAATCGCTCCCCCAAGAAATCGGAGCTTGGCTGCACATTGGAGAAAACGGCGCCGTGACGGTCTATACGGGCAAGGTGGAGGTCGGGCAGAACATTCGGACGTCTCTCAGCCAGTGCGTCGCCGAAGAACTGCACGTCCCGGTGAGCAAAATCCAAATGGTCATGGGCGACACAAAGCTTACTCCGTTCGACATGGGGACCTTCGGCAGTCGCACCACCCCCACTATGAGTCCACAACTGAGGAAAGTTGCCGCGGCCGCTCGCAATCTGCTGATTGGTTTGGCGGCAACCCAATGGCAGATCGATCGCAAGCGCCTGGTCGCCGCTGACGGCAAGGTCACGGATCCAGAGACCAAACGGTCTGTTGAATACGCAGTCCTTGTGAAGGGGCAACAGTTCACCCAAACCATATCTGCGGAAGACTCCCCCATTCCTCCGACCCAGTGGACGGTTCAAGGTCAATCATCGCCTAAGGTCGATGGACGGGAATTTGTCACGGGGAAGCATCGGTATCCATCCGACCAAAAATTGCCGGAAATGCTCCACGGCAAGATTCTACGGCCTGCTTCTTTCGGAGCGACTCTTGTTTCCATTGACGCGCACGAAGCTGAACAAATTCCGGCCGTCACCGTTGTCCACGACGGCAACTTTGTCGGAGTGGTGGCGCCGAGCGTAGAAATTGCCTCCCGTGCTGTCAAGGCCATTCGTGCGGAGTGGAAGACCGAGCCGCAGCCTTCGGGAAAGGAGCTGTTTGAATATCTGAAGAAGAATGTGGTCGAGGATAAGGACCCGACAGGGAATGCGTCCCGCGCTGAAGCAGGCTCGGTGGAGAAAGCGCTGGCTTCTGCCGATCATCGCCTGCAACAAACTTATACCGTCTCCTATATCGCCCATGCGCCGCTCGAACCTCGCGCCGCGCTGGCGCAATGGTCGGGTGACAACTTGACGGTTTGGACGGGAACGCAGCGCCCTTTCGGCGTGCGGAGTGAGCTGGCTGAGGCTTTTCGGATTCCAGAAGAACGTGTCCGGGTGCTGATGCCGGACACCGGGTCCGGTTACGGCGGCAAGCACACCGGCGAAGCCGCGATTGAAGCGGCGCGACTGGCGCGGGCTGCAAAGCGGCCCGTCAAGCTGGTGTGGACCCGCGAAGAAGAATTCACGTGGGCGTATTTCCGTCCCGCAGGCGTCATTGAAGTCACCAGCGGTCTTCGCGGCGACGGCACAATCGTAGCCTGGGAGTTTCATAACTACAATTCCGGCGAAGCAGGAATCAAGACTTACTACGATATCGCGAACCAGAAAATTGAATTTCATCCCACGCGTTCTCCATTGCGACAGGGGTCGTACCGTGCACTGGCGGCCACAGCGAATCACTTCGCCCGCGAGTCCTTCATGGACGAACTGGCTCATTTGGTGAATATGGACCCGCTGGATTTCCGCCTGAAGAATCTGAAGAACGAGCGGCTTCGCGCCGTTTTTGAGGCAGCCGCAAAGAAGTTCGGCTGGGGACGGGCGAAGGCAGCCAGCCATGGCTTCGGAATGGGCGGTGGATTCGAGAAGGCTGGAAACATCGCGACCTGCGCCGAGGTCGCGGTCGATCGAAAAGAGGGTGAAGTCAAGGTGGTGCGCCTGGTCACCGCGTTCGAATGTGGCGCCATCGTCAACCCCGACAATCTGCGCAATCAGATTGAGGGCTCAAACATCATGGGACTGGGCGGCGCGCTTTTCGAGGCCATCGAGTTCGAAAATGGACGTGTTCTGAACGGGCGATTCTCGAGCTACCGTGTTCCGCGGTTCAGCGATGTGCCCACGATCGAGACCGTCCTCCTCGATCGCAAGGACCTCCCTTCGGCTGGCGCCGGCGAATGCCCAATGGTAGGTTTAGCTCCCGCCATCGGCAACGCCATTTTCGACGCGACGGGTGTGCGGATCCGCTCGCTGCCCATGGTTCCGAATGGGCTGAAAGCAGGCTAGCTTCCGGCTCCACAAAGAAACACCTTTCGTTCTGTGACGACTACTGCCCATAGATCAGCGCAGCTCTTGGTGATGCCTACAAGCGGGCGACCCTGAACTCAAACGTCAACTGAAGAACTAGAGAAGGCAGGCGTGCTGCTCTCCGCTGAGGGGCTCCAACCCGATTGCGCCCGAGCCACGCCCAACCCGGAAGTTGACCGGAGCCAAGCCGACTTGCGGGGAGTAATCTCCCCCAAGCAACCGACTGAGCTTCGCTCAGATAGGAACGGAAGGAACATGGGATGAGCGAAGATAGATGTGCTGGAGACCGCGGCAGCTACGGCCCGAAATGGGCAATGGTGCTTGATAAGCCCGACCCCAAGCATGGGTCTGAGGTTACGGATAGGTTAGTGATGACGACTGCGGAACAGTGCAGCGATCTCGATCAGGAGACTGCTAGGATTCGCGCCTCGGGCCGTGTTCTCCGGCGACAAGGAGAAGATCATGGCGAAGCGAAAAGAGAAGCCAGAGCGCAGATCGATGGTGTTGGAGCCAAACGCGGCCGGCATCGATATTGGCGCGGAGGAGATTTACGTCGCGGTACCACCGGATCGTGATGAGGAGTCGACGCGTCGATTCAGCAGCTTCACCGGCGACCTGCATGCACTTGCCGATTGGCTCGGGCGGTGCCGGATTCAGACCGTGGCGATGGAGTCGACAGGCGTGTACTGGATCCCGTTGTTTCAGATCCTGGAGGAGCGCGGGTTCAAAGTGTATTTAGTCAACGCCCACTATCTGAAGAGTGTGCCCGGACGCAAGAGCGACGTATCCGACTGCCAGTGGATTCAGTATCTGCACTCGGTCGGGTTGCTGCGGGCCAGCTTTCGGCCGCCCGAGGCGATCTGTGCCCTTCGTACCCTGTGGCGGCACCGTGGCAGCCTGCTGGAGATGGCGGCCGAGCACATACTCCACATGCAGAAGGCGCTCAGTCAGATGAACCTGCAGCTCCACCATGTGCTCAGCGACATCACCGGAACCAGTGGGCAAGCGATTCTCGATGCCATCCTCTCGGGCCAGCGCGATCCCGTCGCACTGGCGCAACTTTGTCATCGTCGGGTGCAGAGCCCGCGGGACAAGGTGGCGCAGGCTCTGGTGGGAGACTACCGGCCGGAGCATCTGTTCACCCTGAAGCAGTCGCTGGAAGGATACCGCTACTACCAGAAGCTGATCCTGGAATTGGATCAGGAGACGGCACGTTTGATGCAGGCTCTTCCCAGTGCGACCGAGGATCCGATGCCACCACGCACCAAGCCTACGGCTTATCACCGCAAGGGCAACGATCCTCAGTTTGATCTGCGTAGCGAGCTTTACCGCATTGCCGGCGTCGATCTCACCGATATTCCGGGAGTGAGCGCAGCGACCGCACAAGTCATCCTCACCGAGATCGGCACCGATGTCAGCAGGTTCCGCAACGCCTCTGCCTTCGCGTCATGGCTGGGCCTCTGCCCGGAAAAACGAGTCAGCGGCGGCAAAGTGCTGTCCTGTAAAACACGCCAGGTAAAGCATCGCGCTGCGACTGCTCTCCGCATGGGCGCCAACTCTCTGTGTCGCGCGAAGGGTTACTTCGGCGAGTTCTTTCGGCGCATGCGGGCCAAGCTCGGCACTGCCCAGGCGATCACTGCCACCGCACATAAACTCGCGCGGATTCTGTATCACGTCTTATTGACCAAGGAAGCGTACACAGAAAGCATTTTCCACCGTTGCGACGAACAGGCACGGCAGAGAGCTGAAACTCGCCTCCGCAAACAAGCAGCTCGACTCGGCTTCCAACTCTTGCCCATCCCAACAACAGGAGAATGACAGCTAGTTCCTCAGGAGCCCGTTTCTGGACCGTGCGACGATAGAGTGGACGGGATGGCATGAGAACGGCGGTACTCTGAATTTCGTTGGCTCGATGCTTACGATTGCCTCTCACCTCTTCGAGCAACACGGCAAGAGGGATGGTGCTCCCGAGTGAGTCTTCTTAATCGCAATATCGTTATTCTGCAAGAAAATCTTGTGAG
>Ga0224555_1004973_pt1 | contig 11681 bp, 9 predicted proteins | sample 714S23034metaG_FD_180687 | JGI IMG/M metagenome (GOLD analysis project Ga0224555, IMG submission 180687) | Peat soil microbial communities from Stordalen Mire, Sweden - 717 S2 30-34 | ecosystem: Environmental > Terrestrial > Soil > Wetlands > Peat | place: Sweden: Norrbotten County, Stordalen...
TTTTAGAGGTGCCCTATAATCCAAACCGGTAACTATGTAGTGCGTGTAGCTGATAGCTGCGGTTTTACAAACACATTTAATTTTGTAATAGATACATTTTCATTTCCTCCGGTTTTTCAGTTTGGTTCCAGTTGCGTAGGGGGGCGGGCATTTTTATCATATCCGCATTCATCTTACATAACCTATCACTGGCTTGAACCCGATGGTACAACCTTTACCGGCGATACCCTGAATATCTACCCCACCACCGCTGCAAACCTGGGGCAGTATACTATTACCAAAATGGTAACCATAAACGGCTGTGTTGATTCCTTTAAAACCACGTATACTCTTATACAAGGCTCGGAACACTATATTTTTGATACAATATGTATAGGCAGCAGTGTTACTGTTAACGGTCATGTTTACAACACCACCGGTATATACCGCGATACAATACCCGCTGCATGTGACAGCATTATTATCCTGAATCTTCTGGCCGATTATAAAAGGGATACTATAAACTACACATTATGCCCGGGCACAACATATACTCATAACAACAAAGTGTATACCCGGGCCGGCATTTACCGTGATACTATATCCGGTGCTGAATGCAGCAGCATAACCTTGCTTAATATAAGCAGCCATGACTATAAACGGGGTTCTGTAACTGCTTTTGTTTGCGCGGGCCAAACCATGCAGTTCAATCAGCATACCTATACCCAAACAGGCATTTACCGCGATACGATAGCCACCACAGGATGCGATAGCATTACAACATTGTTTTTAAGCATACTAGCTTACCTCCATAGTTCGGCTAGTCCGGTTATCTGCGCGGGAAAATCATTCCAGGCAGGCAACCACAGTTATACTGACAACGGTATTTATAGCGATACCGTAAGCAATGCCGCAGGGTGTGATAGTATTATAACCACCATACTAACGGTAACTCCTTACCCGGTTAACAATATAACCGCTGCCATTTGCAATGGTGAAACTTACCTGGTAGCGGCACAGGGTTACACCCAAACCGGCATTTATACCGATACTGTGGTCAGCGCAGGGTGTGATAGTATTATACACTTGTCGCTAACAGTTTTTCCTGCACCTGCAGGTGATACTGCTTTACAGGTTTATCAAATGCAGTTTGCCGATTCGCTGGTATTAAATGCTTGTGCGGCTGACAGCGGTTACAGTTGGAGCAATAACTATTGTTTAAACTGCAGCGCCATTACTGTATCTCCCCAAACACCAAGCACCAATTACCAATGCACCGTAACCAATACTTTCAACTGCTCTGTTATCTGCCATTACCAGGTGCAGGTAAATGGCCTGTATGGCGATATTTTTGTGCCCAATGTTTTTACACCCAATGGTGACGGCAATAACGACGTATTTAAAGTGCTGGGTAAAAATATAAAGCTGCTGAACCTGGCAATATTTGACCGCTGGGGAGAAAAAGTTTTTGAAAGCGCAGATATAAATGCCGGCTGGGACGGGACATACCGGGGTAAAATTGCTCCACCGGGTGTTTATGTTTATATGTTGCAGTATTTGGGGGGCATTGATACGCATGCCAGTGAAATGAAAGGAAGCATTACGCTGCTTCGATAAATGCTGCTATGATGTAATCTTCACTAAAACATAAGGGTGCATAACAAATTGTCGCGTTCACCCCGAAAGGGTTTCTCTCACCCTTTCGGGGTTGACCTTTGGCTGCCACGGAGCGACAATTTGTTATGCACCCAAACAAAAAGAGTTTGCCCTGCAAAAGGCAAACTCTTTTTGTTTTGTCAATTAAATTCTTCCTTTTACTTCTTACTCAACTTAATCACCGGCACAATCATTTCCTCCAAAGAAATTCCCCCGTGCTGAAAAGAGTTTTTATAGAAGTTTACAAAGTGATTGTAGTTGTTAGGGTAAACCAAAAACTTATCCTCTTTGGCGAAAATGTATGTTGAGCTTAACCGCGATTTAGGCAGGCCAATGGTTTCCGGTTCTTTAACCGCATACACATCCTTATCATCGTAATTCAGATTTTTGCCGCTTTTATACCGGATGTTGGTGGTTGTTTCGCGGTCGCCAATACAACGGGACGGATCCTGCACGCGAACAGTTCCGTGATCCGTGGTTAATAACAGGTTGATGTCTTTTTCTGCCAACTTCTTCAGCGCGTTTAAAAGCGGAGAGTGATCGAACCATGAAACCGCCAGAGAGCGATATGCTGCTTCATCGCTGGCAAGCTCCTTCAGCACTTCCATTTCGGTACGGGCATGGCTAAGCATATCCACAAAATTGTAAACTATTACGGTAAGCTTATTATTCAGGTAATTGGTGATGTTGTTTTCCAGTAACTCAGCATCGCGGTGGTTGGTAATTTTTACATACTGATGCTTAATCGGTTCGTGTAAAGTTTTCTTTAGGAATGAGTCCAGGAAATCGGATTCGTGTAAATTTTTTCCGCCCTCTTCATCGTCATTCAGCCAGAAATCCGGAAACTGCTGTTGTATTTTAAGCGGTGTCATACCGGCAAAAATGGCGTTGCGGCTGTATTGGGTTGCGGTAGGTAAAATGGCAAAAAAAGTATCCTCTTCATCCACCTTAAAATTTTCCATTACCAGGGATTGAATCGCCTTCCATTGATCATACCGCAGATTATCTATCAATACCAGGAAAGTAGGCTTGGGGTCCTTCAGCATCGGTATCAGTTTCTGGCGCAATAATGTGTGCGACATAATAGGCGTATCATCTCCGGCTTCGCTGTTTATCCAGCGCTTATAATTTTTAATCACAAATTTATTGAACTCCTTATTGGCCTCTACCTTTTGCGAGTCGTAAACCGCCACCATGCTCGAGTCAGATTTGTTCAGTTCAATTTCCCAATACACCAGCTTTTTATACAATTCCACCCATTGCTTATAATCCAGGTTCTCCTGCATGGTCATAAACAGGCTTTGAAACTCCTGCTGATAAGAAGAGGTAGTCTTTTCAGATACCAGCCTGTTGTTGTCAATGATTTTTTTGAGGGTAGATAAAATTTGCTGAGGCTTAACCGGCTTTATCAGGTAATCTGCTATTTGCGAGCCGATGGCATCTTCCATCAAATTCTCTTCCTCATTCTTGGTAATCATCACTACCGGCACGTGGTTATCTATCTGCTTAATGCGCGAAAGGGTTTCAAGACCCGTTAACCCCGGCATACTTTCGTCCAGGAAAACCACGTCAATCCCTTTTTTCGCTACCCTGTCAACGGCGTCTTTACCATTGGTAACGGGTATTACTTTGTAGCCCTTATTTTCAAGGAACATAATTGAACTCTTTAATAAATCTATCTCATCGTCTGCCCACAGTATTGTTATCTGGCTCATAGTTGGTTTTTAGGATTGCTGATTTAAGATTTTTGATTTTTGATTGAGAGAATAAATGGTGATGTTAATTTACAGAAGTATAAAGGTAATTGAAACAAATTATTGTGCTGAATGGTTGTTAAGAAGAATAAAGAATGCCTAATCATTATGTGTTACAGGTTTTTTAATTAACTCAGCTTATTGGTATATTTACCGAAGAAAACAAGATTATTATGGGATTTATTAAGGCTAAAATAGAAATTGCAAACTCCTTTGACATGGGTACGGCTCGACGGGGCAAAATGAAAAAAGAAGATATTAGAATGCAGGAAATTGACGTTTTAGTTGACACCGGCGCTTATAATCTTTCTATAAACGAGAATTTGGTAGCACAACTTGGATTGGAAATAATCGGCTCGCAATCATTTGAACTGGCGGATGGGGAAATTAAGAAATTTGATGTGGCAGAACCTGTTGAAATACGGTTTAAGAACCGCACTACCTCTTGCAATCCAATTGTTTTGCCCGGAAATACTGAAATGATTTTGGGCTGCATTCCTTTAGAGGATATGGATGTTTTGATTGACCCGAGAAGAGAGGTCATGGAATTACCACCCGACAGGCCGTATATGGCAAAGAAGAAATTGAAATAGGTCCCCTATTTATCGATATATCCCTTCTTCATTTTAATTTCCTATTTCCCCCAATAAAAGTTTTCTTCGCACACTAAAGTAGGGCCCTGAGGTTTCAGGGCTAATTGGATTACAGCGACGAATGAACAAACGCAAAATATTCAACGACCCCGTCCACGGGTTTATTACTATACCGCACGAGTTGATATTTGATATCATTGAGCATCCCTATTTTCAGCGTTTACGCCGTATTAAGCAGCTTGGGTTAAGCGATTATGTTTACCCCGGTGCCATTCATACCCGTTTTCATCATGCTTTGGGGGCTTTTCATTTAATGCGCAAGGCGCTTTCTATCCTTAAAATAAAAGGGCATAAAATAACAGAGGAAGAAGAGTTGGGTGCCTGCATCGCTATTTTACTGCACGATATTGGCCACGGGCCATTCTCACATACGCTGGAGATGAGCCTGCTTTCCAAAGTCCACCACGAGCATATTTCTAAAATTTACATGGATAAACTGAATATCCATTTTAAAGGCAAGCTCAGCCTGGCTATTGAAATCTTTCAGGGCACTTATAAAAAGAAATTCCTGCACCAACTGGTTTCCTCGCAGTTGGACGTTGACCGGCTCGACTATCTGACCCGCGATTCTTTCTTCTCAGGCGTTAATGAGGGGTCCATCAGCTACGAGCGTATTATTGAAATGATGAATGTTCACCAGGGCAATCTTGTAATTGAACAAAAGGGCATTTATTCTATCGAAAACTTTATAGTAGCCCGCCGGCTGATGTATTGGCAGGTTTACTTGCACAAAACGGTTTTGTGTGTTGAGCAAATGGTTGTAAAGGCCATTGAGCGCGCCCGCTTTTTAATAAACCGGGGCGAAAAGCTGGATGCTTCTCCTGCCCTCTCCTACTTTCTTAAAAACACCGTAAGTTTAACGGATTTTGAAAAAAACGAAAAAGCCCTGAAGTATTATTCAGAACTGGACGACTTTGACATTTTTTCAGCCTTTAAATACTGGAAGCACTGCGATGATAAGGTTTTGAAAACGCTATGCGAAGCCATTTTAGACCGTAAGCTTTTTAAAATAGAAATTAGCAACGACCCTTTTCCCGAAGAGCGGTTAAAGAGCCTGAACCAAAATGCCGTGAAAAAGCTGAAATTAAGTGAGGAGGAAGTGGCTTACCTGGTGTTTTCAGATTCAACCAGCAACTATGCCTACAACCCCGCCGAAAACCACATCAACATATTAACCAACACCGGCGAAGTTATTGATATAGCAAAGGCCAGCGACCAATTGAACATAGCGGTACTAAGCGTGGCAGTAACCAAGTATTATGTATTTTACCCGAAGAGCCTCCTCTCCCTGCCCTCTCCGAAGGAGAGGGTTCTGTTGCGGCCTTTTAATTTTAAGAGAAACTTAAAGGGTGAGGAATAAGTTAAAATCCTTCTCCTTTGGAGAAGGATTTAGGATGAGGCTGCCTTTTAAATTAAGTTAACGTCAACACAATAATTCCTAAACAATGCGTTTAAATCGAATTATCCAATAATAGTGATGGAGATAAAAGCGAAAGAATTAGCGGTAATGCTGGGGGCTAAACTGGAGGGCAACCCCGAAACAAAGGTTTCAAAACTTGCCAGGATAGAGGAATCGGATAAAGATTCGTTTTGTTTTTTGGCTAATCCCAAATATTACTCCTATGCTCAAACCGCCCAGGTAGGCATTCTTCTTTGCGATGAAAAGCTGGAGTACAACACCGAAAATATTTCTGCAGTTTTACGTGTTGCCGAACCATACCCGGCCTTTCAAAAATTAATGGATTTATATGCAGCCATGAATGCCAACCAGAAGTCGGCGGGTATTGATGAGCAAACCAAAATTGGAAAAAACAGCACTTATGGCGATAACTTCTACCTGGGCGCCTTTAGCTACCTGGGCGAAAATGTGAAGGTGGGTAAAAACGTAAAGATATATCCCAACTGCTACATTGGTGATAATGCCGAAATTGGCGATGGCACTACCATTTATGCCAATGTTTCTATTTATAATGATTGTAAGGCTGGCTCTGATTGCATTATCCACTCAGGTGCGGTTATCGGCGCTGATGGCTTTGGTTTTGCACCTCAACCCGATGGCACCTTCAAAAAAATACCTCAAACAGGCAACGTTGTAATTGGAAACGACGTTGAGATAGGGGCCAATACTTGTATTGACCGGGCGGTGATGGGTTCAACAATTATCCGCAACGGGGTAAAACTTGATAACCTGATACAAATTGCACATAATGTTGAGCTGGGCGAAAATACCGGCATCGCTGCGCAGGCAGGTATTTCGGGCAGTACTAAAACGGGTAAAAATGTAATGATAGGCGGGCAGGCAGGCATAACAGGCCACCTGAATATTGCCGACGGGGTTAAAATTCAGGCGCAGGCGGCGGTAATAAAAGATGTTAAAGACAAAGGCAAGGGAATTTCAGGCGCCCCGGCCATTGATGCAAGAGAGCATTACCGCATTATTGCCTATATGATGAAGCTGCCTGAACTGGCCAAAAGGATTGAAGAACTGGAGAAAAAGCTAAAGTAAATCCTCACCCCTGCCTACCGGCAGGCAAGCTGCCCTCTCCGAAGGAGAGGGTTCAAAAGTCCTTCTCCTTCGGAGAAGCCTGCCTGACGGCAAAGGCAGGGATTTAGGATGAGGAGGCTGTTGGCAATTTAGATTAATGGATTAGATTAATGGAAGAGTCGAAATAAGAACTAACATTACCTCATTATTAAATCATTGTAATAAGTACTAAAATTTTAGATTTGCGCTTTTTAAGAAAATAGTTGATGACCCATACCTACCAGCAAACTATCAAACACGAGGCTACTCTATCAGGAGTAGGCCTGCATACAGGCAAAAACGTAACCGTAAGGTTTATGCCGGCGGCCAATAACCATGGCATTAAATTTCAGCGGGTGGATTTACCCGATAAACCCATTATTCCGGCAGATTGCGACCTGGTTACTACCGTTCAAAGGGGCACTACGCTTGAAAAAGGCACGGGCATGGTTGCCACTGTTGAGCACCTGATGAGCGCCTTGATTGGTTTGCAAATTGATAATTGCCTGGTGCAGGTGGATGGCATTGAGATTCCGATTATGGACGGCAGTGCCAAATATTTTGTTGAAGCGCTGGAAGGCGCAGGTATACTGGAGCAAACTGAAGAGCGCGATATTTTTGAACTGCGCCAGAACATACATTACATTGATAAAGAGACTGGTGCCGAATACCTGGCCATGCCAAGTAACCGCTACAAAGTAACTGCCCTGATTGATTATAAAAGCGAGATTTTGGGCCAGCAACATGCTACCCTGGATAAAGTAGCTGATTTTAAAAAGGAAATTGCCCCGGCCCGTACCTTTGCCTTTTTACATGAACTGGAGATGCTGTATGAAGCAGGACTTATAAGGGGAGGTGATTTAAATAATGCCATTGTAGTAGTTGACAAACCCGTTACGCCTGAAGAACAGGCCAAGCTGGCTATTATGTTCAACAAGCCCGATATTAAAGTTGTGGAAGAAGGCATTTTAAACAACGTTGATTTATACCACCACAACGAACCCGCCCGGCATAAGCTGTTAGATGTTGTGGGCGATTTAGGCCTGATTGGAACTCCGATCCACGCCAATATTATAGCCACCAAACCCGGCCATAAACACAATGTTGAGTTTGCCAAAGTACTGAAGGCGCATATTAAGCAGGAAAGGATGAAAGACCCTGCCCCGGTTTACGACCCGAATAAAGAACCCGTTTACAGTGCAACGGATATTGAAAGGATACTCCCTCACCGCTATCCCTTTCTGTTTATAGATAAAATTATTTCGCTTACCGAAACTGAGGTGGTGGGTGTAAAGGCTGTTACCTTTAATGAAGAGTTTTTCAGGGGGCATTTTCCCGGAAACCCTGTAATGCCGGGTGTTTTGCAAATTGAGGCTATGGCGCAAACGGGTGGCATATTGGTGCTGCACAACCTGCCCGACCCGCATAATTACGATACCTATTTTCTGAAAATAAATAACGTGAAATTTAAAGCACGTGTAGTGCCGGGAGATGTAATACTTTTTAAACTTGAATTATTAGCCCCCATGAGAAGGGGAATTATTGAAATGAGAGGCTCGGCTTATGTAGGTAATAAACTGGTAAGCGAAGCCGAATTGATGGCAAAAATTCAGAGAAAAGAAGGCAAATAGATGTTTTAGGGCCTTTAGCCTCCCCTTTGGGGACGGGAGGGGCTGTATTTTTAATTACGAAATAGTACAATGAACCAACCCTACTCCTATATTCATCCCCAGGCTGAAGTGGCCGATAATGTGGTGGTGGAGCCGTTTGTAACTATTTCCAAAGATGTAACTATTGGGGAAGGTAGTTGGATTGGCCCGCATGTTACCATTATGGAAGGTGCGCGTATTGGTAAAAACTGCCGTATTTTCCCCGGTGCAGTTATTTCGGCCATACCGCAGGATATGAAGTATAAAGGCGAGAAATCGGCTGTTGAAATTGGCAATAACGTTACCATACGCGAGTATGTAACTATTAACCGCGGCACTGAAGCCTCTATGAAAACCGTTATTGGCGATAACTCGTTGTTAATGGCTTATGTGCATGTAGCGCATGATTGTATTATCGGCAAAAATTGTGTTATAGCCAATAATGCCAACCTTGCCGGCCATGTTGAAATTGGCGATTATGCAATATTGGGCGGGGCTACTAACTTTTCGCAGTTTACTAAAATGGGCCGCCATGTAATAGTTTCGGGTGGCTGTTTGGTTAATAAAGATATTCCGCCTTTTGTGCGCGCTGCGCGCCATCCTACTACTTATGCAGGGGTAAATTCAATAGGATTAAGAAGAAGGGGCTATACCACCGAACAGATAAACCAGATACTGGACGTTTATCGTATTCTCTACATCCGCGGATTTAATACCAGCACCGCCTTAAAATACATTGAAGCCGATATCCCATCAAGCGCCGATAAAGATGAAATAGTAAATTTTATCAGGGAGAGTGTTCGTGGTATTATGAAAGGCTTTAAGAGTACGAGCGAAGAGTAATCATCCTTTTAGTGAATTCCAACCCAATGGGGACGCTGATCTATTATGATGATTATGATTAAATGCAATTAATATTTCCTCGAAATCCGTACCCTTTGTCATGTTAACGCCAGTGAAACATCTTAAAGTGGAGTTTAAACTGAATCAGGTTTAAGCAGGCACCAAATACCATAGTGGTTAACTTTCTCCCGCAATTTCTTACTTTGCATCCGTGATTACTGGTCAGTCAACAACACTCATTACCCTCAACAACATTTCCAAAAAATTCGGCAGCATCTGGATTTTTAAGAATGTAACTGCTGAATTTATTGCCGGTAAAAAGTATGCAATAACCGGCGCTAATGGCAGCGGAAAATCTACCTTATTAAAAGTGCTGGCGGGCATTATAACGCCCAATGCAGGCGAAGTGAAATTTGCCTTTGAAGATGTTTATCAGCATATCTCATTCAGCGCCCCTTACATGGACCTTCCCGAAGAATTAACCCTGAATGAACTATTCAAATTTCATGAAAACATCCGCCGCCTTAGCATATCACGGCAGACGTTTATGGATGAAGTACAACTGGAAGGCGATAAAGAGATACGAAACTATTCATCAGGTATGAAACAGCGTTTAAAGCTGGCGTTTGCCCTTTTCACCGAAAGCAAAATCCTTTTGCTGGATGAGCCCTCTGCAACTTTAGATGAACACTGGAATAACTGGTATTTAAAAACGGTGCAGCAGGTTGATTCGAATAGGCTGGTAATTATCTCTTCTAATATTCCGGCCGAGTATGCTTTTTGTGATACTACTTTGGATATCGGGCAGTTTAAGAAGTAACCCGCACCCGTCATTGCGAATGCCTTTTTGGGCATGAAGCAATCCATAAGCGATGAAGGCTGAATGTTAGCTACAACTTGCCGCTAGTAGTTTCGGGATTGCTTCGCAGAGCCTTACAATGACGCCGTTACAATCACTTCAAAATGAAGACCTTCCCAGCCGAGTCTCCCCTTTCCTGCTTTGAGGAATGGGGGACTCGGCGCTAGTGCGGCCTACCCCCCACGCCGAGTCCCCAACCCTTGGAAGGGAGACTCGGCTGAGAAGGTCTTTTCTGCGTCACCAGGATTTTTCCCTTTGCCCCAAGGGTGCTTACTCGCAATGACGCGTTTTTGCTATTAAAAATCCTTCCTCAACAAGGTGTACTTTGAATCATAATTATCAGCAACATCCTCAACTGCTTTTTCAGCCCTAGGCTTTGGCGCCTGGTAAACAATGGCATCCATCCGCTGCTTAGTGGCTTTGGTTTTCGCCAAAAAATCAGCCTTGTATTTTGCCGGCATAGGGTCGCTGAAGGTAAGTTTCTGCTTCAACGGGTCTACCTGTTGGCCGTCTTTCCAGAAACGATAACATACGTGCGGGCCGGTGGCTAAACCAGTGGCACCAATGTAGCCGATAATTTCTCCCTGCTTAACCCTTACACCCGGATGAATACCTTTACCTATTTTGCTCATGTGCAGGTATTGGGTTTTGTATTGCCCGTTGTGGCGTATCTTAACGTAATTGCCATTATAAATCTTAAAACAGGCATCTTCAACAATACCATCGGCGGTGGCCATGATAGGTGTGCCAAACGGGGCGGCATAATCAGTTCCTAAATGCGCCTTCCACTCTTTAGTAACCGGATGAAAGCGATTCAAAGAATAATGCGATGAAATTCTTGAAAACTTAACGGGCGCCTTCAAAAATTCCTTTTTCATGCTGTTGCCATTCTCGTCATAATAATCCCCTTCATGGGCTGCATCTTTGGCGTAGTAAAAAGCATAAAAATCTTTACCGCTGCTGTTAAACACAGCAGAGCTTATTTCACCAATACCTACCGATTCGCCATTCACAAAATCCTCATCGTACACTACTTTAAATTTATCTCCTTGCTGTATTTTATAAAAATCCACAGTCCACGCAAAAATTTCAGACAGGCGAACTGCCAATGTGGGGCTCATATTATTTGACTCCAGCGTTTCGTATAACGATGAGTTAATTACACCGTTTACCTCCTGGTGTTTGCGTTCCACTTTATTTTGCCCACGATATGTATAAAGCGAATCATCCAGGTTAAATACCACATAGTTTACTTTATCCTCTTCGTAAACCAGCTTTTTAGGAACCAGGCCGTTATTAGTCTTTTCGCATAAAACAGTGCAGTTATTCCCTGCCTTCATTTTGTTCAGGTTGAAAATGGATTTCGATTCATGGGCTAAAAAATCGATGGTTTGGTAGGTTACATTATACTGCATTAGTATATCAGCAAAAATCTCGTTTTGCTTTACCACATGCTTCAACACTTTAAAATCAGACAGGTTTAGCCCGTATTTAAAAATGGGTTTTGCAACCACTACAGCCAGTAACCCCGGTTTGGCATTAGTTGCGGCTACCGGTTGTTGCATCCTGCTCTTCATCAATAATCCGGCCAGGGCAATACAAACAACTACCAATAACACAACCAATACATAGCTTTTCCGCATGAATTAAATTTAGAGCGATAAATATAGATGGTAGCCGCCAAACACTTTCCCGATGTGTTACCTTATTAGTAACAATACCGGTTAAGGCGTTTAACGAAAAGGACAAGATAATTTATACCGG
>Ga0224555_1004974_pt1 | contig 11672 bp, 10 predicted proteins | sample 714S23034metaG_FD_180687 | JGI IMG/M metagenome (GOLD analysis project Ga0224555, IMG submission 180687) | Peat soil microbial communities from Stordalen Mire, Sweden - 717 S2 30-34 | ecosystem: Environmental > Terrestrial > Soil > Wetlands > Peat | place: Sweden: Norrbotten County, Stordalen...
GACGACGGGGCGCACGCCAATCGCAGCCAGGCCACGAATTTTCACCGCCAGGTGAATACGTACCAAGGCGCCGCCAACACGCTGGCCCTGCAGTTTGCCGACACGTTCTCGAAATTCCAAAGCAAGGACGAGTTCGTCACTCTGGCTTTTGCCTATCCTACCGGCAGCCCCACCGAAGTCATGTTGCTAAACAAGGTCGCCGGGGGCGCATGGCTGCCCGAGGCGGAGATCGACACCGCCCAGAAACGCGCCATCGAGCACGCCGTGCTGTTGGCTACGTGCCGGGCCGCGGGCGCGAAAGACGATCCGGCCAAGGCCCAGGATTTGCTCAAAACCGGTGAGGCCAAGGTCCCACGAGCAGCCTTCGTCCAGGCCATGGCCGTCGCGCTATACGACGCGTCCCAGCTTTACTCGCGCACCAAGCTGGACCAGCCGGACAAGATGAAGGTCTTCTGCGGCCGCGCGCAGGAGGCTTTGAAGACGATTCCCGACTCCAAGGATGGCCAGGATCTGGACAAGAAGATCCAGGCGGCGTTGAAGAAGGTCAAGGCCTAAACGGGCCGCGTTCAACCGGGGCCGGGCGCCAGGCGGATACAAATCAGGTGACCGCTCTCGGCCAGCACCTGGTGACCGATCTGCGACGCCACATGTGCGCGGTAGGTGTCCTTATCCAGCACCAGAACACGCACGCGGTTGCCACGCAGTGTGTCCATCAGTTGTTCGCGGCTGAATAACCGGATGAGGAAGCGGTCGCCATACCACTGCAGTTGGTTGTCTTCATCGAAGCGGGGCTGGCCGTCGTCGTAAAACCCGACGCGCTCGCCAGGGGCCGTCGCGGCGGTCGCCGCTTTGGCGATGGGGCGGATCTCGGCGGCTTCGAGGTGTGTCCGTGGGAAAGCCGCCACGACCGCCACCCCCAGCGCCAGCACGGGCGTCGCGACGCGCAGACCTACACGCAGGTATCGATCCGGCACGAACTTCCTAAGGCCGATCGCCGCGAGTATGGCAAATGCCGGATAGGCTGGGAGCATGTATCGCAATACGCGGCTGCGGGCGGCCGCGCACAGGGCAAAGACTACCACCACCCATAGGACCAGCAGCCACAATCTGCGGTCCCGCCCGCGGACGGCCACGACCAGGCCGGCAAGCATCGCCGGCAGCCACGGCCAGTACGATTTTGCCAGCATCCACGCATACTCGAAGGCGCCGGTGTACCGCCGCCACGCTGGAGACAACCCTCCGTATACTTCGTTCCGCAGCCAGTTGGAGTGCACCTCCACGAACCACGCGCCGAACAGGTGAACCAGGTAGACATACCAGCCTACCAGCGGCAGATAAGCAACGGCGAGAGCCGGAAGGGCGTAGCGCCACGGTGGCCGGCGGCGGCTCATGATCAGGTGCAGGACGAACACGGCAGGCAGCGCCAGCCCCATCATGCTACGCGTCAACTGGGCGAGGGCCGTGCATGCGCCCGCTGCCAGGTACCAGCGCGGATCGTTTTCGGTGAGCGACCACGCACAGACCGCACAGAGGACGAAGAAGGTGAAGGGCACATCGGTCATGCCGCGCGCGGTGTACTTCAGAAAGTAGAGGCTGGTCGCCATGACGAACATGGCAAGCACGGCCGTCCACGAGTCGCGTGTCAGCTTGCGTGCCAGCCAGTAGACCAGCAGGATGACGCCCAGTCCGCACACGGCGGAGGGCAGCCTGGCCAGCGCGTCCGAGAAGCCGAAGGCCGCGAACAGCGAGGCTTCCATCCACTCGAGCAGCGGCGGATTCTCCAGGGCGGGTGCGCCGTTGCTGTGCAGGACCAGCCAGTCTCCGGTGCGCAGGATATCCTTGGCGATGTGGGCGTACTGCGCGTCGTCATAGCCGGTGAGATCTCCCGTACGGAGCGGCGCGAGGACCAGAATCGCGGAAAGAATTGCGAGAATCGGGAAGTACCGGCGGGTGTCCAACAACCCAAGTATATCGCGCGGATGGGGGCTTACTTCAGCAAGTTGGACCGCCGGCAGTCCCGCCAGTTTTCGCCGGCTCAACCGGGCAGGGCTGCCGAAGCGCTTCTCGATCTTGCCAAAGGGTGGGGTATTTGCGGCTTCACTCATCCGCCAATGAATCCACTCAGAACGTGAGGCCCACCAGAAACTCCCCTTGGTTCAGATTCGAGTGCAGCAGGCCGAGCGCGTCGCTGATTTGCGTGGAGTTCCATCTGGTGAAGCGGATCTCGGGCGAAATGTGCAGGAAAACGGCGTGGATATCCACGCCGCCGCCCACGACGAACCCCATAGTCGTGTTCCTTTGCAAATCCGAAGGGGATGACTGCACGGGGAGAGTCACACTTACGATCGTCTCTTTCAGGCCGGCGATCGTGTCCCATGCCACACCCGCGTCCAAGTACGGCCGCACCACGGGAAAATGGAAACGGTATTTCAGCAGCAGGGGAAACTCCCAATTGCTCCCGCTCGCGCTGATGGTGTCGCTGCCCAGAATGCCGGAGCCGTTGTAGCCCAGCTTCCGGTACAACGCATCGAACTCCACGCCTAGGCCGAGCGGAAGCCGGACCTCAGCCATCCCGCCGACAATGTATCGCTGGGTGGGCGCGGTATAGTTGAACGTGCCGTTGCCGGCGGCGCTCAGGAAATCGTTGAGAGGCACGCCTGCTTTGATCCCCGCGGAGAAGGGCTGCGCGAAAACGGAAATCGATCCGAGCAGGAATAGCAACACTGGTCGCATGTTGCTTCCTACGGATGCCTGCCGCCGCTGGTTACATCCAGGCCGCGCTTTGGTATCATTTCTAAGCATTTGCCTTGCAGCGGCAGGGAGGAGCAAGCATGAGCCACTACTACGAAGACTTCTCGCCCGGCGTCGTGCATGAATCGCGCGGGCGCACGTTGACGGAGACCGATATCGTGAATTTCGCCGGTCTTTCAGGCGATTTTGTGGAGTTGCACACCAACGAGGAATTCGCGCGCAAGTCCCCGTTCGGACGGCGCATCGCCCATGGCGCGCTGGTGTTCAGCATCTCCACCGGGCTGATGACCCAGATGAACCTGATCAACGACACCGTGCTGGCGTTCTACGGCATCGACAAGCTGCGGTTCACGGGCCCTGTATTCATCGGAGACACGGTGCGCGTGACCAAGCGCGTCGTCGAACTGAAGGAGAAAGACGCGGAGCGTGGCATCGTCACGTTCGAAACCCAGGTGCTGAATCAGAACAACGAGCCGGTGATCGTTTATACCGACAAGCTGCTGGTGAAACGAAGGAAATGAGACCTCTCGACGGCCTTGTGGTGCTGGATCTGACGCGATTGCTGCCGGGCGCGGCGGCCACCATGCAGCTTGCCAACTTCGGCGCGGAGGTGGTCAAGATCGAAGAGCCGGAGCGGGGCGATTACGGCAGGTGGCTTCCGCCCTATCTGGATGGCGAGGGCGCTGTGTTCCACATGGTGAATCGCGGGAAGAAGAGCGTCGCGCTGGATTTGAAAAGCGAGAGCGGGCGCGACGCATTTCTAAAGCTGGCCACGACCGCGGATGTGGTGGTGGAGAGCTTCCGGCCGGGCACGATGGCGCGCCTGGGCCTGAGTTACGAAACGCTGCGCGCGTCGAACGAGCGGCTGATCTACGTGTCGATCACCGGCTATGGGCAAGATGGGCCGTGGGCGGGGATGGCGGGGCACGACATCAATTACCTGGCGCTGGGCGGCGCGCTGGAGGGGAACGGCGCGTCCGGCGGGCCGCCGGCGATTCCCGGAATTCAGATTGCGGACCTGGCGGGCGGCGCCATGCAGGCGGTGACTGGCGTGCTGCTGGCTCTGGCGGCGCGCGCTAGGACTGGCCGGGGCCAAGCGGTGGACGTTTCGATGGTGGATGGCGTGGCCTGGATGATGCCCGTCGCGTTGGGTCTGCATGCGGCGACGGGTGAGTTGCCCGCGCGCGGCGATGGTGAGCTCACGGGGCACTACGCCTGTTATCGCGTTTATGAGGCGGCGGACGGGCGGTCAATCGCCGTCGGCGCGCTGGAGCCGAAGTTCTGGCAGGAGCTTTGCCGCGCACTGGGATGCGAGCAGTTCATTGCGGATCAGTTCGCCGAGGGTTTGCGGCGGGAGGAGATCATTGCGGAGATGGCGCGCATCTTCCGCACGTGCGGGGCGGCGGACTGGTTCGAGCGCCTGGGGCCGGCGGACGTTTGCGTGACGCCGGTGAGCAACGTGGCGGAAGTAGCCGCGCATTTCGGGCTGGGCCGCGGCGATTCGGTGGTCGCGCCCAAGCTCAGCGACACGCCCGGAAGGCTGGGCGGCCGGCCGCCGCGTTTGGGCGAGCAGACGCGCGAGATCTTGAAGGATGAATAGGTGCAGTGTCCGGCAAGTAACTGGACAGCAGACATCTGTGGGGCAGGCCATCGTTTTTCGTGGCCTGTCGAGTTCGATCGCGGTGCGCAGACGACAAACAACGATCGTCTGCGCCACGAAAGGCGATACACGCATGGCCGGTCGCGTGCGTCATGCTTTCAGAGGAGCTATTATGCGCTTCGTCATTCTCGCCTTGGCCGCATCCGTGGCTTTCGCGCAAACCAATCAGGTGTTTCAGCTCACGCAGAAAGACAACCAGCAACAACTGGAAGAAATCGCGACGGTGCTTCGCGGAACGACGGACATCCGGCAGGTGTCCGTTGACGAGTTGAAGGGATCTGTGGCCGTGGAAGGAACGGCCGCACAGATCGCCATGGCCGACTGGCTGGTCCATCAAATGGATCAGCCCGCGAATGGACCATTCTCCCGCGTGTACGAGTACCGGCCGCCGGGCGGCGGCGATGATGTGGTGCGTGTATTTTATGTCAACCACGCTGCACGGCCACAGCAACTACAGGAGATCGTGACCGCCGTCCGCTCGGTGGCGGATATCCAGCGTGTGTATGTTTACAACCCACTGAGAGCGGCCGTTGTGCGCGGGACCAACCAGCAGATATCGCTGGCCGCGTGGCTGGTGGATCAGCTCAATCAGCCCGCAAATGTGGCTGCTCCATCGCCGCACGAATATCAGCTTCCCGGCGACGATGTGGCACGGGTCTTCGAACTGGCACATGCCGAGACTCCGCAGCAGTTGCAGGAGATCGTGACGTTAATCCGTTCCATCGGAGATATTCAAAGGCTGTTTATCTATATTGACCGGCGAGCCGTGATCGTGCGCGCTAGGGCGGAGCGGGTTGCCCTGGCTGCCTGGCTGGTGAGCGAATTGGATAAACCGGTGGACGGGCAGAGTGCCGCGCACGACAGCACTGCGCCGCACGAATTCCGGCTATCGGACGATCCTGCAAATCTGGTACGGGTGTTCTACCTGCCGCGCTACCAGTCGGCGGAAGACCGCCAGAAGGTGGTTGCCCAGGTCCGCGCCAACAGCGGAATTCGCCGGCTATTCGTTTATAATGCGCTCGGGGCGCTGGCCGTGCGCGGGACGGCGGGACAGGTGGCCACGGCGGAGAAGGCGCTGGAGGAGATGAAGGTACAATAACGAAGGCGCCTGCGACGCGCCATAGATGATCGGGATAACGAATTACTCAGTGTACGTTCCCCGCCGCCGGATGCGCCGCGAAACGATCGCGGCGGCTTGGGGTGCGCCGGCCGTGCCCGGGTCGAAAGCGGTCATGAACTTCGATGAAGATTCACTGACCATGGCGCAGGCGGCGGCGTGGCCGCTGGCACAATCGGGCGGCGCAGAGGCGCTCTCGTTCGCATCCACTACCTCGCCTTACTGGCAGCGCTCGGCGGCCAGCCTGATCGCGGCCGCGTGCGATTTGCCCGCGCAAACGGCGACGGCGGATTTCGGCGGATCGCTGCGCGCAGGGACCACCGCGCTACGGGCCGCGCTCGATGCGGTGGCTGCCGGCAGCGTCCGGACCGCCGTGGTGACGGCCGCCGATTGCCGCGACGGCGCGCCGGAATCGGCTGAGGAGATGCTCTTCGGCGATGCCGCCGCGGCGGTCGCGGTGGGTCGCGATGGTTTGTGCGCAGAACTGGTGGCGTCGGTTTCCCGCTCCGACGATTTTCCGGACGAATGGCGTCGCGATATCGACGCGCAGGTGCGTTCCTTCGCTTCGAAATACTCGCTCGCGCGCGGCTATACGGAAAACGTGGTGGCCGTGGGGCGCGCGTTGTTCGAGAAAGCAGGGGTGCAGCCGGAACAGATCGCGCGGGCGGCGCTGAATTCGAGCGACGGGCGTGCGCACATTGCGGCGGCGAAGGCCCTGGGCATTCCGGCGGCGCGTGTGGAAGATGTCCGCGCGGGCGATCTCGGAATCACCGGCGCAGGCATGCCTCTGTTTTTACTGGCGCAGGCGCTCGATCGCGCCAAGGCAGGCGAACTGATCTTGGCGATCGCTTATGGCGACGGCGCCGATGGCTTCCTGTTCCGCGCGCTGGGCAGTGGCGCACGGCTCCAGGCAGGCGGCGCGACGATGGAGTATCCAACTTATCAGGTCTACCGCAAGCAGCGCGATTATTGGCGTGCGAACGCCGGCGGTGCGGAGATTTCCAATGTCCTGCTGCGGCGCGAGGAGACGCAGAACGTGCGGCTGCATGGGTCGCTCTGTCCGCAGTGCGGCACGTTGCAGTTCCCCATCGCGAAGGTGTGCGGAGCGTGTCATCATCACGGGGGCCTGATGGAGAAGCCGCTCGCACGGCGCGGCCGTCTGTTCACCTTCACCAAAGATTTTCTGTACAATGCGCCGGTCGAGCCTACGGTCATGGCGGTGGTGGATCTCGATGGCGGCAGCCGCTTCCTTTGCCAGATGACCGACGTGGACCCGGCGACGGTGGAGATCGGGATGGAGGTCGAGTTGGTGCTGCGCCGGATGCGCGAGGGCGCCGGCGACCATTATTATTACTGGAAATGCAGGCCTGGCCACGCTTCGCGTGGCGTGGGTGGTGGTTAGTGGCTGGTGGCTGGAGGCAAGGTCATGGCGGGATCGATTAAAGACCAGGTTGCAATCATCGGCGTGGGCTGCACGAAGTTCGGCGACAACTTCGACCAGAGCTTCGAAGACCTTCTGGTGGAGGCTGGATTCGCGGCGTTCGCCGACGCACGCATCGAGCCGGAGCGCGTGGAAGCCGCGTGGCTGGGCACGTTCTCGCCCTATGCGGGCAACGGCAAAGCCTCCGTCTCGCTGGCCGACGCGCTGCGCATGTACGGCAAGCCCATCACGCGCGTGGAGAACTACTGCGCCACCGGCACGGACGCCTTCCGCAACGCAGCCATGGCCGTGGCATCCGGCATGTACGATGTGGCGTTGGTGGCCGGCGCGGAAAAACTCAAGGACCGCCCCATGCGCGGCCTCGGCTGGGAGGGCGGCCATCCTTATCAGCACGACGGTGTCACCGCGCCGGGCGTCTTCGCCCTGTCGGCGAACCGTTACTTTCATCGCTTCGGCGGGGGCCGCGAGTCGCTGGCCAAGGTCTCGGTGAAGAATCACCACAACGGCTCGATGAATCCCAAAGCGCATTTCCAGATGGAAGTGAGCGAGGAGCAGGTGCTGAAATCGCCCATCGTGGCGTGGCCCTTCGGGCTGTTCGATTGCTGCCCCACCACCGATGGCGCGGCCGCGGCGGTGATCTGCCGCGCCGATATGGCCCGCCAGTTCCGCGACGATTACGTGCTGGTGAAGGGCCTGGGACTGGCCGTTACCAGCGGGCGGCCGTGGTACGATTCCGCGAATGAATATGTCGGCTTCGAGGCCACGCGCGCGGCTTCCGAACAGGCTTACCGCATGGCAGGCATCGGGAATCCGGTGGCGGAGATCGACCTGGCGGAGGTACACGACTGCTTCACCTGGACCGAGATCAGCAACTACGAAGACCTGGGATTCTGCCGTAAGGGCGAGGGCACGCACTTCATCGGCGAGGGCCGCAGCGCGCTCTCCGGCGATCTGCCGGTGAATCCCAGCGGCGGGCTGAAGTCCTTCGGACATCCCATTGGGGCGAGCGGCGTGCGCATGATTTACGAAGTGGTGACGCAGTTGCGCGGGCAGGCGGGCGCGCGCCAGGTGCGCGACGCGGAACTGGGCTTGGTGCATAATCTCGGCGGGCCGGGTTCGGTGGCCTGCGTGATCGTGCTGGGGAGGCCGTAACATGGACGTGGGATATGCGCTGCGGCGTGCCAGGCAGCTTTACGCGGATGCGATCGCGGCCTACGACGGCGAGCGTTTGGTCACGTTTGGGCAATTCGCCGATCGCGTGGCGCGGACCGCTGGCGCGCTGCGCAATCTGGGCGTACAGCCGGGCGACCGCGTCGCGGTGCTGATGCTGAATTCGCTGCGCTATTTCGAGCTGTACCACGCCGTGCCGCTGGCGGGCGCGATAATCGTGCCGATCAACATTCGATGGAATCCGGCGGAGATCGGCTTCGGCCTGTCGGATTCCGGCACGCGCTTGCTGGTGGTGGACGATTACTTTGCGCGTGTTGCGCCCGCACTGAGCGCGAGCCTGCCGGAGCTGCAATATCTGTTCGCCGGGAATGGCGCGTGCCCCGCAGGCATGGCGGACTACGAAGCGCGCCTGGCGGCCGCAGCGGCGTTTGCGCCAGACGGGCCGCTCCCGGACGAGAACGACGTCGTAGCGTTGTTCTATACCAGTGGCTCGACCGGCGGACCCAAGGGCGTGATGCTGACCCACAAGAACCTCTACGCGAACAGCATGCACGGCATGGTGGCGCTGGGCATCGACAAGGACTGGGTGTGGCTGCACGCGGCTCCCATGTTTCACGTGGCGGATGGGACGGTGGCCTACTCGCTGGTGATGCAGGGCGGCCGCAGTTGCTTCATGCCGGCGTTCGATCCGGAAGCGTGTCTGAAAACCATCGAGCGCTACCGGGTCACGCACATGTTTGTGGTGCCGGCCATGCTGAACGCCATGGTGAACCATCCGGCGTTCGACCGCTATGACACGTCGAGCCTGCGCACGATGGCTTACGGCGCATCGCCCATGCCGCTGGATCTGCTGCGGCGCGCGCAGGAGAAGCTGCGCTGCCCGTTCGCGCAGGTCTATGGGTTGACCGAAGCGAGTCCCTCGTTGACGTATTTGGGGCCGGAGGATCATACGCTTGCCAATGCCGGCGAGCAGTTTGCGCCGGTGAAATCGGCGGGCCGCCCCATGATGGGCGTCGAACTGCGAGTCGTGGACCCGATGGATCGCGAGCTGCCGCCGGGCGAGGTGGGCGAAGTGGTGGCACGCGGCGACAACATCATGAAGGGCTACTGGAACCGGCCAGCCATCACTGCCGACACGCTGCGCGGCGGCTGGCTGCACACCGGCGACATGGGCACGTTCGATGCACGCGGGTATTTGTACATCCTCGACCGCAAGAAGGACATGATCAAGCCCGGCGGCGAGAACGTTTATTCGCCGGAGGTGGAGTCCATGATCGCTTCGCATCCGGAAGTGCTGGAAGTCGCGGTCATCGGGCTGCCCGACGAGAAGTGGGGCGAGACGATCAAGGCAGGCGTGGTGCGGCGGCCGGGCAGCGCGCTCACCGAGCAGGAGTTGATCGACTACTGCCGCGAGCGCATGGCGCATTTCAAGTGTCCGGCGTCGGTGGATTTCATGGATGCGCTGCCGAAGGGCGGCACGGGGAAGGTGCAGAAGACCGTGCTGCGGGACAAATACCGTATTCCGTAACAAGGTATTCTCAGATAAGGAGTAAGCCATGGAAGTGCAGCTCACGTCCGATCAAAAAGCATTCGCCCGCCGCGCCGTTGAAAGCGGCCGGTTCCAAACCGAGGAAGAAGCCGTACAGGAAGCGCTTGCCTTATGGGAAGAACGTGAACGCCGCCGCGTGGCGTTTCTCGCGACCCTCGACGATGCTCGCGCTTCTTTGACCCGCGGTGAAGGCCGCGTCATAACGCAAGAATCCATGCGGGAACTTGCCGCCGAGGTGAGAGAGCGCGGACGCGCCCGCCTGATTGCTGAATTGGCCCAATAAAAATGGCGCATCGTGTAGCGCCGCGGGCCGAAGCCGATCTTGACGACATCTGGCTTTACGTCGCCAAGGAAACCGCCCGCATGGATGTTGCTATTCACCGTATAGACTCGAATCGCCGGCCTGCCTTCGCGACCTCTTAGTCCCCCCGCCGCACCATCTAAGCGAGCGCCAAGATTTGTCCAACCCATGGGGTTCACACGAGTGGCGACGAGGTGGCTACACTAAAGTTGGCGTCCTTTCTCCCGATAAACGAGGCAGGGACGTGCGCGTGATCCAGACGACGCTGTGGGAAGTTGAAGATTTTGAATCGCCGGTTGTGCTAGACTCGGTAATCTCTGTAGACCAGACTGCGATGAAGCCGGCATTTAGCACCGAACGAGGAGCCGTGTACAGAGGCGACTGCATGGCTCTGTTCTCGTCCATTCGGGATGGGTGTATAGATACGGTTTTTGCCGATCCGCCATTCAATCTCGGAAAGGACTACGGCAACGGAGCGCACGAGGATGAACTAGCCACCGCCGACTATCTCGACTGGTGCTTCCGGTGGATGGACGAGGCGGTCCGGGTACTCAAGCCCGGAGGCGCAATTTTCATCTACAATCTGCCGCATTGGGCGTACCACCTTGCGGTTCACCTCGAAGCTGCGCAGATGACCTTCAGACACTGGATTGCGGTTTCCATGAAAGGAACGTTTCCTCGCGGCAAGAAGCTCTACCCAGCACACTATGCGCTTCTGTATTTCACCAAGGGCAGCCCGAAGACGTTCAATCGCGACGTCGTCCGCGTGCCGGTTCCGATCTGCCGCCACTGCAAGAAGGATGTAAAAGACTACGGCGGGCACCGAAAGTACTTGAACCCCCTCGGACTTAACCTCACTGATATCTGGGATGACACAGCCCCCGCCCGTCACACAAAATTCAAGGCGCGCTGGGGTATCAATGAGCTGAAGCCGCTCATACCGCGCCGATGCATCGAATTGACGACCGTCGAGGGTGAAATCGTGCTTGATCCGTTCGCCGGAGGCGGCTCCACATTCGAGTCGGCAGAGAAGCTGAAACGGCTGTGGATTGGCACGGAAATCGTCGATTGTTCCCTAATCCGCGAGCGATTCCAGCGCAACGTTCCCGAAGCCCAAGAGACCATCCCCAGTGCCCTCTCCAAACTACTGAAGGCGCCAAATTCCGAACTCCGGATCAATCTAACGCCATGCCGCAAATTGTCGAAGAAGTCTATTATGACGGAGCCAAAGAACGGATTGAACGGCTCGGTCTCGCCCCACTCGTTGGTGAAGTCAAGTCCGCTCTGACTGGTTTTCAACTGCTCGTCAGGGAGGAGATTGACGGGAACGGTGGCGCTGCCGTGCGAAAGTTAATCGACGTGCAGTTCGACAAACTCGGGGGATGGACAAAGAAAGTCTCTGGCGGTATCGACTGGACCAAATGCAAAATCGTAAACGGCACCCGGGTCTGCATCGGAGTTGAAGTGCAGGTCTCGGCCAGGAGCGATCTGCTCGTGGTGGACATGATCCACCTGCATTCGGCTTTCCGCGAGGGACGCATTGATGTTGGTCTCGTTGTCGTTCCGAGTGATAGGCTAAGCCGGTTTCTCACGGACCGCGGACCGTGCATGTCGGATGCGAAGAAGCATGCCAATGCCGCGCGCTTGGAAGACTCGTCCCTGGTACTGTTCGGCATCGAGCAT
>Ga0224555_1004979_pt1 | contig 11662 bp, 7 predicted proteins | sample 714S23034metaG_FD_180687 | JGI IMG/M metagenome (GOLD analysis project Ga0224555, IMG submission 180687) | Peat soil microbial communities from Stordalen Mire, Sweden - 717 S2 30-34 | ecosystem: Environmental > Terrestrial > Soil > Wetlands > Peat | place: Sweden: Norrbotten County, Stordalen...
CGCCGTGACAGACCTTGCCTGCATACGGGTAAGGCCTGGCAGGCGTGAAATCCGCAGGATAAAAGCGGACGCCGGGAAGAGCTCGCTGGTTCAGAGATTCGGCAAGCGCGCTGCCATCGATCCAGGGTGCACCGAAGAGCTCGAAAGGAGTGTCAGTTCCACGGCCCACGGAGATGTTGGTGCCCTCGACGAGACCGAGCGCTGGATAGATCGTCGCCTCTTCGAGGTCGCGGAGGTTGGGCGACGGATTGACCCAGTCGAGGCTGGTGGAGTCGTACCAGTCGCCGCGATGCCAGCCCTGCATGGCGACGACGGTGACCGGCACGTTGAGATGGAGCTGTTGTTTGTCATAGCGAGCCAGCTCGCCGAGCGTCATGCCGTGGCGCACGGGAATGAGCATGGAGTTGACGTAGCTTTCCGTGCCGGGGTCGGACACGGGACCCTGCACGAGCGCGCCGCCGATGGGATCGGGACGATCGAGCACGACGACGTCGGTTCCGGTTTGCGCCGCGGCTTCGAGAAAATACCGCAGCACTGCTTCGTAGGTGTAGAAGCGAACTCCAGCGTCCTGCAGGTCGATGACCACGGCGTCCAGATTGCGAAACGCGTCGACTGAAGGCCGCCGTTGCTCGTCTTGCGAGCCATAAAGGCTGATCACGGGAAGTCCGGACGCAGAGTCAGTGGAGTTCGGCACCCCGGGCTGGTCGAGCGATCCGCTGATGCCGTGTTCAGGGCTGAACAGGGTGGTAAGGGTCAGGCCAGGAACGGCTGCGACCGCATCGTGCTGCAGGACGTCGATGGTGCGCCGGCCTGTGGAGTCGAGTCCGGTTTGATTGGTGAGCAGGCCCAGACGAAGGTGGCCCGAGTGGCTTTGAGCAAGGGCGGCTAACTCAGCAAAGTGGTCCTTCTCCAGCACGTCGATGCCGGTTGCGACGTGATTCTGATGCGCGGGCGTGGGCTGAGCCTGCGGCTCGCTCGGGGCGGGCTTGGTTGTTGGTTGCGTGATGCCGATGTCCTGCGGCGCAGGCAGGATATGGGTCTGTTGCCATTGCGCTCGCGCCGCCGCGATTTTCGTGCCACGCTCCACCCACAGGCGGGCGGCATCGTCGTAGCGGGAGGTGACGTTGTTGAGCCAATACGGGCGATTCTCCGCAAGCCAGACATCGCTGAAACGCGTGCGGAGGTAGTCGTATCCGTCGCGCAAATCCTGGCAGAGGCCGTTAACGCCGGAAAGATCCCAGAGGTCACGCGATGTGTGGATCGCGATGTCGTGATCCTGCTGGCCGTTGTAGAGGCGCAGATACGAATCGGCGATCTGATCGGCGACCTGAAATTTGAAGGCGAGGAAATCGATGCGGCGCGCTCCAAGGTCCATCGCGTCGAACGCTTCCGGGTTTCGGAGATTGCCCGCCGTGCGCGCCTGGGCCAGCAGAGTGAGAGCGCGCTCGGCGTCGATGCGGACTTCGGCAGCGACCGGGCGAATCTTCGCGTCGATCGTCTGTCCTTCCGGGCTCCACGGGTCGGCCCAGAAGTACGCGTCGCGCGCGTCGTCGAGCCCGACCCCGGCAAGGGCCTGATGGGCGGCAATGAGCGCGAGCTGGGCCTGATTGACAGCGTCGCTCGGGTCACCATGAAAGACCGGGCCGTAATCCTGCTGGAAGCGGGTGATGTCGCTGCTGCCGGGCTGCCAGGCCGCGGCTGCGCCGAACAGAATCGCATACCAGTCCTCAGCGAAGAGTCCCTCGCCGTCGTCGTCCCAGACGGTGTTCAGCATGCCGGTGCTGCCGGCCTTTTGTCCATCGGCGACAAAGCCCTGGATGTTCCGCAGCGCCATATCGAAATTCGGCCATACGCGATTCCAGTTGTTCACACCGGGCGCAACCCAGGTATCCATGCCGGCATGCGTGTAGGGGTCGAGCCAGCGAGCGAAGCCCTGCGGTTCGGCCTCATAGTGCCAGGCGACGGCGATCATGTCGTGCGGCAGGCGCGGGACCTGATCGGCGCTGTTCATCGCCATGTCGCCCCAAAACAGCAGCTGACGGTGAAGGGGAGTGAGGGCCTCGTGAATCCGCGACAGCAGGTCGACGTAGACGGCGCCGAGGCCACGCTGCTTCACTTCCTCAGCGGTCTGGCCGCGGCCCAGCTCGAAGGTTTCGTCGGCGCCGATGTGGAGGAACGGGCCAGGGTAGATTTCCGCCAACTCATCGAACCATTGTGTGATGAGCTTGATCGTTCCGGGCTGGCCGGGCGCGAGCACGGCGCCGGCGGGGACTTCGGCCAGCGGAGCGTACTGCTGCCAGAGCAGAACCTTGTGCAGGTGACCAAAAGCCTCCTGCTCGGGAATGATGGTGATGTGGTACGGTCGCGCGTACTCGACCAGCGCCTTCGCGTCCGCTGCAGAGAGCGAGCCGCCGGGCAGCGCGGGCAGCGGATTCGACTTGTACTGCATGGTGTTTTCGAAGTAGGGCGAGTACACATTCAGCTTGTAGGCGGCAAAGGTGCGAATCTGCTGCTCCTGGTAGGCCAGGGTGGGGACGGGTCCGCGCGAAAGGTCGTCGTGCACGCCGCGCCAGCGCATCGCCGGCCAGTCGCGAATGGTTGTCCCCTGAAAGATGGGACCGGCGCCTCCGCGACGCTCGAGCTGGATGAGGGTCTGCACGCCGTAGAACACGCCCGAGGCCGTGTGCCCGATGACGAAGACTTCATGCGGGCCGGTGATGAGAACGTAGCCTTCCGGCTGCATCGCAGGGTCGAAGCTCATCTTCTCGCGGTGTAGCGCGCGGCGTGCTGACGCCATTTCGTCGCGCAACAGCCAGATGCGAACGGCAGACGCCGTGCCTGGCAGACGAACGCCGCGAACCTTGAGCTCGTCGGCCAACGTCTTCGCAGCGAAGCGATCGCCGGGGTCGCCGCCGGGAACAAGAATGCGCGCGCCGCCGGAGAGAGAAAGGTCGGCCCGCGATGTGAACTCGCGCGGCTGAGGGATGAGCGGTGGCCGCGCTGCGGCGGTCTGAGCGCTGGCCGCTACAAGAGCAAAAGTGATGAGGGCAAAACTGAGGACGAGATTCAGGACAAACTCGGCAGAGGAACGCTTCACCGGTCGATTCTCACACATGACTTAACGTGGCATACGGCGGAAGGGACGTGGTCGCGCAGGATTGGCCGGGTTTGTGAATCTGCTCTGCGCCGGCCTCAGGAAATGCGGCCGGACCCTATGGGTATCCCGGCCCGTTGATCGCGACGGAGCCTGGAAATCCAGTTTCCCGCCGAGCTGGAACCGTCCGGGAAAAACAGATCGGCCGCAAAATAGCGTCTAAGCGCAGGATATCAAGGATAGCGTGACGGTCGGGGCGCTCCCGTAGAATTTGGTTCTGGCCGGAACGCAGAGCGGGATGCTCGCGGCGGACCGCTGAGGAAAGAAGGAGCCGAAATGGCGGAGCGATTTCGAGACAAAGTTGTGTTCATTGCCGGAGGCACGGGTGGGCTGGGCAGGGCGGTGAGCCTCGCATTTCTCCAGGAGTTCGCACGGGTGATGGTGACGTATCGGCGCAAGGAGGAATTTGCCGCTATGGTCCGCGATGCCAGCGGCTTGCCAGGCTCGCTGTCGGGGCTTGAACTGGATGTGACCGACGAAGCCGCCACACAGCAGTGCATCGACTCGGTGACCGCCGATAGCGGCGGGATCGACATTCTGGTGAACGCGGTTGGCGGATACGCCGGAGGGACGCCGCTGTGGTCGACGCCGCCCGATGTGTGGGAGCGGATGATGGCGCTGAATCTGCGTTCAGGCTATGCGCTCTGCCGCGCCGTAGTGCCTTTGATGCTGAACCGGGGCAGTGGCTGGATCGTGAATGTCGCCTCGCGCGCGGCTTTCGATCATGCAGCCGGAGCGGCAGCCTATGCCGCATCGAAGGCAGCGGCCGTGGCGATGATGGATTCGCTCGCCGCAGATGTGCGCGGCAAGGGTGTCCGCGTGAACTCCGTGATCCCGAGCATCATCGATACGGAGGCAAACCGAAAAGCCATGCCGGCCGCTGATTTCGCGAAGTGGCCCAGGCCCGAGGAGATCGCAAAGGTGATTCTGTTTCTGTGCAGCGACGATGCGAGGCTCATTCACGGAGCTTCGGTACCCGTTTACGGCGACACATAACCGGGCGCAAAGGTATGGATCCTCGCAAGCTGAAGAGCATCCTGCCAGCCTGTGGTCAAAACAACCGTTGCCAGAAATGCGAAGAGGACGCCCCGACAGAATTCCGTCGCCCGGGCGTCCTCGTTTTGCTTGCGGCTAGCTCACGCCACCTGTGAGGGGCGTGCTGCCTTAAAGGACTGGAGAATGCGGGCGTGATAGCTGCGGCTCATCGGGATCTTTTGCCCGTTGAGCAGCAGTATCGCGAAATCGCGGCGCGATTCGGTGCGCACTTCCTTCACGAACTGCAGATTCACAATCGCCGAACGATGGACCCGCGCGAACATTTCCGGATCCAGTTTTCCTTCGAGGTCGGTCATGGTCTGGCGGAGCAAATGCGTCTCCGTTTTTGTGCAGATGCGCACGTAATTCTCCTCCGCACCGATCCAGCGAATGTCGGAGACGGGGAGAAACAGGATCCGGCCGCGAGACTTGAAGACGATGCGGCGGGTATAGCTGCTTCCATTTCGACTCGCTCCCTCGTGGTGGCCGGCGATTTTGCCGGCGGTGCGGATTTCCTCGCGGGCGCGATCCACGGCGGTGCGCAGCCTGTCGGTCGTGAAGGGTTTGAGGAGATAATCCACCGCATTCATATCGAATGCTCGCAGGGCATAAGTGTCATAAGCGGTGGTGAAGATGATGCGTGGCAGAGTTATGCCGGAGAGCCTGTTGAGCTGGTCGAGCAGAGCAAAGCCATCCGAGCCCGGCATGCAGATGTCGAGGAGAAGCAGTTGCGGTGCGGTTTCGCGCACAACTCCCAGCACCTCAGCGGCTGAGGCGCCTTCCCCGACCACTTCCACTCCCTGGATCTCCGCGAGCATTTGGCGAAGTTTCAGTCGCGCCAGCGGTTCGTTATCGGCCAGTACCGTCTGGAGTATCATCAAGCCTCCCAAAGCCTGGGATCGTGTGAGCAACCTGAAATCCAGCTGCTCCGCGCCAGGTCATGTGCGATGAATCATGCCCGTTCGTGACCAAACGGCTGTCGCCTGCATCCTGCTGAAAAATATGTGAGCTGTGGACCGGCCCATGGGACGAGCGCCCGTCCCAGGTGCCCGGAACCGGACTCAGTTGTCCGGGATCGAACACTGGCGTGACCCCGCAAAGAGAAGCGAAAAGTTATCCCGTTGCGCTGGTCATACCCGATTCCCGGTCAGGTCACAAAACCGGCTATGCATGCATTTGTGACGAACCGCGGTTTGCTTAACCCTGTACCGCCGCGGCGCCCGTCGGCGCGTCAGCTCTTGTCTTCCCGCGGGCGCAACCAGTCAAAGGAATGTTGCTCGATTGCGATTCTCACCAGCTGGCTGCGTGTCCTCACCCCGGCTTTATGAAAAAGCTCCTGCACAGCGGCCTTGACCGCGGTTTCCGATGTATTGAGTTTCCAGGCGATCTCTTTGTTGGCAAGACCGTCGAGGATGCCCCGCAGGACTTCGCTCTGTCGCGCTGTCAGTGGCCGCGCGCGTTCCATGTGTTCCGTGCGGTTCCGCCTCTCGGTGAGCAGGCTGCGGAGAGCGGGATCATCAAGCCAGACCTCGCCCGATGCGACGCGCTGAATCGCCTGGATCAGGCGGTCTGGGTTGCCGTGCTTGAGAAAGATGCCCGACGCCCCCATCTCCATCACACGCAGCACCACTTCGTCGTGCAGGCCCGCGGTCACCATCAGCACGCGAGCACTGCTGGCCCGGCGTTTCAGTTCTGCGAGCAGACTCAGACCCGACTCTTCACCGAGGTCGTAGTCCAGCAGGATGACGTCGGGGTCCGACTGAGATAGCTCGCGAAACGCCTCCGCAATGGTGGCGCACTGCCCCACAACAGCCATATCACGAGCCGTATCCAGCAGACGGCCCAGGCTCTCGCGGAACAGTCCGTGATCGTCGACCATCAGGACACGTATTTGCTCCATCGCCAGCCGCCGTCCTAAATCACGCTCTTCAGGTTAACGATAAAACAGGCGCCCTCGGGTCCGGCGAGGTAACGGATTTCACCGCCGAACGAACGCAGGAACGCGCGCGAGAGATACAGACCGAGCCCGGACGACTGCGCGCCCTCCTGAAAGGGACGAAACAACTGCTCCGGGTGCTCGACGCCTCCACCGCTGTCTGCAAACTCCACCACCACGCGGTCGCCTTCCGTTCTCGCGGTCACGGAGAACAGACGCTTTTCCCGCGCAGAGAGAGCCCGAAGGCTGTTGGTGACGAGATTGAGAAACACCTGCATGAGGCTCGGCCGGTCGGCCCACACCATGGGCAGCGCAGTCTCCGTGTTCCAGCGAGCCGCGATCTCCCCCTCCTCGAGCATCGGTGCTATCACAATTCTTAGTTCGTCGAGGAGAGCCGCGAGATCGATCTCGCTCGCCTGGCTGTTCGGCTGCAGCATGCTGACATTGGCGATTCGCTCCAGCGCCGCAATCAGATTGCCCAGGGCTTCAAAGTCCCGATTGCCGCTCAGCACCCGTTCGCGACAGAGATTGTGGTGTACGGCGGCAATCGCTCCGGAGATGTTTCGTATCTCATGCGAGACCGCGCCGATCGCAATGCGCGATCCGGCGAGCAACTGATGGAGTCCGGAGACTTCGTGGGTCCTGAACTCCTCCGAGGCGTCCAGCACCATGGCCGCCAGCCGGGTTCCGGCATTGGTTTGATAGGTGGAAAAAGAGATGTCGGCGAGGAAGGTTTCGCCGTCTTCGCGCTGGCCGCGTGCCTGCATTACGGTCCGGTAGAACTGCGGCGCAATCTCCGATCCGTACACATTGCGCAGAGATGGCAGATAGCGATGGATGCACCTCCCGGTCAGGGCTCCGGACGTCACACCCAGCATGCGATGCGCGGCCTCGTTCGCCATCAGCACGTTGCCCTGGGCATCGGAGGTGAAGATGGCCGCCGGGCTGCTTTCAATCAGGATCTTCAGCTGCTCTTCGGCTTCCCGCCGTCCTTCGCTTTCGCGCTGGATCTCTTCGAGGTGCTGCTGCACGATCGTGCGGTTGCGATTCACCTCGCGTATGAAGAGTCCGGCGCTCAGGAAAGCGGCAAAGTAGAGCAGATCGCGCGAAGTTCCGGTGCGCGGGCTCCACGGAAAACCATCGAAGGCTTCAGCCAGAAAAGTGCAAAGCGCCGCCACCGCGCCGATTGGCAGTGGCTCCAGCACGCTCCCGATCAGGAGCATAGGCAGCAAATAAAGAAAGCGCAGCGGGATCTGGTCGACTATGCGCCAGTCCAGGACCGCGATCGCCGCGATCATCATCGTCGCGCGAATAAGGATGGCGCGGGTACTCCCACGGAAGAGCGCTCCGTAGGTCCGCGACGCTAGACTCTCTGCGAGTTGCATCTTCGTTCCGATTGTAAGTTTTTCGGCGCACAAAACAGCTCTCACGTTTTGCAGCGGTCCAGGCCAGAAGGGCTCGAATGAGGGCCATCGCCTTTCTGCCGGAAGGCAATGCTTCCCGGTGACGGATCAAAAAATGGCATCTCGAGGTGAATCCGGTCTGACCACGATGCTCCTAAGACACACTCCATGAAGGGCTTCCCAATATCATCCAGACGGTGAAATGACGGTAACCAAGGGGAGTGATTTTCCTGTTGACAAGGGGAGTCACGCGGACGAAAATTGCCACATTTGTGAATGTGGTCAGACCACCCGATCGGCCGCGAAAGTATGGCGGCTACTTCCGCAGCGGCTATCCCATTCCGGCCGGGACTATCTCCAACGCGCCGAGTGCCTCGGGAAGTGGGGTGATGGCGCGGTGACGGGTACGAAGCATATCGATGCCAGCGCATTTCAGGTAGCGCCCGATTACACCTTCGGCAACGCACCGCGCACGGCAGCCTACAACCTCTACGGCCCCGGGAACTACCAGCTGGATCTCGCTGCGGTGCGTAGTTTCCCGTTGCACATTACGGAAAACACGCGGCTGGACTTCCGCGCCGAGTGGTACAACGTCACCAACCACACGCAGTTTGCAGTTGCCAATACGGCAGTTGGCAACTCGAGCTTCGGAACCGTCACGCAGAGCGGCGCCCTGAACCGCAAAGCCGCTCAGTTCTCGGCGCGTATCGAGTTCTAGGCGACAACCGCAGTCCCTGATTCCGGAGGCTGCCGCTCACAACGGCAGCCTCTTTCATGTCCGCGCAATCCCAGGAGGAAGAAAAAGAGCATGGTGCGCATTGGATGGTTCGCGCTCGCCTCGCCAATTCTGCTGGCAACAACTCTGTTCGCTCAGGACACAAGAACGGTTACTTACCCTCTACCGAATCACGCTGCGCAACTCCCCCGGCTTCCACGTCTCCGTCAATCAGACAGACGGATTCACCGCGTGGGGCGTGAAGATCATGACGCCGAAGACGGCGCGCAACACCGACGGCATCGACCCCGGCTCATCGCGCAACGTCACCATCACGCAGTTCTCAGCATCGACAAGCCGGACATCCAGCTGCGCAGCGCCAATCCCGACGCGAGCAAGACGGTCGTCGTGATGGACAAGAGCGCTGGCACCTCCGGCGGAACCCTGCACTCGGCAACCGTCAACGTGACCGGGGTCAATTTCTTCGCGGAGAACATCACTTTCCAGAATGACTGGAACGCGCATCATGACCAGCTACCCGCCGGATCGCAGGCGCTGGCGCTGCTGGTGCGCGGCGATCGAGACGTCTTTCACAATGTGCGGTTGCTGGGCAATCAGGACACGCTCTTCACCGGCAGCAAAGAATGCACCGGAGACGGGGACCAGCGCCGTTGTACCCCTGCACGGCAGTATTTCTCCGACTGCTATATAGAGGGCAACGTCGACTTCATCTTCGGCGATGGCAAGACGGTCTTCGATCATTGCGAGATTCGCAGCACCCCGCACTCGGAGGGTTTTGTCACCGCCCAGGGCAAGAGCTATGCGGACGAGGATTCGGGCTACGTCTTTCACGCCTGCAAACTCACGGCGGATCCCGAAGTGGACAACGTGTATCTGGGCCGCCCGTGGCGCCCGTACGCTTCCGTGGTCTACCTCGACACGGAGATGGGCGCTTACATCCAGCCCGCCGGCCGGCGCGAGTGGCATCCCGGCGAAACGCACTCACTCGACACCGCCTTCTATGCCGAAGGAGGATCAACCGGACCCGGCGCGCGGACGAGCGAGCGCGAGCCGCATTCCAAACAGCTCACGGCCGAGGAGGCGAAGAAGTTCGTGTCGCAGAATTTTCTGGGCGGCAGCGACAACTGGGATCCAACAGCGCCCCTGAAGAAATAGTCCGTGCCTTTTTGCGCAGGGTCGCGGGGCCCGCTCCAAACGGCTTCACCGTGATCAAAGGCAGCTACTCTCGCTTGTCGGGTCTATTCGTGACAGGTTTTCCACACCGCAGGTGGCGCGACGCGCACGCCATTGGTTATGTTGATGTGGCGTTCTTCCTTCTTCCTGTGGAGGAGTGAGATTACTCAGATCCTTGTGCCATCCTCCTCAGAGGCGCCACGAATGGGACACTCGACATCCAGCTCACCGTCGACGGTGACCGGCTGCGCTGCAGTGCGCCCGAGGGACGGCTGACCAGGGACCTGGAGCAGAGGATTCAGTCGGCTAAGGCGGAGCTGGTGCGGGCGCTGGGCGCCTCGTCGCGAGGTGCGGCGACCATTCCGCGGCGCGCTGCAGAGCATGCGTCTTTACCGCGCACATTTCAGGAAGGCCTCCTTGTGAACCCAGTACCGGACGAACGCGTTCCGCCGTTGCGCGGCACTCAGACGGCTCAGCCCCCGCCCCTCCTCATCGGTCAGGCATTCCGCCACCAGGCCGTCGACATCGAATTCGCGCCCCGGATCTTCCACATCGATCCCCAGCGCTCCTTCCGCAGCGACTGCGATCTGCAGGTCATTCGTTGAATGCGACAGATTGAATGAAACCGTCCGCGCGAGATGGCTTTCCACATCATCGATCCTGGGCTTGTGCTGATCGCCATCGGTGAAGCGCAGCTCTTCTGGTGCGCAGCCGCAATAGTCGCCCAGAATCGTGCGCAACAAAGCGCGTCCCGCGATAAAGGCACTGCGGTGCCCGGCAAAGCGAAACTTGTCTGCGCGTGCCTGTTCGTCGGCAGACAGAAGCATCTTCATCTCGTCCGCCAGCGGAGTAATGGCGGAGAGCGCCGTGCGCCAGACGTGGAGGGTATGAGCCGGAAGAGGAAGTTGCACGCTCAGAACTCTCGCTCGCAGTTCTGCTGTTCCCATGAAGAGTTCCTGGCTTCGCATGCTCCGGTTCACCGGGTCACTCGCTGGAGGTTACTGACGCGTGTTTCTGTCGGACGATCGGATCCTAACCGCGACCACAGCCTTCCCGAAAACACAATTGTAGTCGGACCATCCTGCAACCATCGCACCCACCGTCGCAGTTGCGAGCCGCGATTCCTGCACACTGAGTTATCTCAAAATTTGTTCCTGGTGTTACTCCGCGCCGTGCTATGATCGGGGCCGTTCATCAGACCCACTCATATATCCCCCAGCTGTCTTACCGCTGCCGAACTGCGCAAATATGGCAATTGCCATTTGACCAGCTCCTGGATCTGCGCCTGCATAGAACCGGTGTAGTTTGCGATGAATCTCCGGATCAGCACCCGGACTTGGGAGTTTTCCATGACTGTCTCTCGCCTCTCGTTCCGCTCTTCCTGTGCAGTCTCTTCCGCCATTCTGGCGGCCGCCCTTCTCGCGTTCAGCGGAGGATCGGCTCTCGCGCAGCAGCAGGATCAGGATTCTTCTGGCCTGCCCACGGAGGTGACGCCTTCACGTCTGGTTAACCCCATCGACGAGCATGTCCTGGTCACCTTGAAAGGGAATGTCCGTCAGGACGTCGCTCGGGCGCCGGACCTTGGTCCGGTGGAAGACACCAAACCCCTGCACCTCTTTCTGCTGCTGCAGCGCAGCACCGCGCAGCAGGCCGACCTCGATAATCTGATAGCGCGCCAGCAGCAGCCGGGCGCGTCGGAATATCACAAGTGGCTGGCCCCGGCGGAATTCGGCGCCCGTTTCGGCGCTTCGCCGCAGGATATTGCGACCCTCTCCGCATGGCTCCAGTCGCACGGCTTTGAGGTTCGTGGTGTCCTGAACAATGCCAGCATGATCGATTTCGCGGCCACCGCCGGCCAGGTGCTGGAAGCCTTCCACACCCAGTTGCATTACGTCAACATACAAGGCGGCAAATACCCCGCGCTGATACAGGATCCGCAGATTCCGGCCGCACTGGCACCGGTCGTCGTGGGTATCAAGGGGCTGAACAAGATTCCTGCGCAGACCAACCACACTGAGCTTCGTCAAACCTCCTGGGATCAGGATACCCACACCTGGCACATCGTTAACCCCACCAGCGAGGATATAGCTTCGCCTGCCTATAACAACGGCAGCGGATATTACCTTGTCACCCCGCAGGATTTCTATACCATCTACAAGGTCAACCCGGTATTCACGGGCGGGAATCTGGCCGGGACTGCAACCGTCGCGGTTATCGAAGAGAGC
>Ga0224555_1004980_pt1 | contig 11661 bp, 14 predicted proteins | sample 714S23034metaG_FD_180687 | JGI IMG/M metagenome (GOLD analysis project Ga0224555, IMG submission 180687) | Peat soil microbial communities from Stordalen Mire, Sweden - 717 S2 30-34 | ecosystem: Environmental > Terrestrial > Soil > Wetlands > Peat | place: Sweden: Norrbotten County, Stordalen...
CATGGTCATTCTCCTTGGTTAACTCTTTGCCATCAATTCTGCACCCTTGACGGTGGAATCGACAATTTCTTTCGCCGCGCTCACTTGCGCGCTAGCCGTGCCCTTGGTAAACGCAGGGTCGATCTGCGCCAGTTGCAGAAGTCTCTGAATGGCCGGACCGGCCACCTGTATCAACTGCTGCATTTCGCTCTGTGCCGTTGGGTCCGGTCCGGGAGCGGGCGGCTTGCCAGCCTCGGTAACCTGCATCTGGCGTTTGGCGGCGTTGGCGGCGACCTGCATGTCCATGTCGTCCAGTTCGTCCCAGTACTGCGCCAATGCAATCCAACGGTCAGGCTTCTCGGTGCGCAGCTCGAAGTGCTCGTTCATATAGCGACCGAGTACTTTCTTCGCGACCGGAATGTCTTCCCACTTGCCCGGATGCGCTGGCAGGTCGCTACCGATACTGCCGTCTGGATTTTGCTTGACCTCCAGGCCTTGATCGATGAGCGTCTGAATATCAGCCTCAGTCTTGAGCCGCTGTGCTTCATTCGGGATAACGCTACCTGGCAGCATAAGGCTTTCCGCCATATCCTGATTGGCGGGCACATCAAACCATTCGGCGGCGGCGGGGTTGTTTTTCGCCAGCTCCTCAAACATCGCTTGAATTGCAGCCTTCAGTTCGTCGGGGTTGACCGGCAAATCCTGGCTCTCGTCCGAGCTAAACTCGACGCTACCCTGCATCGAGGTCCAATCCACTTCGTTGTTTTGGAAGGCTCCGCCCTGCGACTCGACCACATCCTTGATCTTGGTCACAGCGCCAGCCTTCATAAGCGCCTGTAGGCACTCGATGGCGTTCTGGCTAGCGCGCGCGTGCTCGTCCTGCACGTTCTCCCAATACGGCTTGAGGACTGTGGCGGAGCGGTCGAGCTGCAGTTGCTGGCCGCCGAGCGTTTCCACATCGTGCTGGGTGCCATTGCCGCTCAATTGCCGCGGAATGCCGAGAATCAACTCGCAGAATGTGAGCAGCATCTGCGGATAGCCCCACAGTGCTGGATTGATCGGCATATCGAAATGGACAAGCAGTTCGGAAAGTGGCCGCGCCTCGCCATTGATTCGCATCGGTACCGGCGTCATGGTTCCGGCTGGAATCTGCTTGCCGCTCATCTTCTCGGTGTCGATCCGGGCGGCATCCGCGAAGTTGTGACCGGTCGGGCAACGGCTCGCCCAGTCATCCAAAATCCACATCACACGGTTGAAGCGCGCGTTAAAGCTGACGGCAGTGTTGGCCAGGGCGTTGCAGTAGATGCCCTGGTTGGTGTACAGAGCCCCGTGGCTCCACTCTTTTTCGAGATTCGCAGCACGGATGTCAACGACCTCCTGACCGATGAAGCTGATCTTCAGACCTTCTGGATAAGCGGCTTCCATCCGCTTTCCAAAAGCCTGATCCCCTTTTTTGTAGAAGCTGTTTGGAGTCATCCAGGCTTCTTCATACGTGGGGTTCATCATGCTGTTGTCGGCGGTCATGCCGCCCAGGGCGCTGACCTCGTTCAGCCGTGCCAGCTTCTCAAAACTGGCGTTTGACGTGGTGCCGCTCTCAGCACCCGCTTGAATCTTGTCGTAGACTGCCGGGAACATCCGGCGCGCCTCGCCAAGGTCAATCTCGCAGCTCTTCACGAGAATTGGCGTGCAGTGCAGTGGGTTGTCGCCCTTGGCCTTCGGGTCGCAATCGATCTCGAGAGGGGAGTGCAAACTCCACTTCACGCCCGCGCGCGGCACCCTCTTTGTGCCGGTCATCTGCATGCTGAGCCGGTTGCCCTCGCCGGCGGCGTAGTAGCTCTCCTGGCCCATCCATGCGCCGCATCCGGGGCACTTCATACCGTCCGCCGTAGTGGCTGGCGTCTCGGTGGCGCAGGCCGGGCAGCGGTAGCGAGCGGGCTGCTGAATTTCCATGTCGGCGAATTCGGGCTGCTCGTCATAGCCAAACATGTTGCCGTCAATCACTGCGCGGGTGTAGCGGAAGTAGCTGCCAAACAGAAACAGCATCTCGAAGACGCTGCGGATAATCTTCCGTATTTCGTTCTTGCGCTCGATGATCCGGATGGCATCGCCGGCGGCCTTGGCGGTCACCGTATCTTTGAGGCTGGGGTCGGCGTCGCAGGGCTTGATTACCGTCTTCGGCACCGCGCGGCTCATGGTGCCCGTGAAGACATTGCAGAACATGAGCGTAAGGGGATTGATCCAACGCTCAAGGTCGGTGTCTTCGCCGGTATCCTGGTTGTTGCTCCGCGCCCAGGCAAGCGCGTCATACCAGCAGTTGGTTGCCGTGTCCCAGCGAATAACTTGGATGCCGCGCCAGTAGAATATGTTCTCGGACCATTGGCGGATGCGTTCGAGACGGTCCTGCGCCCAGCTATCGCGGTACTCGGAGATTGTTTCGACGAGGAGCTTCTTGTCTTCTTCGGAGACGTTGCCGGTTGAGAAGTAGGATTGCTCGTCGGGCGCGGTGGTCATCGGGTTCTGGCCGCCAACCTGCGCGACCTTCTGGGCGGGATTACCCCCACCAAGACCACTGAAGCTTGGAAGTCCGCCCAATCCAGCCAACGTCGCCGCAGATCCCATCGACTACACCCTCGCTCTGAATTTTGCTGGAATTGGACCCTTGCCAAACTCGGTACTAAACCGATTCAGCACTCGGTCAAAAGGCGTCGAGAAGGGAACAGGATGATTTGACCCGTTGTCGATCTCTTCTGCTAACCTGATACTGTTGACGTCTTCCGCCGACTCAACGGCCTGGATTTGTTTGGTGCGGTCAGGGACAGCGCCAGACAGAAGTAGGTCGAGCAGCCTCTGCCGCTCGACATCAGAGGCTGCTAAGCGGCGCTCAGTTTCTTCCAGTCGTTCTCTGCTGACCCACGGAAATATCCACATTTTACGGCCACTCCACCAACAACACGCCAGTTGCGAGAACGCTACTGACCAGGCTCAGTAGAGGTGTTCCCTGCGCTCCCACGTAGTTGCCTTGGCCGCCATGCACACGTCCAGCGTCACCGCCAAAAATGATTGGCTGATAAGCCCTGCCGTTCTCGCCGGCTGTGTTGGGAAGCCAGGTCTGCTCTATAGGATTGTCTCGGGCGGGGTTTGCATGGTTGGATTCAGGGTCGAGATAGTATCCCCGCAGGCCTTGCGCAACCCCGGCGTTGTAGTTGGGGTCTTCCTGCACCTCTACCTTGCTGCACATGATCGTGGTTGTGATCAGTGTCAGCGCTCCGCCGGCGGCATTGATCGGAATATTGGTCACTTTTGGATTTGATTGGGACATGAGAACCTCGGTGCGATTCTATCACTTTTGCTGCGCTGGGGCTCTCTCGGATTTTCGAGCGCCGCGTCAATATCTTTGGCGAGTCCAGCCTCGATCTGAGCAACTATGGCTGGCGTGAAGACGGTCAGAGTCGAGCCCGCGCCAACCAGCCGGCCAAGCAATCCTTCTTTTCGGGATGCTCCGCGACGATCTTCTCGTAGGCCGTGACGCGCTCATTCTGGAACGCCCGCACCAGCTTGTCAGGGTCCAACAGGTTCGCACGGTCCACGGTGCCCTTCCCCAGCTTCCCGTCTTCGTCGATGATGCCCGAGAGGTCCGCAATCGCGCGCTGAAAGATGCACACTGCGGTCTCGAATCCTTCGTTTACCGCGCAATCGAACAACCGCTTGGCAACCTCATTCGACACGATTTTCGCCATCGCCGGAGCCCAGAACTTGCACCGGTAGAATGTTGAAACGGCGGCCGCACGTTCAGTCACAGGAAGCCCCGCAATATATGCGTACGAAGCTGGCCACACATGTGAGTTTATGCCCGCAATAGCAAAGCCTCCGATATCCGGCGTGGCCTCATAGGTGAGCTGGGAATCCTCATTGTGGAGGGTCCAGGCCAAGCAGGTTGCAAAATCGCTCATATTACACCTTCAAGCGCTTCCCTATAATAGCGCGCGGCTTATTATGATTTGAATTGCGCGGGCCGGGTCATGCTGGCTACTGCCCGGCGTGAAACGGGCTAAATCCACGCATAGCCAATTCAGCACGCCCGCGCAAACTTTAGTGGGCGCAGATTGCTCTACGCCCACGGTAAACGGTTACAGTTTTTTGAAGCCGAGATCTGGCTGTTTCTCCACCTGATCGTTCCAGCGCCGCGATAGGGCCGTGCGCGGTCCCTCTCCGGGCCAGCGGTGGATGTGTACCATTCCGTGCCAGTGGCTCTCGGGCAGGGCCAGCATAGCCTTTCGCAGCGTAACCGCATCGGGAAGTTCATCCCCGGTCTGTGTGCTCTGTGTGGCCATGTTGGCGATCAGGGCTTCCAGAGCAGTGAATGCGATAGCAACGAATGTGGAGTATGGAGCCGTCTCGGGAATCACGTTCAGGATAGCAAGAACTGCGGTTTCAGCCGTTTCCACGTCGGTAAGTGGGGTTCCAGTATGCCAGTTCGCCGTGGCAGTTTCCAGCGTGCTCGCAGCGGCCTCCAAATTGGTGGCCAGTATGGGATCCTCCGCCTTGGCCGCGTTGGCGATCTGGTCGAGAGCGTTTCCGGCAACCTGTCCATCGGCAGCGATCTGACTTTCGGTGACTTTACACATGATTCATTCTCCTTGTGGTTGTGCGCCGGAGCGCGGGTTAAACGTGATAGGAAGATGTTCCTTCGAGAGCTGGCGTGAAGTCGATGGCACCATTTTACCCGAGCCTGAGCCGGCGTTAGAAGCGCAAATAGAAACATAAGGATCAAGGAACGCATGGAATCCTTTCTACTTGATAACAGAGAGATCTTGCTGAAGCTGCTGGAGGTCGAATCCGCTGGGCGATCCCTTGGCGGTGAGCCAGTCGGGCGAGAGCAGGGCGTGCGCCTCGTCCACGTACGCCCTCCAGAAGGCGGTGGTCATCTTTTTCGGCGCGCCCCAGGTGATGCAGGTAAACCCATCGGGGTCGTAGGCGGGGACGAAGACCGCATGGCCGCCCCAACTGCCCGCCGTCGAACTTCCGCTGCCGTCATCGGGCACCACATCCCACATATCCTGCGATTGCGCGGTGAGCGGCAGGCTAACGCCGATGTAGACGCCGCCAAACAGGGCAATCGACTGCCGGACTTCGACCAGATTGGCGGCCTTGGCGTCGGCAAAGGCGAGCAGCTTGTGGCCGGCCAGCCCGTTCGCCTTGAAGTCTGTCAGAACGTCCAGTTCGATGCCGCCCTGGTCGGTGGAGGGATCGGCGGGGTTGTAGCCGTCCCACTGCTCGTAGGACGCGAGGATCGCATCGTCGGGAACCGTGATTTCCTGGCAGGAATTGGCGCTCCACACTTGTACGGCATGGCCGATGCCAGCGATGGTGCAGTCGCCCAGCTTGTCGTTGAGCATCATGCCCCAGCTTGCGATGCCCCTGGTCCAGTCGGCGGCCGGCGGCGGCGCGGGCAGCGAGGGCGTGAGGTAGTTCGCCAGCATCAGCGTGCGCGTGTCGGTTTTGATGGCCTTGCGGCCAAGTTTCAGTCTGGGTTGGTCAACCATGATTCTCCTCATTTTACGCCGGGTAGTAGGCCGAGCAAATCGAAAGCGACTTCTCCTGCGCTCTGCACCAAGATAGTCAGCGCCATGAAAAACAGGAAGACAAATGCAGCGAGGACGATCACGCGTGTCATCGCAGCATCGGGTGGACGCCGTATCCCGCATAGGGAAGCAGGGCGTAGACCAGCCAAACAAGCATGAGCACGGCAACCACGACACGTACCACTTGTGCGACAGGGGGAGGCAACGGAATCATCGTCAATACCCACCAAATCACCGAGAAAATCAGCAGCACGATCAAAAGCGTTACGAGCAATGAAAGCATAATGAATCCTTCATTTGGGGTTGATGGTTGGGGGAGCCGGAGACACTGTAGTGGTCGTCTCTAGCGTTGTGGTCTGGGTTGTGGTCTGGATGGCCGGAAGGGGACTTTGCTTTAGGTACAGGCCAACTGCAATCAGGGCTTGACCGATGCAGGCCTCGGCGAGCTTCTCAAGCCCCGGTCCCGTCATGTTGAACGTAAGTGGAGCAATAATCACGAGAGGAATTGCTCCTCCTGCTGCTCCAATCGCTGCCGCAAACAGGCCATAAGCCCACTTTTCAGTCGCTGTCATCCTAGGCCCCTCTCGTGACGCTGATATTCGATAATCGCCTCATCCGAAATCTGATGCCTCTCTGCCCACTCCCGACGCCAGTCACGGGCCGCGTGGGCTTTCCTGAGAGTCTCCTTTATTTCCGCCTCCGTTGGATCCTTCTTGCGGCCAATCACCGGCCAGGGGGGAGGAGGTTCTGGTGGTCTGAGCCCCATCTATTGCCTCGAGTAGAACTGGGTTAGCGCTAACAAAAAGATCGCCAGTGCGATTGCCGCCCCCACTATACTGATGCGGAGCGTGGATGTGCGATAGTGCTTTTCAAGGGCTTCCCTGATCTCCTGATCGCGACAGTTGCGAAAGTCTATCTCAGCAGCTCTTTGTGTTGTATTTTCCACAAAGAATTTACGTGCCTCCACTTGAAAGTCGCGGTAATTGGAAACTCCTTCCTCGACTCGTCCCACGCGCAGATCCAACACGGCAAATCCTTTATCCACCGATCCCTCCAGTTTAGTAACCGTAGCACACAAATACTCGCACGCTTCCTGCACGCCTTCCCGCCGCTCCATTCCCTGTCGTTTATCTCCCTCGAAGGCTTGCATAATGGCCCCTTGTTCTGCTACCAAGATTTTATCGTACTCGTCCATCATCCGCGCCGCCCTACGGGCTTGTCCCGGCCCTGCTCTACTTCCACGGCATCAAGCCATAAGCCCAGTCTAATGAGGTTGAAATGTTGATCGAGGCTGTGATGCCTGTTTGTGCCGCCGTTGGAATAGCATATTCACAAGCCGGACCGTTGATCGGATTCACCAGGGTCGTTGTCAAGGCGCCAATGCTGCCCACGGTGACTGTGGCGCCACCGTCCTGATCTTCACAGAATACAATCAAGCCTTTCGCGGTCGTAGAGAATGAACTCGAAATTGGCTGAGTGCTCGTTCCGGAGCCATACAAATAGGTGGGAAGAGAACTGTTGTTATAGTCGGTTGTGCTGATGCTTCCACCCTGGAACTGCAAAACGAGGAGCGTCAAATAAGGGTTCGAGTAGGTGCTACTGCATGTGAATGTTGTTGAACCTGCCGCCGGATGATAGAAAGCAACCATTAAAGTGTCAGCCGTACCCGGTGAATTCAGGTGATTCCCCAAACTTGAGGTTTCTATATTGGCCGGTGTGGAATTGATAGATAAATCTGTATTACTTGAACTCTGTCGGCAGAACACATAAACGATATCGCTCGGGCCAATCGTCGAGGCCGATGTGGTGATGCTCGTACTAGACGCACTGCCAGACGTGGCGTTGGTCTCCGTCGCGTAAGTGGGCGCGACGTAGACCGATGAAAAGACGGCCCGGTGATTTCCCGTCATTACATTCTGGCCACCGCCAATCGCCAGCAAAGGAAGAAGCGCGAGAAGAATAAGCAGTCTCTTCATTAGTAAGTTCCTCCCACAATCCATGTCGTTTGCGCGCTGGTCCCGTCCGCCGCGAAGGTAAAGACAATTGATCCGCCGCTGGCGATGGTGTAGTGGCTGCTGCTCACTGCGCCCGTCGCCGGACTTGGGGAGCAGACCAGCGTGGAGGTCGAGAGCAAGTTATTCGTCCCATCCGTTACGGCGATGGTGCTCGTCCCTGAGTTGTTCGTGTAGCAGTTAATGGCGGTGATGGTCCAGGTTACGCCGCTTTGGTTGTAGCAGGTGGTTTTGTGGTAAGTTCCCCCCGTGATTGCGTTTGTGCCGTCGCCTAGACCCGGCTCACAGGACCATGTTTTGTACTGCGATGGGATTGATCCGCCACCGCCGAACGGCTGAGTCCAGGTTGTGCCGTTGCAGTAGCTCTGCTTTCCATCTTTCGAGAGAACCCATCCCATTGATGAGCATGAGCCAGTGGGGGCAGTGCCTTCAAGGTACAAATAACCGCCGCCATAGGTGTCTATGTAACCTCCAGCGTAGTTGGCGCTTAAAGTCATCATGCCCGTTCCGTCAAATATGTAGCCCACTAACACATCGCCAGTCGTTTCAATGTATCCCGGAAAAATTGGATCGATGAGGGGGGCACAGTTGCTTTCGCTATTACACGCTGTCAGCGTGAACCCCGATGTGCCTGGAGCGGACACGGCAGCACCCCATGCCTGGGACATTAAGGCAATATTCGAGGCAGGGAAGGGATTGCTCATCAACCCGAAGGCTTCCATATCCACGCCCGCATAATCCCAGTATTGCCCGGACGAAGCGTTGCTCGTGCTCTTTCCCTGCGCTTCCAGCCATGTGTTCAGCGTGAGAGGGCTTGCAGCCGATCCAAAACAACCAGAATAGGCTGGAATCAGATTTTGGACTACATACGCTCCTGCTGCGTGAGCTTGCGCCCAGAACGATTGAAAGTACCCTTCGATTGCGGATACAGACTCTCCATTGCACTGGTCGTTGACGCCACCCTCTTCGAGAAAATACAAGGGCTTACCGGTAACTGAAGGAAGAAGACTGCCGTACATGGCGTTGAAATTGGTTGCTTGCTCGGCGACCAATCCGGTGTATCCCCCATAGATACCGGCGACATCCACGCCGTTGCGCAGGTAGAAAGCATTCACGTTCGCGAACGCGGGCATGCTCGTGGTCACAATGGGCAGGAAGTAAGTTGCGTCCTCTACCGTTCCTCCTGTGCCGCTTACGCCTGTGCAGGATGTCTGAATCTCGAACTGACTGGAGCTCGAACCGGAAGAAAGCACCTGAAATAACTGTGTTCCTGTGCCGTAGTACCCGGTACCTGTCGGACCGTTACGGAGGCATATCGGGCTGAAACTGGCTCCGAAGTCAACCCATTGATTCGCCGTGAATGCATTGGGAGCTGTTACAGTGCACAGACCTCCAGACGTGCAACTGGCCGCCGTCGCGGTTACTGCCGCACCCAGAGTATTTCCGCTGTCATCCACCATGGCTGAGTCGCCAGTAAAAACAACATTCGCCCCAGATACAATGCTTCCTATCCCGGAAATTGGTACCTCCACGCTGACCTGTTGGCCATTTACCTGCCATGTTCCGTTGACATACCCGGACTGCGCAGCAGGAGACGTGTGGTTGAGGTTTGGAGATGGGACTGTGGCTCCGTTGACGCTGATCGTGCTGCCGGAGGCGTTGATTGTTACCACGCCTGTGCCACCGATGGGAGAGATTGTGATGTTATTTCCCGCTGTGATCTGAGTGACGCCACCGCCACCCCCACCCGAGCACGACGAGTTCTGCGCTGCATAGGCGCTTCCGGACCAGAGATATGCTATAGAGCAGGCGGTGCGGTCATCGAGGATGGTCACGTTGGCGTTACCGGTTGCCGAGGTGATGGTCGAGGTTATGCCGCCAAGCAGACTCCAATCCGGCGTGACGATGACCTGGTAGGGCGTCGTGCCGGCCCAGTTGATTGCCTCCTGAAGGCCGCCAGTCGCCGAGATGAAGTAAAAATGGTTGTGGCCATAAACCGGCGTGATCGAGATGGAGCAACTCACAGGGTCAGTGCCAACCCATGAGATGGTAACCGCGGTCGGCGTCACGATCTCGTTGTGGATTGGCGTGTCTATGTCGACGATCTCAACCGGAGTGCCCACCGTAAAAGCATTGATTGTGATGCCGGGATAGACCGAGCCCACGGTCGGCATGCAGTAGGAGCCATTATTCCATGAGTACTGGCCCAGGTTGCCCGCCGGCACCTGCCACTGGCCAAAGTTGGACGCGTAAAGCAGCCCGGCCTGGTCGGCTGTGCTCAGCTTGGCGCCGGTCAGGGTAACCTGAGACAATGCGGCGGCTGCCATGCACGCTCCGGCCACCATCGCTATTGCAATCTTTTTCAGCACGTCAAGTAATCCAGGCATCACTAAGCCTCCACCCACTGCAGCCACTTCTTGCGCGCCGCAGCAAGGTAATCTTCCAGCGAATGATGATTCATGAACACCGTAATGCGATCAGCGCGGCCTAGCGCGTCCACTATAGATGCTGCGCTTCCAGGATCAGCTTGCGAACGCCTGGTAAGCCAGGGAACACTTGCCGATCCGACCACCGGCACGCCCATTCCCACCGCGTCAGCCGCAGTAATATTGAAACTCTCGCTAAGCGACACTTGCATACAGACGTCCATTTCAGCAACCAGCTCCAAGAACTCAGGACGCGCAAGCCACTCGTGCATCACTAAGGTTTCTTCCATGTCGGCAAACAGGGCCTCAATGTTCTTTAGATTATTGCTGCCGTTCTGCTCAACACGACCACCATTCATGTGAAATACCAACGGACGCTTTTTACGCTTTGCCCACTGGATAGCGGCTACGGCTTGAATAAGCTGATTCTTCAGTGGCCGAATAGCGCCAAAGCACCCGACGCGCAACTCACCGTGAGGTGTAGGACGCTCGGCACGCGGTCTGCTCAGGGGGTAGTAATTGGGCAGCCAAATAGAAGGAATCAATCCGGCTAAATCTTCCACCGTCTGGCCAGAGTTGAACGCCACTTCCACGTGCGGCAACTTCTCGTAAGCCGCCAGCCACTCGACGGCGCAGCCCTCTTGGGCCAAAAATGGCAATTCACTGTGCGCTCGCACGGTCCACTTAACACCGTGATGAATAGCTGCCAACTCATCTAATTTGGTAGGCGTGACCCACAGGGCCTCAATAACTACGCGCTCTGGCCGGTATCGCGTTACCGCGGCATCTATACCGTTAGCGTCTATCACGTCAACTAATCTAGCTTTGATGCCTTCATGCATCAACAGGTCAACTACAAACTGGGCAGAGTTACGCAACCCGTTGGAAATAACCTGGTCACCGTCATAGTCATGCGTGCGCTTGATGATAAACAGAATCATATTACTCAGCATCCCTTCAGGCCATTAAAACAAGTATATTGAAGCGGCCCCGCTGGTTGGCGGGGCCAATGTTGTGGGAGGGCTACTGGAGAACTTCCACAGTCAACTGACGAAGTTGCGCGCCGCCGGTGGTTATCGCGGTGGTTGCGGGAGTGAGGGTCACGGCAATCTGATCTTGAGCGGTCAGATTCACGGATGCGGATGCCGCGCGGATAATGTCTGCCGCAGGAGATGCAACCGCAGTTCCAGCCAAGGTGTAATTGGCCCAGCCGTGGGCTTCCAATGTGCCAGTCGCACCCGTAGCGGTGGTCGTCCAGTCTGTGCAGAAATTGAAGTTGACGGCCGCCGAGGCGGTTGTGGCACCGCTCACCGCTGTGAACGGAGTGATTGTAGTGACGCCGGGAATACTCGCCAGCGTGGTGGCAAGGGTCAGCGTTCCAGGCGTGCTGTTGGTTGTGGCGAAACCGGACCCGCAGATCCGGATGGTGCGGCCCAAAGAGTTCAGGTAGCCCGCCGGCAGATTGATAGTGCCCAGCGTGCCAGTTGCAGCCGCGGAGATGGTCGCCACCGCTGCAAAGGGAGGATAGCTGCTCAGAACATCCTGAAGTGGCGAGGTCGTTCCGCCAGCCGTCAGGAATGCGCTATTCACTGCTGGTACCGTTGCGGTACCGGTCGTGACCGCTGTAATGATCGCGCTGGAGCCGATCGCACAAACGCCATT
>Ga0224555_1004981_pt1 | contig 11660 bp, 11 predicted proteins | sample 714S23034metaG_FD_180687 | JGI IMG/M metagenome (GOLD analysis project Ga0224555, IMG submission 180687) | Peat soil microbial communities from Stordalen Mire, Sweden - 717 S2 30-34 | ecosystem: Environmental > Terrestrial > Soil > Wetlands > Peat | place: Sweden: Norrbotten County, Stordalen...
GGGTCCGCCTCGAGCCGGAGTCGCCTTGGGATCCGCCGGCAGCATCAGGTCGACAAACTTGCCCGCCGCTTTGCGTTCGCTTTCCATCGCGGTGGATACGCTGCGGCTCGTGTCAACAAGGAGTCCCACACGGAAAGGGAGGTTGCTCTCCCGCGAAAAGCTCTTGATGGTCTGGGGCCGGCCGTCCTCGGTCAGCGTGAAGTCGCCCATCTTCAGCGTGGTCACCAGCGCACCCTTCTTGTCGCGCACGGTCACCGGCAGCACCACTTCGCGCGCCTGAATCTTCAGGGTCGCTGGCTGGCTGCCGGCGGGCTGCTGTGCAGTAGATCGCTGGGTGCTGCCGGCCAGGGCCAGCACGGAAAACGTCGCTAAAGCAAGGGGAATAACCGTTCGGTTTCGCATCATGGTCGGGCACGCTTTCAGTCGGGCACACTTTCACTCCATTAGACGGGCCAGCTCCCATCCCGTTGACCGCTGAGCCAAAAGTTCAATTGCGCTAGAAGTTCAGTTGCGACAAATACTTCCAGTTGACCCGCAGGCTCTGCTCGACGGGCAGGTCTGACCCATCCTGGTCCACATAGAACTGTGTCACTCCCAGCCGCCGCGCCTCGCCCAGGTCCGTCATCCAGTCGATGGTACCCGAACCGGCCTCGGTAAAGTGCGCCCCTTGCGCATCCGGCACATAAGTAAATCCCGAAAACGGCTTGCGATCCTTGATATGAATCAGCGCCAGCCGCTCGCGGTACTTCTTCATCAGCTCCAGCGGATTCTGCCCGCCTTCCACGGCCCAGTAAATGTCCAGCTCCAGCCGGATGGCCGGATCGAAATCCCGCATCAGCACATCGATCCCGCGACCGCCCTTGAGTTGCTTGTACTCATAATTGTGCGGATGATAGCCGAACTTCAGTCCCGCCGCGCGAGCCTGCGCCGCAACCTTGTTCAGATGCTCCGCGCCTTGGTGAAATCCGTCCAGCGAATCCCAATACTCCCGCGGAATCATGGGGCAGATCACGTATTCAAGCCCCAGCTCCGCCGCGTAGTCCACTTTCGCTTCAAGCGTCGCGTAGTCGAAGTGGCCGCTCGGCGCCTTCAGGCCAATTCCCTCGATCAGTGCCTTCAGCTCTTTCGCCGGCCGGTTATAGATAGGCGGAAACGTCTCCACGCTGGCATAACCAATGTCGTGAATCAGCCGCAGCGTCTTGCCCAGGTCGGCGATATCGTTGCGCACCGTGAAGAGCTGCACCCCAAACTCAACGCCGGACCGCGTTGTGCCGGGTTGTGCGCCGAGCGGTTTGACGAAGGCAGCCCCGGCGGCTGCGGCGGTAGCGAGGGCGGAAAAGCGGCGTCGAGTCAACATTTCTTCTCCAGGTCGGTCGAGTTCAGAATAGAAGACCGGGCTGGGTGATAGGAAATGCTCAAACGTTTGATGCAAGGATCCGGAACTCGTCGGCACGCTCTTTCCTGAGCATCGCCAGCACCCCAGCCACGTATCCCAGCGTGTGCGCCATGCCCGCATGCCACGGCGCCGAGCACGTCATCTGCGGACTGTGATCCGGAATCACCACGCCATCAAATCCATTCCGATCCAGAATCGTGAGGATGCGCGTCATGTCCACATCGCCCTCGTCGATAAACGTCTCGCGATAGTGCGGCACCTTCCCGCGTACGTTGCGCAGATGAATGTACGCGACCTTGCCCTGGCGAGTGTATTGATCGACCGCGTCGTAGATGTCGCCTTCCGTCATCTCGGCCAGCGTGCCTACGCACATCTCCAGTCCATTGCTCGCGCTCGGCACAGCATCAATCACACGTTGATACATATACGGCTGGTAGACCAGTCTCGGTTGCTGCCGCATGGTCGGCATCGGCGGATCGTCGGGATGCAGCGCCAACCGCACACCGGCCTGCTCCGCCACGGGAATGACCTCGGCAAGGAAAGCCTCGAGCCTGCGCCACAACTCGTCGTGACTCACAGAAGGAACAGAGCCGTCGGCCGCATCCGGGTCATACACCATGTTCCAGACTGAACCAGCCGGAATCGGTAGATCCTCGACCGGCCCATCCATGCCCACGGTCACCGCGCCGCCGCGTCCCCACGGCCCCGACACGCGCCCGCACACCCCTGCAATGCTGAAGTTGTATCCGAGCACGGGAATCCCCGCCTCGCCCATCCGCCGGATCGTCGTCTTCACATATTCCATCTGCTCGGCCCGTTTGGGACCGTCGAGCAGCACATCGTGCCAGATCGCCGGATCGAGATTCTCAATTGCCTCGAGCACCAGGCCCGCATCCTCAATCTCCCTGCGAATCGCGACCATCTCATCGACGGTCCACAGTTTTCCCGGCTCGCCGGCCATGCCCCAAAGCTCGTACTTCGAGCCGGTCGGCTGATTGTTGCGCGGATTCGCCGCGTTCGCCCTGAAATAGTCCACCAGGTGAATGACGACGTGCGTGCATCCGGCCTGCCGCGCAAAGTCGTAGTAATCGCGCGTCAACATATGCCGATAAAGCCCCAGACCCAGTTTCACTTCTCTCCCTTTTATGCAGGCAGGCTCGCCTGACTGACAATACTCCCTAGCTCGCGTCTTCGCGCGCCATGCCTTTGCGCAATCCAATTTGAATACCATTCCAAAGCGCCATGATGATCAGGTAGACCCACGCGAGCACGGCAAGCAGCATCGGAACGTACGAGACAGCGTGAAATCCTGGAACCACCATCAGGGCGACAGACATCAGTGTGCAGGCGGTAATGAAAGCCCCCGGCTCCAGCCACCACTGTTTCGGCTTGACAACCGGAAACCCTCCCACCAGCAACCACTGAATGAAGACCAGAACGCAAAGAATGGTTGAGACCGCGATCTCCGACCCGTGCGTCGGCCTTGCAGGATTACCTTCGACCATTGCTGTCAGCCGGGACGGCGAAGTGCACGGCTGATGCCAGCCCGTCAGCAAAGCGATTGGCAGATTTGCAAATCCAACAATTTTCTCCTCCGTGGGCATAGGACCATCCACAATGCCTCCGTCGCAAGGATTGAAGGGGACAGTTCCATCTTCCTGCCAGGCAGCCAGGCGCAGGACCGAGGTCCGATCCGTGTTTGCTTTGATCATCGGCCACACCGCCGACTCTTCCTGGACGAACATCGCCACAACCACCGCAAGGTGAATTCCGGCGAGCAAAAATCCGCGCTTCCATTGCATGGCAAAGAGACTACCCTATAACCATTCCGTGAATCAAAAGGAAAGCAGGGACCATCATGGAATCGCTGCTACTGACAGAGTATCGCCTATCGCAGCGTGGTGAACGGATACACATAAGCCATCAGAAAAACCAGCACTCCGACCAGCGAGGCCAGCGCAAGGCTGTGCAGGAAGACGTAGCGCAGGATCGTCCCCTCCTGTCCATAGCTCTCCGTGGCTGTGCTGGCCACCACAATGCTGGGTGCGGCAATCATCTTGCCCATTACTCCTCCCACCGCGTTGGCCGATACCATCAGCATGGGCGAGACGCCGATCTGCCGCGCAGTCACCTGTTGCAAGCTGCCAAACACCACGTTGGACGCCGTATCCGAGCCCGTGGTCGCCGTGCCCACCCATCCGATCAGCGTGCCGAAGAAGGGATACAGCGCCCCAGTGCGCGCGAAGGCCAAACCAAGAGTCGCGTCCAGGCCGCAATAGCGCATCACGTAGCCCAGCCCAAGCATCGCGGCAATGGTGATCACCGTGTAGCGCACCGTGAACGCTGTCCTCACCAGCGCTCTGAGCAGAGATCGGGGCCCGAGTCCCATCAGAAAACCCGCCAGCAGCGCCGCAACCAGGATTCCCGCCCCGCTGGCCGCAAGCCAATTCAAACTAAAGATTGCGGGCTCGGGGATCGGCGCCAAAGACACCGGCGGCATGCGCTGGACGAAGTTGTGCAAACCCGCAACCGGAATGCCGATCGATGTTTTTCTGTCCATCCATTGGGAGAATTGCGGAATGCCCCATGCGAAGACAACCACGCTCAGTGTGAGCCACGGCAGCCATGCCTTGAAAATTGCTCCGGCGCTGTGCTCATGCCGCGTCCGCACCAGGCCGGTAATATCCTGACCCTTTGCGTTCAGCACCCGCTTCGGTTTCCAGAATCGCAGAAACACGATAAGCACGACGATGGTTGCCACTGCGGCTGCGATATCCACGAGCCCAGGGCCTGTGAAAATGGCCATCAGACCTTGCGTAACAGCGAAGGTCACGCCGCCCACCAGCAGCGCCGGCCACACCTCCAGCATGCCGCGAAAACCCGCGTAAAGAGCCACCAGCCAGAACGGCACAAGAATGCAAAATGGGATCAGGATGATTGCGATCATCCTTGTCAGCACCAGGACGTCGAGGCCAGTAACAGCGTGCAGCGCAATGGTCGGAATTCCCAGCGATCCAAACGCAACCGGCGCAGTGTTTGCAATCAGCGATAGGCCCGCGGCCTGTATGGGCCGAAAACCAAGGCTGATCAGGATGGCCCCGCAGACCGCGACCGGCGCGCCAAATCCTCCCGCGCCCTCAATGAAAGCGCCCAGCGCGAAGGCAATCAGCAGCAGTTGCAAACGGCCATCGTCGGTAATGTTCGCCAGGCTTTGTTGCAGCGTTCTGAATCGTCCCGTCTCGACCGTGAGCTGATAGAGAAAGATCACCGGCAGAATGATCCAGCAGATAGGAAAGATTCCGTAGCCCGCGCCGTATGCGGTGGTGGTCAACGCCAGCCTGACCGGCATGTGGAACACAGCGACAGCCACTGCCAGCGCCGTCAGCAATCCGATAACCGCGGCCACGTGTGCCTTGATGCGCAACACAGCCATTGCGCCGAGCAGCACAACCACCGGCAGCGCGGCCAGCATCGTCGACAGCCACCAATGCCCCGTCGGGTCGTAGACCTGCGCCCACTTCCCCGTCGCTGGATTGGTCCTGAACAGATAAACCGCGCCAGCGATGAGAACGAGGGATACTGCGGCCATTGACAGATTGGAAAAACTCGAAGCAGGCTTGTGGTCCGGAGCTGAAGCCGGAGCCGTGGCCCCTGTTGACGGTTGAATTGAATCCATCCGATCTCCGCCCCTTCGAGCCGCCCACCCGATCCAGGCGAGCCCCGTTCCTCAATTCACTAAGTAGCCCATAGTACTTAGGATTGAATGCACTGTCCAAAGACCAGCGCTCCGCGGTTCGACATCACACAGTTTTCGGGCAATAGAAAAGCCTGCCGATTGAGCAGGCTTGATTGGGTCGGATCTGGTAGCGCTAACGGGAATCGAACCCGTGTTTTAAGATTGAGAATCTCACGTCCTAACCCCTAGACGATAGCGCCACACTTGCGGGGGCAGCCGTTGCCGGCCACTCACTTACTTTAACAAAACTCGCGATCAATGCCAAAGGCTATATAAGCCTGAAACGCCGGCTTAAATGCCCAGCTTCCTGACCTCGTCGTTATAGTACTTTCTATAAAGAATCTCCCACTCCTGCGAGCCTTCCGTAATGATCTTGCGCTGGTTTGCGATCTTCAAGCGCGCAGCCGTGTCGATTTTGGCCTCTTCGGTCAGCAGGTTTTCGAGAGCCTTGCGCGCTTCCTGGCGGATGGTGTTGCGATCCTCCATGAACCCGACTTCGTCGATCTCGGCCAGCGTATCGGCCACCGTGTGGGCCAGCTTGTTCAGCTTGTCGCGGTTGATCCTCATAGAACCGCCTTATACTTTTTCGCCAGCTCGGTCTTTACCTTCTTGAACATCTCGGCATATTGCGCGCCGGACTTGCGCATCTCTTCGGAGTACGCGTCGAGAATCACGCGCACTTCGTCGTTGATGCGGTCCTCCAGAGACAGCTCCTCGATCAGCCCCGCGGCAACGCGCGCTTCCGCACCCTTCAAGTCACTGGTGGTGATCAGCTTGGCGTCAATGAGGTGCTTGACCGTTCGGCGGGCGAGATACCCGATGTAATCGCGGGAAAAAATCATGGGCTAAAGCTCAGGATACCGCATCCGGCCACCCGATGTACACCATCCCCCGAACTGATGCTGGGTCAGGTTGAATCCACTGGCCGAGACAGCTTTGGATTATGAACCCAAAGGGCAGGTTTTCGCAGCGATTGCCATGCTACCCTTGTGGTAGCGTAAAAGGGCGCATCCGGTCCGCGGACAGGACAGAAGTCCACCTTGCCTTCACAACTCAGTTGGATGAACTCTCTTTCTGCCCGTAAATTGCGGACCTGGGCATACGAAAGGAAGTTCGCACGCCGGTAAAACGCCTCCCACCCAATCCCAGCCTTGACCACCTCAAACACCAAGCAAAAGACCTGCTCAAAGGCCACGCCTATGGCGATCCAGGCGTCATTCAGCGCCTCAGAGAGTTCCATCCCCGTTCCCTCAACGCGGCCGATCCCGAGATCTTCGCCGCCAGCCTCAAGCTCAGCGATGCGCTCCTCGCAATCGCCCGTGAACACGGCTTTCCCAGTTGGGCCAGACTCAAGTTTCATATCGCGAAACCCACGCGCGCCAATCAACTGGACCTGCCCCACCATGAGCGCATTGAAGACCCCATCTTTCGCCATGCCGTCGATTTGCTCGACGAGGGCGACGTGGCCGGTCTGCGCGCCTATCTGAAACAGCATCCCAAACTAGCGCGCCAGCATGTCACCTTCGAAGGCGGAAACTACTTCCGCAACCCAACGTTGATCGAGTTCATCGCCGAGAACCCAGTCCGCCACAACGCTCTACCGGCCAACATCCTCGAAGTCGCCAAGGTCATCCTCGACGCCGGCGTGGAGCAAGTTGCCCTGAACGAAACGCTCGGCCTTGTCTCCACCGGAAGTGTGCCGCGAGAGTGCCAAGTCCAGATTCCCTTAATTGACCTCCTATGCGATCGTGGAGCCGATCCCAATTCTGCCCTGCAGATCGCTGTTGTGCTGGGAGAGCTCGAAGCGGCACGCGCCTTGATCGATTGCGGCGCCCGCATCAACCTTCCCATCGCGGCTGGATTGGGTCGCACGGCGGACTTCGCCCGGCTCCTTCCGTCATCCACAGGCGAAGACCGGCATCTCGCACTCACGGTGGCCGCCGATCTGGGACAATTTGAGATCGTACAACTGCTGCTAGAAGCTGGTGTAGACCCCAACCGTTACAATCCCGTCGGCGGCCACTCCCACACCACACCGTTGCATCAGGCCGCTGGGCGCGGCTACGAGAAAATCGTGCGGCTTCTCGTAGAACACGGCGCGCGCCTCGACACAAAAGATCTACTCTGGAACGGCACACCTGCCGATTGGGCAAGACGCGGTGGCAGGAAAGTACTAGAGGCATATCTTCACGCGCATGAAGCGGTGAAAGAGTAGGAGCCAAAGCGGTTCCACAATTTACGTGCCCTCGCCGGCATCGTGCATGGTGACTTTTACTTCCACCCCAGCAACGAAGGCCTGTTGCTGGGGACCCCGATTGAGGAAAAAGCCACTTGACGTCGTGCTTCCGGGGTACAGCGATTGCGGAACCGCTGCAATGGATTCTCTGCGTCAATTCTGGATAGAGCTTTCACGCATGATCATGTCCTTTGCCATGCACAGATCGGCCTGAAGATTATGGATCATGTCCTATGGAAAAATCGGTCTGTGGATTCAAATTGACCCATTCCCCCGAACTGATCATCGAGCGCAAGAATCAAATCCGCGACCAGTCGTCTACCCCCGGTGCGGGCAGCTCTTCGTGTTCACGCATTCGTCGGCGAGCCGCAGCCGCTCCACCGGCCGCCCGCCTACCAGGTGCTCCTCCACAATGGCCGCGGCATCCTCCGGCTTCACATTGCCGTACCAGACCGCCTCGGGATAAACCACCACCGTGGGGCCGTGCTCGCACTGGTCCAGGCACCCGGACTTGTTGATGCGCACTCTTCCGCCCAGCCCGGCGGCCTTGCTTAACAACTGCAGCTGCGTAAACAGCTCGCTCTTTCCATCCGTGGTGCAGGAAGGACGGGGCGCGTCCGCGGGGCGCGTATTATGACAGACAAAAACATGGCGTTCAAAGACAGGCAAGCGTATTCCTCCAAAATTGCGATTCTCTCCAGACTAATGCACCCACCCAGTCCCTTAGTCCCTCAGTCCCTAGTCCCTAGTCCCTGTTCCCTGTTCTTCCCTGCCTTTTTCACAATCATCAGCGCCCACCCGGCCCCATCTGCGAAAATAGAACCTTGACTATGAGCACGGATAATCTTCTCTCGCTGAAAGACGACATGGTGGCCTTCATCGCGGGCCACGGAATGCACCGCCTCCCTGGTTACGTCACCGAGGACATTCCCTCCATCCTCTGGGAGGGCGCTGGCAACCCCGACGCATGGAAAGACTTTGTGGAGATGGCCAAGCACGTCGGCGCTCCGTTCGTTACCTTCAGCGAAATGACGCTGGAACGCGAAGAGCTCGACGCGCTCATTGAAGAAGCCGGCGAGATGAACTTCCCCGATGAAGAGGCGACGGAACTTGTCGAAGCCCAATGGCTGCGCAAATACGCAGGCAATCTCGGCTACATCCAGCTCGGCTTTGTCTATCAGGGGCTCGTCTTCCTGCACGAGACCACCACCGAGTGGTACGAACGGTACCAGACCCTGCTCGAAGACATCGAGGGCTTTCAGGACATCGTCATCGACGACCACGATCACGACGAGGACGAGTAAGCGCCGTGGTCACGCCAGCCCTCCCATCCAGCCCGGCCGGTGGGACTGGCCAACTCCCTCTCTCGTCCACCATCCCTATCCCATCATCGCTGCCGCGCCAACGCCCCGCCCAGCGCTGGGTCATGCAAGAGCCGCATCCCGCTGAAGCCGAGGCGCTGGCTAAAGAAGCGCACCTGCCACTGGTTCTTGCCGAACTGCTCATTGCTCGCGGCATAACCGATGCTGCCCAGGCCTACGCGTTTCTCAATCCTGAACTAGCCCAGCTCAACGATCCCTTCCTCATGCTGGGCATGACTGCGGCCGTCGAACGCCTTGAAGCGGCCATCGCGCGCCATGAGCCTGTTCTGCTCTACGGCGACTACGATGTGGACGGCACCACCGCAGTCGTTCTGCTCAAGACCGCTATTGAAATGCTGGGCGGCGAAGCTCGCTTTCATGTGCCTCACCGCTTGCGCGAAGGCTATGGACTGCAGTCCAGCGTGCTTGAAGAAGCGCACGCGGCAGGCGTTCGTCTCGTCATCACGGTTGACACCGGCATGCGCGCCTTTGCCGAGGCTGAAACAGCGCGCAATCTCGGCCTCGACCTCATCATCACCGACCATCATCTTTGTCAGGCCGATGACGCGGTGCCTCACGCCCTCGCCATTCTCAATCCCAACCAGCCGGGCTGCCCGTATCCTGAAAAATCCCTCTGCGGTGCGGCCATTGCGATGAAACTGGCGCTGGCCGTGCTGTCCCGGCGCGACCCCGCGCGCACGCGGGAAAAAACGCTGCCCAGTTTTCTGAAAATGGCCGCTATCGCCACTATCGCCGATGCCGTTCCACTGCACGGTGAAAACCGCATCATCGCCGCCCTGGGGCTTCGTGAGCTTCGCGATCCGCGCAGCGCCGGACTGCGCGCATTGTTCGCCGTCGCCGGCCTTGATCCGGCAACCAAGCCGATCACTGGCTTCGACGTCGGATTCCGCATCGGCCCGCGCATCAACGCGGCCGGGCGCATGGATGTGGCCTCAGAGGTGATCGAACTCTTCTGCACCCGCGACCCTGCCAGGGCTGCACTGCTGGCCGGCAAAGTCGAGCGCCTCAACCGCGAGCGCCGCGACGCCGAAGCCGCCGCACTCGAGTCCATCGAAATCCGCCTCGCCACCAGCGCCGAACTCGCCGGCAGCAGCCTGCTGGTCATCGACGGCGAAGGCTGGCATCGCGGAGTCATCGGCATCCTCGCCTCCCGCGTCGTCGAGCGCACCGCCAAGCCCGCAATCGTCATCAGCGTCGAAGATGGAGTCGCCCACGGCTCAGGCCGCTCCGTCGATGGATTTCAGTTGCTCAACGCCATTGAAAGCTGCGCCGATCTCTTCACGCGATTTGGTGGCCACGCCTTCGCCATCGGCTTTGCGCTGCCCGCCGGCGCACTGCCTGAACTCAAGCGCCGCCTCAATGTTTACGCTAACGCGCACCTGGCCAGCCGCACGCCGGAGCGGCTGCTGCGCATTCATGCTGAACTGCCTCTCGATCGCATCACGCCGGTGCTGGCCGGCTGGCTGCGCAAGCTCGAGCCTCTCGGCCACGGCAACCCCGAGCCCATTTTTGTCGCCCGGAATGCTCGCCTGCTCGCCGCCCCGCGCATCATGAAAGAGCGCCATATTCGCCTTGAACTGGCGCAGCAAGCAGCGCCCCAGCAAACAGCACAAGGCGGGGCGCAATCGCCCGTCTTTGCCGGCTCCAGCTCGGCCATTCGCGCCGTTGGCTGGGATCTTGCCGCCCGCGCGGCCTCCCTCAATCTGAAAGAGGGCAGCGTCATCGATATTGCCTACCGCATCCGCGAGAACGATCACCCTGAGCACGGCGGCCTCGAAGTCGAGATCGCCGGCATCGAGCCTTCCGCGCCGTGAGGTGAGGACGCACACAGCAAGGCCCACGGTCTCCCGTGGGCCCTTGTGTTGAATACTCGTGGTTCGACGGAACAACTATTTTGGCTTGGATTCCTCTTTGGGAGCCGCCTTCGGTGCCGGAGCAGCCTTCGGCGCGGCATGCGGCGCAGGTGCAGCCTTCGGCGCAGGCGCAGCATGCGGCGCAGGTGCGGGATGCGGCGCAGGTGCAGCATGCGGCGCAGGTGCAGCCTTCGGCGCAGCATGTTCCGCAGGCGCAGGGTGCGGCGCCGGAGCAGCCTTCGGCGCGGCGTGTTCCGCTGGAGCAGCTTTTGGTGCCGGAGCAGCCTTCGGCGCGGCAGCCTTGGGTTCAGCCTTCGGCGCGGCAGCCTTGGGCTCAGCCTTCGGCGCGGCAGCCTTGGGCTCAGTCTTAGGTGCGGCAGCCTTGGGTTCAGCCTTCGGCGCGGCAGCCTTCGGCTCAGCCTTAGGTGCGGCAGCCTTGGGCTCAGCCTTCGGCGCGGCAGCCTTGGGTTCAGCCTTCGGCGCGGCAGCCTTGGGCGCGGCCTTTGGCGCAGCCGCCTTAGGTTCAGCCTTTGGTGCTTCCTTCGGCGCCGCCTTAGGCGCGGCCTTCGGTGCTTCCTTCGGTGTTACCAAAGGCTCCGCCTTCATTCCCTTGGGAGGAGCCGTCCTCTGCGCAGCCAGCGGCTTTTCAGCCACCACAGTCTTCGGGTGCCCGCCATTGGCCTTGGCAAACGAAGTCTTGTCGGCCCTGGCGGAAGTGGCGTGCTGCGTCTGGAACGAGGTCGGCGCCGTATGCGGCTGTTTTGCGGCCACCTGTTCCTGCTGAGTAGGCGCGTGCTGGATTCCTCCCTTGCCTCCGTTGTAAGAAACGTGATTGGGGTTCTCGACGATTCCTTCGTGCACGATCGTCTCGTTCACGTAGGTCACATGAATGACATTCACGTTCACCTGCGTCACCGCGGTGTTATAGGCGAAGCTTCCGCCCCTCCACTCGCCGCCCGAAAAGCCGATGCCGCCGAAACCGAAGCCGTAGTTCACGCCGCCGTAGTAGCCCACGGTCTGGCCCCAATACCCGCTGTGGAAGCCATATTGCCCGTTG
>Ga0224555_1004983_pt1 | contig 11651 bp, 12 predicted proteins | sample 714S23034metaG_FD_180687 | JGI IMG/M metagenome (GOLD analysis project Ga0224555, IMG submission 180687) | Peat soil microbial communities from Stordalen Mire, Sweden - 717 S2 30-34 | ecosystem: Environmental > Terrestrial > Soil > Wetlands > Peat | place: Sweden: Norrbotten County, Stordalen...
CCAACAATTCTGGACAGCGTTACGTAACTGGTGGCGCGAGCAGACTAGCGAGAAGGGCGCTTGGAGCGCGAGTTCCCTGCTGGCGCGGAATCTTTGGAGCTTTGTGCGCGAGTCGACGCCTGAGCGGCGGCGGCGGCGCTATGGCGACATGGAGTACGACTGGGAAAATCGCGTCAACACGAGCAGCGGCACGGTGGGCTGGCGCGCGCGGCTGCTGGGATTGTTTCATTCCCCTTATCAGCCGACCGAGCCGGCTCTGTTTCGAGAGATGATGGCGAGACTGCCCATCGAGTTCGATAGATTCACCTTCGTCGATATTGGTTCGGGCAAGGGACGGACGCTGCTGATGGCATCGGAGTATCCGTTTTGGAAAATTGTGGGCGTGGAGTTGATTGCGGAACTGCATGACGCGGCGGAGGAGAACATACGCGAGTATCGGAGCCCTACGCAGCGCTGTATGCACATCGAATCCTTGCTCGCGGATGCGCGCGAGTTCGAACTCCCCGAGGAACCGCTGGTGCTCTACCTTTTCAACCCGCTGCCGGAGCGCGCATTATCCGAAGTTCTCGGGCGGCTGGAGAAGTCGCTGGTACGAGCGCCGCGACCGGTATGGATCGTGTATCACAATCCGGCGATGGACAGCCTTCTGGCGGCGTCGCGGGCACTGGTGCGAACCGGCGGAACGGAACAATATTCCGTGTTCACGGGGAGGAATTTGTAATCTGGTAATTTGTAATTTGCAATTTGAAGCCGCTCAGGCGGCATGATCTGGTTTTCATTGCAAATTACAATTCACACAATTACAAATTCTTCTCCTGAGGGAGTGAAGGTAGAATCAGGAATTGGGGAATCTATCCGACGTGAGGAATGGATTGTTTTGCTGGCTGGTGATGGCGGCGGTCACGCAGCCATGTTTCACCGCGTTCGCTCGGGCACAGGATGTTCGCCAGCTCGCACGGGCAGTCGATGACCACTACAACCACCTGCGCAGCCTCGAATCGGACTTCACGGAAATCTATCGGGGCGAGGGCGCGGAGCGCGTGGAATCGGGCACCTTGTGGCTGAAAAAGCCGCGCAAGATGCGGTGGGAATACCGTTCTCCCAAGGAGAAGCTTTTCGTCAGCGACGGCGAGGCGGTGTGGTTCTACCTGCCGGCGGAACGGCAACTCAGAAAGACGACACTGCGGAAGCTGGACGACCTGCGATCACCACTGGCATTTTTGCTCGGTAAGACCAAGCTGGAGAATGAATTACAAGGACTTTCGAAGGTTGTGGATCAATCGCCTCTGGGCGCCGGTAACACGCTGCTGCGAGGGGTTCCGCGGAGCAGTTCGGGGCAAGCGAGCGAGGTGCAACTGGAGATCACGCCTTCCGATCAGATTGTCCGCATCGTATTAATGGAGGCGGACGGGGCGACGACGGAGTTCCGCTTTGCGGGCTGGAAAGAGAATCTGGAGTTGAGCGACAGCCGGTTTCAGTTCGCTCCTCCGCCGGGGGTAGAAACGGTGGAAGGAGAGTTGGGGCCATAGCGGGGCTGGGGGATCGGGTCATCTGACCATCGGGTCATCGGGCCATCGAAGGTCAGAGGCGTTTGAGCTTAGACGACCCGATGGCCGAAGGGCGAAGCACAGCCGGTTACTTGCGTACCACACTGATGGACAGGTTGCGGTAAGGGCTTTGGGAACAGAGTGTTACACTTGGTCTCGGACGCTCCATACTGCTGAAAACTAGATATTCGGAAGCAGACGATAGCGCATGGCACAATTCCTGGTCAAAGTCGCCGACGAACAGGGCCACCTGCGGCAGCAGGTGGAGAACGGGTATTCCGAAGCCGAGGTCCACGACCGGTTCACGCAGCAGGGGTACCTGGTGTACTGGGTCAAGCCCCGAACCATACTCAGCCGGGGCGGAGGGCAGCGCGGCGGCAAACTGCGACAGGCAGTGTTTCTGATCTTCAACCAGCAGTTTCTGACCCTGATCAAAGCGGGACTGCCGATCCTGACCTCGCTGGATCTTTTGATCAAGCGGCAGCGGGACAAATCTCTGTTGCGGCTGCTGGAGAACGTGCGTGAGCGGGTAAAAGGCGGCGAGTTGCTGTCCGATGCGTTTGCCGCGCAGCAGGTGTTTCCGAAGATGTACACGACCACGCTGCTGGCGGGCGAGAAAAGCGGCAACATGGAAGAAGTGCTCGGCCGCTACATTGCCTATCAGCGGATGGTGCAGACTTTTCGCAAGAAGCTGATGGTGTCGCTGGTGTATCCGGCGCTGCTGGTTTCGGTGGTGACGGTGATGCTGATTTTTCTGATCACCTTCGTGGTGCCCAAATTTGCCGACCTGTTCAACAACCTGGGGGCGCAACTGCCGGCGATTACAGTGTTCATGCTGACGGTCGGTTTGAACGCGCAGAAGTACGGGTGGCTGGCGCTGCTGGTGGCGGCGGCGGCAGGGGTTCTGTTGTGGCGATGGAAGCAGAGCGATAAAGGCGCGGAACGCGTTGACCGGTTTCTGTTGTCGCTGCCTTTGATCGGGGAAATCCGGCTGAAGTACCAGGTGGCGAATTTCTCGCGCATACTGGGGACGTTGCTGCAAGGCGGCCTGCCTTTGGTGCCGGCGATGGAAACGGCCGGCGAATCGATGAGCAGCCGGCAAATGTTGAACGGGGTCACGGCCGCGGCGGAGCGGGTGAAAGAAGGACAGAGCCTGGCGCATAGCCTGGAGGCGCAAAAGTTGTTTCCCGATCTCGCGGTGGAGATGCTGGAGGTCGGCGAATCGACGGGCGCGCTGCCGGCGATGCTCGCTTCGGTGGCGGAGTTTTACGAAGAGGACGTACAGACGGCTCTGAGCGCGGCGATGGCGCTGATTGAGCCGATGATCCTGATTGTCATGGCGGTTTTTGTCGGCGGGATCTTGATCTCTCTGTATATGCCGATTTTTACGTTGGGAGCGAACGTGCATTAAGGGCAAGGTTTCAAAGTTTCAAGGTTTCAGAGTTTCAAAGTGCAATCCGGATATCATTGAAACCTTGAAACTCTGAAACCTTGAAACCTGGGTTGATAAGAGGTTGTGAACTGGAATGGGCATGGCGGATAAGAAAACAGCACTGGTAAGCGGCGGGAATGGCGGGAAACTGGTGCCGGAACCGGCAGCGATTCCCGATGAACTGGAACACGCGCGGGATATCGCGCGGCGCTACCGTTGCGAATTCATCGATCTCAGCGATTTCCAGTTGCATCACGATCTGTTCGAGAAGATCCCCGTGCACCTGATGTTCCGCTATAAGTTCGTGCCGCTGGATGAGACGGCGGACGGGCGGTTGGCGATTGCCATTGCCGATCCCAGCCAGTTGATGATGATCGACGAGATCAGCCTGCTGCTGGGCAAGCGGATCGTCACCAAAGTTTCGACGCTGAAGCAGATCTCCGACATCCTGCAGAAGACCGAGCAGTCCAAGCGCGTGCTGGAAGACGCGAGCGAGGGATTCACGCTCGACGTGATCCGCGAGGACGAAGCCGGGAACGATGAAACCATCTCCATCGACAAGTTGACGGCGACGGCGGGCACGGACATGAGCCCGATCATTCGCCTGGTCGACACCACGATTTTCACGGCATTGCAGCGGCGGGCGAGCGACATCCATATCGAGACGCGGGACGACTCGGTGGTCATCAAGTTTCGTATCGACGGCGTGCTGACCAACGCCATGCCGCCGATCGGCAAAGAGCACCACTCGACCATCATTTCGCGCATCAAGGTCATGAGCGAGCTCGATATTTCCGAGCGCCGCGTGCCCCAGGACGGGCGCTTCCGCGTGAAGTACAGCGGGCGCGCCATCGACTTCCGGGTTTCGATCATGCCTTCGATCCACGGCGAAGACGCGGTGCTCCGCGTGCTCGACAAGGAGTCGATGAGCGAAAAGTTTAAGAAGCTCACACTCGACGTGGTGGGGTTCGACGCCGACGACCTGCGCCGCTTTCGCGGCTACATCAAGGAACCGTACGGCATGGTGCTGGTCACGGGGCCGACGGGCAGCGGCAAAACCACGACGCTCTACGCCGCCGTCAACGAAATTAAGACCGACGAAGACAAGATCATCACCATTGAAGATCCGGTGGAGTATCAAATACGCGGCATCACCCAGATTCCGGTCAACGAAAAAAAGGGTTTGACCTTCGCCCGCGGTCTGCGCTCCATCTTGCGTCACGACCCGGACAAGATCATGGTGGGCGAAATTCGCGACAATGAAACCGCTCAGATCGCCATCCAGTCGGCGCTGACGGGCCACCTCGTGTTCACGACCGTCCACGCCAATAACGTGGTGGACGTGCTGGGGCGTTTCCTGAACATGGGCGTCGAGCCTTACAACTTTGTGTCGGCGCTGAACTGTATTCTGGCGCAGCGGCTGGTGAGGGTCATCTGCGATTCCTGCCGGACGGCGGTGCATTATCCGAATGACGTGCTCGAGGCCAGCGGTCTGGATCCGGCGCAGTGGGCGCAGGTTGCTTTGTACGAGGGGCAGGGCTGCATCGAGTGCGCGGGCACGGGGTTCAAAGGACGGACGGCAATTCATGAACTTCTGGATTTAACCGACCGCATCCGCGAGATGATTCTGGAGCGGAGGCCGACTTCGGAGATCAGGAAAGCTGCCCGCGAAGAGGGCATGCGCTTCCTGCGCGAATCGGCGCTGGACAAAGTGCGGGCTGGGTTCACCACTCTGAAAGAGATCAACAAGGTCACCTTCATCGAGACCATGCGCTGAGGCCGGAACCAGAGGCTGGGGACCAGAGAGTAGTTACCATCTGCCGGGACGCTCGTCCAATCGCGGCATCCCGGAGGTAACTGTCCTCTTCATGAAAATAGGGGATATCATCAGATTAAGATTACAGCTATGACTTCGAACGCCAAACACGCTCGCCGTCCGACGCTCGCCTGCGAAATTGCGGCGGATCGCGTTCTGGCGGGCCGCGCGGCCGATAGGGGGCGAATGGTGGAAATGTCGTCGGCGCGGGAACTGGCGCCGGGGACGGTGGTACCGGATTTGATGGAAGCGAATCTGCGGGACAGTGCGGCGGTAAGGCAGGCGATTGAGAGCGCGCTGGGCAGCGTGGGCGGGCATTCCCGCGACGTGATCGCGATTCTGCCCGATACCTCGGTGCGCGTCGTGCTCCTCGATTTCGAAACGCTCCCCTCGAAGCGGGATGAGGCCGAAGCGGTGGTCCGCTTCCGGCTGAAAAAGTCGCTGCCTTTTGATCCCGCCGATGCCCGCATCTCGTATCACGCGCAATCGACGGGGAAAGGTACGCGGGCGGTGGCGGCGGTGGTGCTGAAAACGGTTCTGGAGGAATATGAGTCGGCGTTTCGCGACGCGGGCTACAGCCCGGGGTTGGTGATGCCGTCGATGCTGGCGGCGCTAGGAGCTGCGGACGCGGAACGGCCAACCCTGGTGGTGAAGGTGGACGCTCGCACCATCAGCATCGCGATTCTCGATCAGGAACAACTGTTGCTGTTTCGGACGCTCGAGAATGTGCGCGGTGTGACCATCACCGGCGATCAACTGGCGGAGGAAGTCTATCCCTCGGTGGTGTTTTTCCAGGACACCTACAAACTGAATATTGAGCGCGTGTATGTGGCGGGCCTGCCGGAAGCGGGGGTCGCCGCGCCGGCGCTGAAGAACCAGTCGGGGGCGCAGGTTGAGGAACTGATCGCGACATCGCAGATCGGCTCGACCACCGGGGCGGTTCCGCGCTGGCGCATGGCGGGAGTGGTGGGAGCGCTGATTTCGTAGAGCGCTGTTCGCTTATCGCGTTTCGCTGTTCGCGAAGGGCGAATAGCGGAGGACGAACAGCGAAAAGCGGTTGGCTTTTTCTGGTTTCATCACTATGCGTTTGGATATCAATCTCGCGACCCGGCCGTATGAAGATGCCCGTGAATTCTGGGTGCGCTGGGGATTGGGCGTGGGGTTGCTGGGCGTGTTGACGCTGGTTCTGCTGGGTTGGGCAGTCGAAGGCTGGACCAAAGCCGGAAGAGATCGCCATGATATCGCGCAACTGCAGGAACAGATTGCGGGACGCGACCACGAACGGGCGAAGGCGCAGGCCTTCCTCGACCTGGCCGCCAACCGCAGCACCCGGGACCAGTCGCAGTTCTTGAATGGACTGATTCAACGCAAGGCCTTCTCCTGGACGCGCGTGTTCGAAGATCTGGAGCGGGTGATGCCGCCGAACCTGCATGTGGTTTCGTTGCGGCCGGAAGTGAACGAGCAGAACCAGATGCAACTGGATATGAAGGTGGTGTGCGAGACGCGGGCTGCAGCCGTGGAATTAGTGCAACGCATGGAAGGCTCGAGGCATTTCCAGCAGGCGCAACTGGTGGAGGAGGGGCAGCAGGGCTCGGAGGCGGGAGCGGGCGTAGCCGCTTCGGTGGTCGCGATTTATGTTCCCGACGCAACGGACAGGAGCGGAAAATAATGCCGGACCTGGGGAATTCGCGGCGCAAGTTGAAGATTGCGATGGGGGCGATGCTGGTTGCCGATGTGATGGCGGTGGCAGTTTTGTTCTCGCCGCTGGTGGGTTCGGCAGGTTCGCGGAAGCTGCAATTGAGCCAACTGCACATCGAACTGCAGAAGAAGACCCGCGAGGTGGAGCCGCTGCGCGGCATGGACAAGAAGATCGTGCTGGCCAAGGATCAGATCGGCGGGTTTTACAAGGACCGCTTTGCCGCGAAGGATTCCGATCTGACCAATGAGCTGGGGAAGCTGGCGTCGGAGAATGGGATACGGATCCAGCAGGCGAGATACAAGGAAGAAGATGCGGAAAGTTCCGGCGTGATTCCGGTCGAAATCGATGGAAGTTTTTCCGGAGACTACCTGCAACTGGTACGGTTCATCAATACGCTGGAACGATCGAAGCTTTTCTTTACGGTGGATAGCGTGGACCTGGCGGGCGAAAGCGCGGGACCGGTCAAGCTGCAAATTACCATGCACAGTTATCTGCGATCGGGAGCTTGAGTGAAACTGGGAGTCGAAAATCGGAAGCAAGTCATCGCCCTGGCAGTGTTGGGCGTGTTGGCGCTGGTGATGCTGGGCCGCGCGCTCTGGCCCTCCTCGCCCGAAGCCGTGCCGGCGGCCGCGCCTACAACTTCGAATTCGACCGCGGGCCGCCCCGGCATACGGCGAACGGCTTCAGGAAAAGTGATACCGGTGGTTGCGCCCAGGCTGGATCCTACGCTTGACCTGACGCTGCTCAGCCAAAGCGAGGAAATCAAGTACGCGGGCAACGGAAGGAATATTTTTGTCGCGGGTTCGGTGGCAAGCATCGAAAAGCCCAAGGGACCGGGTGTCACGGATACGCTGGCTGGAGGCGGCCTTCGCCCGCTTCCGTCAATTCCACCCCCGCCGCCCATCACGCTCAAGTTCTTTGGCTTCGCCAACCGGCCCGGAGAAGCGAAGAAGGTGTTCTTGTCGCAGGGCGAGGACGTTTTTATCGCTGCCGAGGGCGACATCGTCGACCGGCGCTATCGCGTCTTGCACATCTCGCCGACAACGGTGGACGTGGAAGATGTGATCAACAACAACCGGCAGAGCCTGCCCTTAACGCAAGGATAAATTTGGATTTTGTAATTTTGTAATTTTGTAATCTGTAATTTGGTAATTTGAAGGCGAGAGCAGTGATGCGGCAGAGTTTGAAATTACGAAATTACAAAATTGCAAAATTACAAAATTCCCAGCGCGGCTACATGCTGATCACGCTGGTGCTGGCCCTGGCGTTAATCACGATTGCGCTGCTCACCGTGCTCCCTGACATTGGCCAGCAGATCCGCCGCGACCGCGAAGACGAGATGAGACACCGGGGCACGGCGTACATGCGCGCGATTCAACACTTCTACAAGAAGTTTGGTCGCTACCCAACGAAGATCGAAGATCTGGAAAGTACCAACAACGTCCGTTTCCTGCGCAAGCGCTATACGGATCCGATCAACCGGGATCCGGCAACCGGCAAAGAGAGGGACTTCAAATTACTGCATCAGACCGACATCAGCTTAAACAACGGGCCGGTATTGGGGCAGACGCCTGGGCAGAGCGGGCTCTCGGGCCAAGCTGGACTGCAGGGACAAGGCGGATTCGGCGGGGCGCAGAGTGGGTTGGGCGGGCTTGGCGGCCTTGGCGGCTTCGGAGCGCAACCGAGTGGGCTTCAACCGGGTGGGCTTCAACAAACGGGTAGCGCGGGCGCGCCGACTTCCGCGACCGGTAGTTCCGCCGACTCATCTTCGGGCAGCTCTTCTTCGGGCAGCTCTTCTTCCGGCAATGCTTCGGATGCGGGAGGGAGCTCGAATTCGCCTGGATCGTCGTCTTCTACTTCTTCCAGCTCAGGTTCCAGTCCCGGCTCCGGCTTAAACGGGCAGACGTTCGGCGGAGGGCCGATCCTCGGGGTCGCCAGCACGAGCAAAGCGAAAAGCATTCGCGTCTTCTACACTAAGAACCATTACAACGACTGGCTCTTCATTTATATAACGCAGGCCGATCGCGGCGGCCTGCTGGTCGGGCCAATAAATCCTGGTGCGCAAACCGGGATGGCCGGCATCGGTGGCATCGGCGGCGCTCCCGGACTATCCGGTGGTGTGACGGGGCAAGGCCAAGGGCTCGGTGGACAGGGATTCGGTGGACAAGGATTCGGTCTGAACCCCGGCCAATCTCAAAACGGCCCGGCGCAAACTCAGCAAACCCCGGCGCCGACGTCACCCCAACAATAGATTTCACCTTCGCGGGAATATGCCAGCAGCAGAAAAGCCCCGCGTCCGAAAGCGGGGCTTGCCTTAAAACCAGAAGTGCTTAAACGTTAAACGAGGAGCCGCAGCCGCAGGTGCTCTTCACGTTCGGGTTTTCGAACTTGAACCCGGCGCCTTCGAGGGTCTGGATGTAATCGACATGCGCTCCGCCAAGATACATCAGGGAAGTGGCATCCACGTAAACCTTCAGACCGTCAAAGTCGAAAACCTTGTCCATCATGCCGGCGCCATTCTCGAAGGCCATGGAGTATTGAAAGCCGGAGCAACCGCCGCCGACTACGGACAACCGCAATCCCGCCGGCAACGGCGTCTGCGAGGCCATGATCTCTTTGACCTTGGCAATCGCGGCAGGGGTCAGGACTGGTGCGGTTTTGGGTTGTACGTCCAGTGGGGTGGTAGTTGCCATCTGTTGATCTCCTTGTAATTGTCTATTATAACAAAGGTCGCAAGCGGCTCGGCAAGCCTTTTCGGGAGCCGGTACTCTTCCTGTATCTAACTCTTAGATGCTTCGGGCCGGCAAGAAGTAGCAGCCCCCCTTGCCAACGGGTCTATAATCATGCCAGTAGGGGGCCTGTACCCGAACGCCAGCGAATGGCAGGACAGTTTTCGCTGGGGCTTAAAGCAACTTCGGGAATTGGCTCGATCTCAGCTCCGAGGTGGCGTATGTCTCCTATGTTCGGGCTGCTTGTCGCTTGGGGTATTCTGACGGGGGTCCTCATCATCCTCCTGATCTATCGCAGCACCCTCACCATGCACGAGGACGATTCGATCTTCCTCAACGAAACTGAATCCCAGATGCATAAGGATCAGATGGAAGTACTGGTCAAGATGAAAAGGCTCACGCCGATCGTCAAGGTGCTCGGCGCTTTGTCGGGCGCCATGATCCTGATCATTGCGGGATTGTTCATCTATCAGGGGCTGAACGGCTCCACCACGCTGCAGTAACCGGCAAGAATCGCGGATTCGCGGGAAGCCGTGCCCACCCCGCCGCGGCGAGAACTCGCGAGAGCGGCGGCGGAATGTCGCTGTCCGCTGCCGAGCTTTTTTCTGTGTGGCCAGAATCCGCCATGGACCAGCACCAGCGACGGATCGCGTTTCGCCACCCGTTTGCGTGGTAGCATCCGGCATGAGACGCGGCAAGCCGCGTCTCTACAGTGACTATCAGGCCGCCTTCGCCTGCATCTCCTCGATGTTGGCGAGCAGCACTTTCTCGTGGCCTTCCGGGTTCACCTTCTCGTACACCTTACGGATCACGCCCTTGGGATCGACCACGAAACTGGTGCGCTCCCAGAACTTCATCCCTTTCCATTCCGCCTGGCCGAGGCCAAGGGTCTTCATCAGATTGGATTCGGTGTCGGAGAGCAAGTCGATGGTAAAGGCGAACTTGTGGGAGAAGTTCCGGTGCGATGTGACGTCGTCAGCGCTAATGCCGATGACTTTGATTCCGGCAGCGTCGAAATCGGCCTTGGTCGCCGTAAACGACTTGCCTTGGATGGTGCAGCCGGGCGTGTCGTCTTTCGGATAGAAGTAAACCACGAGCCAGTGTCCGGCGAAATCGGAGAGCTTGGTGATCTTGCCGTCCTGGTTGGGAAGCGAAAAATTCGGAAACGGATTGCCAGCAGAAAGCATAGGGAGAATCCTTTCTAAGGTTGCGATTAATTGTGTGAATGCCCAAAGCGCAGCCGGATACCATCGCCGGGCTCTTAGCTCTTTCGCTTTTCGCTTTTCGCTTTTCGCCTTTAGGTCTTGGCCTTTAGCCAAGTCTGTCTGCGGCCCAGCTAAGAGCCAAGAGCTAACAGCCAAGAGCTGCCTTCAAGCGGCCTGCATCAATTTCTTCATGCGTTCTTTCATCTCTTGCGGCGACACGTCTTCCTTGTGGGTTGCAATGCCCCAGAGATGTCCGAACGGGTCCTGGAGGAAACCTGAGCGATCTCCGTAGAACTGGTCGGTGACCGGCTTCAGGATTTTCGCGCCTCCCGCGACTGCCTTGGCAACGACGGCATCGCAGTCGGGCAGATACACGTACAGGCTCACTGGAGATCCGCCGATGCTCTCGGCGCTGCGATTGCCCATGGCAGGGTTTTCGTCGGCCAGCATGAGGCGCGAGTCGCCGATCTGCAGTTCGGCGTGACCGACGCGGCCGTCGGGGCCATCCATACGTTCGACTACGGTCGCCCCGAAAACGTCCTTGTAGTACTCGATCGCTTTTGCTGCGCCCTTGATGACGAGGTACGGCGTAATGGTGTTGTATCCCTTGGGAATGTAATTGACTTTGCTCATGAATTTTCTCCTCTCAAAGATGAGGCTGAGGGTTGAGGTTAAAGCGTGCAGACGAGCCCCCACAGGCACGTCGTTGGTTAATGAGAACACAAATTGGGGCGGGGCTCAAGCCGAACTTCTGTGGCGCCGCCGATCGTCCTTTCTCCGCCTGCCTCCGCTCTGGCCTGCCGATCAGTTGTCCACTATTCTTTTCTGGTGCGTCTGGCGCGCCAGCGCATTCTCGATCCTCTCGTCGCGAAACCCAGGCTCATGTGCCTTCCGGCGCTCGTACAGGTACATCAACATCGAGTCGGGCGCGAGTTCGGCATCGTTTACCTCGACCACATCTTTATCTTTTTTCGCCGCGTCTTTGTGTTCGTCTTGCGCATCTTTTTCCGCTATCTCGTCGTACTCGCGGCCTTCGACCGCCGACCACGCCGTAGCTCCAAGCGGACGCTGCTCCACCGACTCTGGATCGATCACCACTTGCGTCGGCTGTTCTGGCTCGAGTGACGTGTATTTCAGGTTGAACGCAGCGGTACGCAGCGCACGCAGGAGCAAGGCTGCGGTGGGGTGATCGACCAAGCCGTGGATGAGCAAGCGCATCACCT
>Ga0224555_1004984_pt1 | contig 11648 bp, 5 predicted proteins | sample 714S23034metaG_FD_180687 | JGI IMG/M metagenome (GOLD analysis project Ga0224555, IMG submission 180687) | Peat soil microbial communities from Stordalen Mire, Sweden - 717 S2 30-34 | ecosystem: Environmental > Terrestrial > Soil > Wetlands > Peat | place: Sweden: Norrbotten County, Stordalen...
TACATCGGCGACGGCGCCGTCATGCTGGTCCGCCGCGCCCTCTTCGGCGTCCATGCAACCGAAGTCGACGAGGATTTCCTGGCCCGCGCATACGCCTGGTTTCTCGACTACTATCGTGAACACAAATTGGACTTTACCTACGCTTACAAGGGCGTCCATGAGGCCCTTGCCGCCGTGCGCGCACTGCCTGAAAGGGCCCCGCGCAGCATGTCCGTGCTGACCAACAAGCCCGTTCGCCCCGCGCAGGCCATCTGCGAGGCGCTCCACCTGGCGCCCTTCTTTCTCCACGTCTACGGCGGCAATAGCTTTCCCCTCAAGAAGCCGGACCCGATGGGCCTGCGAGCCCTGATGGAAGAGGCCGGCGCCCTCCCCGAAGAGACGGTCCTCATCGGCGACAGCGAAGTGGACGTGGCCACGGCGCGCAACGCCGGAACCTGGGTCATCGGCTGCACCTTCGGCCTGGCGCCCTTGAGCCTTGCCGCCAACCCGCCCGACGTCCTGGTCGACTCGCCCGCGGAGTGGACTGCCGTCCTCAATCCCGCGAGCGCCACGTTCCCCGACCCGTATTAAATTCGGCACATTTCGAGTCCATTGTGCTGGTCCCCGCGTCTATTTCACAACGGGTTCATCCAGTTTACGAGCAGTTTTCTGAGCCTTGGATTTCCGTTCCGTATCCCTCTCGCCGCTCAGGTTCATCCGGCCGCGCAGTACAATTGTTCTAAGCTCGACCTTTTTCCTTGCACGACTTCTCATTGCTTCGATTTCGCCTAGGAGATTCCACTCATGCGCTTTTTTGCCCTGGCTTTCTGCCTTATGGCGCCTTGCGCCGCATTCGCCCTCAACACCACCACGCCACCACCACCTGCCGCTCCGGCTCTTAATGGCACGGTGGCTGATCCCACCGGCGCCATCGTTCCCGGAGCCGAGGTGGACCTCGTCGACGCCACCGGGGTTGTCGCCCGAACCTATCACTCAGAGGGCGACGGCAGCTTTCAGGTGGTCGCGCCTCGCTCCGGCAGCTATACGCTGGTGGTCTCCGAGCCGGGTTTTGAGACCGTGCGCACGCCGGTCGTCATCGGCGCAGCCTCTGCCGCTGCTTCCTCAGCCGCCACTGGCCTTTCCAGCCGGTTGCACATCGTTCTTCCCATCGCCCGCTTTGCAACCAACGTCCAGGTCAATGCCGACTCCAATGAGGACCTCACCGCGGGCGATAGCAACCGCGATTCCTCGGTTATGAGTTCGCAGGATCTGAAGGCCCTGCCCATCTTTGACAACGACTACGCCTCCGCCATGAGCGCCTTCCTCGACCAGGGTGTAGCGGCAACCGGCGGCAGCGGTCTCATGGTCGACGGCGTTGAAGCCAATCGCGCCACCGTCTCCGCATCGGCGGTTCAGGAGATTCGCATCAACCAGGACCCCTACTCGGCGCAATACTACTACCCCGGCCGCGGCCAGATGGAGATCGTTACCAAGTCCGCCGCCGACCACTATCACGGCCAGTTCAATTTCCTTTACCGCAATTCGGCCATGAACGCGCAAAACGCCCTTGCGCCAATCAAGCCCTTTGAGGAACGCCAGACCTACGAGGGCCACATTACCGGCCCTATTCCCCACGCCAAAAAGAGCAGCTTCCTCGCCTCCGTCAATCGTGTGATCTATGACCAGGACTCCGTTGTAAGCGCCATCCTCGCACCCACCGCGGCAGACCCCAGCGGCGCATTCCAGACAAACGTTCCCACCCCCAGCCGCGACACCGAGTTCAGTCTCCGCGCCGCGCATCAGTTCAGCGATAAGAACTCCGGCTACGTGCAATACAGCTACCAGGAATACACGGCCCAGAACCAGGGAGTCGGCGGACAAACCCTGGCCGCTGCCGGCTACAACAACCAGTTCCATGAAGATGACTTTGTGGCCCACATGGAGTCGATCGTCTCCGCCACCACGCTCAACCAGGTCTCCATCGTCGGCGAGCACGACTTCAACCGCAACAGCAATGTCACTGAGGCTCCCTACGTCAACGTGTCTGGCGATTTCGTCTCCGGCTCGGCACAGAATGACTCGTTCAGCACCGAGTACAACTTCCGCCTCTACGATATGGTCACCTGGACCCATGGCCGCAACCTGGTCAAGGCAGGCATCGGCACGCCGCACATCGACCGCCGCGCCTACGACGACAATACCAACGCGCTCGGCAGCTACACCTTTGGCCCTACCGTCGCCGCCGATGGCGTCACTGTGCTTCAGACCGCGCTCCAGAACTACGCGGCCAACCTGCCCTCGGCCTTCACTCAGAACACCGGCGACACCCACTTTGTCTATCACCAGCAGGAGATGGGAGCCTTCATCCAGGACCAGTTCAAGGTCACGGACCGCTTTTCGATCACCCCAGGCCTGCGCTACGACTGGCAGAACTTCCTCGCCAACCGCCGCCTCGGCTTCTCCCCGCGCCTCTCCTTCGCCTGGGTGCTGAGCGAGCCGAGCAAGACCGTCGTTCGCGGAGGCGGCGGCATCTACTACGACCGCTTCGGCTCAGGACCGCTTCTCGATCTCACACGGTATGGCACAGCCCGTCGTCGTGCCCTGGTGCTGTCCTTGAATCCGTCCCAGCTTCCCTCTTCCGGCTGCGTGCCTATCACGAACTGCCTCACGCTCACCGCCCAGCCGCCGTCACTCGCCGAGCTCGAACCGAACGCGAAGATTCCCTACCAGATTCAGTACGGCGTGTCCGTCGAACGTCAGTTGGGCGAAAAGGCGACCGGTGTGGTCAGCGTCTATTCCGCCCGCGGCATTGACAGTTTTCGCTCCGTAGACGTGAACGCGCCAACCCCTCAGTCCGGCTACACCCTGCGCCCCGATCCTGCTTATGGCCGCATCCGCCAGATGCAGCCGGCCGCCCTTTGGGAAGGCGATGGCCTCGACATTTCATATCGCGGCAAGCTCAACAAATACTTCACCGGTTTCGGGCGCTATACCTGGTCGCATTTTGAATCCAACACCGGCGGCATCGGCTGGTTTCCGCAAAACCAGTACGCACCCAACGACGAGTGGTCCAACGCCGGCTTCGACCGCCGCAACCGCCTCGGCATGTATGCCATGTTCCATCCGGAGGGCGTCTTAAACCTCTCCGCCGGCATCTTTGCCAACAGCGGCACCCCCTGGACCGAGGTCACCGGGACCGACGCATACGGCGACGGCCTCTTCAACACCCGCCCCGACGGCGTCGGCCGCAATTCGGAAAACTATCCGAATTATGTGGACATGGACCTGCGCTGGGGTCACGACTTCGCCATCACCCCCAACAAGGATGAGGAAGCGCCGCGCCTGGGCTTCTCGGCAGCCGCATTCGATTTGCTGAACCACCCCAATCCCACCGGCATTGACCCGGTAGAGACTTCCACGTCCTTCGGTCAGGTAACCTCGGTAGCCCCGCCACGCCGGATTCAACTCGGCATGCGGTTCGAGTTCTAACGTCGAATTGGCAACGTTTGTACAAAGAAACAGATTGTCATCCTGAGCGCAGCGAAAGCCTGCCCTGAGCCCAGCCGAAGGGGACCTGCTTCTTCTTTTCGAGCGTTGAATCGATTTCGCCGCAACCTTCTTTACGTGCGGCGCAAAAACATTTCCTGGAACCTTTTCCCCGGCCCCCGCGTAACGTCAAGTGTGAGAGTGCGCCCATGAAGCTTCTGCGATTGCTTTCCCTCAGCCTGCTCGGAGCCGCCTTTGCTGCAACCCCGGCCCACGCCGACCGCGACGCCGTCCACTTCTTCTCCAACATCCACGTCGCCTCCAACGCAACCGTCCATGACGCCGTCTGCTTCTTCTGCAACATCGATCTCGATGGCGAGGCACAGGGAGACGTCGTTGTCTTCTTCGGCAATGTGCGCATCGGCGGACGCGCAAACCATGACGTGGTCAACTTCTTCGGGGGCGTTTCCGCGGCCGACAACGCCCAGATCGGCGAAAATCTGGTCAGTTTCTTCAGCCTGATCAGCCTCGGCGAAAACGTATCCGTGGGCAAGGATCTCGTCTCCATGTTCGGCGTGGTCCACGCTCCCGAGTCTGTCACTGTTGGCGGCGACCGCGTCGCCATGCCGTTCATGATCTTCCTTGCGCCGCTCATGCTGATTGGCCTTATGGTCACATTGGTCGTCCGCGCCATCCGCGAACACCGCCGCCGATACTACTACAACTATCCCTTCCCGCCGCAGCCGTAGCGTGGCGGCAGCAAAGCCCCGAAACCTAGTAACCTGAACACATGGAATCAATCCAGGCGCCCGTCCGCCCGCTGCGCATCGTAATTCCCGGCGGCAGCGGACAAGTCGGCCAACTGCTCGCGCGCCACTTTCAAAATCGCGGCCACAACGTCACCGTTCTCACTCGCGGCCCCTACGCCGCACCATGGCAGACCGTTCACTGGGACGGCGTGCACCTCGGCCCCTGGACCGAAACCCTCGAAGGCGCCGACGTCTGCATCAATCTCGCCGGGCAAAGCGTGAACTGCCGCTACACCGCCAAAAATCGCGCCGCCATCTACAACTCGCGCATCAACACCACACGGCTGCTGGGCCGTGTCATCGCGCAACTCGCCTCGCCGCCGCGCGTCTGGCTCAACGCGTCCACCGCAACCATCTACCGTCACACCATGGACCGTCCCGGTCTCGATTGGCCCATGAATGAGTCGAACGGTGAACTCGGCGGCAATGAACTTATCAGCGGACGGCGCCGCGCGCCCGGCACTTGGAACTTCTCCATCCGCGTGGCAAAGGCCTGGGAGGCGGCTTTCTTTCAATCGCAGACGCCGCGCACACGCAAGGTAGCCATGCGCAGCGCCATCACTTTCAGCCCCATGCCCGGCAACGCCTTCGCGATCCTCTTGAACCTTGTTCGCTTCAGCCTTGGAGGAACTCAAGGCAGCGGCCGTCAATTCGTCTCATGGATTCACGAAGCCGATTTTGCGCGCGCTGTCGAGTTTCTCATCGAGCGCGAGGAGTTGGATGGCGTCGTCAACATCGCTGCGCCCAATCCCCTGCCCAATCGCGAATTCATGGAGGCGCTGCGCGATGCGTGGGACATGCCCAATGGCTTTCCCGCGCCGGCCCCGCTCATCGAGCTAGCCGCATTCTTTCTGCGCACTGAATCCGAACTGGTGCTCAAGAGCCGCCGTGTCGTTCCCGGCCGTCTGCTCGACGCCGGCTTCGAATTCGAATTCCCCGAATGGCGTGAAGCGGCGGAAGACCTGGTGCGGCGGTGGAGAAGCAGGGAGTAAGTGTCCTCCGGCAAAGCCGGAGGTTCTCTCTTTTGCAATAGGTGGGGGCGGGCCAGCGCACATTGCATGACTGATCGGATTACGAATAGGTGCGCAGATTTCAGTGAAGTTCAACTCGGCCCTGTTGAAGATCCGGGAAAGCGAAGCAGCCCGGAGGTGCGGGAAACAGGCATAGATGCAGCTTACCCATTTCAGCGCTGAAATCACCCGGTCCATTCGTTCCTGCAATCACTGTATCGGCGGCGCGCCTGTCACTTCCGCCGCAGGCTTGGCTCCCTTCTGCTCACCATGGAGCCTGCTCACGAGCGGGACGTTGGCAGCCTTCAGCAGGCTGCGGGTCTGATCGAATTCGGCCTTTGCCTCTTCCTTCTTTCCGGTTTCCCTATAAAACCGTCCCAGGCGCCAATGCACATTCCCGTCGTTCGGGCTTATCTTCTCGGCAATCTTGAACTCCCGCAAGGCGTCGTCGCGACGCCCCGCATCGTTATAAAGAATGCCCAGGTCGAGATGAGCCAATTCAATTCCTGGGTCGATCCGGATGGCCTTCTCGAGCAACGGCTGGGCGAGCTCGGGATGGTTCATTTGAATGTGGGTGTCCGCCAGACAGGCCAGCGCCTGAGATTGATTCGGGTTGTTGGCGAGCTCCGCCTCAAACTCCTGAATGGCCTCAGCGTACTGCTTGTGGCCCCACAACAGGTAGCCAAGGCCAAAGTGAACGTCGGGCTCCTTCGGATCGGCCTTGACTGCGGCGCGGAACTGCTTGATCGCGCCAACCGGGTTCAGCAGTTCATCTTCCGCCTCGCCGGCCAGCATATCGGCCTCGGCGGACTCCGCGTTCAACATGAGAATCTCGTGATAGACATCCAGAACGCAATGGTACTGCTTTGACCATAAGCAGCTGTGCGCCAGCGCGAGGCGCAGTTGCAAATTCGGGGGATCGGACTGGGCTGCATCCTTCAAATAAGGAACCGCCTCGGCAAACTGACCCAACCCGTAATGAGCCATACCCGCAAGAATCTTGAGCCGATGCGCCTCTGGAGAGGCCGGGGGCTCGGTCTTGAGTAGAAATTTGAATTGTTCCAGTGCCGGCTTCATTTCGTCATTCTTGAAGAGGGCCAGGCCCAGATTCAAACGCAGTCCGGGAACATTGGGATTCAGCGCCAGCGCCTTGCGATAAAAGGGAATCGCTTCTTTGTAATGTTCCTGGCGCGCCTCCATGAGGCCAATGTGTGCGTACGGCTCCGGGTTTGCCGGTTGAGTACGAAGGCATGCGCGCCATGCAGCCTCGGCCTCGACGATTTTGCCCTGTTGCTCCAGGCTGAGCGCGGTCTGCCGCTGGTTCCCCGGCGCTCGAGTGGTCTGACCAAGGCAGGCGGCTGAGGCTATTCCCCACGCCAGTGCGATTGCCAAGGTCAGTGCGATTGTCATCGTCTGACAGGTTCTCATTCGCATTGCGAATCCGGCTCTTTCATCTGTTCATTTTATTGGAAGCCCGGCAAACGCAGGACACAAGAATAAGAGGGGCGCGGCAGGGATTACCTGTCGCGCCCCCCGGTTGAGGGTTACGGTTAGAACACGAACTTGCCACCGAACTCGAATTCTCTCGGGTCCTGCGTTCCTGTCGCAAATCCAAAGTTGGATGCGGGAACGTAGCTACTGGGGAGACTCGGGTCAGCACCCTTGGTAAGGCTGAAGTTCAAGCCGTTGTTGATCCCGTTGAACTGGGTGTGGTTGAAAGTGTTGAAGCTCTCGGCGCGGAGCTCGACGTGAGCGCGTTCGCCAAGGGCAAAGGATTTGTAAAGTGCGGTTGTGAAGTTGGTGCGGCCGGGGCCTACTACAACATCCTTGCCGGCATTGCCGAAGCCCAGGTTCGGGCCGCCGTCCCATGCTGCTACGGGCTGCGAGAAGCCAGCCGAGCTCACCCACTGATAGCCGCTGTTGGTGCCGACTGTCGTCTTTCCCTTGGTATATTGCGGTTTGCCGGTAATGTTCGGACGGACGCGATAGTCGCCTCCCAAACCAACCGTATCCGGACCGCCACCGCCCGGAGCGGTATTGCCCAACCAGGGCATACCAGCCTCGGAGACGACCGTGCCGGAGACTTCCCATCCGCCGAGCACACTGTGAGACAAACCGTTTGCATGCGCAAACAACGGGATCTTGTACTCGTAGTTGCCGTTGAACACATTGCGGCGATCCAGAATACCGGACCCCTTGTCGTACTTCAGGTTCCAGGGATCGAACGAGGGGTTATTGTTGTCCACGTCCACGCTGCTCTGCGTGTCGTCGATCTGGTGGGAGTAGGTGTAATCCAGCTCGAAACTCAGACCGTGCTTGTTTTGCTGGCGAAGTCCAATCTGGAAGCTGTTGTAAGTGCCAGTTAGCGGATTCTCCTGCAACCGGATGTTGCCGAAGCCTGGATAGGTTGCCAGATTCAGCTTTTGAACCGTCGTCAGCCCACCATTTACAGATGCCGCACGGGTCGCCATCGGCGTGCTTAACGGGTAGTTGTTGATCGGCAGCCAGGTATTCTGATGCCAATCGAGGTTGCCCACATACTGCGTGACCAGGATCAGCGCGGGAGCGATTTCATGTTGCACACCCAGGCTGAACTGCGCCACGGCAGGATTCGGGTAATAGGTATTCAGGGAGTTGTACCCCTGGGTGAAGGTAGGCGTGGCAGCCGTGCCGCCAGCCTGCCAGTTGGTTGAGGTGCCGGTGAATTCTACGTCGTTGGCAGCCGGTGTGCTGATGAAAGGAGCGCTGCCGGCGGCGTCGTAGATGTCGTTGCCCTGGATGCGCTCGTAGAACGTTCCAAAGCCACCGCGCACGACGGTCTTGCCATTGCCCGTCAGGTCATAGGAGAAACCGACACGGGGCATGGCCGTCTTGTAGTCCTGCCTTGCCAAACCACGCGGAACGCCATTCTGCCCGGCGAGTGCAATACCGTTCAGATAGAAGGTACCGATGGAATTGGTGACCAGCCCCGGGCTGGTCGACATAAACGAGCCGTCGGCGTTGAACGTCGGCGCAAGCCCCGTCTGATACAGGGATGGGTCAAAGTTTGAAACCTGGTTGTTGCGTTCCCAGACGTGCGGCATGGCATCGTAACGGAAGCCATACTGGATGCTCAACCGGCTGTTGACATGCCAGTTGTCCTGGGCATAAACAGAGGTTGTCTGGTTGACATAGTGGTTGATGGGATTGGCGTTCGACTGGCTGAAGCTCGCGGTCAGGCCGAGCAGGAAGTCCAGATACGAATCACCCGTGAGCTGCCCGCCAACCTGCGAGGCCTTGGAGTCAAAGGTGTAATCGCCCTCGGAATCCTTGCCGATGACCTGGTTCTTGGTGTAGCGGTTGTAGCCGCCGCCGAACTTCATCTGATGTTTGCCCTTGGTCACGGACAGGCCGAATACCTCGGCGTAGTCCTCGGCGCCGTTCGTCCAGGGATCGTTTCCAGGACCCCAATCCGCGCCGCCGTCGTTGGCCCATTTAATGTCGGGCAGGCGATTGCCCACATCGTTCGCTGTTGCGAAGTAGGTCCCGGTGCTCCAGCCCGAAGGCTTAACGAAGCTGCCGCCCTCCGCCGCTACCGGAATAATGGCGATCTTGTTGCCGTCGTAGTTGAACGCCGCTTCCAACAGAACCGAGGGTGACAGTGTTCCGGTCAGCTTGATGATCGAGCTGTACGACGGGTTGCTGAAGTTGGAGCCAACGGTCGGAATGTTGTCGCCCTGCCACTCGGGAGTGGCCTGGACGGAGTCGTTGGCGTCATGAATGAAGTGGCCAAACAGTTGCCACTTGTCATTGATGTTGTGATCGATGCGGAACAGATCTTCCCGGACATTGATCGGTAGATGGCCGCCTGACGGGGTGTACTGATCGGTCCCCAGATTGGTCGCGGCGGGCAGGTTCTTGGTCGCGTTGAAGAGCAGGGCGTTGGGATCCAGCAGGTTACCGGGAATGACACCACCCGGAAACGCCTGACCCGGTGTCAGTCCATCGCCTTTGATCTTCGCGGCAAGCACTGGATCGGCAACCGTAGGCACGGTTACTGACGTTATCGGGTTCAACGCCGTGGGGATCACGTAGGTGAAATTCGCTGCTGTAGTGACTTCGTCCGCCCCCGGCATCACATCGACCGGATTGGTCGATACGCCGTTGACCATCTTGCGCCACTCCTCGTTGAAGAAGAAGAAGGTCCTCTTTTTGCCCTCGTTGTATACGTGAGGAATGAAAACCGGACCGCCGATGTTGGCGCCGAAGACGTTATAGCGCAGTTCCGCCTTGGGCGTCTTCTGTCCAGCGTTGTTATCGAAATAGCTGTGGGCGTCGAGCGCGTCGTTACGATCGAACTCCCAGGCTTCGCCGTGGAACTTCTGGGTGCCGCTCTTGATGGACATGGTCACGGCGCCGCCGGAAGCAATGCCGTAATCCGGAGGATAGTTGCTGGCCAGCACCTGGAACTCGCTCAGTGAGTCCTGTGAAGGCATGACGGACATTTTGCCGCCGGAACCGCGGTCGTACGCCTCGCCGCCGTCAACGATCCAGATGTTGTGCGCCTGGCTGAGACCGTTGAAGCTGATGGCATAGCTGGCGTTCACAGAGAATGGATTCTCCATATCCGGCAGGTTGCCGCTGACGCCCAGTCCCAACGCCGCCAGGGCGAGCACGTTGCGCCCGTTGGTGGGCAGCTCGGTAATCTGTTCCTCGTTGATCAGCGTACTGACCACGTTCGAGTCGCTCTGTACAACCAGAGCGTCGGCCGCGACGGTCACGGTTTGCGTATCCGCGCCGACCGTGAGTTTAATGTCGACCCGGAACGTCCTCGAAATGTCGATAACCACGCCCTTCTGCTCGTAGTTCTCGAAACCCTTGGCCGTAACCTTCAGGTTGTAGTTTGCCGCGTTCAGGCCGGGAATGGTGTAAAAGCCGGTGTCGCCGCTGGTAGTGGTGTGAACCGCGCCAGTGGCCGGGTCGGTGAGGGTGATCTTCGCTCCCCCAACGAACGCTCCCGTCTGGTCTGTGACGATGCCGGTAAGCTCTGAATTGGTCTGCGCAAATGCCCCCGCGCATGCCATGACAAAGATTAGCGACAAAAGGAGAAATCTTTGTTTTGCGTATCTCATGAGACCTTCCTTTTCAAGTTTGTTTCTGTTCTCGTTTCATTCCGCTGTCGTTTCCCATTCATCGGCAATGAATCCTCTGGGACGAAGTCGGAATCCAGGTTGCGCGGCTGGTGTTTGAGGTGGGGCCGATGCCCTTCTCCTGACTCGTTCGAATTGATCGCATTCCATTTGCATAACGCCCTCGCACACCCCTTGGCTTACGGAAGAATGCGAAGGCCTTCGCCGATCTGGAAAACGATTCGTTCAATTTGACGCAATGCGGATATCGATCCGGAGCTGCAGCGGACTCGCTGCATGCGCGCGGATTGAGAAATCTCGCTGAGAGAGTCAACTTGCTGCACAGTCCCTCGATCCACTTAGCCCGTCTTTTCGAGCCGCCCATGCGTTTTCGCCTGAGCTGGCCACCGGCATCGATCGCGCCGGAACGTGGCGGTCTACATTCGTTCTGTTCCATGCCGGACACTGTTCCTTATTCCGGCAACCGATTGACTCAGGTCCTCTTGTCCGGCGCAGTATTGGCTCGCGACCAGGCGTCGTAAGGACGCAGCTTCCCCGTCCCCTGAAAAAGGGGTTTTCCCCATTTTCAGAGCGATTTGCTCAAACGTTTCAGCTCTCTGCTCAAACGTTTTAGTTTGACGACCAAAATCTGCCCACTCGGGAGCCGGACGACATTAAATTCCGGGGAAGAACCATTTGTCAAGCTCAAATTTGCGAAAGAGTTTTTGAGATCTCGCTTCCTGAACCATGCTTATACCTATCCTATCTTCTTCAAATGTAAGATTCGACACGCTTTATAAGCTAATAACCAACTCAGTTCCCTGAAATCTGTAGGTCGCAAGGCTGGGAGGTAACGCTGAGCTATTTCTCAGGCTGATCAAACTGAAACGTTTTAGTTAAGGCAAAAAGCCGCTTTAAGAAGAAAAGCCGGACCGAGGCATTACTTAAGTGTACGTTCACTGTGAAATCCCTTTGCAGTCTTGCGGTCCGGCGCACGAAGAACACGCCGCGAGACCAATCCTGAAACTTGCGGGAGAAGATGGCGTGGAGTTCCGCTGTTGAAAACACCGTCGGTTTCTTCCATGCGAACCCCTCCTTGAGGGTGCCCCCCACCGTGATCTGTTGGGTGATGGAGACAACTGGTCCTGAGCGACCTTCTTGATCTGTGCGTCTGGTTCTCGGTGCTCTTCTTTGATGGGCTCTCGTCACTCTCCGCCCGGGCTGCCAGTTCTGCCTGTTCCCACAACCGGGCCTTG
>Ga0224555_1004985_pt1 | contig 11644 bp, 8 predicted proteins | sample 714S23034metaG_FD_180687 | JGI IMG/M metagenome (GOLD analysis project Ga0224555, IMG submission 180687) | Peat soil microbial communities from Stordalen Mire, Sweden - 717 S2 30-34 | ecosystem: Environmental > Terrestrial > Soil > Wetlands > Peat | place: Sweden: Norrbotten County, Stordalen...
TCACTTTGTTCGGATCGGCCAGGTCGGCGCGCGTCAGTTCAAACACGTCGAGCAGGCGGGCAATGTCAATCCAGCAGGTCATGGAATTGTAGTAAGACAGCGCGAACTCGTCCTTTTCATGGGGCATCGCAAGGCCTTCGACGATTCTCGGCCGGCCGTTCACGCGCGCCAGTCCGCCGCCGCGGTCCTCGATGCGACGGGTGATGACTTCGAAGGAAAGGCAGCCGCCCAGGCGCAGGTGCAGGCCGAGCATCGCGGGATCCACGTCCGCGCCCACGGTGTCGATGTTGTGCAACATCAGATGTTTCAACTGCGGGCGTTGCTCGAGCAGGCGCGCCAGCGTGCCGTTCCGCAGCAGGTTCGGAATCTCGAACCAGTGGCCAACAGGATGCAGGCATTGCAGCGGCACGTTGTCCGTGTAATCACCGCCTTCGCCCGCCTGTCTTGCCCAGTCCGCCAGCGCGTGGCGCAGACTGTCGCGCACCTTTTGCGCCTGTTCATCGAGGACTTGCTGCGGAATTTCCTCCCACATGAAACGCAGGTCCCGCTCCATCGGGATGAGACGCTGTCCCACGGAGCGGCTCTCCGACAAATACAGCGGACCGGAATACTCATATGAATTCCGGCGCGCCAGGAATTCCTGGATCGGCTGGTGGGAAAGATAGCTGGTCGTGATCACGTGGGGCAGCGGCGTCCCGGCGAGCCGCCCCATACGGCGGCTCTTGGCAAGATGCACTTCGATGAAAGTGCGATGCTGTCCGCCGAGCTTGCAGAACGGGTGAAGCGCCTTGACGGTGCCCGCTCCCTGAGTCCACCGGCTCCCGGCCCCGGCCGCAAGGGTGACGACGGCGACCTCGCCCGCCGACAGGGACTCGAGTCCCGCCTTCCGACACTCCTCCGGCAGGCCGGCCGCGGCGTCAAACACGTCCTCGTCCGCGACGTCCTGGATTTGCGTGCTGACGGGCAGACGATTCTGCGCAAGGCCGATCCGGCCCGCTTTCAAATCCGTCCGGATCTGCTCGTGTTGGGCGCGGTCGAAGCCACAACGTTCCAGCAATGCCGGCAGCGAAGCATCGCCGGCGTCGCCGCTCTTCAATCGGGGCAGCAGCCGGTCGAACAGCGTTTGCACCATGCCGCGGAGTTCGGGTGTTGTCCGGCAGGCGGCGCCGAATTTGTCGAGCTCGATCCGGCGCAGGGGCGGGAGCAGGCGCGCCTCCTGACGCAGCAACTGGGGCATCATGAGCGCATAGTAACCTTGAGGCAGGAGACCCGACGGACCCTCCAGCAGGTCCGCCCACGTGCCCTTCTCATTGATGGCAAAATCGTACACGACGGGTTCCATGGCAAAGGGCAGGGCGTGCTCCAGTTCGCGCTTGATTTGCGACATCCATTCCTGGAGGCGGGCCTGGCCCTCCGCCTTGCGGGCGGGGTCAAAGATAAAGCCCATGCCTCCGCCGGACATGCCGCCGAGCATCCAGAACCCGAGAAAATGGGTTCCAAACCCTTCTCGCACGCGCGCCACAAGGGTCTCGGTGAACAGGTTGGTGGCCCAGGGGATGATGTCCTGAATGGGGCCAAAGAAATTCCGGGTGGTTGCCCCGCCCAGCGCGGCCATGTCCTCGCGCTTCAACGCGTCGAGGATTTCGTCGAGAATCGCCAGGGTGCTCGCCCGCGCCCTCCATTCGGCCTGGGACCGCAACAGATACTTTTCGGTCACCATCTCGAGGATAGGGCCAACATTTTGCGCCATGCCGCCGTGGACGAGAACCAGGCTGTCCTGCAGCTTCTGGCGGGCGGCGGGCGACGCGTCGTTGTGGCCAAGGATGCGGTGCCGCGGCATGAGGCGGCCGCGGCTGACGCCGAATTCAGGATCGCCTTCGGCGGCGAGCATTCCCTCGATGAGTTTGATTCCCGGCCAGACGCCGCCGGAATCCTGCCAGCCGCCGCCGGAACCGCCCAGCCATTCCCCGAGCAGCGCGCGCGCCAGCACGAGCCGGCGCTCCTCCTCGTGCAGAGCCCCGTCAAGCGCGGTCGCCTGTCCCGTCGCCCTCATGCAAAGGGAGATCATCGAGGCGAGCAGGTTCGTCGAGACCGCCAGCCGCGATCCCTTCGGTATCCCGTTCACGGAACTGACGAGTTCGATCCCGCGGCCGGGCCCGACCACGCGGGCCAGCAAATCCCCCAGGCTTTGGCCCGAACCCTCGACGCCGGGAGGCACGATGCCGCTGGCGATCACGGCGGCCTTGAGCAGGCCCAAGTAATCCTTCGCGAAATCGAACACGTCCGCGAGGCTCGTGATGTCCGCCGTCGCGCCGAGGTCAACGCTGGTCAAACGCAGCAGGGGTTCATCCAGAACCCGCAGATAGGTCTCCACCGGAGGCCTGGCGCCGGCATCGCGCCCATGAACGCCCAGGTCGATCGAGACGTTCAGGACCTTTGCGCCCTCGGGATAATCCATGCCGAGGAAGAAGATGTCGCTCCAGCCGCAATGGGTGAGGTCCATGCGCACCGGCGTGCGCTCCCGGAGAATGGGATAAGTGCCGTCCTCGCCCCGACGCAACAGCTCCGGACGGATGCGCAGCGGGTGGTCGGCCGGGTGCCCCATCCGGAACATCCACTGGTTGCCGCTGACGGAACGCACGCTGCTGCGGACCTGGTTGGCCAGCGTCTGGATCCCGAGCCGGTAATACGCGACGGCCAGCGCGCTGGAGATCGGATCGGAGGGGCCGTCATGCAATTGCGCCTTGAGGAACGTGGCGATGGCTTCCTCGAACCGGCGTTCGAGCAAATGGGTATAGCCTCCGAACGGGATGAGGTTCTTCGCGCGGATGCCGGGTTTCAACGGCAAATGAAAGCGATGGATGGCGTAGAGGAACAGGAGGGCCCGGACCCGTTCATACAGGTTCTCGCTGCGGCGGCGGAACGCTTCAAGATCGGCGCATTCGCTCATTAACTCGGACAGCGCCGCCTTCCGGCAGAAGGCGTCGAGCGATCGATCGCGCACCGCGGTCTCCGGCGAGGTGATGAGTTCGACGAGCTTTCCAGGCATAGTCAGAAGGGCCGCAACGCGATAACGTTCACTGCGTTTGCGCCAGCACTTCGACCAGATGCGCCAGGACTTCGTCGCGGTCCTTTCCGCTGAGCGCCAGGGCCAACTGGGCGGTAAAGAGTCCATACTGGACGCCGATGTCGTAGCGGCGTCCCTGCAATTCGCACGCGAGGTATCGCTCGCGTTCGGCAGCCTTGTCCAGGGCCTCGGACAGACTCGGGCCCTTGTTTTCCGCCCCGAGTTCGCGGAGGAGTTCCATCACACCCGGCGTCAGGACGTGCATGCCGAAAAAGCACAGGTAATGGCCGGCGCGCAGGCCGGGAACGATCAGCTTTTGCTCGGCCACCGTCGGCGTCGGCTTCTCCAATACCCGATCCACCTGATAGAGCCCCGCTTTGCCCGCCAGCCGCCGCGCGCCGACCGCGCCATAATAGGGAAGCTTGCTTTCGTGGGTGGCTTGAACCGCCGAGACGGCGCACGACTCCGCCGACGCGATTTCGATCAATTGACGCGCGCACGATGTCTGGTTTTTGCTCACGTAAAGGTGATCGCCGACGAGGAGCAGAAACGGGTCGGATCCGGTGAACGGGTGCGCGCACAAGACGGCGTGGCCGTAACCGAGGGGCTCGGGTTTTTGTTCGATGAACTGAATGTGGCCCGCGTGCGGGCCGGCGGCGGCGGCAAACGCCCGTTGGTCGCCCGGGCTGATGACGAGTCCGATCTCCTCGATCCCCGTTTGCAGGACCTCTTCCAGCAGGATCGTGAGCGCCGATTTGGATTGTCCGTCCCGGTCCACCAGCGTTTGCAGAGGCAGGTTGCGTTGGGTGCGGCCGGCGGCCGTGATGACAGCCTTGCGAATTTTCACGGGAGATCGCCCGGTCGGGCGCGAACCGAATGTTTCATACGTTGGCGTCGGCGAGCATAGGGTGTGAAGCGCCGCCTTGCAAGCGGGGAGCTTCAAGACATAGATTGCGGCCGTGCATCTGCCGCCGCTCATCCTGGCTTCCGCCTCTCCACGCCGCTCCGAACTGCTGCGCCGGATGGGTCTGGAGTTTCGCGTGGTGCCGAGCGACACCTCCGAGCTGCTCCAGGATCACCTGACCGCGCAGGAGCTTGCGCGGATCAACGCCTTCCGCAAGGCGCGAACGGTCGCGATCCAGTTTCCGGATGCACTCGTGCTGGGCGCGGACACGCTGGTTTATTTCGACGCGATGTTGTTCGGGAAACCTGAGTCGCTCGAACAGGCGCATCAAATGCTGGAGCAACTTCAGGGACGCACCCACCACGTCGTCACGGCCATCTGCCTGTTCCACCTGCAAAGTCATCGGCGGACCGTTTTCGCCGACACCACCGCCGTGACGTTCCGCGCTCTGGACGCCGCGGCGATCCGGTGTTATCTCGCCAGGGTCAATCCGTTGGACAAGGCCGGCGCCTACGCCATCCAGGAGGAAGGCGATTCGATCGTCGAAAGAATGTCCGGTTCCTACAGCAACGTCGTGGGGTTGCCGGTGGAACGACTCAGTGCGGAGTTGAAAGCCTGGGGGTGACGCGCTGCAGCACTATTCGGCTCAGTTCCTGCCACAGAAACGCGCTCATCAAGGCGCCTTTGGCGAAGCAATCCAGGTTGAACTTCTCGTTGGGCGAGTGCGCATTATCATCCGGCAACGCCAGGCCCAACAGCAGCGTGTCCGCGTGCAATATTCTCTTGAAGTCATTGACGATCGGGATCGAACCGCCTTCGCGCATCAGGACCGGTTCGTGACCGAACGCCGATCGCAACGCGCGCAACGCCGCCTGCGCATGGGCGCTGTCTGGAGACACCAGATACGGGTCGGCTCCGTGGCCCGCTTCGATTTCCATCCGCACGGTCGGCGGACACAGCTTCTTCAGATGCTGTTGGATCAACTTGATAATTCGTGCCGGTTTTTGATCCGGCACCAGCCGGGCGGTGAGCTTCGCCCGGGCCCAGGCGGGAACGATGGTTTTGCTGCCTTCACCCTGGTAGCCACTGGTCAGGCCGTTGATTTCCAGTGTGGGCCGCGCCGCGCGCTGCTCGAAGGGAGTATAACCCTTTTCTCCAAACAGCCTCGGTACGCCGAGCAGCTTCTGATACTCGCGGTCCGTCATCGGAAGACGTTTGAATTGCTTTCGTTCGAACGCCGAAAGCGGCCGGACTTCGTCATAGAAGCCGGGAATGGCGACGCGGCCGTTCTGGTCGCGGAGTTTTGCCAGCAACTGGCTCAGCGCCATGGCCGGATTATCCACCGTGCCGCCGAAGATGCCCGAGTGCAGGTCGCGTGAGGGCCCGCGCAAGGTCACTTCGATCGCCGCGATCCCGCGCAGGGCATACGTGAGCGCCGGGCAATCCGGAGCCGGCATCCCCGTGTCGGAGATGACCACGGCGTCGCAACGCAGCTCGTCGCGATGCTCCCTCAAAAAGCCCGCCAGACTCTTGCTGCCGACCTCCTCCTCGCCCTCGATCACGAACGTGATGTCGCACGGGATCTCAGTGTTGGTTTTGAGGTAAGCTTCGACCGCCTTCAGATGGGCGAAGTTCTGTCCCTTGTTATCACTCGCGCCCCGGGCGAAGAGCGAGCGGCCTTGAAGTCGGGGTTCAAACGGCGGGGATTTCCAGAGGTCGAATGGCTCCGGCGGTTGGACGTCGTAATGTCCGTAAACGAGAAAATGCGGTCGCCGGCGCGAGGTGGCGGCGCGCGCCGGGCGGTTCGGCGCGGCGATGGGATGGCGCGGCGTTTTCGCCAGCACGATGGGATGCCCTTGAGTCGGACACAGCCGGGCCTGCAGCCCGATTTGTTTGCAGTGCTTTACGACCCACGCGGCGCAGGCCTGCAGATCCGCTCGATGTTGCGCTTGTGCCGATACGCTCGGAAAGCGGACGTAATCGCAAAGTTCGTCGATGAAGCGCGGTTCGTTCTGTTTCAGGAAATCAATGACAGCTTGCATTGGGCATCCTGTAGCAGACGAAGGCCGAAATGGGAAGCGAACTCCTTGAAGTGTGCCTCCGTAGCCGCCGTTGTGAAACGGTGGAGATCTCCACTGCGGAACGGGTCCGCCAATTCACATTGGCGACTACAAGGGCGGCACCTGGCGGGAGCGATTTCGCCGTCCGGCCTCCGCGTTTACATGGCGGGCTAGGCGATTTGAAGACCCCGGGTCTGGAATTTGGACGAGATTTTGGGCGGGGGAAGATTGGAGTCGGCGCCGCTGGAAAAGGCGAGATACAGAAAAGCCAGCAGGTTTGTGACGGGCAGGATGAGGAGGATGGCCCATGCGATGTGCTTGCCGCGGGCCTTGACGATATTCAGCGACCAGAGAACCAGCGCGACGATATTCAACCCCGGCACGAAGAACGCGAGGAACCACCAACCCGACATGTTCGCGGCCCGGAGCAGAGGAAGCAGTTGCAGCACGGGAACCCAAACAAGAAAACTGCTCGGGCTCTTGGCTTTGAAACAGATCAAATGGCAGCAGTAGCAAGTGAAAAAATACAACAGCCCGACGATCCCCAGCAACGTGCAGAGAACCTCTGTGCTGATCCGGAGGTCCGGACGATTCCAGTGCCACCGCCGCTTTAAGGTATCCTCGAGCGGTTTCAAACGTTGGCTGACGCCGGTGAGTTCTCGCGCCGTCACCGTGGTAACGTCATTGGTCTTCCGCGGCTTCGGCGTGTCGGGCGTGGCGTAACCGAGTTGCTGCCGGACTTCGACCGGGAGGTCGGTGATCCTGATGCTGGTCATGCCGGCGGAGTGGAAGATGTAAATGTAACTCTCGGCCCGGGTGGTTACCGTCACATTCGTATACGTTCCTGTCCTGGTTTTGAGCACATTAAATGTCGGATCCACCAGCGCTGTGCCGGACACGCCGTGTGCCAGGCCGGCTGCGATGATCAGCAGCATTAGCCTGCAAACGGCAATTCGTTGAATTCGAACAATACTCATAAGTCCTTCGCTCGTGGTTCGGGAACTACTTTCGCCAGAACTTCTGAAACCGAGGCACGAACCATGCCAGCGCCGCACCCGGCATGGCCGGATCCGGATCTCCCCCCCCCGGCGCGGGCGGCGTTGTTGTGCCGGATTGCGGTCGCTTCTATCGAAATGAAGGATTGAATTCGGCGACCGCCTTTTGACAGCATCGTCCCATGCGAATCTCGGTCATCGTTCCGGCGTTCAATGAAGAAAAGTTGATCGGCGAAACGCTTCGTCGCATCCAACTGGCCCAGGTGGCTTTCTCACGCCGGAACTGGGACGTCGAACTGATCGTTTGCGACAATAACTCCAGCGACCGCACCTCGGAAGTGGCGCGGGCGGCGGGCGCCACGGTGGTGTTCGAACCGGTCAACCAGATTGCGCGCGCCCGGAACAAGGGCGCCGAGGCCGCCTTGGGCGACTGGCTCGTTTTTGTGGACGCAGATTCGCATCCGAGCGCGGAATTATTCGCGGAATTGGCGGCGCGGATTGAATCGGGCGGCTGCATGGCCGGCGGCTCCACGATCCGGTTGGACGGGCATCATCGGGGAGGAGACGCCGTGACGTGGGTGTGGAACCGTGTCAGCCGAACGCTGTCCTGGTTCGCCGGCTCGTTCATCTTCTGCGAGGCGCCCGCCTTCCGGAAGATCGGCGGGTTCAACAACGAATTGTTCGCGAGCGAGGAGATTGATTTGAGCCGGCGGCTCAAGCGGCTGGCCCGGGCGGAGCGGAAGAAGATAGCGATTCTGCACCGCCACCCGATCGTGACGTCGCCGCGGAAGCTTCATTTGTACACCGGCCGGGAGTACTTCGGGTTTCTCACCAGGACAGTGTTTTCGGGGGGGAGGACTTTGAGAGATCAAGGCTCCTGTTTCACGTGGTATGACGGGCGGCGGTGACCGAGGTGGCCGGACACGCATGGCGCCCGCGGAGGGCATCGGGTGCGATGGGATGTGATGGTCAGGAGCGCGTATGCGAAGCATTAGCCGCAGTGGGTTGGCGGGTCGATGCCGCCCGGGGCCTGGTTCGCGTGGGACATGGCTTGGCGCGTTGCGGCTGGGCTCCGCCACAGCCGCGGTCCTGTGTGTATTTTGGCCCTCACCTCCGATCCCCCCGCGCCCGGGGGCATCTCGCCGCTTGCCAAGGGCAACGCTGGTTTGTTTAATGCCGCGGTGCTACATCAACAGACGCTCAGCCGGCCGGCCGGTTATTCCGGGGTCGGCCTGCACAGCGGTAATCGGGTGACGATGACTTTTCTGCCGGCGCCCGCGAATGCCGGCATCCGTTTCCGACGCGTGGATCTCGAAGGGAAACCGGAAATCGAGGCACGCGTGGAGAACGTCGTGGAAAACAACCGCTCGACCACGCTGGCCAAGGGGAACACGCGCGTCCACACTGTCGAGCACGTCCTTGCGGCATTCGCGGGTTACGGGATCGACAACGCCGTCGTCGAACTGGATTCCAATGAACCGCCGATCGCGGACGGGAGTTCCCGCGAGTTCTGCAAAATGATCCAGGCGGCGGGCATCGCGCCGCAGATCGAGCGTCTCGATCCGTACAAGGTGACCGCGCCGATCGAGCTGCGGATGGGAGAGACCGAGATGGTCCTGCTTCCGGACGAGGGTTTCAAGATCACCTGCACGAGTTCGGACAAGGAAGCGCGGTTCACCCAGTTTTTCACCCTCGAGGTGACGCCCAAGACCTGGGAGCGGGAGCTCGCTCATGCCCGCACATTCTGTTTCTACGAGGAGATTGAATACCTGATCAAGAACGGGCTGATCAAGGGCGGCAGCCTCGAGAATGCGGTCGTGATTCGGGATGACGCGGTGCTGACGACCGAGCCATTGAGATATCCGGAGGAATTCGTGCGGCACAAGATGCTCGACATCGTGGGGGACCTTTCGCTGCTGGGCCGGCCCTTGCACGGCCATTTGATCGCGGTCAAACCCGGTCACGCGGCCAATTGCGAACTGGTCCGCCTGGTGAACGCGCAGATGCGCCGGCCGCTGGCGGCCGCGCAGACCTTCGGGCCGCCGCCGGCCGTTTCGGAAGAGGGCGAAGAGCTGCCGGCGGCTCCGGTTGAGGCGGTGGCGCAGGAAGGCGGCATGGATACCGTGCAGATCATGCAGATTCTGCCGCATCGCCATCCGTTCCTCATGGTCGATCGGGTGGTCAAAATCGATGGAAACTTCATCACGGGAATCAAGAATGTCACCATCAACGAAATATTTTTCCAGGGACATTTCCCGGGCCACCCCATCATGCCGGGAGTGCTGCAACTCGAGGCGATCGCGCAGGTGGCCGGCATCCTGATGATGAAACGCGCCGAAAGCCGCGGGCAGCTCGCGTATTTCATGTCCGCGGAGGATGTGAAGTGGCGCAAACCGGTTGTGCCCGGAGACGTGCTGGTCGTTGAGGTCGAGTTGATCAAGGTTCGGGGAAAGATTGCCAAGGCCAAAGGGGTTTGCAAAGTGCGCGGCGAGATTGTCAGCGAAGCGGCGGTCACTTTCATCCTGCGGGAAAAACAACTCACATGATCCATCCTTCTGCCGTCGTCCATCCGGGAGCTCAGGTGGGGGAAGAGTGTGAGATCGGACCCTGCTGCGTGATCGGCGAGAACGTGGTGCTGGGGCCGCGTTGCCGGCTGCATTCGCACGTGGTGATCGACGGCCACACGAATCTGGGGAGCGACAATGAAATCTTCCCGTTCGCCAGCATCGGCCTCAAGTCGCAGGATTTGAAATGGAACGGCGGCGTCACGCGCACGGAGATCGGGGACAACAACACGTTTCGGGAATACGTCACCGTTCACAGCGCGACCGCGGATGGCGAATCGACGATCGTCGGTTCCCACAATCATATTCTTGCCTACAGCCATATCGCGCACAACGTCCGGGTGGGCAGCCACGTCGTCATGTCCAACGTCGCGACGCTGGCCGGCCACGTCACGGTCGAGGACCACGCGGTTGTCGGCGGATTGGCCGCCGTGCATCAGTTCTGCCGGATCGGGAAGATGGCCATCATCGGCGGGTGCTCGAAGGTGGTGCAGGACGTGCCGCCGTTCATGCTGGCCGACGGGAACCCGGCCCGGACGCGGACGATCAACAAGGTGGGATTGGAGCGGAACGGCGTTTCGGAAGAGGCGCAGGCCGCTTTGCGACAGGCCTACAAAATGTTGTTTCGCGGAGGGTTGACCCTCTCGAACGCCCTGGCGAAGATCGAGAAGGAGTTGCCCGAGCTTCCCGAAGTCGGGCATCTGATTCAATTCGTCCGCGCCAGCGAGCGGGGGATCAGCAAATGATCCGATTCCATGAATTTCGTTCATTGCGTTGCATGTCACTCCGCGTCATTGATTGAGTCAGGGCATGGAACCTCCCCCGCTAACCCCCGGCACCCTCTACCTCGTCGCCACACCGATCGGCAACCTGGAGGACATCACCCTGCGCGCCTTGCGCGTGCTGCGCGAGTGCAGTGTCGTCGCGGCCGAGGACACGCGCCGTTCCGGACAACTGCTCAAACACTTCGACATTTCCAAACCGCTCGTGAGCTGTTTCCAGTTCAACGAAGCGCGGCGCAGCGAGGAAATCATCGAACGGCTGCGCCGGGGAGAAACCATTGCACTCGTGACCGACGCAGGCAGCCCGGGAATCAGTGATCCGGGCGGGCGCGTCGTCGAAGCCGCTCTCAAAGCGGGTTTGCGGGTCGAACCCGTTCCCGGCCCCTGCGCCCTGGTGGCCGCCCTGACGGCCGGCGGGCTGCCGACGGATGAGTTTCATTTCGTCGGGTTCCTGCCGCACAAGTCCGGCCAGCGACGAACGAGACTGGAATCGCTGAAGCCGGTGGACGGGACGCTGGTTTTCTACGAATCTCCGTACCGCATTCAAAAGCTGCTCGGCGAGCTCGACGCGGTCTTTCCCGACCGCACGATTGTTCTGGCCCGCGAACTGACCAAGAAATTCGAGGAATTTCTTCGTGGCAAACCCGCGGAGTTGCTGGTCCTCGCACAGAAACGCTCGCTGAAGGGGGAGTTTGTGGTGATGATTGGACCCGCGGAGCAGCAGTGCGAACCCTCCCCCGCAGACGACAACTCCGAAAGAAAAGCAAGCTATCCGTGAAGGCGGTGTGTCCATCCCTGGATGCGCCGCACGGGTGTGATTAAAAGTGGGGTCATGGAGCGCGGCTGTATGCGAAGCATCAGCCGCAGCGGGTAAGCAGGTTGATGGCGCCCGGGAGTCTATTACCGGGTGTGAAATGGCTTGGCGCGCTGCGGCTGGGCTTCGCCACAGCCGCGGTCCGGTGCGCCTGTTAACCCCCACTTCCAAACGCAGCCGCGCCGCCGCCACAAAAAAATTTGAATTTGGGCGGGCTACAACCCAGAATGGTGGCGATGAAAATTGCCGTTTTGCTGATTTGTGCCTGCTGTTTGTGTACCGCCAGGGCTTCGCAACCCTCGATGTATCACGGCGACTGGAACGATATGGACTAGCCCGACTTTCGCAGAAAAGTCGATAGTGCAACTTTTTTGGGTTGTAGCCGGATTGAGCAGCAGACGGTTGCATTGGTTGAAGGCCGCAAACGCGCTGTGTGACAACCCACCCTCTGGACGGCA
>Ga0224555_1004987_pt1 | contig 11643 bp, 12 predicted proteins | sample 714S23034metaG_FD_180687 | JGI IMG/M metagenome (GOLD analysis project Ga0224555, IMG submission 180687) | Peat soil microbial communities from Stordalen Mire, Sweden - 717 S2 30-34 | ecosystem: Environmental > Terrestrial > Soil > Wetlands > Peat | place: Sweden: Norrbotten County, Stordalen...
CAGCCGGGGCGGGACGGGTGAGGGGGTCACCGAGCATCAAATTGAAAAGCCGATACCCCTTAAGCGAACAGTACTGGGGCTTGTTCGCCGATAACAGACAGAGTCCGGTGGGGAAGGTGGTGTTGGAGACGCTGAATACGTCGGCAGAGAGGGAGTTAGAAGTGAGGACTCCCACTCCCTGCCGGTAAGCGCCACCAGACGTTAATAAACCCCAAATTCCCGTCCTGCGTCAGCAAAGGCCTGGATGTTTGCGTAAGGCGTACCATCAAAGAAAAAATCGGTCGTCGATAAGATCCAATTGCCTCGCGGTTTCACCTTGCATAGGACTTCTCTGACCCGCTCCCTCACCTCCGCAGGTGCAGCTTTCATCAAGAACTCCACCTGATCGACATTCCCCCTCAGGATCAAATCCGGCCTCATTACCTTCAGGGCCTCGTCCAGATCGACGTCTCCGTATGCAGGAGGGGTCAAGTTGTGGTTTGTACCTGAACCACTCGTAGACACTGTTGTAATAGAGGAAGGGCGCGATGGGCACGCGGTCTGTCTTTTCCCGCCTGAAGGTCCTGAGCAATCTCTCTCTCGACGTCATTCCCTCTCTCCAAGTCACTGCCGTATTCGTAAGATGAGCGGTTTCATTGTTTCGAGTGATGTTTTCAGGTGAATGCTTCGGTCCGTCAGCTCAAAGCCCAGTTCCCGCCAAGCGCCATCGTCATCCAAGCGCAGGACGCGCTTAGGCGCCAGTTCATTCCAACGGAGATTCACGCTGCCTTCTGCAAGGTCAGAATTCAGATTGAATAGCGCGGAGACATACTCCTGGTCAGTATGATTCCGGCCGAAAAGAGTGTAGGTGTCAGCCGCTGTCTCAGTGACCGCCGGTAGCGGGCCACCTTCCAACCATTCCAACACTGCGATGATCTGTTGCTTGCGGATGCGATTCAAGAACACCATGGCGAGCGTCGCGTTCAAGTCATAAGCGTAGACCGCCACTCTGCCGCCAAGCTGGTTCGCATAGACCGTGAGTGCCGGAGCGATCTGTCTGAAATCCGGGTCGTGATACCAGCGGTTGCGCACCAGCCAACTGAGCACAAGCGTCTTTTCAGTTCGTGGAGACAGGCGCATCACGTCGGAAGGGCCGCCAACCATACTCGACACATGCATTCCGGCGGCCTTCCCATTCGTCGCATCCCCGGTGATGATCTCTTCCGTAACCTCCAGACTCACCGCCGGTTTGTGAATATCGACCCCGAGATATTCGCTGAATCCGCGCTGACAAAGCTCCCAAGCAGCCGCGCCATCCAACAGCACACCACCTCTCAGGTATCGACGAACCTCCTCGGCCGTCAGATCGTAAACAGACGTCCCGTTGAGCATGACCGTTCGGGCATCCGGGTCATTTACCGTGAAGGGAATCCCCATGCGCCCGCAGATCTGCCCGCCCCAGGCGATGTCAGTCAGGGTTTCGGCAGGCGGCATATGAAACGGGTCAGGAACGAAGTTGTGGACCCTCAAGCAGACAGCGGTGGGTCCCATCCAGCGTACTTTCTTGCTGAGGTCAGACAATGCCTGGAAAAAACTCGCACTTCGCCCCAGAGTATCCGCGTAGGCTTCCCATTCCGGGCGCACCCACTCCGTTGGGCTCGGAACCCAGGTGTACGGCACATCCACCTTCGCAGCTAGAATCGATCCGGCTACATACCCCCGGAGGGTCTTGCAGGACGTGCTGTATAAAGTTTGGGGAAACGAGTCTGCCTCGCAGAGATATTCGATGTCATCGGCCATCAGATTCCGCTGCATGGTCAGACCCGCCATCACCTGAGGGAAATCGTTGTATCCACTATGGAGGTACATGGCTCCGGCCAAGCGGACCATCGGTTTCGTTTTGCCGGCCAATTCCCGCGCGAAGGGTTCCGTCAGAAGCAGATGGCGCCCGCCCGAAAGACATTTGCCACAGCGCAAATTGGGATCAGCCTGGTCGATTGCCTGCCGAATGACTTTGGCCAAGGCCATCAGGCTCCGGTCCCCGGAGTCGAACCAGGCGTCGCGTATCGCTTGCGCCTTGTCATCTTCACCCCGCATGGCTTGAAAGATGGCTTCACGGCTCATGTCACGGTGGGCCAATCGATTGAAATAGGCAACGTGCAAGGGACATGCGCAGCACCAGCGGGCCGGCAGGTGATTGTTCAAACGAACGTCGTCATCCACAAGTAGGAAGGCCGGTCCGGCGGCCGCCATCATTTGGACCACTCGCTGCGTATGGGTCAGGAACTCTGGGTCGAGCGGACAAAAGCATGATCTGTTTTCTTCCCCATCCCATCCCACAATACGCTGATAGGGCAAAGGCGAACGGGGCTCGCCCCGCTCGCCGTGTCCAAGCAGGCTCTGAATGAGGATGCCCGCCCGGACGCCGTGCGGCTCCAGGATCTCCTTAATACGCGCGAACTGGTTCAGCCCCTGGATTGTACCTTCAAAAATCTTATCCGCTTGAGGAATACCCATCATCATAACGGCTACATCGGTGGTGGCGCTGCGCTGGCACATTTCCAGCAAGTCGTCGAAGATAGCCGGCTCCCGCCACGGCGGCAGTGAAACGGTTGTCATCATCCTGATCTTTGATGACTTGCTTACGCTGCTCTGGAGAATTGTCTTAGGCCTACTGCCGGCTGGCTCAGCAAATAGTATCTTCCCTTCGATTCGGCCCAAAGCTACTTGCAAACCCAACGCCCCGACTGCCCCTGTGGCCTTGCGACAAAAACCCCGACGCGAAATTGCGCTGGGGAAATCGCCATCCGGGCACTGCGCCGGATTTATCAGCTTGGTGGTGGACTTCCCTACCATAACTCCTCCAAATTGTTGCTGCGGCAATCGCAGCCATTTAGGGAAGAATATATTCAATACAACTTCCCTAACACCTCACCCGCCGCTGACCTTCAGCCTCAACCCGGTCATATCATCACCAAACTTTTCGAACCTGGACGATGGGCCGTCTGATCGGCGCCGGGAAGAGTGACAGCATCAATCAACACCGCGCAGCCGAGTTGCTTCGCGAATGTTATAGCACATGCCCAAGCTTCCGCGCACACGAAGCGGTGACAGGAAGGGTTGTATCCGTGAAAACACCCGCGAAAACTCCACGCGAAAACTTCATTGCCAAATCACCCGGCTTTCGATATGATGTGTGTGCGGGGTGGAGCAGTCTGGTAGCTCGTTGGGCTCATAACCCAAAGGTCGCTGGTTCAAATCCAGCCCCCGCAACCATGGGCACTTTTCGGGACAACCGGAAAGTGCCCTTCCTGCTTCTGGTTACGAGTTGAGCCACCATAGCTTCCTTTCCTACTGTAGTGATCCGCAACTGTTCTTGTTCTCAGAATTGAGAACATTTGATTTTTGGATTATTTTTTGACATTTGTTTTTCAGAATTTACTGTGAGGTAGCCCGATGGATTCAAGCTCAGACAATGCCGCCCTCTAAAACCCCCCGAGGAACCCCCTAAACCGCACTCCTCCAGGCTCAATCGAATCGAGCGGCGAATGAGGGCTCTATCGTGGCGAACCATCGCCTCCCCCGCCTCCACACTTGAAACACGAGCCGCTTGGCCCCGTTGACAATTTGCGGCGAGGGGTGGACAAGCGGCTTTCAGCTCGCTTACAATTCTCAGTGATGAGCGAAGAAACCCCAATCCCGCGGCCTCCGGCCATCAGTGAGGAGATGAGAGCGTACTTGCGTGAGATCGGTCGCCGGGGGGGGGGCCGCAACCGTTCGGCGAGGAAGGTCCGGGCGGCACGGCGCAATGTACGGAAGGCCGCGCGCGTTATGGTTGCTTTGTCGATGAAGAGCCTGAGGAGATGGCAGGAGCGATCAGCGGTCCGACCTTAACGTCGCCAGCCCGCCAGAAACACCCCCCACTTTGTGCAGTCGACTGCACTCGCCAGCCCATTCTCTGAGAGGGTCACACTCAGCGCCTCCGGGCAAGGTATGCACCTGGCTGCGGTCAAGTTTCGGCTTCGACGGCGCCCGATAGTAAGGCATGTTCCTTCACCTTCACGCGCCAGATCAGTCTGACGAGATCAACCAATGCGGCGGTATCCCTAAAATTGTCTCGCACGCAAGCCTCACGAACTCTGAGGCGTTGTTGACCCCCGGAGTGACTTTGGCTCGCGCCTTGATCTGATCCCACTGGCGCTCCCCGAACCAGATCCGCCGCTGGATTCTTTTCTCGCCGGGCGCGTTCTGCGGATCGAACTTGTAAATCATCCCGCACCGCAAACACTTCGAATAGTTGAGATGATTGCAACTCGGGCAACGATACATAAAGATTCTTGCGGTTCCGCTTGGCATACTTCACGTCCTCCACCATCAGGTTTGCGGTTGTTGTGTTCCCGGATCCGTTCGCCTGCGCCATTGGCTAACGGCCATGCGGTGGGCTTCGACCCATTCCAAAAGAACCGCCTTAAACTGTTCAAGAGGGGCCTTCGCCTCCCAGAGTGCATCGATTTCGTTCGGGAATTGGGCACAAATCTCGTGATAGAGCCCGGGATTCACTTTCTCTAACCATTCCAAAATACCGATCTCCCAACCCAATTCAGTAATATGCCTTTGGGCCTTCGTTGCAGTTTGCCAGTACTTCCTAATCCATCGTTCCAGGTTTCACGGCCTTCTGAGTCATAACGTCAAGCGTGGGGCACCCTCTTTCGGAGAGGCCGTTACGCGTTCGAGTGTTCCGGGTGCGCCGCCCCGCCGACTTCCCAGAACCCCGTATTGCGCCATCCGGGGTGTTGATGATCCTGAGCACTTGTCCGGTTTGGCGACTCGCGGGTAATCGTATTAAATGCCGTCTTTGGTCGGGTGAACGCTTCAGCTCAGCGTTGGGGCTGGTCCGCCGGCGTTCTGCTATTGAGTAGCAGGGGCCGATTTCAGTCGTCAACTGAAAGGTTTGAAAAACGCGAGAAAATCGATGGCGGTGAAGCTGGCGATTAAGGACTCAAGCTTTGACGCGCATTTCGATGGAAATATTTTCAAATCGAGCCGGAAGCTTCTGATCGAATTGCATTCAGTCAACGCCCGCCCGCCTTTTTTTGAGGCGCCATCCGAGGCGGATGGTTTTCGGTAATGTCAGCGTACTGAGGGATGGCCCTCCACCACAACAATACCGCTCTGACTGACGTAATACTGCCCCTGGTCCTGTTCCATATCGTGCCCGATCACCGCATCGTCGGGCACGACAACACCTTCATCCAAAATCGTCCGACGGATTCTGGCGCGTTGGCCGATGTCACAGTTATCAAAACTTATCGACTCCTCAACAACTGCGCCGTCGTGCACGCGCACGCCTCGGCCCAATATCGAGTTGCGGACCAGTCCGCCTGAGAGGATACACCCGCCTGAAATGACTGAACCGATCGCTTGGCCGGGCCGCCCTTCTTCGCCAAACGTGAACTTTGCCGATGGGTCCGGATAGCTGGCAGTTCGGATAAGCCATCGAGGGTTGTAGAGATTGAGGTCCGGCATCACTCCGCACAGATCCATGTGGGTTGCGTAGTACTCTTCCAGCGTGCCCACGTCTTTCCAATAAGCCGTCCAGTTGGCCGGCTCTCCAGGGATTTGGTTCTCCTGAAAATCGTAGGCATACATCCGGGCGCGGCCGAGCATGGAGGGCAAGATATCATGGCCGAAATCGTGACGGCTATCCTCCCTTCGCGCGTCAGCGCGAAGCTCCCGGAGCAGTGTCCCGGACGAGAAAACGTAATTCCCCATCGAGGCATAGACTCGCAGCGATTCACCGGGTATCGTAGGGGCGTCAGGTTCCTTTTCGTGAAACCCAACGATAGTTCCGTCCGGTGTGGCCTCGATCACACCGAATTCCGTTGATAAACGAGCTTCGACCGGGCAGGCCGCAACCGTCACCTCGGCATGCCTTTCCTCGTGAAATTCCACCATTTGGGAGATGTTCATCCGATAAACATGATCGGCACCAAAGATCAGTACCGCCTGCTCTTCTGTTTCTTCGATGAAATCAATGTTTTGGTAGATGGCGTCTGCCGTCCCCTGATACCAGGTTTCTTCCGCCGTACGCATTTGTGCCGGCACTGGAATGATGAACTGATTTTTCAATAGGCCGCCAAACTGCCATCCGTCTCTCATGTGCCGCAATAACGACTGGCTCTTATACTGAGTCAACACGTAAATGGAATAGATGCCTGAATTCACTAAATTGCTCAGCGCGAAATCGATAATTCGGAATTTACCCCCGAAGGGCAGCGCTGGCTTGGCGCGTTCTTTGGTCAGTGGGTATAGGCGGTTTCCTCTGCCGCCCGCGAGAATGAATGCGATCATCGGACGAGGCATTTCCGGCCTTTCTGTTGTGAGCGCTCAAACATTGGAAGCAACTCGAGCGCTTATGCGAGACGTAACTGTGCAACGGAGGCGTGCGCAGATCTCCCGCTGATGTCCGGAACGATAACCAGTTCCAGCATCGTCAACCCGTCGAGCTCGACGGTGTAGTCTTCAAGTTCTCGGGTTGTGCCGGGAGGGCTGAAGTTATACTGCTGACGAGCAATTTCCCGGTAAGACTGACCGCTGTCAGGAGACCACCGCAGCACAAACTCGTGCGTGCGCTCCTGCTCATTTTCCTGAAACACTAAACGAATGCTCCGAATCTTCTGCGGCTTGTCAAATAAGAGGCGGACCGTCTGCTTCCCGGGTTGTGCCGCCCGCCAGCCCGATCCGGTATTCGTTATCAATGCCGATTCGATTGCGTGTGCCGCATCCTCGGACGAGACTTCTGCTTGGGCAAGACCTTCCAGGTCTAGCCAGTTCTTGTCCGCGGTCGAAACTCCTTCAGCCCCCTGGTTAATTATCCGCTTGCGCATGCGCTTACCTCCCTATCTTTCAAGTATCCCACGGAACACAAGGGCTAATCCACCAGCAAGCTCGACCCGCTGGATGCAGCGCTTGACGAACTGAATTCGCCGCTGACGCCCGTCCATGCGCTCACTTGCTCGACCAGCCTGGGTGCGACGTCAAATGTTACCATCCGAACGACCGATCCCGGCCGGGCCATGATTAGCGGCCATTGCGCGGATATCGGAATGTTCAAGGGACCGATTCTGCGCGGCTTGGCGGCGCGCGCTCCTTACTTCCAGAATGGTTCGGCGGATTCGCTCGACCAAGTGGTTGGGTTCTACAACCAGCGGTTCCAAATGGGCCTGACCGCCAACGAAATGGCGGACCTAGTGGTTTTCCTGGCTTCGTTATTGCGAGCCATGGTGAACGCCGTAGTGCGTGGGCTTTCTCATGCCCGACCACCCAGTCCTGCCGGAACAAGGGGCGGAGGAAGGAGGAGAAATGTACGGGGGGCGCAACTGGTCCGGAGAACGGTCGAAGTAACGAGCGAAATCAGCGACCGCACGCAGGTAACAGCGTATGGTACCCGCAGAGTAATTGCGACGCTGGAGTTCCTCCAGCATCATCTGGCGTAGACGGGTCATAGGGAACCTCCTTATGACCCGACGATACCTTGATTAGGGCAGCCCGGTGGGCAACACGCACGCGTAGCGTCCGCCGCACGGGCGGCTTCGTTCAAGTCGGCTTCACGGAAGCTGAGCACTACCAAATGTTTTTGGAAGAGTTCGAGTTTGGAGCTTCGGCTTGGCTTGATCGTTTCGATTTGGTCCGGCGGGCAGCGTTTGAAGCTGCATTTCCGATCACAGGGACCGGCGTCCTACTCTTAGACGACCGCCGTGTTTCAAGATTTCGTCGGTAGCTGTGGGTTCGGAAAGACTCGCGAAGGCGGCCAGATGGCACAAAAACAAGAGGACGACAACTGCTACCACCCGGCCGCTAACCGCTCATGCACATGACACGCAATCATTTTTGGCTTAATGAAAAGCTGGTAGCCCTGCGACTTGATCCAGTGAAGGGCTGGATCGTCGATCCTGCGTTGTTGACCCACCGACCAGTGCCTCGCGTGCGTGGTCAGGCCCAGAACGACGTGAAGCCCGGTGCGGGTTGAAGCGCCCCTCAGTGACCCTTCACGCCAAAACGACCGACAGGAGGACTAACGTGGCATCCGAACGCGACGGCCAGACTGTCAGCTTCGAGGAACTGGCATACTCGAACATGCTGACCCTCAATGCGCTGGTGGAACTGCTCGCTGAGAAGGGCCTGCTTAGCAAGCAAGAAGTTCTGGAGCGAGTGAAGCGACTCTAGGCCCAGGCGCAATTGATGAAGAGGCCGCACCCGCACATAAATGCCGAGGTTAAACCAGGAAATTCGGAGTGAATCCCAGAGGGACCTTTTGTGACAATGGTCCCCCACATAAAAGGAAGCATCCGATGTATTCTTGCGGGCTATCGGCAGGCTTGTTGCCGGTGAGCGCTCAGGAATTCAAGAGGAGAATCGTGATGACAGATCAATGGCTGCAAAGCCTGTTTGACCAATACAACAGGAAATACTGGGATGGCAAGCTGCAAGGGTGGTCCGTGAGATGGGCCGGCGGCACCACCGGAAGGCCACACGCCGCTTCCTTCTCGCCTAAAAGAGTGCGGGAATTCGAGGAGGCGTTTGGCCCGCAGTGGCGTGCCCGACTCGAACGGCTAGACCCAATGGCTGCGGCATGTGACCGGCGAAAACGCGAGATCACAATAGACGTGTCGCAGAAGAGCAACAAACGGAAGCTAAGAAACTCGCTGCTTCATGAAATGTGCCATGCTGCAACTAGGGTGCGGAAGCTCCAGGCGCATGGCTCAGCTTGGAAAAAGGAGATGGAGCGGATCATTGCTGCCGGGGCGCCTGCCTCCCTACGATTGGATTTCAAGAAATACGAGACGCCCAGAAGGTCGACCTCCCGGATCGGTCGCCGTAATGCATGAGCGTCCTGCATTTAGACGACCGCCGTGTTTCAAAACTTCATCGGCCTCTGCGGCGTGGCAGGCTTGGCATCCCACTTCGATGGCTGCTGATTGAAGGCCAGTGATTCTGCCCGCTCATGCTCCAGCTCGGGCACGACAATCCCGAGTTTTTCTTCCAGCCATTCCGCTACCAGGCGGCGGTGGCAACGCACATTCGACGACCCCCAACAGAGAAGGATAAAGTAAACCCGAATCGTCAATCCAGAACCGTCGTAGGGGATTAACTGAGCAGGCGATGGGCGTCGGCGAGTTTGACGGGAATATTCAATCCCTGCGGGCAATGCGGCAGGCAGGAGCCGCACACTTGACAGGCGTCGCTGCGCTTGTCGAGTTGCGCATAAAGCCGCTGCGCGCGCTCACGGGCGCCGTAATCGGTGGCGTAGCGCTCATAGCGCAGGATGTCGGCGATGGCCACGCCCTCGGCGCAATGGCTCATACACTCGTTGCACAGGCGGCAGACCTCGCGATTGGCGTAAGCCGTCATCATCTCGATGGCGCGAGCATCGGCGGCCCGCAACGGCTTACCGGCGCCCGAGTAGGTATCAACGAATTGGCCGAGGGTGTTGATCCGAATCACGGCGGCGCTGAGGTCCGTGCTGGTGGTGAGCCAGCGGGCCAGGGCATGGTGGGGGGTGGTTCTTGGCGGGAATTTACTCATGAATTCGCTATCAGCCTGCATTCGCGCCGTGCCTGCCGCGGTTTTCATGGCAATCGTTCCGAACCCTTTGCTCTTGGCGAAGCTGACGAACTTGTTGAGGGCTTCCCCCTCTCCGAAGGTAAAGGGAAACTGGGCGTGCTCGTACACGCCGTCTTCGACAACGGCGGTCAGGATCACGGCCCGATCCTCTCCCCCGGGCACCAGGGCATTGCCGTTGTAACTGTGCTGGGAGAGGCACAGGTGACGCACCAAGCCTTTCTTCTTTAAACGCTCGTAGGCGCGAATGAAGGCCCGGTTGTCCTTTAGCTCCGTAGTGCTGTGGTAACCGAAGTGAAACATCATGTCGTCGAAGTAGCCCAGGCCGGTGTGCTCTATCGCCTGCTTGACGAACTGGTAGTGGGCTTCCTCGTCGATCACTCCGGTTTCGTGATTGCCGCGCACACGGTCGATACAAATCTCACAGTAATGAGCTTCGCGATTCTTCCTAATCCCCTGCGGTACAGACCGAGCGTCCCACACGTGGGTTCTGTGCCAGTAATTGATCCCGCACAAGATGCCGGCCTCCACGGCTTCCGGCGCCCAGTCCCCCGCGCCGATCAGCACACTGACCTTGCGGCCGGAGCGGTCCAGAGTGCGTTGGGGCAGGCGCCCAACCTTGGCAGCGGCGGCCTCGATTTCACTCACCGGCACGCGTCCGCAGGCACTGCCCAGTCCTGCGGCTAGCGCTCCGGCGGAGGTGACAATGAACTCGCGACGCCCGATGCGATTTCTGCTATCCATAAAGCCTCCTTAGAGGGGGGATTTAACTGCCGGGCCCGCTCTTGCTCAGCCGGCTGCTGACCGCGCTGGCCAGATCCGTCAGGCCCTTGGCAATTTCCGGTGAATCCTCGAAGGCCACGAGCCGGACAAAATACGGTCCCTGCCGGAACGTCAAGCTGCCCTTGGCGTACCGGCCAGCGTCACCCATGGTGAGTGGCTGGCTTCCTTCCGCCGATTCGGCATCGTAGATTTTCTTGGCGCCTTCGGGTGCGCCCATCACATAAACGTCCACGGTGGCATCGGTTTTGCCGTTGAACCGGTAGTCGCTGGTGAGCATCTTCACCACGCCCGCGTGCAGGTACTTATCCGCATCGCCATCGTTGTACTCCCACAAATGGCTGGCTTCAAAGGTACGCGTATCGCTGGATTTCACCCAGCCCGGCACTGCGTTGTTGGCCGGGAAGAAGTCTGCCCCAACCGAAGACGATTTGGACCGGCACGCTACCAGGAGACCGGAGAGGGCAAGGATCATAGACAGGGCAAAGGTCTTCACGTACGGGCTTCTTCTGTTTGGCGGTTCAACTGGAATTTCCATTTTGGCATCCCCAGCCACAGCACTATACACCCATCGGCTCGTTTGCAACCCCAATTTCGCACTCCAGACATCAGCGCGCCATCTGGCAGCCAGGTGTGCCCCTTCGGGATGGAGTGAACCGGCACGTTTGACCCGTTTCGAATATGATTTCTCGGACACCTCGCCATCCCCCTGCTTGCTTCCCTAGGTTTTCTCCTGCCCGTTGCGGACTCTACCCCGCGGGCAAGGGCAGCGACTCGATCCGCCCTACCATGGCCCCGAAGAGTCGCCGCGTCAGATGGCTCTCCGCCAGCAACAGCCACAAGTGCCTGTCGTGCTTGATCAACGTCCATCGGTTTTTGCAAGAAGACCTAGCGCAGGATTTCGGGAGAAGTGCATTTGGCTAAGGGAAAGGATGGGGCGATTGGTCCGGCGGGCAGCGTTTGAAGCTGCATTTCCGATCACAGGGACCAGCGTCCTACTTTTAGACGACCGCCGTTCAAAACAGCCTCAGTGATTCCGTGCCCTGACTCGGCTTGCTGTTCCACTTCGAGGGCTGTTCGTTGAAGGGGAGCGATTCGGCGCGTTCGTGGCCCAACTCGGGCACGACAATCCCGAGTTTTTCTTCCAACCATTCCGCCACCAGGCGCCGATGGCAACGCACGTTGAACGACTCCCAACACAATATGATGGCATTGGGGCCGAGGTCCTCAGCGACTTGCTTGGCGTCGAGCGATCCAAGCTGC
>Ga0224555_1004990_pt1 | contig 11641 bp, 9 predicted proteins | sample 714S23034metaG_FD_180687 | JGI IMG/M metagenome (GOLD analysis project Ga0224555, IMG submission 180687) | Peat soil microbial communities from Stordalen Mire, Sweden - 717 S2 30-34 | ecosystem: Environmental > Terrestrial > Soil > Wetlands > Peat | place: Sweden: Norrbotten County, Stordalen...
CTTCAGGGCATCCAAAGCTACTTTTGCCTTGAATGCAGGCGAATGATTCCTTCTTGGTCTTTTGCTCATATCTTGATCCTCCTGGGATTCATTATAGAGCAACTCCTTCACTTATGCACCTGTCCAGCTTTTCCAGACCACCTCTGCTCTCTTCAAGCAAGTTCGTCAAATCTTTTTAAAATAAAAATTAAAATCATTCGGTAAGAGATCTTAATTAGGTGGCTGCTTCTTCTGCTGGTCATATCTTCACAACACCATCTAAAACCTTCCTGAGTCTTCTGGAGTGAGAGATCTTCTGTTACCTATAATATAAGGAGGGGAGGGGCAATAAACAAATGACTCCCAGAACGGTTTGGGGCACAGTGTCTCGGTATCGTGGATGCAGAGGAGGCCCGCCCCGTGATGGAGCGGGCCTTTTTTTATTACATATTTTAAAAAAAGTGGGAGATTTAGTTAGTCTAATAAATAGAAATAAGCAGACTCCTGCGCTTTTTTAAATACAGTGGAGATCACCAGAGAATATCGAAATAAATTTCTGTCCCTGGAACAACTGCGGGGGTATTACATAATCGCCGAAAAAATAGTACAGCTGATCGAGAATAACTCCACAGTGAAAAAGATAGTAAAACACTTTCTAGTGGATAATCTGATAAAATACGGACGCTACGCTCTTGGCAAAACAGAATTTAAACCTGGCTTTGTTTCCAGCATAATCACCCGTTCATTTTTATCCATCTACCGGAAAACCGGTGAAACCAGAAGAGAATTTGTCAGAGCAAATGGGAAAGTAGTTTAAGAAATTAGTCAGTTATCCTCCCAGTATATAACGTAGAGCAGATCTCACTCTTTTGGAGTTGCTTATTATTATTTTGTAAGAACCGAAATGCGCACCCAACATTCCATAAACCATCTCCAAACTCATAGTAAATACCCAGAACAGCGATAATTGGCTTCAATAATGGAATGATTGTTGATGCCACCTACAAAATTCCCGAGATCAGACTTTTCATAATCAATCAGGAAAGGAAATAATCTTTTATAAATTTTACGGATATAGTCTTTTAACTTCGTTCCACGAATTCCACGATATTTCCATCTGGGTCTTTGACCATGGCAACGCGCACACCTGGACTAATCTCAGTCTCAGGCAACGCAAATTCAATTCCCTCGTTTTTAAGATCAGAACATAGTTGGGTGAGATTCTTTATTACAAAGGTTACGTATCGAAATCCCAATTGATTTTCCAGACCGATGATTCCTCGGGGAGGGACGGTTTTGGGCTCAATCAATTTGAAGTCACTGGTTCCGAATCGCAGTCGGTGTATCGTTCCAAACCTTACGGGAGTGATTCCCACAAACTCTAGTCCTAAGATATTTTGATAGAAGTTAAGGCTGACCTTGATATCACTAACAATCACACTGAGATCCAGAGATCCTTTTGCTGGTTTCATCATTTTTTATACTCCCTTCCTCATTAAATTAACCACAGTTCGTCCATCATTATTGATGTCAGATTTTCACTTGGTTATCAAGGCACCACGTGTCGAGATTAAATGGATCAACCTTAGTTGCCTGGTGCTACTCGCCCGGGAACTAAGACCTAAAACAGCAAGGTAAAGCTGAGATTCTCGCCTGCCCAAGATGGATATTATTGGTACTTATGTCTCAACCCATCCAAAGAAATTACACATACCACCATCGGGCAGTAATAGGGCTCCGGTATAAAGACTACTGGCATCAGATGCCAAAAATACTGCTGTCCCAACAATTTCCTCGGGTTTACCGAAACGTTTCTGGATATTCAGTTTTCTCATGCTCTCATACCACTTTGTATTCGTCATAACCTGTTTCACCAGCGGAGTTTCTATATAGCATGGGCCAATCGCATTTACCCTTACATACGGAGCCCACTCAATGGCTAAAACGCCGGTCATCTGGCGTATAGCCCCTTTAGTGCTCGCATATGCAACCTGAAACGGCAATACTCCTTCTGCTAAAAGTGAGGCCATATTAATCATGCTGCCCTTTTTCTGATCACACATAATTTTTCCCACTTCTCTGGCACATTTGAAGACTCCTACCTGATTAATCTGCAATACTTTATCATATTCTTCGTACGTTAACTCCAATGCTGGCTTCCTGATATTAATACCAGGAATATTAAAAGAAACATCTATCCTGCCATATTTATTCATGGTCTTTTTTATTGCAGCCTGAATACTTTTTTCATCTGTCACATCAAGTTTGGTCTTTAATATATCCCCTCTACATTCCTTGGCTGCCTCTTCAATTCCTTCTTCATTTATATCTGCCAAAACAACCCTGGCACCCAACGCATCAAACCCCAGGGCAATTGCCCGGCCTATACCCGAGGCCGCTCCCGTTACAATGGTTACCTTATCTTTCACACTAAACATTTCTTCCGGTTTGTATATCCATTCACCAACTGTCCAATCTTTTTTTTCTGTCATTACCACACCTCCCTATCAAAAATTTTGGGTTGTTAATAGATAATTAACCATATAAAAGACTTCCATCTTCCCGGTACTTATTCCTACTTTACGATCAAGCTTCGAAAAATCTTCGTGGGTTCTCAACCAGAAGTTTATTGATCTGTTCATTTGTCACCCCGGCTTTCTGAAGAACAGGGATAATGTCTTCAAATATGTGAGTAGGGTGCCACTTGGCCATTAGTTTGACTGCTGGTGCCGGCAAAACCAAGGGTCTTCCCAACCAATAATTTACAAAATCATGCGAGAGCATAATCTGGTTTGCGTAGCCAAGGCCTATTAGCCCTATTAGGCAAACTTCCCGTCTCGTATCGAAAGGCGCGCCTACTAATCCTTGAATACCAAATCGATCAAAGCCAATGTAAACACCCTTTTCCAAAACGCTTAATAAGTATTCAATATCAGTGTTTCCTTCTATGTGACCAATCATTATCCGCTTAGGGTCCGCCCCTTCAGAAAGTAGAACATCCGCCTGTTTTGGTCCCTGTTTGCCTTCCTGGGTATGTGTAATAATGGGGATACCTTCCTCTTTTGAGACCTTGGCTGCTGCCTTGAAAAACATCATCTCATAATCAGTGATGGCATCCCGACTCGATGCCAGTTTGAAGACACCAGGTTTAATCCCTGTATCTGCAATTCCTTCTGTGACCTCTTTCTTGAACATTTCATAGATCTCTGCGGGAACATTGCCTAATGCACTCCTAAATTTAAAATAGGCGGGTGCTCCCTCATCTTCAAAATAATATCCACTTGAACAGACAATATTTATTCCCGTTTTTTCGGAAATTTCCTTTAAGATCAAAGGATCTCTGCCGCATTCATTTGGTGTTGCATCGACAACTGTTTTCACTCCATGTGATTTCACCTTTTCTGCCATGTTTATACCTGCCTCGATAGCGGCTTTGCGATTAAATGGCCCTATAGTTACATCACCCTGCCATCCAGGGTAACCGAATACAAAATGCTCATGCATTAAGGTTTTTCCCGCCTTATCAGCCGATATTTGACCCAGGACTGTATTAATTTTTTTCATAATTCCTCCCTTTTTATAATTTTAGACATTATTGTTGTTATGACCAAATTAATGATTTTTACGAGTTCTTAACTATTCCTAAGAACCTAATTCTACCATCTTGCGGTATTTTTCCAGCATTGCTCTAGGTGTTACTGTAGCTCTTTCATATCTAGGTAGCTCTTTTTCTATTCCGAATAAATATTTAGCAATATTTTTCAAACTATTAAGGTCATACCTTGACATCATGGCAATAGTTTCCATTTGGGGAGACCCACCGCCATGAAGTCCAGCTATCTGCATTACCCCTCCCAACTCAGAACAGATGATATTTTCTATCCCCCTAAAACAGCGATGGATATTTTCTGTAGGTATCTTGGGATTTCTTTGTAGGTATTTATTTGCCAGTTTTCCAACTTCTTTAGAATAAAACTCCTCTTCAAATGGTAGCGTAGCACTCAATCCTCCAGAAAGATCAGCAACGATTTCATATTCTTTATAGATCATTTCTCCAGCCAATCTTCTGGCGGCATTGGTTAAGATCTCATCGGGGATATACGTGCCAGATGGTGACCGTTCAGAACGGTAAGCACTCATCTGGCCTGCAGCAAATACCAATTCTGCAACACCTATAATGTGGGATATTTTATCACGGACATGGTCTATTTTTTCAATTCCGTTGTATTCTGCGACAAGAGCGGCTGTGCTTGCTAAAATCTCTGATGTTGCCGGCTTACACCCGGTATAGGAATGCCTGTGATAGTGGGCAAAAAGTAGAGCGAGGAACCCTGCATAGGGGGTTTGTCTTGGGTCTCCTTTTCCGTCCAAGAAAACACGTTCTCTGGGAACGAAAACATCGTCAAAGATGGTAAATGATTCCGCATCGCCTACTTCAGCAATAGGTGCCTGTAAATGCCTTCTCTTGTGGTGATATGATGGCCTCACAAGCATTTTGACTCCTTCCCAGTCAGCTGGTATAGCAAATGCAACAGCGTATTCATTGTCCTTCTGGCTCATCATCCTAGTAGGTATGGCAATAATTTCATCACTTACCGGGGCGGTCGTATTATCAATTTTCGCTCCTCTTACAACGATCCCATCAGGTCTGCTTTCTATTATCCGTAAATATTGGTCGGGATCTAATTGCTCATGGGGTCTCTTGAGCCTGTCTCCCTTGGTATCGGTTTGCGCACAATTAGCACAGAGGTCATCCTTCTGAAACATTTTGAGATACTTTTCGAAATTTTGATAGTTATCTGTCCCCAATGTCTGATCCATCTCATAGGTGACCACTGAAAGAGCATTTAAAGCATCTATTCCCATACACCGCATGATGCACCCTCCCACCCTGTGGCAGAGTAGTTTGGTCATAAGTTGCTTATTGAAAAGGTCTTCTTTATTCTGATGAATATGGGTAAACCTGTTTATCATTCCCCCAGTCAAATGTGATGTTGCTATACACACATCCTTGAACTTAGGGTCGTTTGCGCAGTCATAGGTTTCCTTTATTACCCGTAGTTGTCCCGCAAACCTTTCATCGGTTCGGTCAACTTTTTCTCCCCCTATATAAAGATTGTTCCGCAGTTTCTTCAGCCTCTGATAATACTCATCGAAGTTTTTTATGCCCATTTTTTACCCTCCTATCACTCATCTGTATCCAGGTGAGTATATCGCTCCAAACGGCATCAATTTTTCAAAAGTCTCTCTCGAAGTACATCTATAAACTTTGCAAATAGCCGTTCGTTTATTACATTCATTATTTCCTCGTGAGGTTTTTCTGTATAGTCATAGTATCCTTTGCCCGTCTTTAACCCGAAGTTGCCAGCATCTACCAACTCCTTTATAGTTACACTATTTAAAAGAGGTTCCCATCGTTTCACTCCCATAGAAACCATTCCACGAGCCGCCGTTCTCACTAAATCCAAGCCAAAACTATCAAGAATCTCAAACGGCCCTAACACAGAAAGTCGAGGGCCAAGGGCATATTTAAACAGTGCATCTATTTCTTCTTTGCTAGAAACTCCATCTTCCATAAGCTCCACAGCTGTCCCAAGTATTGCACTGTTAAATGAATTAACTAAATATCCGGGAATTGTTTTTGCAAGCACTGCTGGAGTTTTACCTATTTTAATCATCATTTCGCGTGTAATATTTATCGTCTCGTCTGAGGTCTTATCCCCTTTCACAACCTCTACTACCGGCATGACATGGGGTGGATTTAGATAATGGGTAAGTATCACCCTCTCTGGACGTTTAGTGGCTTTCGCTATCTCACTGATAGGTAGAGTCGATGAATCGCTCGCCAATATCGCATCGCTTGGGCACAACTCCTCCAGTTTTCTGAAAATATCCTTCTTTACATCCATAACCTCAAAAATTGCTTCTGTTATAAAATACGCATTCCCTACCGCTTCAGCTAGATCTGTTGTGGTTTTAATTCGAGGTAAAGTATCTTTTGCTTGCTTCCTTGTGATTATGTTATTTTCTACAAACGTCTCTAGGTTAGCTTTTACAAGTAGTAGGGCATTCTCAAGAGATTTTTCATTTACATCATGCAAACTAACTTGAAAACCTGCCTGAGCAAAATTTTGAGTGATTCCGGTACCCATAATTCCAGCCCCCACAACTGCAACCTTTTTAATGTCTTTTAATTTCATCCTTTCCTCCTTTTCTGTTTTAGATTTTTTATATTCCAATGATATCTATACATCTTGTGAGAGCGTTTGGGCCAATCAAGAGCGCTTGCCTACAAACTCCTTGGCCTGCAATACTCTCCATAGAATCTTACCTGTAGCGCTTTTTGGAAGTTCTTTGATAAATTCGACAACTCGAGGATATTCATAGGCGGCAAATCTTTTCTTTGCCCATATTTTTATTTCATCTTCAGTAATTTTACCCTCGTATCCTTCCTTTAATACGATATAAACTTTTACCTCTTCTCCGACTCTATCATCAGGTGTACCGATAATACACACCTCCTTAATTGCCGGATGTTTATAATATTCACCTTCAATTGCAGCAGGCCAAACTTTTAATCCAGCTCGGTTGATCAACCGCTTAATACGGTCAACCATGAAGAAATAACCATCTTCGTCCATATGAGCCAGATCCCCTGTCCTGAACCATTTTTCCCCGTCGATCTCAATAAAGGCCTTCTTTGTTTCCTCGGGCTTATTCCAGAATTCACGGAATATACTAGGACTTATCATGACCAGTTCCCCATCATTGCCTGGGGTTAATTCATCCCCGGATATAGGATCAATAATTTTCGTGTCTATATCGAATATTGGTATACCAAGGCATTGCATTTTTACTCTATCCAAGGGATTACAATGTGTCCCTGAGCCAGCCTCTGTTAGACCGTACCCCTCCATATAGTATATACCCATTGAGGCTAATTTTTCCCCGATCGCCTTGGGCACAGGAGAACCGCCACCGCCGAAAACTAGGAAGGAACTCAGATCCCTCGAATCAATATCCGGGGCACTTAACATATCAACAACCATAGTCGTTATGTTGGTCCAATGTGTGCAACGATACTTTTCGACTGCCTGGATAGCAGTTTCTCTGTCCCACCTAGAAAGTATTACTAGTGTAGCACCGCTATAAAGTGGTGCAGTCATACAGAAATGCATTCCGGTAACGTGGAAAAAAGGTAATATAGCTAGATGCACTGTGGAAGGTACATTGTACAGCCAATAATTTGCACGTAATGAGTTAACAATCATACTCCAATGGGTATGCAATGCCCCCTTACGTTCACCTGTTGTACCTGATGTATACATAATTAAGGAAGGATCGTCATACCTGACTTCAATTGGCGGAGGGTCTAATTTTTCCCCTATAACCTCCTTCCAACTTAGAGCTTCCTCACCTATTCCTATTTTCTGCAACATCGGAACAGGGACAGGCAGTTCTGGTTCCGAAGGTATATAATCTGCAAATTCACTAGCAATTATTTTTTTTAATGATGTATCATTTTTTATTTTATTGATTATTGATAGAGATGTTGCCATTGTGACAATAGCCTTGCTCTGGCTATCGTTGAGCAATTCCTTTATGCCTTCAGCGCTCAACATAGGATCAAGCGCGACGACAATTGCATTTGCGCGCATGATTCCATAGTATGCAATCACAAACTGAGGAGAATTAGGAAGAAAAATAGCAACTCGATCCCCCTTTTTAATACCTATCATATTGAGATAACCCGCAAATGATAAGATACTTTCCCATAATTCTCGATAGGTAATTATTTTTCCATAGTAGATAATTGCAGGTTTCTCAGGATATCTCCTTGCAGAGGTTTCTACTACTTCAAACATTGGCGTTTCTGGATAATCCAGTGTTTTTGGTAAGTGTTTAGGCCAATATTTATACCACTGACGATCTCCTGTTATTTTTTCTTTTTTTCTCATTATACTCTCCTTATTTTTATTTTGACGGTGTTATTGAAAAATATAAAATACCTTTTGCTTATCAAATTACTAGTAAATAAGAGATAATGTTGTATTACGGAAATCTTTAACTCTGCACTTTGTTGGTCACCCCTCAAATTTTGGCTTAAACAATACCATGCCCGCCATCAATATAAATCTCTGCTCCGGTCATATAGGATGGACATGTTGCCAAATAAAGTGCCGTAGATTGCAACTCTTCAAGTTTGCCAACCCGATTCAATGGGATATTTTTCTTTATTACTCTCTTGCCAACTTCGGATTCAAAGAAATCACGATTGAATTCCGTTAGAAAATATCCGGGACAAAGAACATTAACTTGGATATTGTAACGCATAAACTCCAAGGCCATCACGCGAGTTAAATGAACAACAGCTGCTTTGCTGGCACAATATCCCGACATGTTAGAAGTGGCTATCTTACCCGCCAGAGACGCTATATTGATAATTTTTCCGCTTTGGTGCTTGACCATTTCTTTGGCCACGGCCCTTGAGACCAGAAAAGTCCCTCGAAAGTCAACATCCATTACATCATCGAGATCCTCATCAGTCATTTCCAATACTGGTTTTTCACTGCCCGAAACTCCAGCGCTATTGACCAAGATATCAATCTTCCCAAATTCATCCATGACCTCTTTCACCACGGAGTTCACGGCCTTGGAATCATGCACATCCATTGATTTAGCAACAGCCTTAACCCCATATTTACCTACAATAAACTTGGCTGCGTCTTGACATCCCGAAAGATTCCTCGCCGCCAAGACGACATCCGCTCCCACTGCGGCATATGTCTGAGCAATCTCTAAGCCTATCCCTTTATAACCGCCGGTAATAAAAGCTTTCTTTTCATTCAAGGAAAACAGTTTTTTTAATATATCCAAGTCTATACACACTCCTTATGATAGAATCACATGCTTCTTCGGTACATTAGTTAATAGATTTTTCAAATCTTTTAGTTATAAAGCAATCATTATGCCTATCTAAACGTTTATTGGTGTATGAAGTGTTAAAGTAAATTTATATTGTCAATTTAATAAATAAATTAGATCATTTGTCTTACAACAATATAATTAAAATAAAAGATCGGCGGGCGATCCTTTAAAGGAATATTTTTATAAGAAAAAAAGTTTGTTGCAAAATGAAACAAAATGTGTTTCATTTTGCACGTGAGTACATGCGTTTCTTCAAAAATTGAGATACTATATCATTAGCATTATATTTGACTAGTATGCATCTGTGAACTATAGTTGATCGGAACAATTGATAAAAAGAATTTTCTCATTGGGAAGTATAAAAATGATTAGACAGTAACGAGGGGGGTAGGACGCCGAAAACCATGTACATGAGATGGAGAATTGAGATATCATGCTTGATATGCAGATAGAATTGACTCTCCCTGAGTAAGATAGAGACTAGCTAGACCAATTTTCAGCACTACAGTAGTTCGTAAACATCGGTTTCTGAATGAGCACTAAATAAGGAGGTATGCTTCAATGGATGACTATTGCAAAAATATTGTTGCAATAAATGCAGAATGGAAAAATTTTATAGCCGGTGTTCAAATCGATAACAATTATATTATACCTAATAAAATTCTGGATTCATGGAAAAGATGTAAAGAAAAGAGGACCGACCCATACTTAACAAAAGTTCCTGTGGTGCTTGATAGAGACAATTTTAAAAAAAGATTGGAAAAGAATAAAGAACTTATTGATGCCAGTTTGCCATTTGTTAAAAATCTATATACCTTTGTAAAGGGCTCTGGTTTCGTAGTTGTATTGTATGATTATGAAACATATATACTAAAAATTATTGGAGATGAAGAAGTAAAAAAGAGTGCTGAAAAAGGCAATTTAATAGAAGGGGCCTGTTGGGACGAAGAGACGGCAGGAACAAATGGAGGTGGTACTGTTTTAAAACTGGGCGAACCTATCCAAATTTTCGCCGGTGAGCATTATTGTATAAACTCTCGCAAATGGACGTGTTCAGGAGCCCCAATCAGGAATCCCGAAGGCAAGATAATTGGGGGCATTGACATGACAGGCCCTTACCAAAAGGCAAATTCACATACGCTGGGAATGGTAGTTGCTGCGGCTTATGCTATTGAAAATTACCTCCGTCAAACAAAAAATTTTGAGGAATGCCAAGCTGCCAATAATTTCAAGAATACAGTGATCGAGTCTATCACAGAAGCACTTATTACAATCGATCAGAATGGATTTATTACCATGGTGAATAACAAGTTTACTAATAAGTGTAACTTACCTTTAAATATGATCGTGGGTAAAAACATTAAGGACTTTTTTAATAAAGATAAAAATAAAGACCTTCTAAATATTATCAGCATTAACCAACCTGTTACTGATGCTGTAGTGAGGATATTTCAACAAAACAAATTTATAGACTGTACAATATCCTGTAATCCTATCCTTTCGCCCCAAAAAAATATACTCGGTAAAATTATAATGCTGAATGAAATAAAAAGAGCAAGGTCTTTAGTCAACAGGCTGACAGGGGCAAGGGCTAGTTTTCGATTCAAAAACATGATCGGCAAAAATACCAGATTCTTAGATTCCATCAGGCAGGCTAAATTAGCCTCTAAGAGTGTCTCGACTGTGCTTCTTCTTGGCGAGAGTGGTACTGGAAAGGATGTTTTTGCTCAGGCAATCCACAATGAAAGTAGTCGAAAAGACGGTCCTTATATAGCTATAAATTGTGCCGCAATACCCCGAGATCTTATATCATGTGAACTTTTTGGATATTCCGAAGGAGCATTTACAGGTTCTAAAAAAGGGGGGAATGAGGGTAAGTTTGAGTTGGCAGGTGGGGGAACGATTTTCCTTGATGAAATAACTGAGATGCCTTTAGAGTTGCAAACGACTCTTCTAAGAGTCCTTGAAGATAAAACAATTACAAGAATTGGAGGGAAAGAAATAGTCCAGCTAGATGTTCGTATAATTGCCGCATCAAATAAAAACATACGAGAAGAAGTAAAAAAGGGGGCTTTTCGTGAGGATTTATATTATCGGGTAAACGTTTTTACAATTGAAATGATCCCGCTTCGGGAAAGAAAGAACGATATTCCCATCCTTGCTGATCAGTTTATTAAGAATATAAGCGAAAAGATGAATAGAAATATCAATAGAGTTGATGATAAGATTTTCAAAGTCTTACTTAACTATGCCTTCCCTGGGAATGTAAGGGAACTACAAAATATAATAGAGAGAGCAATAAACATAGCCCCTCTAAATGAAATCACATTGGATCTTATTCCTTTCGAAGTTGTTCATGGACAACAAATCACTGAGGACGGTTATGGGATAGTTTCTATAGACGATATGGAACGCCGAATGATATTGAATATGTTGAGATCTAACTTTTCAAAGAGCGATATTGCCAATAAAATGAAAATTTCCAGAAACACTTTATACCGTAGATTAAATAAATATGAGCGAGCGGAGAACGATGGTCAATAGTTGTGTATGGAAAATTTAGGCAGCGAATTTTTGAGCAGTGTCCTTTCCTTCAAGATGTTATGTTGATGGAAGTGTCGACTCTCCAAGACCTGATTGCACGAAGTTCAAGAAAGAAAACTGGTTCTATCCATAAGGCAGAAAAACTTATTGAAGCGGCTCAAAAAAGTATCGGCGTAAAACAAATTGGCAA
>Ga0224555_1004991_pt1 | contig 11639 bp, 9 predicted proteins | sample 714S23034metaG_FD_180687 | JGI IMG/M metagenome (GOLD analysis project Ga0224555, IMG submission 180687) | Peat soil microbial communities from Stordalen Mire, Sweden - 717 S2 30-34 | ecosystem: Environmental > Terrestrial > Soil > Wetlands > Peat | place: Sweden: Norrbotten County, Stordalen...
GTGGTATCGGTGATCCTGGACGGAGAAAATGCGTGGGAATATTATCCCAAGTCGGGGCGGGAATTCCTGCGGAGATTTTACGATGCCTTGCAGCGCGACGCGGGAGTGGAGGCGGTAACAGTTTCTGAGGCGATTGCCCGCCAGCGCAACATATCGCCGTTGGCGTCGCTGGTGCCGGGGTCGTGGATCAACGCAAACTTCAACGTGTGGATTGGCGCTCCCGAAGATAACCGCGCCTGGGATTATCTTTATCACGCGCGCGAATTTTATGCGCAGCACGGGGTCCACGCCACCGAGGCGCAGCGCAAGCTGGCGATGGAAGAACTTCTGATCGCCGAAGGCAGCGACTGGAACTGGTGGTACGGGCCCGAGCATCACTCGGAGAACGACCGGGATTTCGACGAACTGTATCGCAAGCATCTCTCGAATGTGTATCAGGCGCTAGGCGCCACGCCGCCGGATTATCTCTCGCAGCCGATCACGGCGGCGGAAGTGCGTCCCCCGTTCACGCCGCAAAGCGCGTACATCCACCCGCGGGTTACGGGCGATAAGGTGCGGTACTTCGAATGGATGGGAGCGGCGATTTTTACCGCCGATCAACGTGCCGGGTCGATGCACGGAAAACAATTTCTGCTCGATTCGGTCTACGCCGGCATCGATAGCGAGTTCGTCTTCGGGCGTTTGGACTTTGCCGGTCCGGTTCCTGAGATGGAGTTCGATCTGGTGGCGAATCTGGAATCGTGGGCAAACGGAGAAGACCGTCCGCGGCGGACGTTGCGGCTTGATGCCCAGGTACGGGATCGCAAGCTCGCCGAGTGGAAGGCCGAGTGGAAGATTGACGGAGGGAAGATTGACGGGGGGGATGAATCGCCGGCGACTTGGGGGAACGTGCCTTTCATGACATCCCGCAACGATTCGTCAAAGCCAACCGGTGACGGCGCCCGGGCGGCATTGCTACGCAGCTTTGAGTTTCGCCTGCCCTTGAGTTGGCTGTTGGCTGCACCAACCACGGCTGCCAGCGCTCAGACCGCCGTGGGCAAGGCGGTGGCAGCCCCGCTCTTACCCGCAAGCCGGCTCAAGCTACGCTTCAGCCTCTGGCATAACGGTTTGCCAGTGGACGCACTGCCGATGGAAGGATGGATCGAGCTGCGATTGGTGAGCGAGGCGGAGCTGGAGGCCGGGTTGTAGGCCGGAACCGCGTTTGGCCGGAGTCAATGAGCGCGATGGCGATTTTTCACCAATTGAGACGACTGCTCAGTCGGAGGAGGCTCGGATAGCTTCCGTTTGCCGACAACACACCCAGAATTATTGCCATCCGCGTGCAACGTGCTGCACAGGCTATAATTGCGCCCACGCATGGCTCTGACCTCTGGCACGAGACTTGGCCCCTACGAAATCCAGTCTCCCCTCGGCGCGGGCGGGATGGGTGAAGTCTATCGCGCGCGTGATACGCGCCTGGGGCGTGATGTGGCCATTAAGGTTCTGCCGGCCCACCTGTCCTCGAATCTTGATCTAAGGCAGCGCATGGAGCGAGAGGCACGCTCGATTTCCTCGCTGAATCACCCGAGCATCTGCACCTTGCACGACATTGGCTCGCAGGACGGCGTGGATTTTCTGGTCATGGAGTATCTGGACGGCGAGACTCTAGCCGACCGGCTGCACCGCGGCGCGATGCGGCTTGAAGAAGCGTTGCAGACCGCGATCAAGGTCGCCGATGCTCTCGACAAAGCGCACGCCCGCGGAATCGTGCATCGCGATCTGAAGCCCGCCAACATTATGCTCACCAAGAACGGGCCGAAGCTGATGGACTTTGGCTTGGCAAAGCCTGCTCCTGGACTAAGTTCGGGATCCGGAGCCGGTCCGTTGACTCCGAGCACGCCGACCATGAGCGTGGCCGCGCTCAGCGCCTCCGCATCGCCGCTGACGCAAAAGGGAACAGTGGTCGGAACGTTCCAGTACATGGCTCCGGAAGTGTTGCAGGGCGCGGAAGCCGATGCGCGGTCCGACATTTTCAGTTTCGGCTGCGTGCTCTACGAGATGTTCACGGCGCGCAGAGCATTCGAAGGGAAGTCGCAGTTCAGCGTGCTGGGTGCGATTCTCGATACGGAACCGGATCGCATTTCGGTCGTGATGCCGAGTTCGCCGCCGCGGCTTGATGAAACCGTGTGGCGCTGCCTGGCGAAGAATCCCGAGCAGCGCTACGGCTGCATGCACGACGTCAGGATTCAACTGGAAGCATCGGCGGAGGCCGGTCCGCAGGCGGCGGGCACGTCCGCAGAATCGTTGAAGCAAAGCTCGGGCAACTCGCGAGTTCCTTGGCTGGTCGCGGCGATCGCTGCGCTGACCGCGTTGACCCTTGCGGCAGCCTACGTATTCCAGGCGCCCAAGCCGGCAGCCGTCGTGCAGTTGTCGATCCTGCCGCCCCCAGGCACATCCTTCGTGACCATGCTGCCGGCATCGGGTCCGGCGGTGCTCTCACCGGACGGGACGCGAATCGCATTTACCGCGCGCGATGACAAAAGCAAAGTCCTGTTGTACGTCCGGCCACTAGCGTCCTCGACGGCGCAACCTCTGCCCGGAACCGAAGAAGCCACATATCCCTTCTGGTCTCCGGACGGCCGGGAGATTGGTTTCTTCGTTCCGGGCAAGTTGAAAAAAATTAACGCCAGCGGCGGCCCGGCGCAAACTCTGTGCGATAGCATCAGCGGCCGTGGCGGCGCATGGAGCAAGGCGGGCGTGATCGTTTTTACTTCATCCTCCAACCAACCGCTCTTGAGTGTATCCGCGGAAGGTGGCACCCCTGTCCCCGCTTCGAAGTTGGATGTTTCTCAGGCCGAGAATAGCCATCGCTGGCCCACCTTCCTGCCCGACGGTAAACACTTCCTCTATTGGTCGCGGACCTCTCGCGTAGGACAGTCGCCTGTGCTCTACCTCGGGGAACTTGGAACCTTGCAAGCGAAGGTGCTCATGAAAAGTGAGACCATGGCCGTCTACGCCTCGGGCCACCTTCTGTTTCTGCGCGGCCAGACCCTGATGGCGCAACCCTTTGACCGGGGCCAATTCAAGCTAAGTGGTGAACCACAGCCCATGGCAGAACACGTAGCGGTCAACGGATCAACCGTCCGCGCCGTGTTCTCTGTATCGGATACGGGAACTTTGATCTACCAGGCCGGTGAAACCTCAGTCGGCTGGAACCTGTTGTGGTGGGGCAGAGACGGCAAACAGAACGGCGCAATCCCGCAGTCTGATCGTTATCTCGCTCCCAGACTCTCCCCCGATGGCACAAGACTCGCGGTGGATATTTTCGCCGGTGAGCAGGGAATTGGCGACATTTGGATTTTCGATCTGGCCCGCGGAACCAGCACACGTCTGACTTTCGGCCCCTATAGCCAGGGCGCACCCGTGTGGTCGCCCGACGGGAAAACGCTCTTCTATTCTTCCGGCGCGGGATTTCCTCACATCAGAGCCAAGGCCGCCGATGGCAGTACGCCCGAGCGGATCGTTCTGGAGAGCAAGGACACGGTCGAGTATCCCGAGAGTTTCTCGCCTGACGGCCGTTATCTGGTTTACACGCGCAAGGTGCCGCAAAACGAAACCGGCTTTCATATCTGGGCGCTTCCCTTGTTCGGCGATGGAAAGACCGGCGACGGCAAGCCGTTTCCCATCGTTCAGAGCACTTTCGAGGAACGTTACCCTGCGGTTTCGCCGGACGGAAAATGGATCGCCTACCAAAGCAACGAGTCGGGACGCTGGGAAATTTACATCACGGCTTTTCCTGGCGGAGGTGCGAAGTGGCAGGTCTCCAGCGTGGGTGGCGCGTCGCCTAAATGGCGCAAGGATACTAAGGAGATTTACTATCTCGATCCATCCGACAGTATGATCGCGGTCGATGTAAATGCGTCGGGCGGTGCAGTACAGCTGGGCACTCCCCACACCTTGTTCCAGGCGATTGGAATACAGCGGGAGTACGGACCGTACGATGTGAGCGCCGATGGCAAGAAGTTTCTCATCAACAGCGGAAATCTGAAAGAAGGCAGCGAGCCGATGACGCTTGTGCTCAACTGGCCCGCGGAGTTGAAAAATTAGCCTCGCTGCGGGAAGCACACGGTGCGTGTGCACCGGCTGCTGTAGGGCAGGAGGGCCGAAGTGTACCACGTGTTGCGCGGGTTAACCCAACGTAGAGGCGACGGTGCTCCCTCACGTTCTGCTGGCACACTGATCGGTTTCCGGATAACGAGCTAACAGGAAGTAATCCCATTACGGGGAAGGCTAGGTGAGAAAGACGTCTGGATGGTTTACGAAACCAGGCGATTTCACTCAGAACCCCATCTGGCCGGACTGCGGCCCGGTGTGAGAGAGGCCGGGGGCCCCGCCGCGTAACGGGTGCGAGTTATTGTCCCGCGTTAGCGACCGTCGGGGTCATGGCGAGCGGGCGATTCAATTCCAGCGTAAGCTGGGTGCCCGCGGGAAGTACGGCCGAGCGATGCTTGCTGAGCCAGTGAACACCAGTCGAGCCAGCGCCCACGACTCCGCCAATCAGAATTCCCGGAGGGCCACCAATCAAGCCGCCGATCAGCATCCCGCCGGCGGTACCGGCGCCGGTTTCCAGTTGATCGCGCCGGTCGTGGCCGTAACCTTTAAATTCGCCCTCTTGATTGACATCCGTACCTCGGCCCAAGTTGGTGTCGACCAGTGTGGCGTCGAGGAAAAAGCGCTCCCCGGTGGGCAGGATGATCGCTTCGGGCAAAATGCCAATGGTGGGCTTGCCCGCGATGCGGCGCGGCGCATCAATTTTCGTGACGCGGCCCTCCACTCGGGTTCCGGCCGGAAGCACGGTCTTGCCATTGATCACCACGGCTTGCAGCAAACTGCCGGTGAACGGGTCTCCGGCTTTGTTGCTGAAAGTCGCCAGCGTTGTGTCCAGCTTGACCATTAAAGGCGTACCCGCCGGCACGGCAGCGGTTACCTGAGCCCCTGCCATGGCGGCCATCAACAGGATGCAGGGCAGAATTCTCGATGTCCTCATAACTCCTCCATCGTCAACCTTTATAACCCAAGATCGTTATTTTCGACTCTAGTCTATGTAGGTGCCGGCGACAATAAGTAGCGGACAGTTTGAACCATCGAAGGCAACCGGCGATCGTGCCTCAATTTGAATTTTGCACGCTCCGGCGTCATCCCGAGCGGAGCCGTTTCTCAGGCGGAGAGAGGGATCTCCCCGTGCACATAGCCATTGCGCGGGAGATCTCTCGTCCCGCTGAAAAGCGCGGGACTTCGAGATGACGCCGGAGTTGTGCGAAACTTCAAACTGAGACATTACACAGCCGGCGATAAGCTGTGCAATTCGCTGGTTGCTATTCGGGAAACGGCTGCCCGCCTGTGATTGCTGTCACATTGCCATCATCATCCATCCGCTATAATCGAAGGTCTTCCACGAACCACACACTAAATTCTCATATCAGGAAGGGAAGCAGCATGACGACGATTACGGCAATCATCGCGCGCGAGGTGCTGGATTCGCGCGGCAATCCTACAGTCGAAGCGGAGATTCAACTGGAGAGTGGAGCGATTGGACGCGCCATCGTTCCTAGCGGAGCTTCTACCGGCGAGCACGAGGCGGTCGAACTGCGCGACGGAGATAAGAAGCGCTTCATGGGCAAGGGAGTTCTCCAGGCAGTCGAGAACGTGAATGGCGAAATTGCCGACGCGCTCGAGGGTTGGGATGCGGATGACCAGCGCGGGCTGGATCGGGCGATGATTGAACTCGACGGCACTCCGACCAAGGGCCGGCTGGGAGCGAATGCGATTCTTGCCGTGTCCATGGCCGCAGCCCGGGCGTCGGCCGAGCATTACGGGCTGCCGCTCTACCGTTATCTGGGGGGCGCGGGCGCAAATATTTTGCCGACGCCGATGATGAACATTCTCAACGGTGGAGCGCACGCCGACAACAATGTCGACTTCCAGGAATTTATGGTGATGCCGGTGGGCGCGCCCTCGTTTTCCGAGGCGCTGCGCTGGGGTGTGGAAGTTTTTCATACCCTGAAGGGCGTGCTGAAAAAGCGCGGCTATAACACGGCGGTTGGCGATGAAGGCGGATTCGCGCCTTCGGTGAAATCGAACGTGGAAGCGATTGAAGTGGTGCTGGAAGCGATTCAGCAGGCTGGTTACAAACCGGGAGAACAAATCGCAATTGCGATCGATCCCGCGTCCAGCGAGTTCTATCAGGATGGCAAGTACGTTTTCAAAAAATCGGACAAGTCGGCGAAAAGTTCGGATGAGATGGTGGCATTCTACGTGAAGTGGGTCAAGGATTATCCTATCGTTTCTTTGGAGGACGGACTGGCCGAAGGCGACTGGGAGGGTTGGCAGAAGCTCACCAAAGAACTGGGCGGCAAGATCCAACTCGTCGGCGACGATAATTTCGTGACCAACATGCAGTTTCTTCAAAAGGGAATCGATATGGGCGTGGCCAACTCGATTTTGATCAAGCTCAATCAGATCGGCACGGTCAGCGAGACTTTCGATACGATCGACTTGGCGCGGCGCAATGGCTACACCTCAGTGATTTCGCATCGCTCGGGTGAGACCGAAGACACGTTCATTGCGGACTTCGCGGTGGCGACGGGAGTGGGGCAGATCAAGACAGGTTCGGCATCGCGCACCGACCGCATCTCGAAGTACAACCAATTGCTGAGGATCGAGCAGGAGTTGGGAGAGTCGGCGAGGTTCCTGGGGTTGAAGGCACTGAACTACCACGCGGTATAATCTTTGAACAAATATGCCCGACACCGAGATCATCTTCTCCGTGCAAGAGTCTCCTGAGGGTGGCTATGAAGCCCGCGCCCTCGGCTACTCGATCTTCACGCAGGCGGACACCATCGACGAATTAAAGCGAAATGTAAGAGAGGCCGTTCAGTGCCATTTTGACGCGGGAACGGCGCCCCCGGTGATTCGCCTGCACATGGTGAAAGACGAGGTTATTTCGACTTGAGATTACCTCGTGATCTCTCCGGTCACGAACTCGTGCGACTGCTCCGGCGGTATGGTTACGAACCAACGCGGCAGGTAGGCAGCCACAGTCGACTGGAGTCAAGGCTGCGCGGTGTCACCCACCACATAACGATTCCGGATCACAAGAGCTTGCGGCTGGGAACGCTCAGTTCGATCCTCTCTGACGTGGCGGATTACTTGGGTGTTGACCGTCCGGGACTCGAGTTGGAACTCTTTCGAAAATGACTGATTCAAAACGGACGCTCGCGGGCAGTTGCGTTATTCCCGAAACACTGGGAGCTGGCCCGCGGCCATCATTCCTATAAAATTCCAAACTGAGCGAGGAGTGTCTATGATCAGCGAATTGCTTCTGTCGGAATTCGACGAAGAAGCCAAGAAGACGCGCGCCATGCTGGAACGCGTTCCCATGAAAGCGGATTACAAGCCACACGCCAAATCGATGCCACTGGGCAAATTGGCGCCGCATGTTGCCGAGCTGCCGGGCTTCGGCTTGACCATTTTGACCACGCCGGAACTCGATTTCGGCAGCGGGCCGCCGCGAGTCCGTCCCGCGTTCGAATCGCCCGAGCAGTTGGTGAAGGCCTTCGATGAAGGTGCTGCGAAGCTGCGGGCCGTGCTCAAGAACACACCCGATTCGGCGTGGACCGAAACCTGGAAACTGGGTTTCGGCGGCAAGCCGATTTTTAGCGGATCGCGCTTTCTCGCCTACCGGCAGATGTTCTTGAATCACCTCGTCCATCACCGGGCGCAACTCGGAGTGTATCTGCGGCTGAACGACACGCCCCTGCCCGCGACATATGGTCCATCCGCCGACGACACGATGGGATTCTAGGGTTTACCGGGTTGATTTAGCTAAGGACTTAGTCCACAATTCAAGTATGGAAGTCAACATCCACGAAGCCAAGACTCACCTCTCCCGCCTGCTGGAGCGCGTCGCAATGGGGGAAGAAGTGATAATTGCCAAGGCCGGAACCCCGGTCGCCAAACTTGTTCCCCTGAAGAAGACGCCCAAGAAGCGGGTCTTCGGCAGCGCTAAAGGCGACTTCACAGTTCCGGACGACTTCAACGATCCCGATCCTGAAATCGAAGATCTGTTCTATAACGGACCCATCGTACCGAAATGAAAGCCATCCTGGACACCCATGCCTTTTTGTGGGCGCTGGCTGGGGATGCCAGGATGTCGCGTCACGCCCGCGACATTTTTTCCGGGCCCGCCGATCTCTCGCTGAGCATGGCAAGCATCTGGGAGATTCTTATGAAGGTGCAATCGGGCAAGCTGAATTTCCCCCTGCCTGCCGGTCCATACCTGCTCAGGAAATTGGCGGAGAACAACATCAAGGCGCTCTCCATCAGCATTGACCATTTGCTCGCCCTTGAGGCCCTTCCCATGCATCATCGCGATCCCTTCGACCGGATGCTGATCGCCCAGAGCCTGGAAGAGAAGCTGCCGGTGATAACGGCTGACCGTGTTTTTGAACGCTACCCGGTTGAAGTGATCTGGTAGTTACAGGGCTTTTTAGTGTCCTGAGTCTAAAGTTCGTTGATAAAAAGATGTCGAACCCGAAGACACGCAAGATTGTAGACGCAGGGCTAAAGCCCGATTTTCAAAAGGGGCGCTATCGGCGCGGCTTGAAGCCGCGCCCTTTCAAAGCATCGCCACTTAAGCAACGAACTTTATACTCAGGACACTAGTAATTCATCACAAATCGCAGGAGCGAATCTTGTCTCGTCCAAAGCCGCTGATACTGATCATCCTCGATGGCTGGGGATACCGCGCCGAAACCAAAGCGAACGCCATCGCGCTGGCGCGCAAGCCAACCTATGACCGCCTTTTGCGCGAGTATCCCAACACACTGATTCATACCAGCGGTCCGTTTGTGGGCCTGCCTGAAGGGCAGATGGGCAACAGCGAGGTGGGTCATCTCAACATTGGCGCCGGGCGCATCGTGCACATGGACATCACGCGCATCGACCTGATGATTCAGAACGGCGAATTCTTTTCTGACCCTGTGCTGCTGGCCGCAATGAAACATGCGCGAGTGGGCGAGCGCCGGTTGCATCTTTTTGGATTGCTCTCCGATGGTGGCGTGCACTCGCAGCAGGCGCATCTTTACGCGCTGCTGAAGATGGCGAAGCAGAACGGCGTTGACCGCGTATTCGTCCATGCCTTCATGGATGGCCGCGACACGCTGCCCACCAATGGCGCTGGATACCTCGAGCAGCTCCAGCAAAAGATGCGCGAGTACAACTCCGGCAAGATTGCCACGGTGAACGGGCGCTATTACGCCATGGATCGCGACCGGCGCTGGGAGCGTATTGCCAAGGCCTACAACGCGATGGTCTTCGCCGATGCCGAAGGCGGCAAAAACAGCGACCCTGTGCAGGGGATGAGAGAGTCCTACAACCGCGGAGTGACCGACGAATTTGTCGTGCCTTTTGTCTGCACCGACAAAAATGGTCAGCCGCTGGCAACGATTCGGGAAGACGATGCCTGCCTCTGTTACAACTTCCGCGCCGACCGCGTGCGCGAGATTACTCGCGCTTTGGCCCGCAACAGCGGACTGAATGCGCAAGGCGGCAGCGATCTTCCGGGTGCGGCCGATCTCGACGCAACCCTTCCGCGCGACCGGGTTCCGAAAAATCTGCATTACGTTTGCATGACGCAGTATGACAAGAAGTTCAGCCTGCCGATTGTGATTCCTCCGGAGTCGATGGCGAACATTCTGGCCAACGTCATGGGTAATCAGAACATGCGCAACCTGCGCGTGGCCGAGACTGAAAAATATGCGCACGTCACGTATTTTTTTAACGGTGGAGTCGAGCAGCCGTTCCCCGGAGAAGAACGGATTGTCGTGCCCTCGCAAAAGGTCGCGACCTACGATCTGAAGCCGGAGATGAGCGCCGCCGGCATCGCCGACGTTGTGGTCAAGGCCATTGAAGATGGCACGTTCGACGTGATGATCGTGAACTTTGCCAACGCCGACATGGTCGGGCACTCCGGCAAAATCGAGCCTACGGTAAAGGCGGTCGAAACAGTCGACGCCTGTCTGAGCCGCATTGAAACGGCCATCCGCGCCAAAGGTGGAGCAATGATCATCACCGCCGATCACGGCAACGCCGAAATGATGATTGATCCCGCAACCGGCGGGCCGCACACGGCGCACACGACGAATCCTGTGCCGTTCATTGTGGTGGCGGAAGATGCCAAACAGTACACGTTGAAGCCGAATGGTTCACTGCGCGATATTTCGCCGACCATGCTGGGAATGCTTGGCGTCGATGAGCCGAAAGAGATGACCGGCAGCGATCTCCGCGTCTGGTTGAAGAGCAAGTAAAGACCGCATCACAACTTTCAGACACGCGGAAGAGCGGCTGCTATTCCGTGACTGAGTCAGCCGCATCAGGAACGCTAACTTCGAGCTTGTCGATTACTTGTCCCTGGCTCAAACAGGCTGTGCCTTTTCCATGTGGGTCGGATCGTAAGGTTCCAGATTCATCAGCGCAAAAAGATTTCATCCCCGAATCGGATTCGAGGGGCACGGCGGTGATTTGGAATTTGGAGGCGGGAGTCCCGGCACAGCCGGAGACGGCGAAGTGGTATCCTGCCGACTCGTTTCCGGCAAGGCTGGAAGGGGCGGAGGTGGTTGCGGACACATTCGCTTGATCTGGATTCGGCGCTTGATCTGGATTCGGCATTAGATCCGCGAAATTACACGAATATCCGCGCTCGGGATGCTGCGCGGCGAAATGCAGCTCCGCAGTAGCCAGATTCTGCACGCGCATGGATGCCATGTTTTCATTGGCCTCGTCTTGCTTTTTGCGCACTCCCTTGAGGTAGTCGGGATCAGTGAGGGGAATATGCGCGGCCAAGGTTGCGTCGGCCAGCCGCCAGGTTCCTTCTTCCTCGGTCATGGAAAAAATCAGGCGGGGAATCACCGGAAGGAATTCTGGTTGGCCTTCGCGGTAGACATGAATCGATAATTCAATTTCGTCGTTCTCGCCGGTCAAACTATCGTGCTCGACCATCACTTCGGTCCTGACTTTTTGCTGACCTTCTTCTTGATCGGAGATCAGCAACATGGGGCCCTGGTCAAAGGTTTCGACGTGCGCCTGCGCAGTCATCTGGTGGCCGATCATGGATATGCGCTGCACCATGGAAGTGGCGGGATCGTCGCCCTTGTGGATCAGCGCCTTGCTCGCCGCCTGCGACAAATGTCTGGTGAAGGCGTCGGAGGCTTTGCCCAGGAACATCTCGAGCAAAGCCTGGCGAGCGGTTTGAGGTTCCGTTGCGGGAGCTTGGATTTGCGCGTGCGAAAGATTCGCCGCAAGCGCGACCGCAAGCGCGACCGCAAGCACGACTAAGAGAAGTAGAGCGAAGCGTCGCATGTTGACCTCCGCCAAGCTTTACCTGGCGATGAACGGTCTTACCACTGCCTGAGACTCAATTGGTAAGACTCCGAAACCTCTTGCGAAGTTCCTTTTAATTTCTCCGGCAGAACGCTTCAGGAATGAGTTCTTGCGATTCTTCAAGAGCAGGTCAGGAGGCGACCTCGGACGGGTGAGTCTGCGGGTTCACTTCGTGCTACAGTTTTCTTTCCATGGAACCGCGGCTGATTTGGATTAATTTG
>Ga0224555_1004992_pt1 | contig 11637 bp, 15 predicted proteins | sample 714S23034metaG_FD_180687 | JGI IMG/M metagenome (GOLD analysis project Ga0224555, IMG submission 180687) | Peat soil microbial communities from Stordalen Mire, Sweden - 717 S2 30-34 | ecosystem: Environmental > Terrestrial > Soil > Wetlands > Peat | place: Sweden: Norrbotten County, Stordalen...
AATGATTCATTTTCCTAATTGTGAAGGTTTTTTCTGATTTTGTAAGGGAACCATATTTTTTGCAACGGAACCTCATTTCCTTTAAATCTCTATAGCTCAATGGATATCTTAGTACCATCTGACATTCAATAAGATAATCTCACCTACAAAGTGCTTCCATTTAAAGGAATTAGATAGCATATTACTATCTTTGATTTCCTTTTTGTTTTACTATATCCTTAGAAAAGATTTTTTGCAACGGAACCATAAATGCTTATCATATGCTAAATTGTTTATATATAACTACACCAGTTTACATAGAGAAAAGTATTGTATTATATTGAGTGAATATTTGGTATACATTGCTATGGCGCACACCATATAGCTATTTGTTTGCAACGTATACCAGGTATGTTTAATTTTTCAGGCTCTATTTTAAGTTCTCTATTTTGAATGATTAGTGTTGAATCATTTATAGCTATCGAATTTCAAGACTATCAACTAGTAGGGATTGGTAAAATAATAAAAAGTATATATCAATGCTACAAACTGAAAAGTGTATAAAAACGCATACAGCTTTGATTTAAAACAAATCAGTTTATTTCAAGTCCAACTTGCCTTTTTGTTTTCAAATATGGGAATTAATTATGTTCATGATTATAAGGCAGGATGCGATCTACTTAATAGGTGAATACTCTGCCTTATAATCACGATACACAATATAACCAATTCTTTTTGTATTGATTTTACGGAATTTTCATAACTTCAATACATTCAATTATTTTGTTTCCAAATTTCCATATACTATAGGGACTACAGCACCTCCATAATTCAATAGTTGAACGTTTATAGGGAACTATCACCGCAAAGGATGAATGTTTCGCCATTTGATTCTGTCACTGTTTTCGTTCTCTTTCTGAATTACTACCATGATCGAAGTTACACCACCAGTATAATTTGTAGTATCTGTTGGTGTAAAGGTAGCAGTCAATGTATGGGTACCTACACTTAATACACTGTTTTCTGTTACTACATTTCCCGCTTCATCTGTATATACAAAGGTTCCATCGACTGTTTTCCCAGTTGTTGGATCTGTAGCCGTTGCATCTAACTCTCCATTCAATTGTGTACCATGGCTTATGTCTGCAAGTGGATTTGGAGCCCAGGTAAGTATAGGGGTCGCCTTTTTTACAATGATTGTAGCAGTTACTGTTCCACCTGAAACATAGTTAGGATCAGTTGATGTAAAAGTAGCAGTCAATGTATGCGTACCTGCACTTAATACAGTTGTTGTATCTACTGGTGTTGAACCTTCTGTATATGCAAATGTTCCAGATGCAGAACTTTGAGCGTTTAGCTGACCTGCGACTAATGCTGTTCCATAGGTTATGTTAGCAGGGTTATTCCAGGTAATTGTAGGAGTTATTAGCATGGGGCCTATAAACTGGCCGAAGGCAGCAGGTGAGATCCCAACAGGCACTGTGGCTGCAACAGTGTTGGTTTTTGTATCAATTACAGATACATTATTGTCATTCTGGTTCGCCACGTATACATTTCTTCCATCTGGAGTGACTGCAATTCCAAAAGGATTGTTTCCTACATTTACGCTGGCATAGGCAGTGTTGTTTGTTGTGTTAATTACAGAAACGGTGTTGTTGCCTTCGTTAGTCACATATGCTTTTGTTCCATCCGGGCTGACTGCAACTCCTCCAGGATAGTTTAATCCACTTACAGTGGCTGAAACAGTGTTTGTAGATGTGTCAATTACAGAAACAGTAGCATCATGCCAATTAGTCACATATGCTTTTGTTCCATCCGGGTTGACTGCAACTCCATAAGGATGCTCTCCTACACTCACCTCGGCTGTAACATTATTTGTGGTCATGTTGATTACAGAAACTATGTTGCTGTGACCGATAACCACGTATACATTTGATCCATCCGGGTTGACTGCAACTCCCACAGGAAACTGTCCTACCCCAATCGCGCCTATAACAGTGTTCGTGGTTGTGTTGATTACATCGACAGCTCCAGGGAAGTCGCCGTTGAAAGTCACATATACATATTGTCCATTGGGGCTGACTGCAATTCCTATAGGAGTGATTCCTATCTTCACTGTGGCTGTAACTTTGTTTGTAGCTGTGTCAATTACAGAGACAGTGCCATTGTAAAAATCATCAGTGTTAGCAACATATACATTTTGTCCATTGGGGCTGACTGCAACTCCATAAGGAGTGGTTCCTACATTCACTGTGGCTGTAACAGTGTTTGTAGCTGTGTCAATTACAGAGACATTGTTGCTAGCATTGTTTGTAATATATGCAAATGGTGCTGCACCTGCGATACTTACTACCATTAAAATCATAGCTGCTGAAACTAAGGCTATCGAATACAACTTTTGTTTATTTATCATATATTTCGTTCCTTTTTCCTATATTATTAATTAGAAAATTTCACGAATGTAATAACCAATATAAAAAAAATAGGATGTTAGGCTATATAATTTTTTTTATTTAGTTAAACTGAGACAAGTTACAACAATTATTTAAGATATTGATTTTTGATAAATTTTTGAAGCATCCTAAGCAAAAAAATATACTTCTTCAGAAGATAACTACTAGTGATAGAATATTTGTAATTATTCAACTCTGGTAAAACAATATCAATCCCAATCTTTAGGAAGATTAAATGAGCAAATCAGTCAATTAACCATGCTCTTCTGTTAAATTAAAATCTAGATCAATTGACTGATTTTGGTAGAATGAATAGTTATTTAATTTTCATTTATTTTTGTTATTCGTGAGAGAAATATAGCAACTTTTTTTCTTTCCATAATACATATTTTTTAATAAAAAATATGTATTTCATGCACAATTAGGCAAATATATCCGGTAATTTTGGCTGGAAAAGGAGTATAATACATAAGTTTTGACACAAAAACTGTGCATACTAAATAGAAAACAAGCAAGATTTCGATAAAACTCCGAGTTCAACAAATCATTAATATAGGTTTTATAAACAACCGACTAAACTAATGGAGTTTATCGAAATACTCTGAAGTTACGGGGAATATACGACTGCCCCATTAGGTTATGAATATGTAGTTATAACTTTAGATCTTCAAAACGATGGTGATCAAAGTATAACAACGAGTCCACACGGTTGGAATTTGATTGCATATGGAATCAAGTATGAACATGATGCCAGTACCTTTAATCGTTCTATTGGCTATCAAGATATAGAAATTGTTAAGGGTAGGAATATTGAAACCAAAATAGTATATCTTGTTAAAAGAAATCCGACAAATATTCATTTACAATTTGATGGCATTTGGGGTATAGTCCGATTTTTAAAGAGATTAACCATTACGTGAATCGAACTTCATTGTGAATTGGTTTTAGAAAATGTATCTCTGGTACTTCAAAGGGACAAAGTACTTCTCTTTTACAGAGCTGATATATCATTTCCAATCTCAATTGATTGGGGCGAAATCATAAATTTTGGATGATTGTTGGGGATATTTAATAGCTAGAGCCTTCACTATACCCAATATCAACAGCAATGTTGATAGGCCTAGAATAAATTGAGGATCATATCTTTGGGCATATAAACCTCCCGCAATTTCACGCATAACTATCAAAATTGTAGCATCGGTTACAAATGTAATTCTGATTTCTTCATGTTCACGAAAATCAACAAAAGTCTTGAAAAGATCAATAAGAACAAAAACTGTGAGGACACCAGATACTATCTGACCAAATCCACCCCCTAGAGTCCCAAACAGTATTGATTTTATATTGAGGAGGATATTTAGCACTCCCACAAGTAGCGCTAATAGTAATATATAAAGAATGATAAGAGCAACTAAATCAATTCCTGTTTTGAATATTTTATTCTGATTGGTCATATATAACTTATAATAAGCTCTCATTTGGCTCCCCTTCCATAAAAAAAGATGCTGATTTATTGAATTTCCAGCCATATGAAAATTTTATCAAACTATGTATAAATTGAATATAGTTTTATGATATATTGTCCTTATTAGTTATAGCTTATTCTAAAATCTATTCTTTGCTCTTGATCCAATAAAAATTAGATTATTTACTTTAGGAGCCGCTCAGTTTCGTCCTAATGATACATTTTTGATGATGAAATGTGGTTCCGTTGCAAAAAATCTGGCTCCCTTGCAAAATCAGAAAAAACCTTCACAATTAGGAAAGTTAATCATTTTCATTAGAAAGACAATGACACATAAAGGTGAAAAATATAGTGTCAAAATGTAGAAATATTTTTTTTTGCAACGGAACCATCCTTAGTCCAGGTTCAAGTGTTACAGGGACAGCTACCTACAAAATAACAGATGCCGATATTAATACAGGTTATGTGACCAATTTAGCGTCTGCAACAGGTTCATTCAACAACCAACCTATAATCTCGCCCCAAAATATTGTGACAGTTCAATATAAACAGCCAACTAATGATAGAGCTCACAATGGTGGATTTAACGATGGTGATTATGACGGTGCTGCAGTCCCTGTTGTCCCTGTACCGATGATGTATAGCAGTCCTATGAACAACCCTTTGTATGCTAGTTTACCTGGTGGATATGATAATGAACCATCTGGCGCAATAGAAACACCAAATTCAGAATCTTCCGGCCACAAAGCTAAAGCTCATTTGAGCAAACATAAACATAAACACCATACAACCAAACATCATAAAACAGGAAAAAATCATTCAAAATAGAGAACTTAAAATAGAGCTTGAAAAATTAAACATGCCTGGTATACGTTGCAAACAAATAGCTTAATAGTGTGCGTCAAGCAATGTATACCAAATATTCACTCACTAGAATACAATATTTTTCTCAATGTAAACTGTTATAGTTATATATAAACCAATATAAATACCTATATTGTTTACAATTTTTGTTTTTAATTTGACATGCTTTTTGTGTATACTTCTGTGCATATGTTTTGACACAAAAATTTTGCATGAAAAGTACATTGAAAAAATCGTTAATTACTCAATACATGTGGTGTTCCCCATGATGTTCATTATGATGGCTCTCGTGACCATGTTCATTATGGTGGCTTCCATGATGATGTTTTTCGTGTTGTCCCTCTATGTGATTCCCATGGTGGAAATCTCTGCATAAAACTTGCAATGCGTATTTTTCTAGATAGATTTCTTGTCTCGTGCGGATACCACATCTTCTCAGTAAAGCTACAGAAGGGCACCAGCCTTGTATAGCATATTGAAGCAGGAAGGTTAAAGCTATTATGGACAAAATAAGCCACTTTTTGCTCTTTTTTAAGCCAAGTATTACCCCAATAAAAGAAACTATAGCTGCACGACCTTCAATACAACGTCCTATATCCCACTCATTATCAAGCTTTTCAATCCGTTTGCCGATCTCGTAGTCGGTTTTGCCCGCATAAAACCTGATCATTGCAGCTGTCTCTATATCAATTGCCTGATTAATCTCAGGAGGAGTTTTAGCTCTGACCTGATCTCCTTGGAGAAGTTGACTATAGTTATTTATTATCATAAAGCTCCCCTTGGATTGATTATTTTTAAGGTGTATGATAAATCTAAGCCCACTTTTCTTAAAAGAAGGTAAACATATTCATATAAATAATTATTACAATATAAAACTTCTACAGTTGAACTGGAAAATCAATGGCATTAAACCTAAAACAAGCCATTCACGAGCTTTTCTTACATATAATCTGGATGTTCTTCATAACGTTTAGCTCGAATAACTTTTCCGCACGATGTTTTGATAGCTTTGAGTAAAATTGCAGGATCGATAACTATGATTGCATTCTATCCCTTCTCATGCATGCATAATTTTTTATACAAAACTTATGCGTTAATAAAAAGATAAATCGTTTTTTTGTAGCAAAGAAAAGGGTATAAGTCGAAGGTTGGTTTCTTCTGATTTATTATTCTTGGCAATGTCATAAATTTGCCTTTAATTGTCTAATTTTAAAACATTTAATAGAGATAAAAATTTTGTTCAAAAACTATTTTTTGTATAATTAATTTAAAAAGCGAAGTAAACCAATGAATAATTACTGATGTGAGAAGATTCAGTAATTATAAAAAATTTCAATAAACCACCGATTTAAACAAATTGGTGGTATCCTTTTTATAGGCAATCAACCAAAAATTTGGAATTCACTGTAATGAATAAATATTTCTTAGTTATATTTCCGCTGCATCTTTCACTGTTTAAATTATAGGGAAATTAAACAAAAATATGTTGTATGGACAGATTCGAAAATAAATAAAACTTAACAGAACAAAAAAGATATAGCAATTTTGCTAGCAGATCTATTTGTAGTAGCCTTAACAGCAGCTGCAATGACGCTGAATCAATTAATTATCAATTAATTATGACTTGGAGGTTAAATTATGCTTAATTTGATAGGTCTTGCAATATTTTTTTTAATATTAGCATTCATTGCATATTTGTTGGGTGCAACGGGAATTGCAGGTTTCTCAATGGAAATTGCAAAGTGGTTAATAATAATTTTTGTCATACTTGCTATTATAACAGCTTTATTTATTACGATTTTCATACACTCTATTTAAAAGAATCAAGAACTTAAAAAATAATGAGGGGTGGAGAATTAAAGTCGAAAATTGAAGAACAGATGATCAGGAAAGCAAAGTTTATTGTTACGATAGAAAAAGTAATTAATTTAATGAAATACACATTTACTATTTTTTTTTAAATATGATGACGGCAGGTAGTTTCATTGTTTTAGTGATGAACTAATATTTAATCGGGCAGTGTATGGATTTATGCAAATTTCTTGCGTTTTGTTCACAATCATATCATATTGCTGTTTATTCTTTTTCTTAAGTTTTTTGACAATCCTTAAAAATGTAGGACTAAATAATATATCATATATATAGTGTCACTCATCTTCTTGATCATTGAAATTATAGACAACGTTATCAAAGTTTTCAATACTACCTACAAATATCGGTTTCTCTTTCATTATTTGCTGCATTTCCGCGATAAATTCAGGTCTTAATTCGGGTTCGAGCATTTTTGCTCCAAATTGAGTGACTATGAAATCAATAGCAGCACTCTGATCCTTTAATTTATACCTGGCTTTGACAATATTTAGAATCTGGTTTGAATCCTCACTTATTTTTATCGTTGCTTGTACAATATACATAACCTACATACTATAGGTATGTGCTACATATATATTTAACAATGTGTTATGTTTCACGATTCCTGAAAGTATAGATAGAAAACCTGAAATATTGTGGTCAAACACAAAATACAGGGTTTTTGCTATAAAATCTATGCATCAGCGAAACCAAAAAATCCTGAAGAACAGGAGACATCTTCCTAGCATAGTAATGCTTATCTTAGTTCAAAGTCGATAGTTATAAATGGATATTCCAGAGAGAAAAGACCTTCGTGGAGCTAACCTTCAAGGAGTTGACCTTATAGAAACTAACCTCCAAGAAGCAAATCTTCAAGGAGCTAACCTTTGAGGAGCTAACCTTGAAGAAGCTAACCTTCGAGGAGCAAACCTTCAAGAGGCTGATCTTACAGAAGTCAATCTTCAAGGAGCTAAACTTGAAGAGGCTAACCTTAAAAAAGCTACATTTCAATTGGCTAACCTCCATTTGGCTAACTTTAAAGAGGCTAACCTTCAAGAAGCTGATCTTACAGAGGTTAATCTTGAAGGGGCTAATCTCGAAAAAGCTAACCTCAAATGGACTTACTTTATAGGAGCGAACTTTAAAGAAGCTAACCTTCAAGAAGCTGATCTTACAGAAGCCAATCTTCAAGGAGCTCGCAATTTATCACTTTACCAGCTGTCTAAAGTGAAAACGCTTCATGATACAAAATTAGACGAAGAGCTACTCATACAATTAAAAAAGAAGTATCCTACTCTCTTTGAATAACTCCCTGAATAGAAAATCTTCTCAAAGATCATCTCACGCTCTTTTAAAATGCTCATAATGTAATTAGTCTAGCCATATCCTAAATGTTCAACAGAGTATCCTAGAAGCAATCTATAATTTATTATAAAAATTTCCTGGTGAAATCCATGCAGATTAACTACAAAATATAACATGTAGCCGTAAAATTAATCCAAAGGATGAAGATTCTTTAACATAGATGTGATTTTTATTATCTTTTTTGCATTTACTGGGGATGTGATCGACAAAATATCACCTATTCGTATATGATCTAGAACAACCAAGTTCAGAGAAGCATATGTTGAAGAGAATCAGAAGAGATGGAAAAGGAGCAGAAAAACGAAAACGTAATAGGAGAGTATGTTCTTGAAATAAAATAGAGAGGATTCAATAAACCCCAATTTTTGGCTGATTGATTATAAAGCCTATATAAGCAATTTATTGAAATTGGAGGTTTATCGAAATTCTCAATAGTGTTCCAGTCGCTCCTTAGTTTAAAAATACGATCTGTAATATTTTCCCTGAAAGTGATTGGATAAAATTGCCAAAAAATAGATATTATAAAACGTGAACGTGAAATCAAATCCAATGTAATTTTTGGGTCTTATTTCATGTTTTTTGTGTCCCTAACCAATGTACAATTGCAGGTTTATATGAAATATAAGCAAATACCTAAATGAGCAACCATAGATTGTACTATCGCTTTACCCTGAAACTTGTTGAATTCCTTCATTAATATGTAATTCACGATATGTATGAACAATTCTGGTTCCTCCTTACCGGATTACCTTATCAGATTTATAGTTTAGAACTTACGCACTTGAGATAGAAATCCAAGTACAATAGATATTGTGGTTTAAATTTGCATTTAGGTTTAATGCCATTGATTCTTTAGTTCAACTGCGTAAGTCCTAAATTTATATCTATACTTTATTAGAGATTTCTGTCACCTGAAGAAAAACGTGATAATTGCAAGTATAATAAAAATTATGACTAGCCACTTCGCAATCTCCATAGAGAAACCAGCAATTCCACGTGCACCCAGTATATATGCAATCAATGCTAATACTAAAAGTATCACTGCAAGTCCTATCAAATCAGCCATATTTTACTCTCCCGATTGTAATTTGATCAATAAATTATATTAATTAATGATATTTTAGAAATTATGTACTTGAAGTACCAAATTAAGCACAATAGATCTTGTGCTCAAATTCATTTTATAGACAGTTTGAGGTTTTTAAGCTCAGTGATTTCTTAGTCCAATCGCTCAAATCCTCATATTTTTGATATTTATTTTAATTCAAAATCACCCTTTTTTGGATCACTTGAAAGCCCTCTGCCTCCATCATCAGTGTTGTACCCAGGTACTACATCAAGATAGGCATGCTGTACAATGCTCACCTCATCAGTTAATTGCTTAAGGTAGCCAACTTTTACTTCAGGCAACTTGTTTGGAAGGAGATTAAATATATTTTGTATTTTGGGATAAGTAGTGTAGTTATTTAAAGCCTTATAGAATACATTAATATATTCCTTACCAACATTTTCCCATTTCATTTTTCTGCCAAAATATTATGCATTTTCACGCATAATATTACACTTTTCTGGATTTTCAATCTGCTAATAAGACTTTAAAAGGAATTGAAGCTATGAATATGATTAAAAAAAGACAAGTCAATAATTTAAATTACTCTGTTCTTAATGAAGTCAAATACATTAATCAATTGTTTGGTATAGTGTTGTAATGTTAGTACATTTTCTTTGAATATTTTGATTTTTATTCGTTACTTATAGATTTACATATTTTTTTGAATTTTTTGCAACGGAACCTTGTTTTTCGATGATTATTTTCTTTTAAACTATTTACTTATTGTGGTATTGTAAATACAAACGTTGTTATATGTTTTAATTGCAGCATCATATTAATTTTGTAGAGTCTAGCATATATTATTGCCATCGAGTTGATCATCTCACCAACTACACAAACAATATTTTATTGTTGTGAACTTCATGTTGATAGATGTTATCTCCATGGATAATTTAAATGGGTTGGTCACCTAATTTTCAGGGCAATAACGACATTCTTTTAGGTAATCATTATTGCCATATTTCTTTTTTTAGCCTTCAGCAATTACCCTAAACTAGTAATGTAATCACATGAACGGTGCAGGTTTCACATTCCTAACATCTTCTAATCTATAGTCTTGATACAGCAACTCTTCTAGTTTTTCTTTCGAAGGAATGTCTAATTCTATCTCTCTTCCTGAAGCACCCTTCCCTTTTCGGAGAGTGACTTCTTTAATCATACCAATCATAATTAATTCAGCGATAGAGTTTGCTACGGTTGTCTTAGCTCGGCAGTTTTCTCCAATCATTTTACTTATTTGGGTGTAAGTATCTTTAATTTCTGTTGCAGTAGTAGTCTTCTTATTATGATTTAGCAATTTTAAAATCCCAAGTAATACTATTTTTTTGTGGAACGCCATTCCAGGAACTAATTTTTCAAATCTATCCGCATCAATTGTATCAAACACTTTATCGATGTGTTCTGGAAGAACTTGTGAAAATCCATTTTCTTCAGCATATATTGCTGAAGCCCGCAGTAATTAGATTGCTTTCCGAGCATCTCCATGTGATTTAGCTGAGATCGCAGCACATAAGTTAATAGTTTCTTCAATAATAGATCCTTCATTAAATGCCAATTTAACACGATCACACAAAATCATTCGTATTTGATAGTTATCATACAAAGGAAAGATGAAATCTTTAAAATTCATAGAAGATTTTACTCGTGGATCTAAATTTTCGCCACAGTGAAGATCATTTGAAATGCCTATAGTTGAGATAAAATGACCGCTATTAAGAAATTTAGATTCTCCTGCTCGACTAATATTGTAAAGAAAATCATCTTTTTTGAGGTAATCTATTTCATCTAAAACTACCACCATAGAAACGTTATTCTCTTTGATAACCTTCCAATCGTATTGCAAACAAGTAGTAGTTTAATGATTCATGGAAAAATGAAAAGTCGACCTGAAAATCACAACTTACTCAAAAGAAAAAATTTTATCTTCCATTTGTTTTTTGTTAGCAGGCTTGGATGATTTACTTTTGTTCTCAGCATGCTTGTATTCTTATTCAGCAGTCATCAGGTCTTCTTTTTGCTTACTTCTTGTCAGTTCACGCAATGTGGGCGGTGGGATTAGAAAACTACCTTTTTTAGTTATCATATCATCTCGCTTAACTGCTTCTTTTTTAACATTCTCTTCGAAAAACACGGACAAGTACATTCTCCGTCTCTTTTTAAAAGCTTCTTTCAGTTTCAATGATTGCGACGTGAATGTATGCTTACACGAGTTGTATCTATATATTCTAATTTTTGATTAGTTAGATGTTTAAACTTCAATATTTTGGCCGGCAAGAACGCAAAGGTTCAATCAATTTAAAACCACCATATAACCTTTGCTATCGATGAGACTTTTAATATATCATGGGCTCATCAAAATTTACCATCAATTCCAATGGCAATTGACTGCAATCAATCAAAAACCCGGAAAAATAATAAAAAGTCTCAAAAAGTACAATCTCTTTCTTAAACATATCTATAATTTTAGTTCTCATTTAAAAAAATTTGATTATTTATTGAATATCTGTGAAATTTGCCCTTTAGTTTATGCATAGTTTTTGTGTCAAAAT
>Ga0224555_1004993_pt1 | contig 11636 bp, 10 predicted proteins | sample 714S23034metaG_FD_180687 | JGI IMG/M metagenome (GOLD analysis project Ga0224555, IMG submission 180687) | Peat soil microbial communities from Stordalen Mire, Sweden - 717 S2 30-34 | ecosystem: Environmental > Terrestrial > Soil > Wetlands > Peat | place: Sweden: Norrbotten County, Stordalen...
GCTATTGCAGCGACTGAGCGCATAGCTTGCTCCTCAACACCCTACCTGGCCAGCAGGTCCTGCCACGTCTTGGGCGCCGCTGACCTAACCAGGTTTGTCTGCCGATAGCTTTGGCCGTCCGGACCGAGATACTGACCGGTGCGTGGGTCGTACTGAGCGACGGCGACTGATGGGCCTGGCGTAGGACCGTTGGCGGCGAACGCACTTGGAGCCGCTTGCGGCGCCCCGCCGCCTGGAGGCGGAGCAGTATCGGGTGGCGCCGGCGGTGCGGGATTTTCCGCGCCGGTGGGCGGCGCGGGGACCCCAACTCCCGCGGGAGGAGGTGTTCCAGGTGGGGGAGGTGGCGCTGTGGGCGGAAGGTCAGCCGACCCTGTCGACATGGTGGCCGACGACGGCAGCGGCGGTGCAGCGTATCCCGGTCCCGGCGGTCCATATGATCCCCGCGGCCCCGGCGGTGTCCCCTGCGGGACCGCCCCCGGCGGCAGCGGTGTGCCCTCAACCGGCGCGAAGATTCTGTCGTTGGAGGTGGTCCGGTCATCGGGCGGGATGCCTTGGGAGAGCAGGTTCGGGTCCAAGGGGTAGGGGCCGAACACATGCTGCTTCATGGCCAGCGGTTCATACGGCTTGTCGCTGTCGCAGATCTGCACGGTCGGCGCGCGCTTTCCGGGGTGGCCCATGCAGGGGTAGTTGCGGGCACCGCGCACCGTCAGTGGCGAATCCTGCGGCAATTTGCAGTAGAGGCCGTCGGGCGTGTCGATCGTGGTGGTAGCGGCCGGCGACCGCCACGAGGACGGCGGCAGGAAGCCGACCGTACACGCCGGCGGATCTTCCAAACTGAGAGCGAACTCACCGAGAGGAAGACCGGTTGGGTTGCTCGTATTTGAATATGACTGAGTACTCGAAACAGACGGCGGTAGCAGCACGAGTAGTTGCTCTAGCGACGCATGGTAGACGACGCCGACCTGGCCGATGGTGGTGAGGCTGGCGAGCAACACCGGCAGCGTCGGCTTGACCTGCTTAAGCAGCCGCGACGCCTCGTTCAGGGCTTCGGGTCCGTTCTCCAGCAGGGTGCGAACCTGCGAATCGTCGGTCACCAGCACCTGGGAGATCCCGGCCAGGCTGCGCGCCCAAGTCCTGATCGCGTCGGTGGTCTCGGCTTGTGAGTCCAGAAGCGGCCCGGTGTCCTCGATCAGGGTTCGGGTGCGGTCGGCGACGGGTTTGAGGTCACCGGAAATCGTGGCCCCCGAGTCGATCAGCGATCCCAGGTCGTAGCCGGCCCCGTTGAAGCCCTTGAACGACTCGTCGAGCAACGCGTTGAGCTTGTCCTTGGGAATGCTGTTGATCAGCGCGCTGACCCGGTCCAGCATCGGCCCGACCGGCTGCGGGATGGTGGTGTCGCGCATGGCGATGACCGAGCCGTCATGAAGGTAGGGCGGCGAGTCGGTGCGCGGCCTTAACTCCACGTACTGTTCGCCCACCGCGGAGACGCTGCGCACCTCCGCTTGGAGGTTCGCCGGGATCTTGAGCGACCTGCCAAGGGAGAGCGTCGCCTCCGCGTCGGTGGGCGTTAGCTTCAGCGCGGTGACCTCGCCGACCTGCACACCCCGGTAGGTGACATTGCTGAACCGGTAGAGGCCGCCGGCAGCGGGCAGTTTCAATGTGACGGTCATCCGGCCGACGCCCAGCAGCGACGGCGCCCGCATGTAGTCAAAGATCATCGCGAGCACAGCGATGGTCCCCACAATCGTGAAGATCGTCAGCTGGACCTTGATGAAACGCGTCAGCATCAGCTACCCCCGGTGTCCAGTGGAGCTATGGACGGCAACCCGCCGGCAAACGCGGCGCCCGCATTGGGTGGTGGCGGCGTCTCCGCGCTCAGCGGCGCGCCGTTTGACGGTGGACCCCCGGCCGGCGGCGGGGGTGCCACGCCAACTGCGAGCGGATCCAAGTTGTACTCCCGGTAATACGGTTCCCCCGGCGCCGGCACCAGCGGCGCATGCAGTTGACCCCAGCGGGTGCCCAGTAAGAGTGTTCGCTTGAGTCGGGGAATCGTGAAATCGACCCCGACGAATACGTTTTCGTAGTCCCCCCTGACGGCTCGGTCGATCAGGTTTTGGCTGTACGGGTACGGGGTCAGCGTGTACGCGATGGCTTCGTCGAGATCCGGTCCGACGTCTGCCAGCGCACGGATCGTCGGCTCCAGGTTCTGCAGGTTTTTCACCAGGTCGGCCTGGGTGTCGTTGACAAGCCGGGTGGCGGTGTCGCCGAAGACACGCAGTTTGTCGAGTGCTTCCGTGATGCGCGGCCGCTCCCTGATCAGCACCTGCAGCGCGGGCGGTAGCCTGCGCAGCGCCTGCGTGATGACGTCGCGCTGTCCGGCGAACGTATCGGCCAGCCGGTTCAATCCCCGGATGGAGGCGATGATGTTGTCGCGCTGTTGGTCCAGCGTGCCGACGAAGCTGTCGAGTCGCGCGAGCAGATCCCGGATCTGCCCTTCGCGCCCGGACAACGCGGCGTTGACGTTGTGGATGATGTCGCCGATCTGCGCCAGTCCGCCGGAATTGATCACGACCGACAGTAATGCCAGGGTCTGCTCCGTGGACGGGTAGGTCGACGACTTGTCCAGCGCGATGGTGGCGCCGGGCTTGAGCCGCCCGCGGCGCGGCTGGCCGAGCGGCGGATTCAGCTCCATATGCATGGAGCCCAGCAGGCTGGTCTGCCCGACCTTGGCCACCGTGTTTGCCGGTACCACGACATCGGGCTTCACCGACACTTCAACGTCGGCGTGCCAGCCCTTCACCGTCATCTTGCCGACGCTGCCGACTACGACGTCGTTGATCATCACCGGCGAATTCGACTCTAGGTGCCCGACATTCGCGATCTCGACGTGATAGATGCTGGCTCCCGGGCCGCGCCCCACCGCCCCGGGCAACGGCAGCGAGTTCACGCCTTGGAATGCGCATCCGGTCGCGGTCAGTATCACGAAGGAGCCTATGACCAGCAGCCCGCGTGCGTTGAACCGGCCGGTCACGACGGCGGCCTTTCCGCCGGCAGCAGCATGTCGGGCACGTTGGTCACGGTAGGCACCGGTGCCCCCGGGTACAACGCCGGTGACGGAAATGCCGGCAACGGCGCGTGCAGGCCAGGGGGCATGGGCGGCAGGCCCGCACCACCCCACCCCAGGGGCGGCGGCACATCGTTGTTCAGCCCGGTATAAGCCGACACGGCAGGAGGAATCTCGGGCGGCGACGGCTTCGGCCCCGCACCGCCGGGCGCCAGTCTCGCCTCGGAGTAGACGATGTCCTGCGGGTCCATCGACTTCATCAAATATGGGTTAAAGGGCGCTGTCATGAACAGCAGGGGCACTGGAGCGAACAGTGTGGCTAGGTTGGCAAAGTTGGCGTTCAGCATTCGCAACCCGGGCCCCAGATACTCCGCGCACAGCTTCGCCGTTTCGGGCGCAGTGACGTTTTCGATGCCGCCGATCGCCGAACAAATGAACTGCACGGGATTCGACAGGTTGTTGAACACGAACACTCCGACGGTGCTTCCCGTGTCGGCGTTGTAGAAATTGTAGTAGTTGGCGAACGCGTTCGCCGCAACGTGAAGTACGTTCTCGAGATCGGTCTTGTGATCGGCCACGTTCTGTGTGACGTTGGCCAACCGCTGAATCGACTCGCTGGTTTGATCGCGGCTTCCTGCGATGAAGCGCTGAACCTCGCCAACCGCAACCGACAGATCCTTCAGCGCCGCGTCCAGATCGGACCTATTGTCGTTCACCACGCTGGTGAGTGTGGCGAGCCGGTTTTGGAACTGCACGATTTGTTGGTTGCTGTCCCGAAGTGCGGTGACGAAGGTCTGCAGGTTTTTGATGATGTCGACAATGTTGCCGCTGCCGTCGGCCAAGATCCGGCCCACCCCGGACAGCTGGGCCAGTGTTTGCCTGAGCTTGTCGCCATTGCCCTTCAGCGCGTCGGCGGAGCTCTCGATGAACCGGCCTATCGGACCGGTCGGCATTTTGCTGGTTGGTCCCAAATCCGTTGCCAGCCGGTCGAGTTGAGCTTTCACCTCATCCCACTCGACGGGCACTGCCGTGCGTTCGACCGGAATCACCGCACCGTCGCGCATCGTGGGGCCGCCCGACCGGTACGGCGTGAGCTGGACGTAGCGCGACGCCACCAGGTTCTGAGCGACGATCACTGCTTTCGCATCAGCCGGAATCGGCACGTCGCGGTCCACTTTCATGGTCAGCTTGGCCCGAGTGCCCTGAGGCTGGATGGAAGCGATGCTGCCCACCTTGATGCCGGAGACGCGCACGTCATCGCCGGGATAGATCGCGGTTGCGGTGGTGAAATAGGCGCTGACCGTCTTCGGCCGCAAAAAGGTCTCACGGACGATGAAGAGCGTTGCCGCAACGATGAGCCCAGCCAGGACGATCCCGACCGCGGCCGCCAGCCTGTTGCGCGACATCATCGGCCTCCCACCGTACAGCCAGGGCCTGGTGGGCACGGTGGAATAGCGTTGTACGGCCAGGGGAACACCGCCCGCGGCACGGTCGAAGGGAAGCCAGGACCGCGAGCCGTGTCAAAGGTGCGGAATCCCCACAGGTAGTCGAGGAACGGCTGAAACAGTTCCATGGGTTCCAGATTCGGCACGTATGCCTGGTAGAAGGGGCCGCTGGCCACCGTCTCACCCTGAGTGACCTCGAATTTCGCGAACCCCGGCAGGATCTTGCCGATGTTGTCGCGGTTCTTTTCCAGCATCGCTGTCACCGAATTCAGCTTCTCCAGCGTGGGTGCCAGCTTGCTTTCGTTGTCGTGCACCAATCCCGAGAGCTGCTTGGACAGCGCAGACGTGTTGGCCAGCAGCGCAACGATCGCGTGCCGCCGGGGAGCCAGTACCCCGAGCAGATCGTTGGCGTTGAGGATCAGCGTGTTGACCTGCTGGCTGCGTTCCGACAGGATTCCCGTGACATCGCTGGCACTCTTGAGAAGATCGCGCAGTGGTTGGTTCCTGCTGTTGAGGGACCGCGATAACCGGGTCAGCCCATCAAAGGTGGGACCGAGTTGCGGTGCGATCTGATCGATTGTGGCCGACAGGGCGTCAAGGGACTGGTTGAGCGTTTGGGTATCGGTGCCGGCGGCGTTCGTGGTGAGGTCGCTGAGCGCCTCGGTCAGCGAGTACGGGGAGGACGTGCGCGAGAGCGGTATCACGTCGTTCGGGCGCATTGGGCGCGTGCCCGCGGATTCCACGGTGAGTACCCGCTGGCCCAGCAGCGTCCCGGTGCGGATGTGCGCGGTACTGTCCGACCCGAGCTGAACCTTTCCGGGGACGGTGAAAGTTACCAGTGCATAACCGTTTTGCAGCGCAGTGTGCGACACCGTGCCGACTTTCATGCCCGAAACCGTCACGACGTTGCCCACGGCGAGGCCGCCGGCTTCATCGAACAGCGCCCGGTATCTGACCGCCGTCGCCCACGACAGCAGCCGGTCGGGCGATAGACCGACCAAAATGACGAGCACCAGCAGGATAGCGCCGATGAATCCCGGTCGAATGAGGTTGGCTCCGTGGTATCTAAGCATCAGGGTTCCCCGCACCTCCCGCCTTCTTGCTTGATCCAGGGGAAGAGCGCGGTGCGGCCCTGAAGATCGGTGACCCGGAAGCTGATTCCGCAGAGGTACCAATTGACGAAGCTGCCGTAGGAGCCGAGCCGTACGATTTTGCGCAGGTTTTCCGGCGACTTCTGCAACTGAACGTCGATGCGATCCTTGCCCTGAAGGAGCAGCGGCGCGACCCGATTCAGCTGGTCCACCGTGCCGGCCAGCGGCGGGCGCGCATTGGTCAACAGGTCGGCTAACGAGGCGGTCGCGTTGGTGAGGGAGTCGATCGCGGCGCCGATCGGATCCCGGTCGGCCGACAGCTCGCTGACAAGCCGCTCGAGGCGGTCGACCGTCTGCGAGAACTTATCTCCGTCTTTGGCGATCGTGCCAACGACCGTGTTGAGATGATCGATCAGTTGCTCGATGACTTGGTTGTGGGCGGCCAAGGTGTTCGAGAACGACGATGTTCTCGACAACAGAGACTCCAGGGTGCCGCCCTCGCCCTGAAATATCTGCAGCAGCGACGAGGTGAGCGCATTCACGTCTTGCGGGTTGAGGCCCTGGATCACCGGTTTCAGTCCGCCCAGCAGCAGGTCGAGGTCCAGTGCCGGGGCCGTTCGGTCGACCGGGATCTGCGACCCGGGCGGTTGGATGCTGGTCGAGCCGGGGCCGTCGACGAGTTCGAGATAGCGATCGCCGGTCAGGTTGAGGTAGCGCACCGCCGCTTTGGTGCCGGTGGTGAGCACGATGTTGCTGTCGGCGTCGAACTTCACCAGCACCGTCTTGTCCGGGCGCAGCGAGAGGCTGTTGACGGTGCCCACCCGGATGCCGGCCACCCGCACGGTATCGCCGCCCTTGAGGCGCGACACGTCGGCGAATACCGCCGAATACCCAGCCGTCGACCCGGTCCGGTACTGACCGAAGATGGCGAACAGGAAGACAATCAGCATCACCATCACGACCGTGAAGGACCCCAACTTGATCGCCGTTCGCCGTGCGCCCGTCATCCTGGTTGCCCGATCTGTGCGGTGTTGCGAGGCGGCCCGTCGATAGGCCCGTACAGCCACTGCTTGAGGGCGTCGAAGTTCAGCAGAATGCCCTGGTTTCCGTATTGCGTGGGGTTGGCACCAACGTCCGTGACGACGAACCGCGGATGCGCCTCCATCGGCACCTTGGGAAGGAGCTCGCAATGCGGACCGCCCGTCGCCGCGACCTTCGGCAGGTCGTGCGGGTACCGATACCGTTCGATGCCGAACGTGAAACTGACGTTCACGTAGACACCCGGGAACGCCTCCGGCGGCGACGTGGCCAGTGGGATCATGCCGGCGAGCGCGCAGTTCAACCCTTGGTTGTACCGGTTGGTGAGATCGGTCGTCGGTACCAGCAGATGCAGGACATCTGTCAGCGCTTGCCGGTTGGTTCCGACCACGTCGTTACCGATGTCGGCCAAGCCGATTGCGCTGATCAACAACGCGTCGAGGTTGTGTTGCTCATCGACGATCGTCTGGCTCACCCGCGTCGCGTTGTCCACGGTCTTGACGAGGTCCGGCGCCGCATCCGCATACGCGTTGAGCACGTCGGGTGCCACGGCGAGGTCGTGGCTCAGCGCCGGAAGGCTCGGATCCACCGTGGCGAGGAACTCGTCCAGATCACCGAGCGCGTGGCCGAGCTTCTGGCCACGGCCGTTCAGCGCTTTCGCGATCGCACCGACGGTCTCATTCAGCTTCACCGGCTCAATCTTCGACAGCACCGCCGTGAGTTGCTCGAACACCGTGTCGATTTCGACAGTGACGTGTTGGGCGTCGAGCACCTGTCCGGCGTGCATCGGCTGCGGTGACGGCTCGGCGGGAGGCATCAGCTGCACGTACTTGGCGCCGAATGCCGTCGGCGGCGCGATTTCCACGAGCACATTGGCGGGAATGAGATGTAACTGGGACGGATCCATGGCCAGGTGGAGGGCGGCTTGCCCGTTGGGCAGTGCATCGATCGAAGCGACCTTGCCCACCTCGACACCGCGCATCGTCACCCGGGCGTTTTTGTTCATCACCAGACCGGCCCGCGGCGACAACACGGTCACTGGCGCGGCTGGAGTGAAACTGCCGCGGAACGCACCAACGGCAAGGGCGACTATCGCCGCAATCACGACATACGTTGCCAGACCTGCCAGCGCGGGCCCGATACCTGGTCTCATCGACTCTCCCCTACCCCGAGAGGTGGAAGTTGCCCTTGGTGCCGTAGACGGCAAGCGAAACAAGCAAAGTTACCGATACCACGGTGACGAGCGAGGTCCGCACCGCATTGCCCACCGCGACACCAACGCCGGAGGGTCCACCAGTGGCGTAATAGCCGTGGTAGGTGTGCACCATCAGGACGGCCAGCGCCATCAATATGGCCTGCAGGAACGACCACAGCAAGTCGATCGGGTTCAAGAAGGTCCGGAAGTAGTGGCCGTAGAGGCCTGGGGACTGCCCGAGGAGGATCACAGTCACAGTTCGGCTGGCGACGAACGAGAGGATGACGGCGATCGCGTACAACGGCGTGATCGCGATCATCCCGGCAACGATCCTGGTGCTGACCAAGAACTCAACGGAGCGGATAGCCATGGCTTCCAGTGCGTCGATCTCTTCGGCGATTCGCATGGCGCCAAGTTGTGCGGTCACGCCGGCTCCGAACGTGGCCGCCAAGCCGATTCCCGCGACCACGGGTGCCGAGATACGGATGTTGATGAATGCCGCCAAGAACCCCGTCAACGCCTCGATGCCGATGTTGCCCAGCGAGCTGTACCCTTGGACCGCCAGCGTGCCGCCCGCGGCAAGGGTCAAAAACCCAACAATCGCCACGGTTCCGCCGATCATCGCCAAGGTGCCTGTGCCCATGCTGATTTCGGCGACGAGCCGAGTGACCTCACTGCGAAAGTGGACAGCCGCGTACGGCACCCCACGGATCGCCCTGCCGAAAAAAATTGTTTGATTGCCGGTCTTGCTCAGCACGCCGATGGGCTTCTGGTAGTGCCGCGCAAGCCGCGGATGGGCAGCTCGGTATGTCATAGGATGCCCTTCCTCACTTGGCCGTCATCTTGATGCCGATGGCGGTGATAACCACGTTGACGACGAACAGCGCTATGAACGCGTACACCACGGTTTCGTTCACGGCGGTGCCCACGGCCTTGGCGCCCCCGCGGGATATGATCAGGCCGCGGTAGCAGGCCACCATGCCGGCGATCGCGCCGAAGCATGCGGCCTTTATCCCGGAAATGATCAACTCACGGATACCGGTCAAAAGGGTGATGCCCGCCATGAACGCGCCCGGGTTGACGTCTTGGACGAATACCGAAAAGACATAGCCGCCCACGACGCCGACGATGACGACCAGGCCGTTCAACAGCAGGGCTATCAGCGTGGATGCCAGCACGCGAGGAGTCACCAACCGCCGCACCGGGTCGATACCCAGAACTTCCAAGGCGGCGATTTCCTCGCGAATGGTGCGCGAACCCAGATCCGCGCACATCGCCGTGGCACCTGCTCCCGCGATGACCAAGACCGTCACCAGCGGACCAACCTGCGTGACCGCACCGAACGCCGCGCCGGCACCGCTCAAGTCGGCAGCACCGAGCTCGCGCAGCAGGATGTTGAGCGTAAAGCTGACCAAGACCGTGAGAGGTATTGCGACCAGCAGCGTGGGAGCCATTGAGACTCGGGCCACGAACCACGCCTGGTCCAGGAACTCGCGCCATTGAAACGGCCGGCGAAAGATGTATCTCACGGCATCGAACGACATCAAAAACAAGCCGCCGACGGCCTGCATCGGCCCGGACATGTCTCGCCCTAAGATGCCCGGAGACCTGGGTTCCCACCGGTTACTCACCATTGGCGCCAGGTCCCTTCAGAATCGTCACGCCGATACCGCAGTCGGGCCACCGATATTGTGAGCCAGCGCAATTCGTGGACCGTCGACCCCGTTGCAGGCCGCGCAGCTGTTCGAAGAGCTCCACACATTGTGCGATTTCGGTCGCTCCCGGCGGGTGGCCCTTCGACTTCAGGCCACCGCTCGGGTTAACCGGCAACGAACCGCTAATGCTGGTGACTTCCGCCGCCTCGACGAGTTTGTCTGCCTCGAATCGGTCAGCGAAACCCAGGTCCTCATAGCTGATCGACTCGATTCCGGTGAAGAAGTCGTGCACTTCTGCGACATGCGCGTCAGCCGGCGTCAGCCCGGTCATGGCGAACGCCTGATTGGCGGCGCGGAGGTCGCCGCGAATGTTGTCCTATCGTGCTTGTGCTGGTGCATGACGAGTCGAGTCCCAGCCCGACGCCGCGGAGCCAGACCGGCCGGTCGGTGAAGCGATCGACGACGCCTTCGGGGCGAGCACCACTGCGGCTGCACCGTCGCCCTGCGGTGGCCAGTCGCAAGGCCGAACCGGGTTACCATTGCCCGCGCGTTGAGAGCCTGATCCATCGTGATCCGCCTCCGTTGATCCCGAAAGTATTGCTCATGCCGCGTCTTTTCGGGCTCGAATGCGTAACCGTAATCCGGGACTTCATAGCGGCACATCCATTCGTCTGGACCAACCCTATTTGTCTGGACCAATAACCCGAGTAAATCCTCGCCAAAGCCCACTGCCCAACAATTTCAAACACCGCGCCAACCGCGTTCGTTGAAGACCGACGCGGTCTTCTCGGGTAGACGTCGAAGTCCACGTTGACACCGTCGGCAACCGACTCCGGATACGTGTAATCGGATACCAGGTTCTGACGGAAGAACGCGAACGTTTGCTTGCCGGGGGTTGAGCGGGTGCGTGAGAAGTATGCCGCCTGGTTGGTGCAGCAGGAACAAGCGGGCGTCACCTTCAACGAAGTCGAGCGGTGGTGGCTGGATCGCATGGTGTCGGTAATCGCGAGCTCTGCGGGCCTCCATGTCGAGGATCTCGATGACGCGCCCTTTACCGAACGGGGCGGAACCGACGGAGCGATAAGAGATTTGGGCGATAAGGCTGCGGAGTTGATCGACGAATTGAATGCGGAATTGACGGCATGAGTTGGCCGATCGTCACACTGGGTGAGCTAGCGCTCAGCGTCCGCAATGGCATGTTTGCCAGCCGACCGACTGATGAACCCCCCGGCACACGAATATTACGGATCTCCGCTGTGCGAGATGGCCGCGTAAACAATGCCGATAGCAAGTTCGTTGCGAATCTGATGAGCGATCAGATCGAAAAGTTCTCTGTCCGACCCGGCGATCTGTTGGTCACAAGGTACAACGGCAGTAGATCACTGGTGGGCATAAGCGGTATCGTGCCGCCTCACGAAGATCCGATTGTGTATCCAGACAAGCTTATTCGAATTGTCGTCGACCGCAGTCTTGCGGATCCACGGTTCGTCAATTATCAATTCCAGTCATCGCATGTACGCGCGTATCTGGAACCTAGAATCCGTACGACGGCTGGCCAGTCGGGAATCAATGGTGCGGACTTGCGGTCAGTGCCCTTGGCCTTGCCGCCATGTGAAGAACAGCGCCGCATTGTCGATCTTCTCGAAGACCATCTGTCCCGCCTCGACGCCGCACGACGTTGGGTAGGTCAGGCGCGCATCAAGCTTGATGCATTGGTACGGAGTTCGCTGGAGGCTCAGTTCTCGGGCGACAATGTGGTTCCGCTGCCAGTGTCTTGGTTCGCCAAGTGCGACCGAGGCTATTGCTCAGCGACAAGATCTTACGTATCACCCCAAAGGCAGGAGTTAGCACTGAATGGTTGTGGCGTGCACTCCAGTCGCCCTCGGCGCGTGCACAAATCACCAAGCTGGCAACGGGAACCAAAGAATCGATGCGCAACATTTCTCAGAGTTCTCTGCGCCGAGTTCTGGTTCCGGTCGCGGATGCTTCCAAGCAAGTCAGTGCCGTCGCAACGTTCGATTCGTTGGCGGTTTCCTCTAAGCATCTCCGTGCCGAACTCGTCCGGTGCGAGGCTAGGTATCAGGCCCTCCGACGGTCCCTGTTCTCCGCGGCGTTCTGCGAACGGCTCACCGGGGGTAGCTCCTCGCC
>Ga0224555_1004994_pt1 | contig 11635 bp, 7 predicted proteins | sample 714S23034metaG_FD_180687 | JGI IMG/M metagenome (GOLD analysis project Ga0224555, IMG submission 180687) | Peat soil microbial communities from Stordalen Mire, Sweden - 717 S2 30-34 | ecosystem: Environmental > Terrestrial > Soil > Wetlands > Peat | place: Sweden: Norrbotten County, Stordalen...
CCTCTATCCTCTATCCTCTGCCTTGCTGCTACCCTTAAGACTTATGAGTCAGGAACTGCCCAAAGCATACGATCCATCGCTGATCGAAGAGAAGTGGTCGAAGTTCTGGGTCGACGAGCGCATCTTCGCCGTCCCCACCCCCGCATCTCCAGACGCGACCAAACCAGACGCCATCAAGCCCTTCGTCCAGTTGCTCCCGCCGCCCAACGTCACCGGCCGCCTGCACATGGGCCACATGCTCAACCAGACCGAGATGGACATCCTCACGCGCTGGCATCGCATGTCCGGCGACACCGCCGTATGGGTTCCCGGCACCGACCACGCCGGCATCGCCACGCAGATGATGGTGGAGCGCCAGCTCGCCGCCGAAGGCGTCACCACGCGCCAGGGCCTCGGCCGCGAAGCCTTCACCGAACGTGTCTGGGCCTGGAAGCAGCAGTACGGCTCCGCCATCACCGATCAGATGCGTCGCCTCGGCGCCAGCGTCGACTGGTCGCGCGAGTACTTCACCATGGACGAGCGCCTCAGCCGCGCCGTCAAGGAATCCTTCGTCCGCCTCTACGAGCAGGGGCTCATCTACCGCGGCGCCTACATCGTCAACTGGGACCCGCAGATCCAGACCGCCGTCAGCGATCTCGAGGTCGAGTCCGAGGAGCGCGCTGGCCATCTCTACCATATCCGCTACGACCTCGCGGACGGCCCATTACCCGACGGCACAGCCTCCGTCGTCATCGCCACAACGCGCCCCGAGACCATGCTCGGCGACACCGCCGTCGCCGTAAACCCCACCGACGAGCGCTACATCCACCTCATCGGCAAATTCCTCATCCTGCCACTCAGCGCCGCGGCTGGAAAGCCGGACCGCCGCATCCCCATCCTGGCCGACGACTGGGCGCAGCCCGAGTTCGGCACCGGCGCCGTCAAGGTCACGCCCGCGCACGACCCCAACGACTTCGCCATCGGCCAGCGCCACAACCTGCCCTCGCCCAGCATCATGGACGCCCGCGCCCACATCGACCTCCCCGGCTCTCCGTACCACGGTCTCGACCGCTTCGAAGTGCGCAAGCGCATCGTCGAAGACCTCCGCGAGTCTGGCGCGCTGATCGACATCAAGGACCACGCCCTCACCCTGCCCATCTCGCAGCGCACCGGCGCCATCATCGAGCCGCGCCTCTCCATGCAGTGGTTCCTCAAGATCCAGCCGCTCGCCGACCGGGCCATCGAGGCCGTCGACAAGGGTTACATCAAGTTCACGCCCGACAACTACCGCAGGACCTACGACGAGTGGATGAAGAACATCCACGACTGGTGCATCTCGCGCCAGCTCTGGTGGGGCCATCGCATTCCCGCGTGGCACTGCAGTGCATGCGGCGAGATCAACGTCTCACGCGAAGCTCCTATGGCCTGCGCGAAGTGCGCGAGCACGGAGCTGGTACAGGAGACCGACGTCCTCGACACCTGGTTCTCCTCCGGCCTGCTGCCCTTCACTGCCTTCGACTGGACAGGCGATCCGGCCACCGATGCCGCGAACCCCGACCTCGCCGCCTTCTATCCCACGCAGGTCCTGGTCACCGGCTTCGACATTCTCTTCTTCTGGGTCGCGCGCATGATCATGCTCGGCTGCCACTTCATGCTCGACGTGCCCATGCCCAACGGCAGCGCGCGCGCCCTCGCCGACGCCGTTCCCTTCCGCGAGGTCTACATCCACGCGCTGGTTCGCGATGCCGACCGCCAGAAGATGTCCAAGACCAAGGGCAACGTCATCGACCCCATCGAGGTCGTGACGAAATACGGCACGGACGCGGTGCGTTTCACGCTCGCCTCGCAGGCCTCGCCCGGCACCGACATCGCCTTCTCGGAGGCCCGCACCGAAGGCAACCGCGCCTTCGCCAACAAGATCTGGAACGCCGCGCGCTTCCTGCAGATGCAGATCGATCGCGGTCGCGAGGCCGGCTACAAGGTCTCGCTCAGCGCCCACGACTCCGTTTCACTCGAGCTCCCCGAGACCACCCCACTCGAGACCCGCTGGATCTTCTCGCGCCTCAGCAACGTCTCCGCGGAGGTTGACCGCTCGCTCGCCGCCTACCGCTTCGACGAGGCCGCCAACGCCGTCTACCAGTTCTTCTGGGGCGAGTTCTGCGACTGGTATCTGGAGCTCGTCAAGCTCCGCATGGACTTCTTCCCTGACGAGAACGGCACATTCAAGCCCCACAGCGACGTCGCCGGCCTCACCCTCAACGCGCTCGTCAGCGTCTTCGAGGCCGCGCTGCGCCTGCTCTCGCCCTTCATGCCCTTCCTCACCGAAGAGCTCTGGCACGCGCTCTACGCCAGCGTCGATACCCCGTCGCCAGCAAAGTCCATCGCCCTCACACGCTTCCCCCAGGCCGGCGACTTCGCCTGCGACGCCGCCAGCGTCGACGAGATGAACATCGTTCAGGAGTTCATCACAAACGAGCGTGCTGAACGCAAAGAACGAGGCGTTCCAGAGAAGGAAGTCGTGCCTGTTACCGTATACGCCGCCATCGGCACTGTTAGAACGGTCTTGACAGCAAACATCGATTTAAGCGAGAAAATGGCGCGTTCCACAATCAACTTCAGCGATGTTCCGCTAATAATAGTGCCGACGCGTTCAACGACCATTTTTGATTTGGCCATCGTCTACGAGCGCCAGATCGACGTCCCCGCCGAACGCGAGCGCCTCACCAAGGACCTCGCCAGGTTCAACAAGGGCCTCGAAGCCGCCAACAAGCAGCTCAACAACGAGGGCTTCATCGCCCGCGCACCCGCGCACATCGTCGAAGGCCTCAAAAAGCAGGCTGCCGAGACCCTCGCACTCCAGCAAAAGACCGAAGCCGCGCTCGCCGCCTTGCCCGCAGAGTAGCTTCCTTATTTACATGGAACGCGTCCTACAAAACGTCGTATCCGGAGTCCACCATGTCCTTCCCCATCAAGACCTGCATCATCTGCGAAGCAGAGTTCGAACTAAAGCCGGACAAACCCGGCTACGCGAACCGCTGCCCGGAGTGCTCGACCGCAGAGGCCGCCGAGCTCATCGCCCAACATCCCGCGGCCACCACCGACCGCGAAGCCAACGCCGCACGCCGCGATGCGATGCGCAACCTCCTTTACCGCAAGGATAGCTAGCCGACAGCACACGCTGACGTCTTTCTATCGAACAGAATCTACAGCCTTTGGGCACCTACCCGATCTCGACGAGCATCCATCAATACGTGGCAACCAAGCAAGACAAAGTCGCCTTCGAAGATCGTGCACGCATCCTTGAGCAGCAACGCCGCAACAAGATGGCGCGCAGCGTTCAGGACTATGTGCGCGGCAACACCATCCAGTTTTACGAGTGGCTCGCCCGCGCACGAAAGGAATCGCTCCCGCAGGGGCCGCCCATCTGGATCTGCGGCGACTGCCACGTCGGCAATCTTGGCCCTGTTGCCAACTCCGCTGGCCACGTCGAGATCGAGATTCGCGACCTCGACCAGACCGTCGTCGGCAATCCAGCCCACGATCTCATCCGTCTCGCGCTCTCGCTCGCAATGGCCGCCCGCGGCAGCGCCCTCCCAGGCGTCACCACCGCGCAGATGGTCGAGCACCTCATCCATGGCTATCAGGCCGCCCTTCTGCACCCCTTCGCGACGACCGCCGACGATGCTCAGGGCGACGACCTGACCCCCATCCACGACATTCTACAAAACGCCATCCGCCGGCGCTGGAAGCATCTCGCCGAAGAGCGCATCGACAATGTCGAACCCACCATTCCGCTCGGCAGACGCTTCTGGAAGCTATCCGAACAGGAGCGTGCCGCCATCGATGAGCTCTTCACCCAGGAATCGACAGGTAAACTCATGACCCAACTCAAGGGCCGCGATGACGATGCAAAGGTGAAGGTAGTCGACGCAGCCTACTGGATGAAGGGCTGCAGCTCGCTCGGCAAACTTCGCCTCGCCGTGCTCGCTTCCATCGGCAAACGCTCCGAGCGCACCTACTGCCTGGTCGACATCAAGGAGGCCGTGAAAGCCGCCGCCCCCGCAGCAAGGCGCTCCGCAACGGACGATGGCCCGCGCATGCCCGCCGACTTCGCCGAGCGCGTCGTCGCCGGCGCCTGTGCTCTCTCTCCGTACCTCGGCAAACGCATGATGGCCGCAACGCTCCTGCGTCGTCCCGTTGCCGTTCGCGAGCTCATGCCACAGGACCTGAAGCTCGAGATCGACTCCCTCACCTGCGATCAGGCCGTGGGCGCAGCGCGGTTCCTCGCCGCCGTCGTCGGCAAAGCGCACGGTCGGCAGATGGATGCCGCTACCCGCAAGGGCTGGTCAGCCGAACTGGAGCGCAATCGCAGCAAATCTCTCGACGCACCTGGCTGGTTGTGGAACAGCATGCTTCAGCTCGTCTCCGAGCACGAAGCCGCCTACCTGGAGCACTGCCGCCACTACGCGCTTCAGCCGTAGCTACTTCTTCGTCTCAGCCGGCAGCTCGCACTGCTCCACGGCGATCGTCACGTTCTCATGCTTGATGTCCAGCCGCAGCAGGTTGAACGCGCTGATGTACACATTTGCGATCCACACCACGGCGAACCACGCGACCACGTATCCGCGCCAGCCCGTGTAGAGCAGCTGGTACCGGAACAGCAGCAGCGCCAGCGCCGCCACATAGTGCGAGAAGCAATACTCGCACGTAAACAGGTAGAAGAACTTTCGCTGCGGCAGCGACTTGCAGCACTTGCTCATGCGCGTGCAGAACTCGCGCGGCTCGCGAAAGATCTCCTCATGCGTCACGGTCCACGTGGCACACGCGACCGGCATCGCAATCAGGAGCAGCAGCGCAAACTGGTGCAGCAGCGGGATGGTCAACTCAACAGCCATGGGCGTTAAGATGCAACTATGAGTTCTCGAGAAGAGTTAAATCCCACCGCACTCCGTGCCGCACTCGTCGGCACCCGCTTTCCCGCACGCCTGCATCACTTCCCTTCGACCGAATCCACGAACACGCTGTTGCTCGATGCCGCCGCCAACGGCGCGCCCGAGGGCACCCTCTACATCGCCGACGAGCAGACCGTCGGCCGTGGCCGCGGTGGTCACGCCTGGCACTCCGCTCCGGGCGACGGTCTCTACCTCAGCGTCCTCGCCAAACCCTCGCTGCATCTTCGCGAAGCCCTCTGGATCTCGCTCGCCACCGGCCTCGCCGTGCAGTCTGCCATCCAAACCACCACCGGCCTCCGCATCGATATCCGCTGGCCCAACGATCTCATCGTCCCCCAGGACAGCGGCCCCGGCAAGAAGCTCGGCGGCATCCTCGTCGAAGCCGCCGTCGAGCCCGGCGCCGACGCCGCCCTGCGCTACGCCGTCATCGGTATCGGCCTCAACATCAACCACGCCAGCTTCCCTCCGGAGCTCGCGCCCCTCGCAACCTCGCTCCGCATCGCCACCGGCCAGGAGCAGAGTCGCAACACCCTGCTCATCGCTCTGCTGCGCGCACTCGACCTCGAACTCACCCGGCTCGAAGCCCGGCAACCCGACCTCCTTGAGCGCTTCACCGCCGCCTCCACCTGGGTGCGCGGCAAGCGGGTTCGCGTTCCCGAGCAGGGCGGCTACACCGGCACCACCGCCGGCCTCGATGCTCGCGGCTTCCTCCTCGTCGACACCGGCGACGGCACCCAGCGCACCGTCCTCTCCGGCGGCGTCCGCGACGAGCAGTAACCCCAAGCATCACCCGTCTTAACACCCGCCGTCCGCGCAGGACCTCTCGCCGTCCGCGCAGGACCGCTGTAAGATTACCCCTGAGGCAGGAAGGCTTCCATGCTACTGGCACTCGACGTCGGCAACTCCAACACGGTCTTTTGTCTCTTCGCGCCCGCGACCGGCGCCGAACCCGCGCGCATGGTTGCCGACTGGCGCATCACAACGCCCTACAAGCAGACCGCCGACGAGCTCGGCGTGCTCTTTCAGACCCTCTTCAGCATGCGCGGATTCAAACCCGAGGTTGTCACCGGCGTCGCCGTCTCCTCCGTCGTCCCGCCGCTCGACGCCGCCATCCGCAGCCTCTGCGAGACCTACTTCCACACCAAGCCGCTCTTCGTCGAGCCGGGCGTCAAGACCGGCCTCCCCGTCCTCACCGACAACCCCAGCGAAGCCGGCGCCGACCGCATCGTCAACTGCGTCGCTGCCTTCGACCTCCTCGGCGGCCCGACCATCGTCGTCGACATGGGCACCGCCACCACCTTCGACGTCGTCTCCGCCAAGGGCGAGTTCATCGGCGGCGCCATCGCTCCCGGCATCGGCATCTCCGCCGACGCGCTCTTTGCCCGCGCCGCGCGCCTCACCCGCGTCGAGATCAAGAAGCCCACCAAGGTCATCGGCACCTCCACCACCGACAACATCCAGATCGGCCTCTACTACGGTGCGATCGGCCAGATTGACGGCATCCTCGAGCGCATGATCGCCGAACTTGGTCCCGACACCAGGACCATCGCCACCGGCGGCCTCGCCCGGCTCATCGCCGCCGACTCCAGGTACATCCAGCACATCGACGAGAACCTTACCCTCAACGGCCTGCGCCTCATCTGGGAACGCAATCACGACCGCCAGCGCCGTAGATAAGCAAAGACAGGAAATAGGAAGTAGGAAATAGGAAGCCAGAAGCTGAAAATCAGAAGTAGCCAACCACCGAAGTCAGCCCGCCCCTAACTCCTCCCTATTTCCTACTTCCTACTTCCTATTTCCTATTTCCTACTTCCTACTTCTCATGAACTACTTTGAATACTTCTCCGAGATCGAAGAACGCTTCAGCCGCCGCCGCGGCTCCATCCTTCTGCTCAACACCCTCGACTGGGCGCTGATCGAGACCTGGCGCGAGGCCGGCATTCCACTCCAGGCCGTGCTGCGCGGCATCGACACCGCCTTCGACAAGTACGACGCCCGCGCCAGCAAAGCCAAAGGCCGGCTGCGCAAGGTCAACGGCCTCGCCTGGTGCTCCCAGGCGGTCATGCAATCCGCCGAAGAGATGGTCGAAGCCGCCACCGGCGTCGCTCCCCCCACGACCCACGAAGCCCGCGAATCCGGCTTCGAGTCCGAGCGCGTCGCCGCCTATCTCGATCGCAACGCGCAGGCCCTCGCTGCAACGACGTTCCCCGACGCCTCCGCCGACGCGCTCCGCGGCACCACCGCAGACCGCCTCCGCGAGCTCTCTGCCTCCATGCGCAGCGATACACCGCTCCCCCTCGACGACCTCGACCGCACCCTCACCGTTCTCGAAGAAAAGCTATTCGCCGCCCTTCAATCCGCCGCGACAGAACAGGAGCTTGTCGACCTCAAAGCCCAGGCCGATCGCGAACTCGCACCCTACCGCGCGAAGATGTCCAGCCTCCAACTCCGCCAGGTGCAGCAACAGTTCCTGCACAAACGCCTGCTCGAACTCCGCGCGCTCCCACGCCTCAGCCTGTTTTACATGGGACACGAATGAGCGAAACGCTACACGTCGATCACGTCATCTACAGCGGCAACGGCCTCGTCCACAAGCCCGACGGCACAACCGTCCTTGTCCCCTTCACACTCCCGGGCGAAACCATCGAAACCAACGAAACCAACGAAACCAACGACTCCAACGTCAGCAACGAAGCCCCCTTGCTGTGCGTACTCATCCCCTCTCCGGAGCGCGTCGCCGCGCCCTGCCCACACTTCGAAACCTGCGGCGGCTGCCACTACCAGATGGCCACCTACGCCGAGCAGCTCTGCCTCAAGCGCTCCATCCTCGAAGAGACCCTGCAGCGCGCAGGCGTCGACGCCATTCCCGAGATCTCCACCCACTCCGCCGAACCCTGGGGCTATCGCAATCGGATCCGCCTCCGCATCGCGCGCGCCGGACACCCCCAACCCACCGGAGACACCGGGGACACAGCGCTCCGCATCGGCTACAACCGCCACGGAACCACGGAGTTTCTGCCCATCAGCACCTGCCTCATCGCTGCGCCCGTCCTCTGGTCCACCGCCGAGTCCCTGCTCGCCGCCGCCACGCAGAGCCGCGACGCCGACTACTGGCTTAACGCCGCCGCCGAGGTCGAACTCTTCTGCGATCACACCCTGACGCGCGTGCAGATCACGCTCTTCTGTGCGCCGCGCACCAAGGCCCACAGCGGCAGCTTCGACCGCCTGGCTGCTGCGCTCCAGGCGCACGCCCCGCAGGGCATCACGATCGCCGCCACCGCCGCTGTTGCCTTTGACCCACGCACCGGCCCGACTGGCCGTATGCTCGCCGCAGCCGGCGCACCCGGCCTCAATTATCGAGTGCTCGACGAAACCTACTGGATCACGCGCGGCGGCTTCTTCCAGACCAACCGCTTCCTGCTCGAAACCCTCGTCAAGCTCGTCTGCTACGAAGACGGCCAGCAACGCTCCGGAGCCCTCGCCTGGGACCTTTACGCCGGAGTCGGTCTCTTCTCGCGGGTGCTCGCGCGCAGCTTCACACGCAGCACCGCCGTCGAGGCCAACCCCGCTGCCGCCGCCGACCTCCGCGCAGCCCTCGCAGCGCAGCAAAAGGGAAACGCGCAGCAAAAAGCAAAGAAGCTCAGCCTGGGCGGCACTGCCCTCGCAGCCACCACACTCGACTTCCTGCGCGCCGCCGTCCTCGAGCGCGACCGTCCCGAGCTCATCGTTCTCGACCCTCCCCGCGCCGGCGCCGGCCTCGAAGCCTGCGATCTGCTCCTCCGCATCGCCGCGCCCACTCTCGTCTACGTCTCCTGCGATCCCACCACGCTCGCGCGCGATCTTCAAGCACTCCAGCCGCTCTACCAGATCACCGCGCTGCACCTGGTCGACCTCTTCCCCCAGACCTTCCACATCGAAACGATAGTGGTGCTGGAGCGTCGCGCATGACAAACTAAACTCGATTCACAAGAGCGTAGCGCTTCTCATGCTGGCTGTCGGTGCTGCCAAATCCTGGATGAACGACGCACCCGTCGTCGAGCCTCTGCGTCTCCGCCGAGTCCCGCTGTTGGCCGCCGTCGTGTGCTTTGCCGCTGGCGACCTCATCGCCCTCCGCTGGCAGCCGCCACTGCTCCTCGTCGCCGCCACGGCCATCCTTCTCGCGCTCTCCATCCTCAGCCTGCGCAGAACCCTCCGCCTCGCCATCATCCCCACCTGCGCTCTCTGGATCGCCATCGGCTGCTGGTGCGCGCAGATCGAGCCGCCCATCCCCCAGCAGCAAGCCCTCCAGCACGTCGCCGACGGCCTCAGCCGCAACGTCCGCGGCAGTGTCGTCCGCGTGCGCACCCTGCCCGCGCCCGCGCGCAACACACCGCAGCTCGAGTTCGAACCCGGCGCGTGGGAGACCGACGACGGCCCCTCTGCACCGAACTCTCAAGGCGTCGAATCCACCGACACCCAATCCATCGACATCGACGTGCAGGCCGTCGAGTACCTCACCCCCGATCTCTCCACCATGCAGCCCGTCGCCGGCGGCGTGCGCTTAACTCTCAGCGGCGCAGCTCTCCCCCTCCACTGCGGCGACACCATCGAAGTCCCTCTCCGCCTCCGCACCCCCGACGTCTACCGCGACCCCGGCGCCTGGTCCTACTCCGACTATCTCCTCAGCGAAGGAATCGGCGCCACCTCCAGCGCGAACTCCTCCCGCGTTCACATCATCAGCGCCGCGGCGCAGCCAAATCGGAAAACCAGCCCAACCCTCCGCTGCCGCATCTTCGCCGCGCAAGCCTGGGCCTCCAACCGCCTGCAGGCCTTCGTCGATTCGCGCGCCAGCAACGCGCTCCCCCAGATCTTTCGCCTCAGCAGTGAAGACGCCTCCATGCTCAACGCCATGCTCTTTGGCGACCGCACCCACCTCAGCCACGCCCTGCGCAACGCCTTCGAGCGCACCGGAACCTTCCACCTCTTCGTCGTCTCCGGCCTGCATGTCGCGCTGCTCGCCGCCGCGCTCTTCTGGCTGCTGCGGCGTTTCCGCCTGCCCCAGGGCCCCGCGGTCCTCGTCACCCTCATCGCTGCCTTCGCCTACGCCGAGCTCACCGGCTTCGGCGTTCCCGCCCAACGCGCCCTCACCATGACGTCGATCTACCTCATCGCGCGCTGGCTCAACCGCGAGATCACCGCCCTCAACGCCCTCGGTGCCGCCGCGCTCGCCGTCCTCGTCTTCGATCCCCGCGCTCTCTTCGAGGCCAGCTTCCAGATGACCTTCCTGGTCATCGTCGCCATCGCCGGCCTCGCCGTTCCCCTCAGCCAGCGCCTCATCCATCCGCGTCTGCGCGCGCTGGATCATCTCGACATCTTCCGCATCGACGCCCGCATCCACCCCAACCTCGCCCAGTTTCGCGTCCGCGTGCGCATGGCCTCCGAACTCTCCGCCGATCTCTTCGGCTATCGTCTCCGCAACCTGCCCGTCTGGATCCTTCGCCTCTATCTCTGGATCCTCGACGCGCTGCTCTTCTCCCTCACCGCCGAAATCTGCATGGTGCTCCCGATGGCGATCTACTTCCATCGCGCCACGCTGCTCGCGCTCCCCCTCAACCTCATCGACATCCCCTTACTCTCCGCGTTGCTCTGCATCGCCATCGTAATGTTCCTCGCGTCGCTGCTCAGCCCATGGGTCGCGATGCTACCCGCAGCGCTCACCGCGGTCCTCCTCCACGCGATGCGCTTCACCGTCGACCGCGTACAGCACAACGCACTAGCCGACCTCCGCACCCCCGTCCCCGCGCCCCTCGCCATCGTGCTCGCATCCATCGCCATCGTGTTCTGCTGCTTCGCCCTGCGCGCTCGTCGCCGGCTGATCTTCGCCGCCGGAATCGTCGCCGCCCTGCTCATCCCGCTCGCTGTCCTCTATCCCACTCCGCCACGCCTGCATCACGGTGAGCTCGAGGTCACCGCAATCGACGTGGGTCAGGGCGACTCCCTGCTCGTCGTCAGCCCCCTCGGCCAGACCATGCTGGTCGACGCCGGCGGCCCCACCGGCCGCGGCGCCAACGCCCCCGCCAGCGCCTGGGACGTCGGCGAAGAGGTCGTCGCGCCCTATCTCTGGTCGCGCCGCATCCGCCGCCTCGACGTCGTCATGCTCTCCCACGCGCACTCCGACCACATGGGCGGAATGCCCGCCATCCTCCGCGACTTTCACCCCCGCGAGCTTTGGATCAGCATCGACCCCGGCGATTCCCCCCTCTTCCGCGCGCTCCTCGCCCAGGCCCAGGAGCAGCACATCACCGTCCGCCACTTCCACGCCGGCGAAGCCTTCTCCTGGTCCAATCTCCACGCCTCCGTCCTCGCGCCCGAGCTCTCTTACGCCAACCCCGGCGTTCCCGTGAACAACGACTCCCTGGTCACGCGTCTCGACTTCGACCACGCCAGCGTCCTCCTCGAAGGCGACGCCGAAGCTCCCAGCGAGGCGGCCATGCTCGCTCACGGACGCGTCACCCCCGCAACCCTGCTCAAGGTCGGCCACCACGGCAGCCACACCGCCACCAACCCCGACTTCCTCGCTGCCGTATCGCCAAAAGACGCCGTCATCAGCGACGGCCGCCACAACACCTTCGGCCACCCCACCTCCCAGGTCCTCGGCCGCCTCGAGGCCGCCCACGTCCTCACCTTCCGCACCGACCGCGTCGGCGCCGAAACCTTCCTCCTCA
>Ga0224555_1004996_pt1 | contig 11629 bp, 10 predicted proteins | sample 714S23034metaG_FD_180687 | JGI IMG/M metagenome (GOLD analysis project Ga0224555, IMG submission 180687) | Peat soil microbial communities from Stordalen Mire, Sweden - 717 S2 30-34 | ecosystem: Environmental > Terrestrial > Soil > Wetlands > Peat | place: Sweden: Norrbotten County, Stordalen...
CTGCACAGAAAGCTTGCTATAAACTACCAACGGGATTACTGCCTGCGCGCCCCTGTTCGAACACCAACCATGCAAACCGCTGAATTGGCCTTAGCAAAACGCTATGCCCGACAGACTCCTAGCGGAGTTAGCTATCGACGCCAGCAGCGAAATGCGAAAGGAAAAACAAATAGCCGTCCGGAGCCAATGAGCTTCGGGGGGCTTTTCGTTTTGCTCCGAATTCGTGCTCCGCTACGCGAATTGAGTGAGGGGTTACATCGCTGGATAGAAGTTGGCGATCCAGTTCTGCAGCAGCGTCGGGAAGCAACCCAACACGAGGACCGCGGCGCCAATGAGCAGCAGCACGGCCAGCGTGACTGGGTGCGCGCGGATCGGCGATTCGTCGCTGGCCGGCATAACGTAGGCGCGCTTGAGGACCTGCAGATAGTAGTAGAGCGACACGGCGCTGAAAGCGATGGCGAGGGCGACGAGCGTGAGGGCCTCGGCAGGCAGCGAGGTAAGGGGCATTTTGTAGCCGAGACCGAGCACAGCAGCAAAGAGATTGAACTTTGCCCAGAAGCCGACGAGTGGCGGAATTCCGGCGAGCGAGAGGAAGAGCACGAGCAGCACGGCGGCGAGCAGCGGGTTGCGCTTGTGCAGGCCGAGGAAGGCGTCGAGTTTGTCGCTGCCGGTGGCGCGCTCGACAACGCTGACAACTCCGAAGGCGCCGATGGTGGTCAGGCCGTAGGTGACGCTGTAGTAGAGAATGGCCTGCGCGCTGGCGTTCGTCCATGAAAAGAATGCGAGACCGAGCAGAATGTAGCCTGCGTGTGCGATGGCCGAGTAAGCAAGCAGGCGGCGAACGCTCGACTGCGCGAGCGCGGCCAGGTTGCCAAAGACCATCGACAGCACGGAGAGATCCATGAGGATCATCGGCCAGGCGGTGACGTGGCTGCCCGTCATGTGCAGCATTGCGGGGAACCACAGGATTGCGTGGCTGATCGAGATGAGCAGCGCGAAGCTCGCGACCTTGGACACGGACGCGATGAATGCTGCGGCGGGAGCGGGAGCACCTTCATAGGTGTCTGGAGCCCAGAGATGGAACGGGAAGGCGGCAATCTTGAAGCCGAGACCCGCGGCGATCATGACCAGCGCGATGTAGAGGAGCGGCGAGGCGCCGTTGGCCGAAGCCATGTAGGTGCCAAGCACAACTTCGGGCAGACTGGTTGAACCCGAGAGCCCGTAGAGATAGCTGAAGCCGAAGAGCAGAAACGCCGCCGACATTGCGCCGAAGAGGTAGTACTTCATGGCGGCCTCGGCGCTTTTTCCGGATTGTTTGTTAAAGGCCGTAAGAATGTAGAGGCCGAGGCTCAGGAGTTCGAGGCCAACGAAGATCACCAGCAGGTCCTGCGCAGCGGAGATGACTAACCCGCCTGCTGCAGCCATCAATACGACAGAAACGTACTCACCGGCATTGCGCGTGAAGCTGGAATCGATCAGCAGCAGAAGGGTGAGTGCAGTGAGGACGAGGATGGCGACTTGCGCCACGCCTGCCGAGCCGCCCGCCGCGAGCAGGAGATCGCTTCCTGCGCTGAATCCTGCCCATCCCGCCGCATAGACCGCCCAGACGGCCGCAATGCAGCCGACGATTCCGATGACAGCGGCGACGGCTGTGCGAATTTGCAAAGCAGCTTTGCGTAGGAATCCGAGATCGACGACGAGCACGAGCAGCGCGGCGACTTCGAGGGCTGTCTCAGGCAGCGTGGCGCGGAAGAGGGCTGCGTAGTTCATTGCGCGCCTCCCGCGAGCAGCGCTTTCACGGCCGGCTCGATGGAATCGAGAAGAATGCGCGGGTAGAGGCCGACCACGAGCGTGGAGATTCCGAGCAGAACGACTCCGGCGATCTCCGGCCAGGTGATGGGGGCGAATTTATGCTCGTGCTCGGATTCGAGCTCATGCGGTATGGGCAGCGCGTCGGTGAAAAAGGCCTTTTGCAATGCGCGCCAGATGTAGGCAACGCCAACAATAATGCCGATTCCGGAAACGATGGTCCACCAGGGATTGGCTTGCCACGCGCCGACGAGAACCTGCAGCTCGGCGACGAATCCGGAGAAACCGGGCAGGCCCATGGACGCAATGCCGGCAAAGACAAATGCCCACGCCGCGAAGGGCAGTCGTCGCGAGAGGTGCATGGGTCCGAGCTCGGCGAATTGGCGCGTGTGCGTGCGGTCGTAGACGATGCGGCCGACGATGGCGAACAAGAGGCCGGCGATGACGCCGTGCGAGAACATCTGCAGAACCGCGCCGTCGAGACCGATCTGGTTGAGCGTCATGAGGCCAAGCAGCACGAAGCCCATGTGGCTCACGCTGGAGTAGCCGATGACGAATTTGAAGTCGGTTTGCGCAAGGGCGACGAGCGCGCCGTAGACGATGCCGATAACGGCGAGCCACGCAAAGACGTCGCGCCACGAGCCGATGCCGATGAACGAGAACCCCCAGGGATCGAGACCGTGAGGAAAGAGGCCGATGCCCACGCGCAGGCAGCCGTAGGCTCCCAGCTTCATCACGACACCGGCGAGCAGCATGGAAGCCGCGGTAGGCGCAGCGACGTGGCCGGTGGGTGCCCAGGTGTGGAACGGCCACATGCCGGCGAGAATCGCGAAGCCGACAAAGACGAGCGGGAAACACCACATTTGGAAGCTGACGGGCAGGCTGGCGCGCGAGAGATCGACGAGCGTGGTGGAGTGGCTGCCTGCGGTAGTGTAGGCCGCGAGCAGGCCAATGAGCACCATGGCCGAGCCGACGAAGGAGTAGAGCGCGAGCTTCATGGCGGCGTACTCGCGGCGCGTGGAACCCCAGATGGAGATGAGGAAGTACTTGGGGACGATGGCGATTTCGTAGAAGACGAAGAGCAGGAAGAGATCGCCGCTCAGGAAGACGCCGTAGACGCCGCCGATAAGCGCGAGGTAAAACGCAAAGAACTGGTTGGTGCGGATCTCGATGTTCCAACTGAAGAGAACGCCTGCGACGGCCGCGATGCCGGTGAGCAGAACGAGGACGCGGCTGATGCCATCCGCAGCAAGCAGATAGTGAATGCCCATGGAGGGCACCCAAAGCACATCGACGAAGACATGGCGACCCTGGCCCATGCCTGCGGCGAAGCCGCCGATGGCGATGGCAAGGCCTGCCACGGCCACGGCGAGCGCCCACCAGCGCAATACCTCGGGCTTGGCTTTGGGCAGCAGCGCGGAGATCAGCGCGCCGGCAAACGAGATGTAGATTGCCCAGGCCATTCTCTAAAATCTCCAGTGCGCCAGCAGGTTCACGACCGTGGGGTTAATCGTGTCGAGAATCAGCCGTGGCGCGAGCCCGATGATGAACATGAGGCCGATCACGGGAGCCAAGGCTAGCCGTTCGCTGTGATGCAGGTCAGGAAAGTTGGCCCAGTGTTCGGGAACGGGGCCGGTAAAGACTTTTTGAATGACGGTGAGGATCACGATCGCCGTCACGAGCAAACCAAGCACCGATACCGTTGCGCTGATCCAAGACAAGGGAAAAACGCCGCGAAAGATGAGGAACTCGCTCACAAAGCTGTTCAGGCCGGGCAGGCCGAGCGAAGAAAAGAGCACGATGCCCATGAGCCCCGCGAAGACCGGCGCGGGCTTGCGCAGGCCGCCGAAGTCGTCGATGCCGCGCAGGCCTCCGGTGCGGAACTGAATCATGGCGATGAACCAGAAGATGGCCGCTGCAGTAATGCCGTGATTGAACATCTGAAGAATGACACCGTTGAGCGCGGCGGCCTGGCTGGCTTGCGCTGCTGCGCCGGAGACCGGAACCGCCAGCGCAAAGATGCCAAGCAGGCAGTAGCCAAGATGATTCACCGAGGAGTAGGCAAAGATGCGCTTCAAATCTTTTTGTGCGGCTGCGGCCCACGCGCCCATCACCACGGTGATGACGGCGAGAACGAGGAGCGGCGTGCGCATGGCGGCGATCTGCACGCCGAATATCGGCAGCGCGATGCGCAGCAGGCCGTAGACGCCCATCTTCGACATGGCGCCGGTGAGGAGCATAGTCACGGGCGAAGGCGCCTCAGCATACGCGGCGGGCAGCCAGGTGTGGAAAGGCGCGAGCGGAACCTTGACCGCGAAGCCGGCGAGCACGCCGATGGCGAGCCAGGGCATCACCGCGCCCAGATGCGCTGTGACCATCTGCGACAGCGCGCCGGACGCGGCCATGGATGCGAGATCGCCGAAGTCCATGGAGCCAGTGGAAAGAAAGATCGCGAGAAACGAAATCAGCAGCGCGACTGAACCGGCCATGGTGTAGACGAAAAACTGCGTGGCCGCGGGACCACGGCGCGGTCCGCCCCACAATTTGATGAGGAAGAATGCGGGGATGAGGCTCAGTTCCCAGAACAAGAACCAGTGAAAGAAATTGAGCGCGGTGAAGGAGCCGAAGAGACCCGATTCGAGGATGAGGATGAGCCCGTAGAAGAGGCCGGGCATGTGGTGCACGCGGTGCGACGCGTCGACCGACATGAGCGTGACGATGGCGGAGAGCAGGAGCATGAGCGCGCCAAGTCCGTCGACGCCGAGGTGATACTCGATGCCCAGCGATGGCGCCCAACTGTGCAGCTCAACGAGGCCGATAATTCCGTTGGCGGGCAGGCTGATCCAGACGACTAGCGCGACGACGAGGCAGGCCAGCGAGGTAAGCAGTGCGACGCCGCGCGCGTGTTTGCCCGCGAAGAGCGCGATGCCCGCGCCCACGAGGGGCAGCGCGGTGAGGAGCGTCAAAATCGGGAATCCGGTCGCCAATGCGTTCATAGCCGGTTGCTCCAGAAGAGAATGAGGGCCAGCGCAACCACGGCGACGGCCAGAATGCGGAGGTAGTTCTGCACGCGGCCACTTTGCAAGCTCGCCAGTAGGCCACCGCCTTCAGAGAGTTCCTCGCAGGTTTTGTCGAAGCCGCCATCGACCCAGTTGACGTCGAGAAGGCGGTTGAGCTGCGCCCAAAGTGCGAAGAGCCACGCGACCGCGGCGACGATGCCGCCCCAGACTCGGCGGTCGATCCAATCGGCCACGCGTGCCCACCACGCATAGAAGGCGATCACCGTGACGCCGTAGAACTCGTCGACGTAAAGACGATCGCGGAGCGGGGTCCACAGCCAGGGAACGGATTTTTCGAGCGCGTCAGGTTCTTCTGGCTTGGGTGATTTGTTGCCGTAGAGTCTCCAGCCGAATCCGAGGCCGAGAAAAACGACGAGCGACGATGTGGCCATCAGCAGGAGGAAACCGGGCTCGATGAGGCTGTGGAAGCTGAACGCCGCGGCACGCCCTTCAAGAAACGCGTGGAACCACGGCCAGGCTGGAGTTCCGATCAGGCCAAGCGCCATGGCAAAAAAAGCGAGGATGACAAGCGGCAGCGTGATGACCTTCGGACTTTCGTGCGCCGGTTGATGGCCTCGCCAGTAGCCGAGGAAGACGTAACAGACCTGGCGCGTCATATAAAAGGCGGTGAGCAGCGCGCCAAAGACGAGCAGGTAGAACGGGCTTTTGATCGCGGACGAATGCTGCGCGGCTTCGAGAATGCCGTCTTTCGACCAGAAGCCCGAGAAGAAGATCGGGAATCCGCACAGTGCCAGCATACCGATGGCGTAGGTGATGAAGGTGAGCGGCATGTCGACCTTGAGGCCGCCCATGCGGCGAATGTCCTGCTCTTCGTGGCAGCCGTGAATCACCGAGCCCGCGCCGAGGAACAAGAGCGCCTTGAAAAATGCGTGCGTGATCAGGTGGAACATACCCACCGCAACGCCGCCCAGGCCTAGGCCGGCCATCATATAGCCGAGTTGCGAGACGGTTGAGTAAGCGAGGATGCGCTTGATGTCGTTTTGTGCAACGGCGATGAGCGCGGCGAAAACCGCGGTGGCCGCGCCTACCCAGGTGACGACGGTGAGCGCGACGGTGGTTCCCCCGGGTTGCGCGCCGATGGACATGAGCGGGGCGCCCGCGGCCATGAGCGGATAGACGCGCGCGACAAGAAAGACGCCTGCAGCAACCATGGTCGCCGCGTGAATGAGCGCGGAGACCGGCGTGGGGCCCTCCATCGCGTCGGGCAACCAAACGTGCAGCGGAAGTTGGCCGCTCTTGCCCACGGCTCCGGCAAAGATGAGCAGGCCGATCGCTCCCGCGGCGCTGAGGCCGAGACCCGCGTGTTGTGTAAGCAGGTTCGCGAGGGCGAGACCTTCGAGCGAGCCGACGCCATGGTTGTAGAAAAGCAGCGTGCCGGTCTGCGCGAACAACCAGACGATCCCGAGAAAAAAGAAAATGTCGCCGACGCGCGTAGTGATGAAGGCCTTCTTCGCGGCCGCGGCGGCCGACGGTTTCTGATACCAGAAGCCGATGAGCAGATAGGACGTGAGGCCGACAATCTCCCAGCACATGAAGAACAGAAGCAGGCTGTTTGAGATGACAACGCCAAGCATGGCTCCAGCAAAGAGCGAGAGGAAGCAGAAAAAGCGGGTGAAGTTTTCGTCGTGGGCCATGTAGCCGACGGAGTAGATGAAGATCAGCAGCCCGACGAAGCTAACCATAACGAGCATGATGACGGCGAGGGGATCGAGCACCCAACCGAGATCGACAGTGGAGCGGCCGAATTGAAGCCAGGTAAAGCTGACGATCTCGCGAACAACCGCGCCTTGCGCCCAACCGCGGAGGACATGCGCGAAGGCAATGAGCGACAAAAGCAATGAGAAACCGAGCGAACCGATGGCCAGGGCGGCTGCGAGTTTGCGCCGCGGCTGCTTGAGCAGCGCAATGACTCCGGATGCAAACATCGGCACAGCCGGGATGAGCCACAGAATCCTCGCGATGAAGGACGCGGCGAATTGAGGAGTGAATGCAGCGGATTGCTGGATCAAGCTTTCACCCCTTCATCCTGTCGATCTTGTCGAGCTCGGTGGTGCCTGTGTGGCGATAGATGGCGATAACAAGGCCGAGGCCAACGGCAGCCTCGGCCGCGGCAACGGCGATGGAGAATATCGCGAACATCATGCCAGTAAGTGCCTCGGGATGCGGGCCGAAGCGCCAGAAGGCGATCAGGTTCAGGTTGGCCGCGTTGAGCATGAGCTCGATGCCGATGAGGACCATGATGGCATTGCGCCGCACGAGCGCGCCGCCGAGGCCGATGGCAAAGAGTAACGCCGCAACGAGAAGATAGCCGGCGAGTGGTGTCCCGATTCCCGTCGTCATACTCGTCATTTGGGCCTCTCTTTCTCATGCATAGCCACGATGACCGCGCCAATGGTGGCGGCGGTGAGCAGCAGGGCGACGATTTCGAGCGGCAGCACATAGCCGCCGACAAGCGCATTGCCGATGTCGCGGACAGTGACGGACGGGACGATATTCTGCTGCGGAATCGCGCTTACACTGGCGAGCACGGCCCATCCCAGCACAGCAAAGACGCCCGCGGCGATTACGAGCCCCAAGAACCATGTCTTGCTGAACACGCCGTCCTTCGGCAGGTCGGAGCCGCGCGTGAGCAGAATTGCGAAAACAATAAGGATGGCGACGGCGCCGATGTAGACGAGAATCTGCGCGAAGCCGGCGAACTGCGCGTCGAGCTGAAGAAACAGCAGGGCCAGTCCGGCGAAAGCCACCGTGACGGCGAGCGCGCAATGGACAAGTTGCTTGAGCAACACCGTCGCCAGGCCGCCGGCCAGCGTGAGAGCCGCAAGCAGATAAAAGATCAGGCTCAACGATCGCACTCCCTACTCAGCATAGCGGTAGCTCCTGCGGCCGAAATGCTCGCTGCGCATCTCCAGCCGGCCCATCACGACGTACGCCGCCACGAGAATGACGGTGCAGACAACCCAGCGCTGCCAGCCGTCGCCCATGAAGCGCCACAGCGCAGTAACCAACAGGTTTAACAGCGTGAAGGGCAGAACGAATTTCCAGGCAAAGTTCATCAATTGGTCCTGGCGCAGGCGAGGCAAAGTGCCGCGCATCCAGATGAAGACAAAGATGGAGAGCATTACCTTGCCGAAAAACCAGAACCACGATGGAACCCAAGTGAGAAATGAGAATGGCGCCGACCATCCACCGAGGAAAAGCGTGGTGCCGAGGCCGGAAATGGAAAACATGGCGAGATATTCCCCGAGAAAGAACAGCGCAAATTTGAAGCCGGAGTATTCGGTGTGGTAGCCGGCGACCAGCTCCGACTCGCCCTCGGGCAGATCGAAGGGCGAGCGATTGGTTTCGGCCGTGGCGGCGATGGCGTACGTAAGAAAGCCCGCGAGGCCCCACGGTGTAAAGATGTACCAGTGAGGAAAGCCGTTGGAATACTGGTTCTGCGCCGCGACGATTTTGGGCAGCGAGAGCGAGCCGGTGATCATAACGACGGCGACGCTCGAGAGCAGCAGCACGACTTCATAGCTGATCATCTGTGCCACGGCGCGCATGGCGCCGAGCAGCGAGTACTTGTTGCGGCTGGACCAGCCGGCCATGAAGACGGAAAGCTCCGTCGCCGCGCCCATGGCAAAAAAGAAGAGCAGGCCGGCGTCCATGTCGACCAGCACCATGTTGCGGCCCATGGGCAGCACCGCGAAGCCCATGAAGACCGTGACCACGAGTACCAGCGGCGCAAGAAAGTGCACAACGGCGTTGGCGCGGAGGGGGACGATGTCCTCCTTGGTGAGCGACTTGATTCCGTCGGCGACCGGCTGCAAAAGGCCGTAGGGGCCGACGCGATTCGGGCCGATTCGATTTTGAATGCGGCCCAGTCCTTTGCGCTCGAAGACCGTGGTGAGCGCGAAGAGGCCGGGGAAGACGCAGACGATGGCGATGACTCCGAGCAGAACGCCTGCCATAGGCTGAAGCGCGACGGGCAGAAATCCGACAAGCCAATTGCGCAGGAGAACGAAGATCTGGTCGAGATTTACGAAGAAGGGATTCGCTGCCATAGGCTAGCTTCCTCCTCCCGCAGGCGGAGCGGGATTGGCCGCAGCCGCGGCTTTGGCGGCAGCGGCTTCGGCTGCAGCTTTGGCCTTCGCTTCCACCTTGGCTTTTTCCTCGGCCAGGCGCGCGTCCACTTCAGAGGCCTCTGTCGGGTGGATCGAGTGGTAATACTCGTTCGATCTGGATAATTCCTTGCGGTCGAAGAGCAGGCCGCCAAAACGGTCGTCGGTGGCCAGCTCAAATTGCGTATCCATCTTGATGGCCTCGAACGGGCAAACTTCAACGCAGATCTGGCAGCTCATGCAGACGGAGACATCGATGTCGAAGCGCGTGGGATAAAACTGCTGCTTGCCCACGTAATCAGGCTTTTTGTCCGCACTTTTTTCAATGTAGATGCACTTCGGCGGGCACTCTTTCTCGCAGATCTGGCAGGCCACACAGCGCATTCCGGCCTCCCAGTTGGCGCCGTCGTACACGAGAAAGGGAAAGACGCGCGCGTTTTCGGCGGTAGGAATCCGCTGCTCCGGATACTCGACCGTCGTGAGCCGCTCTTTGGAGACGTAACTTCCAAAGAAATTCCTCGCCGTCTCCGCCATCCCCTTCAGGATCCCGTCACCCAGCAATGCGTCCTCCAAGTTCAGCTGCCAGCAACTATCGGTCCACTTCTCCCAGGACAATATCCACGCTGCCAAAGATGAGTACGACATCGGCGACATTGTGCCCCAGGCACATATCTTCCAAAATGGTTAGGTTGATAAGGCTGGGCGTGCGCACGCGATAGCGATAAGGATTCGGGCCGCCGTCGCTGATGAGATAAAAGCCAAGCTCGCCCTTGGGCGCCTCGATGCGGCCATACGCCTCGCCAGGCTTGGGGCGGAAACCGCGCAGCTTCGCTTTCGGGTCCATGATCGGTCCGGCGGGAAGATCCTTGAGCGCCTGCTCGAGAATCTTGATCGACTCGCGCATCTCGAGGATGCGAACCATGTAGCGGTCGTAGATGTCGCCGTGATCGCCGAGCGGGACGCGGAATTGGAAGCGATCGTAGATGCCGTAGTGGTCCACTTTGCGGACGTCGTAATTCACGCCCGACGCCCGCAGCATCGGGCCAGAGACTCCGGCGTTGATGGCAAGCTCCGGCCGCAGAATGCCGACACCCTGGCACCGCGCCATCAGAATCTCGTTGCTCGAGAGCAGCGCTTCAAACTCGTCGACAAATACAGGCAGGCCGGCGACCACTTTGCGTGTGGCGTCAAGCCACGGCGCGGAAACATCCACGCGGCAGCCGCCGAAGCGCATGTAGTTGCACATCATGCGCGAGCCGGTGAGCGATTCGAAGAGGTCGAGAATCTTTTCGCGCTCCTTGAAAGCGTACATGAGCGGAGTACCGCTGGCGCCCATCTCCTGGATGAGAAAGCCGATCGACGAGGCGTGGTTCTGCACGCGCGTCAGTTCGGCAAGAATCACGCGAATGTACTCGGCGCGCTCGGGGACCTCCTGGCCGACGAGTTTTTCCACCGCCAGCGCGTAGGCCCAGTTGTTGGTGAGCGAACAAATGTAATCGAGGCGATCGGTGTACGGCATCGACGCCAAGTAGGATTGCCCCTCGCCAAGTTTTTCGTGGTTGCGGTGCAGGTAGCCGAAGACCGGCTTGAGGCGGACGACGCGCTCACCGTCGAGCGCCAAGTCCATGCGGAAGACGCCGTGCGTCGAAGGATGGTGCGGCCCCATGGCGACTTCGAGCAGCTCGCCCTCGCCGTCCGGCTCAATCACCGGCGGCCGGTTCCAGCCTGCAACTCTCTCCGTCTTGATATCGGTTACACTCATCGAATCCTATTTCGTGACCCGTGAACCCTGCACCGTGTTCCGTGACGCTTGTTCCCTAGTCCCTAGTCCCTAGTCCCTCGCTCTTACGCTCTTGCGCTCGCTTGAGCACCTCGTCGTGCGGCGTGGGCTCGTACTCGAAGTCGTCCGGCTCCACGTAGTCCTTTCGCATGGGATGGTCTTTGAATCCGTCCCACATCAGCAGGCGGCGCAGGTCCGGATGGCCGCTGAAAACAACGCCGTAGAGATCGAAGACCTCGCGCTCCTGAAACTCCGCCGAGCGCCAGACGCCCGTGAGCGATGGCAACTCAGTTTGGTCCGACCGGTTCACCGTGCGCATCCGAAGCACGAGCGTCCCGTGCTTCTTTGCCACCGAATACAAGTGGTAGACCACTTCAAGACAGCCGGGCTCGACGCGCTTGTGCGTCTCTTCGACGGTCTCTTCGACTTGCTGTTCAACTGGTCCTTCGGGGCCGTCGACGGATTTGGTCACCGTGCGCGTGACTTTCACTTTTTCGGCGACTTCCTTGTCGGGCCAGTCGACGCCGGTGACGTTGGAGAGGAAATCGAAGGCGAGTTCCGCATCGTCACGAAGAAATGTTGCGACGGCGATGGCGCTCTCCGGCGCGAGGCGCAGCGAGTGTTGCGCAGAAGGGCTGGGATTGGACACGAACTCCACGCCCGCGCCCGGAATCGCCGCCTCGATCGCCGTCTTGATCTCTTCGACTGACTTCAATTCAGCTCCTGGCTTCTAGTGTAGTGTCTCATGCAGTTCGTCTTTTATTGAGAGCGGTGCGAGCGCGGGTCACCTTCTCCAGGATGTCTGTGGCCTTGGCGGTCCAGATGAAAGGCTTGGGGTTTTGATTGTGGCCGTC
>Ga0224555_1004998_pt1 | contig 11626 bp, 8 predicted proteins | sample 714S23034metaG_FD_180687 | JGI IMG/M metagenome (GOLD analysis project Ga0224555, IMG submission 180687) | Peat soil microbial communities from Stordalen Mire, Sweden - 717 S2 30-34 | ecosystem: Environmental > Terrestrial > Soil > Wetlands > Peat | place: Sweden: Norrbotten County, Stordalen...
GATGATCCGGTCGCCCCGGACACGCACAATTGAAGGCGTGGCGGTCTTGCCCACCAGGTTGGGATCGACCTGCGGCCGGCCGGCCTCATCCGCGTATGCCGCAGCCAAAAAAGTCATCCCTAAGTCGATACCGATCGCTCTCGCCATGCTTTGCCTCCTGGAATATCACCGCCGTGCGGGATTCTTGCGTCTTTTTGGCTTGGGCGCCGCGGATGCCCGACAGGCCGCCCGCGCCGCCAGCAGGTCCGGCGAGTCCGGTTCGAGCTCCGCCGCGCGGTCAAGCGCGCTGCCCGCCTCCGCCGGATGCCCGAGCCGCGCCCAGAGTTTGCCCAGCGCGCGGTGCGCCGCCGCATCGCCGCCACGCGCCGCGCAGCAGGCCGACATCCACTCCAGGGCGCGGCCCGGCTGGCCCTCTGCCAGGGCTTCGAGGCCCCGATTGAACCACGCGTCCGCGACGGCGTCGATGCGCAGGAGTAACGTCAAATCCGCGCCGCACCGGCACTCCGCCCGCCCGTCCACGTTCTCCGCCCCGCATGCCGGACAGCTATACATGCCTCACCTCCCCGGCTTTCCACTCAATATGCCGTCCTCTTCCGCCTTTTCCACAGCCGCCTTCAACTTCTGGAACCCGGTGAAGTACCAGTCGCGAATCTCGCTCATGGCGTCCGGGGATTTCGGATCGATGCGCCGCAGCTTCTCGCCCAGGTCTTTGAAATCGCCCTCGAACTTCTGGTAACGCTTCTGATTTCTCGCGGTCTTTTCCAGCGCGGCCAACTCGTTTGCCAACTGGATCAGCAAAACCACCGGATCCTGCTTTGGCGGCGGCGCGTCCCCACCGGCTTTCTGGCCCTTCTCGGCCAGCGCCGACAGGCGATCGCAAACCTGGATCATCTTGTCGTAGGACTCCTTCCAGGCTGCGGGGTTTTGCGCCGCATAGGCTTTCCCGGCCTCGGAACGGATGGCCTCGATCTGCTGGTCGTAGCCGTCTTTGGCGATCTCGGGCTTGGCTTTCTTCGCCTTCGCGTGCAGATCGTGCGCCTCGCTCACTGCCTGATCGAACACCGCCTTAGGCGGCTCCGGCCTCCAGCCCCGGCCGATATCGCGAATCAAATCCTCAACCTCGTCGAGGCATCCTTGAATTTTGGCCACGTCGGGATTCTTGTCGCGGAGCATTTGCGCGCAGTCCTTCAAGCGGTCTTGCAGGCGCTGGGCTTTTGCGTCGCCGAACAGCACGTTGGAACCGGCCGCGTTCAACGCATCCTGCGCACGGGCGGAAAGCGCCTCGTACTCCCGCTGCAGCTCTTTGACGGTTTTCATGGGCCGCGCGGGGATTTCGATTACCACCGTACCCTCGCGGGAAAGGGCCGTTACCCAGGCGCGCACCTTAATCTTGTAGTCGTTCTGGATGTTGACGGTGATCTTGACCTCGCTGCCCACCGGCAACGAATCCGGAAGACCGATCATCACAATCTCACCCAGGGGAGTGCCGCCCTCGAGGACCGATGCGCAAATGCGCCCGCTGGTGTCCGTCGTAGCCGCCTTAACGGTCGTTTCGTACGGCAATGGGGTGCGCTCGGGCGCAATGACCTGGAGCCCCTCCGACCACAAAATGCCGATGGGCTTGGACAGCTGGTTCGCCGCAATCTCGACCAGGCCGCCGTCGGCGGGCGTCGCGGTTTGGCGCACGGAGAAGCGCTTCGCGCCGACCTCCACACCGGCGGGCGAAGTCACCGACAGGGAGAAGTCGGTCTTTTCGCCCTCGGCCAGGGCGATGTTCGAGAACACGAACGCGCCGTCCGCCCGGACCGTACGGTTGGCGCGGTAGGACCCGTCGAGCGCCCGCAGCGCAACGCCGCACCCTTCCACCGACGGGATCTCTTTTGTAGGCACCACCTGGCCGGAAATCTCGATGCTGGTGAGATCGGTCTCCGAGGGGATTCGGCCCATCCGAAGGCAGCCGTCCGTCCCCACGCAGGAGCCGGCGATCACGGCCGCCCCCAGAGCCACGCAAAGATCCGGCTCGACCAGCTTCGGCTCGCGGCCGAACTCCTCGCGCAGCCGCCTGGCGATCATGGGGATCCGTGAAGACCCGCCCACCATGAGGATCTCGGTCAACTGCGCCGGGTCGATCGCGGGAGAGGCTTTTTCCGCCAACGCGCGGCGGCACAACTCAAGAGCGTAGCTCACCTGCCGCTCGATCATGGACTCGAACTGGTCCCGGGAAACGTCCAACTCGATGGTCACGTCGTCGCCGCGGTGGTCGCAGATGCCCGTGCTCTGGTTACGGATCTCGACGTCGGTTTTGTCGGAAAGCGCGATCTTTGTCTGCTCCGCCACCACCATCAGCTTGGCGAAAATCTCGCGGTCGCGAGTGTCGGTCATGTCGAGGTGCAGATCGTAACCGTTCCCGATCAACTGGTCCAGCATCCATTGCGCCAGGATTTTATCGAAGTCGTAGCCGCCCAGGAAGCGGTCGCCGTCAAACGCCAGAATCGAATTGGAGCTGATCGTGCCGTCCTTCTTCTCCAGGATGGCGATGTCAAACGTGCCGCCGCCCAGATCGAACGTCATTACGCGCAAAGGGTCGCGCTTGTCGTTGGCGCAGTACATAATGGCGGCGGCCACCGGCTCCTGGGCCAGTTGCGCCACGCGCAGGCCCGCCTTCTCCGCGGCCTCCATCGTCATCTGCTTGGCCTTCGCCGAAAAATAGGCGGGCACGGTGATGACGGCCTCCTCGACAGGCTGGCACAGGCGGGATTCCGCCATCTGCTTGAGATAGCGAAGCACGTGCGCGCCAACATCCGCGGGCCGCAGAACACCCTGCTTGGCGAGGGTGAAAGTCTTATCCTCTCCCATCCACCGCTTCGCGAACATGATCGGCTCCGGGGACAGCCCCGCCCTGGCCTTCGCCGCATGGCCGACAACGATATTCCCTGCGTCGTCCTCCGCCACCACCGAAGGCGTAATGCGCCGCTTACGCGAGTCGAGAATAACCGAGTAGCCGGGAAACTCGCGCAGTGTGAAGAACCCCTCGCCCGCGCGCTGCTCCGGTATGGCCACTGCGCTATAAGTAGTCCCAAGATCGATGCCGATGATTAGCCCCACGTCTCGCTCCTTTCGTCCGCGCGCCACGCGCGACGCAACCCTAACGACGAACTCACGCCCGAATCTTTCACTCGTCCCGCTGGGGAATCGCGACGATCGCCTTCCCCATCCGAACCACGGCGCCGCGGCACAGGATGGCTGGAGACACGACTTCCGCCACATACGCGGCGTCAATGCCGCGCTCGGGCCGTTGCGCGATGTTTTCGAACAACTCCATCAACTCAGCGGTAAAAGGCTGCCCCTGGGGCGCGAGGGCGGAAATGCCGGCGTCCGCCAGAACGGCCTCCAGACGCCTTGCGACCTCTTCCACCGCGGGATGACCCGCCGCCGCGGCTCGCAGCCGCTGCGCCTCCTCGGCGACGCGTGCCAGCGTCTCCAGCGTCTTTCTCGCCTCCCGATCGATATCCCTCAGTTCGGCCGCCCGGCGCTGGTGTTCCAACCGCAGGGCCCGCCATGCCACGGTGACCAGCGGGACGCGTACATCGGCGCCCCCGGGCAATGTTCTCGGCGCATCGGTCACTTCAAATCCGAGGTTCATATGTCACTCCTTTACAAGGCGTCCAAACGGCGGCGGAGTATCCAGCTCCAGGGCGCCGAAAGACGGGCCCGGACCGGGAACGGTGCGAAGGAGCTCATCGATCAGCGCGGGGCCCAATAGCCCCAGCGCCTTCCAGTTCAGCGGGCCGGCGGCGGGTCCCGCCGGGGCCTCCATCGCGCCGGCCGCCTCCCGCAGTAGTTGCCGTGCCCGCTCCAGAGGCGGCTTCTCGGCGGCATGTTCCAATAACTCTTCCAGAATTCTCCGGACGGGGTCTAACAGCACCTGCTCCGCGGCGTTGATTTCGCTGGCGCGAACCGGGTCGCCGCCAATCGAGTGGGCCGACGGGTCCGCGTTCACCAACTGCCGGGTCTGTCCGATCAGTTGAACGACGGTACGATGGCGAGTCACTTCGCGAGGGACTCGCGCGACGCGGAACGCGGTCCGGTAGTAAGGGTTAACCAGCAGCGAGCCACGCAGCCAAATACTCATTGGCCGCCTCCCCAGCCGAGATCGATCACGGTCTTTTCGCTTTCAATCATCGACAACTCGTTCCGCCAAGCCTCCAGAGCCGAACGGATGTAGCCTGCCAATTTGGGGTCGATCGGGTCGAGCTGAGAGGCCTCCTGCAATTCGGCGGTCAGCTTTCTGTAAAGCTCGGCTGCGGCGGCCAGGCTTCGCCGGCGGTCGGTCCGGCTCGAATAAGCCTCGCTGGCCTGCTCGCGAAGCAGACTGGCGTGACCCAGCACGGCGCCCCCCAGCGCATCGCGCAGTTCCGATACGCCCGAAGCTCGCGGAGCGGCCAGGCGGCCCCAATACAGCGCCAATTCGAACGCGCCCAGCGCGTCGTCTCGCCGTGCCGTCGAGGTTCCTTCGCCGGAGCCGCGCACGCAAGGCCATCCCCGGTCGGAGCCGCGCATCATGAACTCCATGGCCAGTTCGCCGGCCGCGGTGCGCGACAACGGATCCGCCGAGAAGTCGGTCAGGGCGGCGCCGCGTGCGAGCGGGGGGGAAATCCGCGCGTGGAGTTGCAGAATCGCGTCCCAATCGTGTTGCCACGACATCCGCGACAAGCAGCACTTGCCAACCTCCGCAACCATTCGAATCGCGGGCGGATGTTCGGGAAACAGCTCCAGAAAGCGCTCGATCGAAAGCAGGGCCGACTCATATTGGCCCGCGGCCTTGGCTTCCGGGACGGACGCCGTCATCGCGTCCAAAACTCTGGATTCCAGCCGCTTCTTGACTGCCGGAGGAATCTTGGCGCGCTGGATGATTCGCACGTGAACGTTGGCGCGTTGCGGCTCGCCGATCTCGCAATAGTGCCGGATAAACTCAACGTGGATGCTCAAGAGGTCCTCGAGCAGGTTCCGTTGCGCCTCCCGCAGGGGCCCGGCATCGGCGGCCGGTTCGCAAGCGTGCAACTTGCCTTCCATGGCCGCCCAGAACTCCCGGCTGTGCGCGATCGCCCGCCAACAGCCCAGCGCCTCCTCCCACTCCGCGGCCGCCCCCTGATCGCCGGCCAACTCCAGGTCCCAGGCGCGCGCATGGTGGGCGATGGCCAAATGATGGACGACGCCGATATCGTCCGGGTTTTGGCGGTGTGCGGCGGCGAATTCCTCGATCGCGCGAGCCGAAAATGGCAGGGCGCCTCGCGGGTTGCCCTCCGCATCTTTCTCTTGCAGGGCGGCCCAGGCATTGGCGGGGTGGGAGCGGGCGCGCGCATCCGCCAGGATAAGCTGCGCCTCTTCCACCCATGGCCGGCCGGCGTTTTGTTGGGATGCCATACTTCTAATCCTTGTCGGGACAGGTTGCGGCCCTGGCTTCGAGGGTGGACTTCATGCTCTCATTTCCTTCGCTGGCATACCACTTTGCGAGGGCGCGCAGAGTGCATTGACATTCCCGCCGGCGACGGCCCTCGTTGGCCAACGCGCCAGCCTCGGCGCTCTTTCCGTTGAGAAGCAGCATCTCGACCCTTTTGAGATAAGCCCTGCCAACCACCTTCGTATCCGGCACCCGGCGCTTGTCGCGGTTCAACTGCATCGCCTCGTCCAACAGCGGCTCCCCGTCGCCCGGGAGTCCGGCTGCCTCCGCCGCCTCCAATTTCCGCAGGACAACGTCCCAAGGACGATCGGTAGGCGGAGGAGGAACATCCGGGCCATCCCTCTTCGCCCGGTCCCAGGCGAACTTCAGATCGGCTGGGGTCTCATACCGGCGTTTCGGGTCGGCCGACAGAGCCCGGCGGATTACCGCGCCCAGGGCGGGGCGCCGCGCTATTTGCTCGTTCTTTTCCAGCAGCTCGAAACGCTCCGCTTGCCGCGCGCGCATGTGCCGTTCCTGCAATTCCTTCCCGGCGCCGCCGCCCCCGACACTTGCAAATGGATTCGAGCCCGTGAGCATTTCATAAAAGATGAGCCCGAGCATGTAAACGTCGGTTTGCGCGGAGCAAATGCCGAGATCGAACGATTCCGGAGCCAGGTGGGCAAGGTCGCCGCCGCTATCGATCCAGCCGAGCAGCGTGTCCACATGTTGGGCCAGGCCGAAATCCGTTACTTTGATGGTGTCGGCGGCCTGCGCGTGCCGGACCACCAGGATATTGCTGGGTTTCAGGTCGCGATGCACGAACTTTCCGGCGTGCACGCATGCCATAGCTTCGAGGATCTGGTCGAAGGTGGCCGCGGCGCGATCCAGGGGGAACTCTCCAGTCGCATCCATGGAGCCCTTTAAGCTTCCCCCCGCGACGTATTCCATCACTATGTAGGGGCGTCCGGCGAACACTCCCTCGGCGCAAGTGCCGGCGTCGTGTACCGTGACGAACCGATCACGCATTTCGCGAGGAGCCGCCTCCTGGACCTTCGCCATCACCAAAGCGTCGGCGAACACCCGGCGGGCCTCCGCGTCGCTCATGGGGCGTTTTGCGATCTTAATCGCGACCTCCCGAAGGACCATGCCGTAAGCGTAGTGCCTGGCCCGATAGACGGCGCCGAAGCCGCCTTCGTCCAAATAGGCGGTGAGGAAGTACCGGCCCGCCACCGGCTCCTCGCAGGCGGCGCAAGCCCTCATGTCCAGTGGTTGATGGCTCATATGTTTACACTGCGCGCGGGCTTTGGGCCGGAAGCGGTCCCGGCGGCCGGGCGCGGCTCGGCCGATACGCTCACCCTTCCAGTCGGCTCGGCTTCCCTGTCCTCTTCGGAACTCACCGCGGCGACCTTCAACCAAACCGGTGGAGAGAGTGAGTTGCGTACCATGTAGTTGATCGCGGGCGTGATCGCGATCTTGAGAGTCAGGCGTTGCGCATGCCGCGCGCCCTCGCCGATCGCCGCACAGTACCGCCCGATGGCCTCGGGGACGCCTTGATAGTCGGTCACGTGGATTTGCGTCTCTTTTGCCAGCCGTGCCAGGTCCCGCTGCAGCACCCGCTTGGCGATGTTGCTGTAATCCTCCTCAATGAGCGTCCGGAACAGTATCAACTCCCCGATACGATTCAGGAACTCCACCCGGAAGTGTTCCTTCTCGAAGGCGTCTCGCAAAGCCGCCCGAATCTTGGCGTCGCGCTTTGGATCGTTCTCGAGTTGCAGGCGCAGCCGGCTTAGTTCTTTCGCCCCCACATTGCTGGTCAGGATCAGGATGCATTGCGTGCCGTCGCGCACCGGGCCGGCCGGATCGTCGATCTTTCCTTCGTCCAGAAACCGCAGAAGCGCGTCCCAGACCTTAGGGTGGGCCTTCTCCACCTCATCGAACAAAACCACCGAGCGCGGTTTGTCGCGCAGGCCGTTGGTGAGCTTGCCCTCCCCGTAGCCGACATATCCAGGAGGCGCGCCTACAAAGATGTTCATGCTTTCCGGCGAATTGAACTGGCCCATCTCCAGAAACACGAGGTTCTCTTCGGAACCGTAAATCGCGCGAGCCAGTTCCTTCGCCATTTCGGTCTTGCCCGATCCGGACTGTCCGCAAAACAGGAATGTCCCGACCGGCTTCCCCGGCGTAGTGAACCCAACGCGCATGAGCTGGACGTAGGGCAGGATCTGCTCGATCGCTTCATCCTGCCCCACCAGACGGTTTTTCAACCTATCTCGCACGGTCGCGATGTCGGCGATGGAATCGTCGTCGGACTCGTCCTCGGGAGCGTCCCAGCGTTCGGCAATCTGCCGCAGACCGGCAATATCCACCTTTTCGTCCTGCAGGATCGCGCGCGCCGCGCTGTCCGAAGCGAGGAAGGCTCTTAGAAGGTGAGGTTCGGAGATCTGCTCGCGGTGATCGCGCCCGGCCAACTGGCCGGCCATTTCCAGCATCCCCTTCAGCAAGGGCTGGAGATGCGCCTGGTCTAGCGGTGCCGAACCGCGGGTCTTCCTGCCGCCGACGCGAAGGCTCATGGTGAGGGCCTCCTGCAACCTGCGCGGCGCGATCCCCTGATGGAAGAGTCCGTATTGCGTCACACCCTTCTCATGCTCCACCAGGGCCAACAATAGATGCCGTGCGTCCACCTTCGAGTAGCCCAGCGACTCCGCCTCCGTCCGCATCAGCGCGATCACTTTGCGTGCTCCCGGAGTGAAGGCTTTCCGGTCGAGAGGCTGAGCCGGATCCTCGGGAAAAGGATCGACCGGGCGAACCGGCTTCAAGGACTCTTCGACCTCCGCGCACCATTCGTCCCGGTCGATCCTGGCGGACTTGAGCAGCCCGACCACCTCCGGGGAAGCGTTTCGTAGCGCGCCAAGCAAGAGGGCCGGCTCCGAAATCGGTTCTTCCGGCTTGCCGTGGCCTTGCGCATGGTCGAGCATTGCCAGCGCGCTGGGATGCAGCGCGGCCTTTGTCAAATGCGCCGGCGGCGGGGAGTTGGGCGCTCTTTCGGTCAAGCGGGAGAGGCCGCTCCGCCAGTTCCCAATGTCCAGGCCCAGTTTGGCGAGGGCGCGCGCCGTCACGCCATCCGGGATCTTGGCCAGAGCGATCAGAAAGTGCGTGCTTTCGACCGAGGGGCTCTGGGTCTCCAACGCCGCGCCCAGCACATCGTCCAGATCGTGCGTGCCTTGGCGAATGGCGGTTTCGAAAGCACCTGGATCCAGCCTTCCATTACGATACAGTTCCATCGCGCAATCTCCTCAATCCCTCTTCCGCGCCGGGCAATTCGCCACGAACCGCCTGTTCCAGCGCTCGCCTCAAACGAGTTAGTAGGGCGAGTTCCCGCGCCCACGCCGCCGGGATCGCCTCCAGCCGGCCGGCAAACTCCAAAGCCTCCGCCCAGCGGCCCTCCGCGCACCACGCGTTCAGCAGGACACGCGCAAGCCTTTCGGGGACGAAGGGGCAGTACTCCATCCAACGTTCGCCCGCCACGGATAGATAGGCTTCGGCCCGCGCAGGTTCCGCACCGGTGCCGGCTGCCAGCAAAAGGGCCGCCGCGGCTAGTGGCGGAAAGCCGGTCGCGGTCAACTCGCCGGGGGCGACCTGGCATTCGCCCGAGATCGCGGCGAGCGCTACGCGCAAACGGCGGCAGACCGGCGCTGAAGCGCCGCGGGCTTCAGCGCCATTTATGCGGTCCGCCGCGGCGGCGGGGTTTCCCGCTACAAGCGCCGCCACCGCGGCCAGCAACCTGGGCCACGGGCTATCTCCGGCCTCGGCCTCCAGAGCATTCCACTCGCACGCCTCCGCCCCTTTCAAAAGCCTGGCGTACGCCGAAGCCACCGCCCGCCGCTCCCCGCAAGCGGCAATTGCCTGGTACGCGGCATGGGCATCCTCCGGTCGCCCGAGCCCGAGTAACGCGTCGCCTACGAAGACCACCCGGCCGCCGCCAACGCAGCGCTCCGCTTCCCGCCAACTTCGCCGCTGCCGTAGGGCCTGAAGGTCCTTGAGCGCCTGTAATGGCTCGGACTCAAGAAGCGCCGCCGACCGGAAGAAACTGGCATCGCCGGTCAGGGGCCGCCCGCCGATGCCGCTTCGCAAACGGTCTATCTTCCGCTGCGCCATGTCTCTGGTCCAGTTGGCTGCCGACGCCGCGGCGCGGCGTTGCTTAGAAGCGATGAAAAACTCGCGCGTTTCCAACAGATTCTTCTCGCCCGCCGCACGCGCCCTCTGCCAGTGTCTTTCGGCGCTCGCCCAATCGCCCTTATGCTCGGCGAGGGCAGTCAGAAGCAACGCCTCTTGGCGCCGCAACGCCTCCTGCCCTTCCGCCCAACTGTAGCGGGGTGCCTCCCAATGTGCCGGGCGCGCCAGCGCTTCGCCGGCCTCCTCGTGGCGCCCCGCCCGCGCCAGCAAGGCTGCGCGATGGATGAGCAGGTCGCGGGTCGCCTCACTGTGTTCGGTCAGAGCCAACGCCTCCTCAGGAGACTCCCGCGACAGGACGCAACTGAGCGCCAGGCGCGTGCAAGTCTGCTGTGGACTCCGGGCCAGCGCCTCGCGCAAGCGCTCGATGGCGGGCCCTTCCGCCCGCTGCTGCCACATTCCAAGACCACGCAGGTAGGAGTACTCCCAATCGGGCAGCCTCACGCCGTCCAATTGCGCGGCCTCGCCCACTCCCCGCGCCAGAGAATGTCGAGCTAGGGCCGCCGCGGCGCGCGACGCAATGTAGCTTCGCCAGCCTTCGAAACGGGGCGAAGCGGGATCGTCCGGGCTAGCGGTAGCCAGCCCCCGCAAATCCGCCTCATTCGTCTCCGGATACTGTTCCGCAATGAGCAGCCTGTGCCAATTCGTTCCTCCGGGAGCGACCGTGATCGCCCCGGCGAGGGGATCCCGCGCCGCGTCCATCCAGGCATCCGCCTCCGGCAGTTCCAGCGGATCCCCATGCGGCAACAAGCCCGCCAGGGTTGTCCGACGGCCAAGAAACGCCAGCGCGCGGTAGCCCAAAAACCGAATCGGAGTCCACAACGAAGCATTACAAAGGAGCGAAGGCAGCTCTTCGGTGCCGTCGGCTCCCCCCAGCCAGATGCGGCACACGCACGCCTCGATAGCGCCGGTGCCTTCGCCGTCACGCAGATTCCCGACGAGTTCCTCGGTCGGCGGATCGGCACCGGGTTCCGCGCCCGCTTTCGCGAGCACCGCGACGCAGGCGCTCAGAAAACCCGGCGTCAGCGGCCCACCGCCCCGGCCGACGTGATGGGACTGAAGCGACTCCACCAGGCGGGCCTCATCCATGAGTTCAAACATGCTTAGGCCGCCTCATCGTACATCCACAGCAGGGCGTTCCCTTGCGCGAAAGCGCCCCGGCTCCCCGGCCATGCGCCAAAAAAACGCACGCGTCGAAAATGAGCGTCCAGCGCCCGGATCATGTTCTCGAAGCCCCACTCCGCCGCCTGATTCCGGCAAGCCCGGTGAATGTCCTCCGGCGACGCCGTCTCCGAGCCGAGCCGCCGTCCCAAACCGAGCACGTCGAGCTTGGTGACGACTACGGCCACCGACAGATTCCACACACCGCCCCGCGGGGACGGGCGGCACGCGGCAAGCGATTGCATCACCACCGCCAACTCCGCCTCGCCGAACGATTGAGGTGTCGGACTGACCGGCGGGCGGAGGTCGCGGATAGCATGTCCGTAGCGTTCACGGACCGCGGCAAGTCCGAATGGGTCGAGAACCAGCGCCAGGCCGCTCAAGCGGGCCAAACTCCGGTGGCGTGTCAGGCGGCGGACATCAGACGCTTCTTGCGCGGCAATATCGTAAACATAAAGACGCCGACAGGCGCCTCCAAGCACGAAATCCAGACACCAAGCCACGCCCGGAAGCGCGGGAGTAGCCGGCACCGGCTTTCCCAGCGTCAAGCCCCGAAGCTGGTCATCCCATTGCTTTTCCTGTCCGGCGACCGCAAAGCGGTACCTGTCGGCCCGCTTTGTAATCTCGTCGAAGCTCCGGATGAGCGAACTTGTCTGGCCGCAGCGGGCGCTTCCTATAAACGCGACGGCCCTCCGCGCAAAGGAGGCGCCATCGGCAACCGGTATTGCCTGCCGGCACGAGCGGCAAACAGCGGCCGCCGCGGCGCGCGCGCGAGTGCCCACTGCGCACAGCGAG
>Ga0224555_1004999_pt1 | contig 11624 bp, 5 predicted proteins | sample 714S23034metaG_FD_180687 | JGI IMG/M metagenome (GOLD analysis project Ga0224555, IMG submission 180687) | Peat soil microbial communities from Stordalen Mire, Sweden - 717 S2 30-34 | ecosystem: Environmental > Terrestrial > Soil > Wetlands > Peat | place: Sweden: Norrbotten County, Stordalen...
ACCATCCCGGCGCGCAAGCTTTACGACTACATCAAGCTGCTGCCCGACGGCGACATCTCGATCAAGCTGCTTGAGAATCACTGGGTGCAAATCCGCTCAGGCCGTTCCAACACCAAGATGGTGGGCATGGCGCGCGCCAACTTTCCCCAGGTGCCTGAGTTCCCAGCCGTCGCCGCCACCAGCATCTCCGCGCTGGCCCTGAAGACGCTGATTGGCCGCACCATCTTCGCCATCTCCAATGAAGAATCGCGCTACACGCTCAACGGCGCCTTGCTGGTCATCAAAGCGGAGTCGCTGGCCATGGTGGCCACAGACGGCCACCGTTTGTCCTACGTCGAGAAGCCCAATGAGATTCTCGAAGGCATCAGCGGCGAGAAGCGCGTACTGATTCCGCGCAAGGCGCTCCAGGAGCTCTACCAGTTGCTGGCAACCTCCGACGTGGAGAAGGTGGAATTCGCCGATGACGAGCATACCCTGTTCTTCCGCGTCGGCTATCGCACGCTGAGCACGCGCAAGCTCTCCGGCCAATTCCCCAACTTCGAGGCGGTCATGCCCCGCGACAACACCAAATTCGCCGTGGTGCGCTCGAGCGAGCTTTCCGCGGCCATCCTGCGCGTCGCCCAGTTCGCGGACGAGCGGTCCGGCGCCATCCGGCTGCGTCTCGAAGGCAATGAGCTGAAGATCAGTTCCAGTTCCACCGAGTCCGGCGAAAGCGAAGACACGATCGACACCCCCTATGCGGGCGACCCCATCGTCGTGGGATTCAACTCCGGCTATATCCTTGACTTCCTCAAGGCGCTCGGAAACGAGGGCGAAGTGCGGCTCGAGTTCAAAGATTCTCAGTCGGCCGGCCAGATGCGCCCCGAGGATCCCGATGCCGAGTACAAGTACCGCTATGTGCTGATGCCCATGCGCATCTGAGAAAACAGTCCATCGCACTGCGGGCGTAAGCCATTCAATCACTTGGATTAAAAACAGGGTATCCAAGCCTGTTCGCGACCAACCATGTGTTGCCCGTCACAAGATTTCGCGGCTGTAGCTTGAACCGATTTTCCCCAAAACACGTAGGCTGTGCCCATTTTCGGGATAAGTCTCCAGAATTTCATATTCGATTCATATTCACGGAACGGCCAAGATATATATAACTCCTTTCATTTCAAAGTTAAACAGATTATTTTCGCCATTCTCTGAGATTGGCAACGATCATGCATGTACCTCTCGTGCTAACGTTTTCTGGCAAACTTCAAATCTCTTAAGTTTCGCTGGCTGATTGAGCTTGTATCACCCCGTAAAAAGCTCAACGCACATCACGCGGATCGGAAGGCTTCAAGAAGAAGCCTTTGGTCCCTACTAATTCTGGAGGAGTTTGATGCGATTTTTCCGGCTGCAGAAAGTTGTACTCGCTTTTCTTTTGACGCTCTTTGGGTTCACCCTTGGTCTGGCTCCCCGGGCAGAAGCACAAAGCTACGCGGCGCTCCACGGCACAGTGGTTGATTCATCCGACGCGGTGATCCCCGGCGCCGCAGTTACCGTGCTGAACACCAGCACTGGTATCAAGACCGTAGTGCAGGCGGACAAGAACGGTTACTACATCTTTCCCCAGCTGCAGGTCGGAGGCCCTTATACGGTTACTGTTACGGCCCCCAACTTCCAAAATTCCATCACCTCGGGTTTAACGCTGAACGTGAACGACAACCGTGAAGTCAATGCCAAATTGAGTGTGGGCAAGGCCACGCAGACGGTTGAGGTTTCGGCCACAGCTGTGCAGGTGGAGACATCGAATACGCAGTTGCAGCAGATTGAAACCGCAGCCGATCTCGAAGAGATTCCTCTGGAAGGACGCGATCCTGCTGGATTACAGAAACTAGAGCCGGGCGTAGTCGAATCCTCTGACCGCTTTGGCACGTTTTCCAGCAACGGCAACGAGACAGCTCAGAACTCCTACCTGTTGAACGGCGTGGATATCAACGATCCGGCGCTTGAGAATGAGGGGATTCAGATCAACCCCGACGCTCTGCAGGAAGAGAACATCGTCACCAGCACCATGAACCCTGAATTTGCGAGGAATTCCGGCGCCGTCGTCAATCAGGTGCTCAAGTCTGGAAGCAACACTTTCCACGGCAGCGGCTTTGAGTTTTATCGCGACACGTTCCTGAACAACGGCAACTACTTTTCCAACACTCGTCCCGTGTTTCACCAGAACCTTTACGGCGGCACGGTGGGCGGACCCCTCTTCAAGAACAAGCTGTTCTTCTTTCTCGCCTATCAGGGTCTGCGCAACCGGACTGCCTCGTCTGACGTCCAAACGACCCTGGACTCGGACCAGATGGCGGGCAATTTCACCACCGACTCAAATTATTTGACCCAAGGTCTCAACAGCCAGGGTTTGAGCGCCAACCCCATTCCTTTCGCTATTGGCGCCTGCCCCGCAGGGGAAGCGTGGAATCGATGCTTTGCGCCAAATTCCGCGGGAGTTACCACGGTCAATATTCCCACTGGCATGTGGAGCAAAGTCGCCACTGGCCTGATGACAAGCTATATTCCGCAAGCGAATTTCGGAACGTCAGACGCGAATGGCGAACAGAACCTGGTTAATTTCAACCCCTTGAACACGAACGCTGCGGACCAGGGGATCATGCGGTTCGACTACACGCCCGGCACGAAGGACTCGATCTGGGCATCGACCGTTTTTCAATCGAGCCCCGCCACTTCTACACTGACTTTCGGCGGCGGCAGCTTTCCTGGCTTTGGGTCGACCGAAGCAAGCCACTTCAAGCTGTTCAGTGCGTCTTATACGCACACATTCAGCGCAAACAAGCTGAACGAACTGCGTGCATCGTACTATCGCAATCCCTTTGGCGCGGTGGAACCCTCGAAAGTGGTTTCCCCCAACTCCGCCGGGTTCGCCATCAACTCGCAGGACCCGCAATCGGGCATTCCCTACATCGGCATCGGATCCTACTTCAGCCTGGGCTTCAGTTTTGAAGGCCCCCAGCCACGGCTCGACACGAACCTGACCTACGCAGACAACTTCACCTGGATTAAGGGCAACCACTCATTCAAGTTCGGAGGTCAGTTCGAACAGTTCCGCGTGCACAATCCCTTCGACGTGTATAACAACGGCTACTTCAGCTTCAACGGGGGCGGCACATACACTTCCGGCGATCCGTTGATTGACTTTGCCCTCGGCATTCCGGACGCTTACTACCAATCCAACAATGGTTTCATCAATTCCGTTGCCGTGGAGCTTTACGGATACGTGCAGGACAACTGGAAGGTCAGCCCCGACCTCACATTCAACTACGGCCTCACGTGGGATGTGGAGAGGCCGAACCAGGCTCATCAGGACGGCGGTCTTGGAATCAACTGCTGGACGAACAGCAGCACAGAATCCACGGTTTTTCCCGGGGCGTCTCCTGGTTTGGCCTTCCCCGGTGACCCCGGCTGCAACAGTGCCGGCGGCGCAGTGGCCCACTACAACCGGTTTGGACCAAGGATTGGCTTTGCATGGTCCCCTTCCTCCGGCTCTTCCAAGCTGATTGGCACTCCCGGCGCGCATGACTTCTCAATTCGAACTGGCTTCGGAATCTACTACAACCGCGACCAGGAAGAGCAATCGCTGCAGAACCTCGAAGATCCGCCGTTCCTCAAGGTATCGTACGGCGCGGGCGACGTAGGCGGCAGCCCGAGTTTCGCAAGCCCGTTCCAGGATGTCACGGGCAACCCGGCAACTTCGGAAGCGAACATCTTCCCCATCGCTCCGATCACGCCAACGACGCCGATCAACTGGACCAACTTCCTTGAAGAGGAACTTGCGGTCTTCAACAAGCAGTACTTGGTTCCCTACACCTACAACTACAACATCAACATCCAGCGTTCCCTGGGATCCAATCTCATTGCACAGGTGGGCTATGTGGGCTCCGTCAGCCACAGGCTTGCATCCTGGTACGAGGGAGACCCCATTAGCCCGGCCGGCCACCAATCCTGCCTTTCCGACCCCTCTTGCCAACATGACTACAATTATTTCGACCGGTCTTTCCCGCAGTACATGACCGACACCCAGAACTACTACGGCTACCCGTATTACCTGTCGGTCGCCCAGCAGGCCACAGAAGGATCATCGAATTACAACTCCCTCCAGGCCAGCCTTCGCAAAGCTCCTTCGCACGGCTTGGCGTACACCGTCGCGTACACCTACGCACACGCACTGGACGATGGGTCAGGCTATGAAAGCGCGACGGGCAGCGCGGGCCGCGACCACATCTATACACCAGGCTTTACGTATCTGAACTACGGCTCCTCTGACTTCGACGTGCGTCAGCGCATTGTCGGTTCCTATACGTACGTCGTTCCGATCGCTGGATTCATGAAGAGCAACGTGATCGCCCGCGAAGCCCTCAGCGGATGGGAAGTTGCAGGCGTCACTGCCCTCGAATCAGGCTTCCCGGTCGGTATCAGCATGGGGGTCGCCCGCTCACTCTGGTGCAGCGGAGGTGACAGCTACTTTGGCTGCGGCGACAATCCTGAGAGCTCCAGCGGCTCTGTTGCCAAGCTGAACCCGAGATCCAGCGGCAATCCATACTTCAGTACCTCGACGTTTTCACCCGAAACGCCTGGCACATTCGGCAATACACCGCGCAACTTCTTCCATGGGCCGGGCTTCGACTACACCAATCTTCAGATTTCAAAGAACATCCCCTTCGGCTCCGACACCAAGCGGTCGTTACAGTTGCGGCTTGAGGCATTCAATGCCTTCAACCACGCCAATTTTTCCAACCCGACCGGGAACTTCAGCAGCCCGAATTTCGGAAAAATTACCAGCGTTGATCAGTCCGCAGACCCCAATGGGGATCCGTCGCCTGGCCGTTCGATCCAAATCGACACCAAGCTCTTCTTTTAGGATTCATGCCTGAAGAGGATAAGAAAAACAGACGCAAAGCGGAAAGGGCGCTCAATCGAGCGCCCTTTCTGTTGGTTGCGAGCAGGATGTGCGAAACCTGGCGGTCAACGCGGATGCTCCTTTTCAGGCGACGGACTGCACGGCGAGAAAGTCCAGCGCGCGAACCAGGTAAGCTTTCAAATCCTTGCGATGCACCACGGCATCCAGAAATCCCTTTTCCAGCAGGAACTCCGCCCGCTGAAATCCTTCAGGAAGCTTCTGGCGAATCGTCTGCTCAATCACGCGCGGACCGGCAAACCCAATCAGCGCACCGGGCTCGGCAATGTTCAGATCCCCCAGCATGGCGAAACTTGCGGTCACGCCACCGGTGGTTGGATCGGTGAGCACGCAGATATAAGGAACCTTCGCCTCGTCCAACTGCGCCAGCGCGGTTGAGATCTTGGCCATCTGCATCAGGCTGGCGATTCCTTCCTGCATGCGCGCGCCGCCGGAGACAGCAACCACAATCAGCGGGATGCGGCTCAATCGCGCGCGATCGACGGCGCGGGCTATGGTTTCGCCCACCACGGCGCCCATCGAGCCGCCGGCAAAGGCCCATTCCATCGCGCTCAGAACCACCGGATGCGGCCCAAGCTGGCCCACCGCGCTCAGGATTGCGTCGTCCAGCCCCGTTGCCTCCTGCGCCTGGCGCAAACGAAGCTTATAAGGCTTCATGTCATTGAAGTTCAGCGGGTCGGTCGAGCGCAGGCCTGTGTCCACCAGCTCGTAGCCGGGCTCGAGCAGCAATTCAATGCGCCGCCGCGAGCCAATCTTGAAATGATGCTGGCACTTGGGGCACACGTTCAAGTTAGCTTCCAGTTCCGCCTTCCAAATGGTCTGGCGGCAGCCCAGGCACTTGGTCCACAGACCTTCGGTGCGAACGTTTCTTTCGCCAGGGTCCGGGCCCCCATTGCCGCCGGGGCCGGATTCGTACTCGCCGTCATCACGCTTGAACCAGGACATGCGCACTCTCTCAAATTGAAGGAAAAATAAATGGTCAGCAACCTAAAGCCAGCCCGCGGACCGCTCCCTGCTTTCAGTATTCTATGCCGCGCTGGGCAAGGATTCCTCTCTGATAGGCATGTTTCACCTCGCGCATCTCGGTTACCGTGTCGGCCAGCTCCACCAGCAAAGGGTGGGCATTGCGCCCGGTAAGAATCACGTGCACCATCTCCGGACGGCCGCGCAGCGCCTCGGCCACAACCGCGGGGTCGAGCATTCCGTAGCCGATGGCGTAGTTGATCTCGTCCAGCACCACCATGTCCCACTCCCCGGAGTAGATAGCCTCGCGCGCCTCGGCCCATGCCGCCTCAACCAGGCGAATGTCCTCCGGATCGGTTTCCGCGCCGCCCATCTTCACAAAGCCGCGGCCCATCTGTTTGAGCACAAAGCTGGAGCCAAACGCCTGCACCGCGTCCAGTTCCCCATAATGCCACGAGCCCTTGAGGAACTGCAGCATGAGCACCTTCATGCCGTTGCCCACGGCGCGCAGGGCCGTGCCCATGGCAGCGGTCGTCTTGCCCTTGCCGGGGCCGGTGTTGATCAGCAGAAGTCCTTTGCGCGAGTCAGTCATAACAGTTGTCAGAGATCAGTTATCAGTTTTAAGTTGTCAGTTCTCAGTAAGCAACCCGGACATCCGCTTGTCGGCAAAAGTCTTCAGCCGTGAACTGACAACTTACAACTGAAAACTGACAACTGCCTAGTGTCCTGTGTGATACGGGTGGCCAGTCAGTATTGTATATGCCCTGTAGAGCTGCTCCGCCACCACCAGCCGCGCAAGCGCGTGGGCCAGGGTCATTGGCCCGAGAGACAACAGCAGATGGGCCCGGTCGCGTGCGGTCTGCGACCAGCCGCTGGCAGGCCCGATAGCGAACACAATATGCTGAGCACCCTCGTCCCGCCGCGCCCCCAGCCACGCCGCAAAGGCCTCTGAGGTCATCGCTCGGCCGCAGTTATCCAGCATGACTGCAACCGCCGGCACCCGGCCCTGCTGCTTTCCGAGCCACTCAATCAGTGCGTCTTCGGTTCGGAAGGCCTCAGTCTTGCAGCGGGCAAACGGCGAGCAGCGGTCCAGGTACATCTGCGTCAGGGCGTCGAATTCGTCTTTGGAGCCGGGCCTCCCGCCCACATGGGCAACCGTGAGTTGCATGGGGAGGAGGATACCTCAAAACCGCCTCAGCAGGACAGCTACGGACGCACAAAGGAGCAAAAGGTTTCGCCAGTTTTTGGAATTTTCATCGAATTCTCTCCGTAAATTCGTATTCTCGCGCCAAATCCGAACGACAGCCAAAAGGCTAACCCTTTTGTTTTCAATAACCGCTAACTAATCTTCACCGCGAAACCTAAATGGCATCCCGCATGCAAGTGTCCAACCAATTACTTTCCCGTCATTCCTCACTTGTCCGGCAACGATAAACGGCTTTTCAAACAGTTGATCTTCAAACGAGACCACCAGGCTACCCGTTTATCCAACCAAGTCTCACTTTCGGAACACCCGCTTTCGTGAAATCAGACCACTCAACAACCAAGGAGAAACACGTAATGACAAAGCTTAAATTGCTACGGTGGGCTATACTCACCGCCGTGCTTCTGTCTATCACCAGTTTCCATGCCACCTTAGGATTTAGCCAGGCGACAAGCTCTGGCACGATTGTTGGCGTGGTCGAGGACCAGAGCGGCGCGGTCGTCCCCGGTGCGACAATCACACTCACCGAATCCACAACCAACGCCTCGCGCACCACGGTCACGGGCAAAACCGGCCAATACGTCTTCACCAGCGTGCCTCCGGCCACGTACACCATCACCGCGACCAAATCCGGCTTCGAGTTGGACAAGATCGATAACGAAGTTGTCGCCGTCGGAACGCAGAGCACGGCAAACTTCACCCTTCACGTCGGCAACGCGCAGACTACGGTTGAAGTGCAGGCGGCTGGAACCGACCTCCAAACTATCAACGCAACCGTCGGCAGCACGGTTGACCAGGAAGCAATCTCTGAGCTCCCCAGCCTGCTCCACGACGCGGGCACCTTCACCACCTTGCAGCCTGGCATCAGCCCCGACGGTAGCGTCGCCGGAACGGTCGTCGACCAGAGCACGTTCTCCCTTGACGGCGGCAACAACTCCAATGACATGGACGGCAGCATGTCCGTCTACACCGGCTCCTTCGCTGGCGATCCCACGGGCGGTATCGCAAACCAGAATCCCAATGTTGCGGCGGGCCCAACCGGCGTGATGCCCACCCCCACCGACAGCGTGGAAGAGTTCAAGGTGAACACCACCGGCCAGGGCGCGGAATTCAACAACTCCGCCGGCGCCGAGGTACAGGTCACCACCAAGCGCGGCACCAACAAGTGGCACGGCACGGGCTACGACTATTACCTCGACGACAACTTCAGCGCCAACAACTGGGAGAACAACGCGAACAATCCTCCCTACAGTGTCTTTACGCCTCCTGCCGACTACCACTACAGCAAATTCGGCTTCGGCGCGGGCGGTCCCATCCTGCCCAAGTTCCTCGGTGGCAAAACCTACGCCTTCGTCCTCTACCAGGGCTGGCGCTTCCCGAACTCTGAGATTTATACCCGTTCAGTGCCTTCCGCGGCGTTGGAAAGCGGCATGATCACCGACACTGGCACTGGCACCCAGTTCAACCTGGCAACCATTGATCCCCGCCATATCGGCATCAACCCCACCGTCCAGGCCATGTGGAAGCAGTACGAGCCGGCTGGAGGGCCCTGCACCTCTGTAAGCTCAACCTGCGACAACGTGAACACACAACTGTTCAAGGGCCAGTTGAGCATCCCCCAAAAAGACAACTTCCTGGTGGGCCGTGTCGATCATGACTTCGGCGAGAAGTGGCACTTCATGTCCAGCTATCGCTACTACAAGCTGACCAAGGCGTCGGACACCCAGGTTGACATTGGTGGCTTCTTCTCCGGCGACAAGCTCGGCGTAGCGGCTTCCACCGCCAGCCGTCCGCAGCAGCCCTGGTACTTTGTCACTGGGCTTACCACCAACATTACCTCCAAGCTCACCAACAACGTCGTTTACAGCTTCCTCCGGAACTACTGGTCATGGTCCACGAACAACGCCCCGCCGCAGGCTACCGGGTTGGGCGGAGCGCTGGAACCCTTCGGTGAAACGACCAACATTCTTGCCCCTTTCAACGTCAACACCCAGTCCATCCGCACCCGTTTCTGGGACGGCCACGACAACTTCCTCCGCGACGACCTGACACTGATCAAGGGTAACCACCTGTTCCAGTTCGGCGGCCAGTATCAGCACAACTTCAACTACCACGAGCGCTCTGACAACGGCGGCGGCGTCAACTTCACACCCACCTACCGTCTTGGCGAGAGTGGTGGCAGCGGAGTCGGCAACCTCGATCTTTCCGACCTGCAGGCAAACGGCTACCCCTCGGGCGTCGGTGCCAGCCGTCTCGCAGCCGCGGCTCTGGGCATCGTAACCACCTCCCAGGTCGCGTACACCCGCCAAGGGCCCACACTGGCGCTGAACCCGCCCCTGACCCACGCCTTCGACAAGAGCACGATTCCCTTCTACAACGTCTACTTCAGCGACACCTGGCACATGAAGCCGTCCTTCACCCTCAACTATGGCATGGGCTGGACGCTGGAAATGCCCCCGACAGAAGCCTCCGGCAAGCAGACCGTGCTGGTGGATGCCTCTGACACGCCAGTCAAAACTCTCGACTACCTGGCGGCCCGCAAGAATGCGGCATTGCAAGGCGATGTCTACAATCCCGAACTCGGCTTTGCCCTGGTCGGCAATGTGGGCGCAGGACGAAAGTATCCCTACAATCCTTTCTACGGTTCGTTCAGCCCCCGTATTGCCGCTGCCTGGAATCCGTCCTTTGATGGCGACGGCTTCCTGAGCAAGGTCTTTGGCCACGGAGACACCGTCATCCGCGGCGGCTATGGCCGCATCTACGGCCGTCTCAACGGCGTCGACCTCGTTCTGGTCCCGCTCCTCGGTGTAGGCCTGATCCAGCCTGTCCAATGCACCCAGGCCCTCGCGAGTGGCTCTTGCGGCCCCGCCAATCCCGATGCGACAACCGCCTTCCGTATCGGCGTGGACGGAGAAACCGCTCCCCTGACGCCGGCAAGCGCCACCCTGCCCCAGCCGGTCTATCCCGGCTACGGCGGCATTGGCAAGTCATCGTCGGCTGAAGGCCTTGATCCAGACTTCCGGCCCAACGTCTCCGATACCTTCGATCTGACCATCCAGCGCAAGATCAACAATCACCAGACACTCGAGGTTGGCTACATCGGGCGCATCATCAAGCACGAGTACCAGCCAGTCAATCTAAACGTGGTTCCCTACATGATGGTCAAGGGTGGACAGACTTTTGAAAACGCCTACGCCTACATGGAAACGCAACTTGGTTGCGCCACCTCAGTCGGCGCTTGCGGTGCAAACGGCACTCCCGCGGTAACCCCTCAGCCGTTTTTCGAAACCGCTCTCGCGGGCACAGGCTACTGCAACGGCTACTCAAACTGCACAACCGCCGTGATGGCCAAGGAAGGACCAAGCGGTACCGGGAACCTTGTCTATCAGTACGTCTGGAGCATGTGGTCCGATCTCGACAGTGGTGGCTTCAACTTTACCCCCACCATGCAGGGCAGCAGTGCCAATCCCGCTTTCCCGGGTTACGTTCCCCAGGCCTCCAGCGGTTTTGCCCTCAATGCCAGCATCGGCCACGGCAACTACAACGGTGGCTTTATCACGTTGATCACTCAGAACTGGCACGGCTTCCTGATGCACAACAACTTCACCTATAGCAAAGCGCTCGGCACTGGCGCTTTTGTTCAGGCAACCAGCGAATACACCCCCAACGACGCCTTCGATCTGGGCAAGATGTACGGCGTACAGGCATTCAACCGCAAGTTCGTCTACAATTCCTACCTGGTATGGCAGGATCCGTATTTCAAGGGTCAGCGCGGAATCCTCGGCCGCGCGGCAGGCGGCTGGTCAATTGCCCCCATCATGGTCGCGGGCAATGGCGAACCGGTCTACTGCAGCACCCAGTCGGGTGCTCAATCGTTCGGATCGGCCGACGGCAATAACTACTTCACCAATGAACAGTGCGTCTTCACCAGCAAGTACACAGGTGGCAACAGCTCGCACTATGGCATCACCGGCAACAACGATGCCTACGGAAACCCGGTCGGAACCGGTGTCGCAGGCCCGACCACTGGACAGGAGATCAACATGTTCAAGGATCCGGTCTCGGTCTGGAACCAGGTCCGCGCGCCTATGCTCGGAATCGACACCAAGAACCCCGGCGTTGGTCCCATCATCGGCATGCCCTACTGGAACGTGGATATGAGCGTGCAGAAGAACTTCAAGGTCTTCGAATCCACCAGCATCACGTTGGGGATAATCTTTACCAACGTCTTCAACCATGACGTTCTTTATGATCCGGGTCTTGCGCTCTATAACTCCCCAGCGTGGGGCGTTCAAAACGCGCAGGGCAACACGCCGCGCAACATCGAGTTCGGCATGCGCGCCAGCTTCTAACTCCCATCAAAACCAAAAGGCCGGAAGCGTCAGCTTCCGGCCTTTTTCATGTGTGCCGAGCATTGTTCAACATCTTGGAGGTGAAAGTCCTCTTCACATCCTGATGGAGGAGAAGTGATAGCGAAGCGCAAGGATTTCGTCGCGAGGC
>Ga0224555_1005001_pt1 | contig 11616 bp, 13 predicted proteins | sample 714S23034metaG_FD_180687 | JGI IMG/M metagenome (GOLD analysis project Ga0224555, IMG submission 180687) | Peat soil microbial communities from Stordalen Mire, Sweden - 717 S2 30-34 | ecosystem: Environmental > Terrestrial > Soil > Wetlands > Peat | place: Sweden: Norrbotten County, Stordalen...
TGAAGATGTCGTCTGTGCGGCGGTTCTTTCGGCAGCAAATTGTCTACGTTTCCCTCTCTGCGATCCTTTTCGCCATTTTCTGGGCTATCGGAGAGCCGATCAATCCATTCACGGTCTTGCTTTACACCCTCTGCATCGGAAATCTCCTCTCGTTTGCACTCGATCAGGTGGGGTTCCTCTATTCGGAAAGGCCGTTTCCGTTCAACTGGCTGATTTTTTTGCCGACCCTTCTCGTACTAACGGCGCCGGTTTACCTGATTTAGACCACAATTGTGTGGCTCGTTTCTCCGCCTAGTCCACAGACACTCTCTCATCTCATTCAAACAGGCTGGAGATTTCCCTTTCTGGTTACGTTCATCTTCGGGGTTGTCTCGCTTCTGTACCACAGCACGAAGGACCGGCTGGAACTGCGCAACCAGGAATTGCAGCAATCGGTGGAGAAAGGCGCACGGCAGCTTGAGCTGCAGGCGCAGGAGATGCAGCGCGCCCGGGAGATTCAGCAGTCGCTGCTGCCGAAAGAGATTCCTCAGCTTGCGGGGTTCGAAGTGGCGGCAGCGTGGCGGCCGGCCCGCGAGGTGAGCGGTGATTACTACGATGTCTTCAAGCTGGACGAGCACCGGCTGGGCGTTTGTATTGCCGATGTTGTGGGCAAAGGCGTAGCTGCGGCGTTACTGATGGCCAATGTGCAGGCAGCCGTGCGCGCGTACGCGAGCAGCGCGGAGAACGCGGCGCAATTATGCGCGAAGGTGAATCGCTTGCTCTGCGAAAATCTGGCGACCGGGAAGTTTGTGACGTTTCTCTACGGCGTGCTGAACAACGAGACGCGAAACTTCGATTACTGCAACGCGGGGAACGTTTGCCCGACCCTGGTTTCGCAAGGAACCGCCCGATCCATGGCGGCGGGCGGCGCGGCGCTGGGTGTGTTTCCTGAGTGGAAGTATGAGAATGCGAACATTGCACTCAAGCCGGGCGACCGGCTGTTGCTGGTGACCGATGGCATTACCGAAGCGTACGGCCAGGACGAAGTGGAATTCGGCGAAGAAAGGCTCGCGCTGGCAGCGTTGGCAGGCAGCAAACACACGGCGGCGGAGATGAGCAGGTTGCTTCTCGAAGAGGTGTCGACGTATTGCGGGTCGCACTTCCACGATGATGCGACGCTGCTGGTCATCGCGGCAAAGTGAGGAGCATTCAGTCGCTGCGGCCCTGCAGGCGGACCATCAGCCGTTCGCGCTCGGCGGCGAGGACTTGGGCGGCGGGGCCGAGCGCCGTGAGCCGGCCTTCGCGAAGAAGCAGAACTTCCGCGCCCATGGCTAATGCGTCCGTGACGTCGTGTGTGGCCATTACAGCCTGAACCTGATTTTCCCGAAGCCACAATTGCAGACGTTCCAGCAACGCGTCGCTCGCCACTCCGTCGAGCGCGGAAAATGGTTCATCGAGAAGCAGGAGTCGGGGTGCGGGCGCCAATGCGCGGGCCAGCGCTACGCGTTGGGCCTCGCCGCCTGAGAGGTCCTGCGGACGGCGGGTGGCGAGGTCGGTTGCGCCGGCGAGGGCGAGCATCTCTTCGACACGCGCCGCGCGGGTTGCACGATCGAGACTGCGCAGACCGTAGGCGACGTTGGCGGCTACGCTGAGGTGAGGGAAGAGCGCGGGCTGCTGCGCGACCAGCGCGGTGTGACGGCGGCCGGCCGGCAGGTGCAAGCCGATGGAGGTTTCAGTCAGCGCGCGCTTGTCGAGCGCGATGCGGCCGCGCGTGGGGCGGGCAAGATCCGGAGAATCGAGGCCGGCGAGCAGGCGGAGCAACGTGCTTTTGCCCGAGCCGGAGGGGCCGAAGACGACCGTCCAATCGGAGGCGAAGGCGCACTCCACCTGAAGATGGAAGCTGCCGCGGCGCGCATCAAGAGAGAACTCAAGCACGGCCCACTCCGTGGTTTTGCGTTTTAGATTCGCTCCCGTGCTTTTGCGCTTTGGAGTAGATCAGTGCCAGGGCGACAACGCTCATGCCGAGCAGGATGGCGGCGGTGCGGTTGGCGGCGGCGTAGTCGAAGTTTTCCACCTGGTTATAGAGCACGATGGAAAGCGTGCGCGTCGAGCCGGGAATGTCGCCGCCGAGCATGAGAACCACGCCGAACTCGCCGATGGTGTGCAGAAAACTGAGCACGATGGCGGCGAGAAGCGAGCGGCGCGCGAGAGGAACGAGAATGCTAGAGACCAGGCGCACGGGACCTGCGCCGAGGAGCCGAGCGGCATCGACGAGGGCAGTGTCGACCGACGCGAAACCAGCGACAAGCGGCTGCACAGCGAAGGGAAGGCTGTAGATCACCGATCCGACGACGAGGCCGTTGAAGGAGAAGGCGAGGGGATGGCCGAGGAGGGCCGTAATGCCGCGGCCCACGGCGGTGCGAGGGCCGAGCAGGACGAGCAGAAAGAAACCGAGCACGGTGGGCGGCAGAACCATGGGCAGCGTGGCCAGGGCTTCCAGCGCAGCGAGCCAACGGCTGCGGCCCAGCACCAGCAGCGCCGCGAGAGGCACGGCGATGGCGAGAAGAATTGCCGTGGTGACCGTGGCCAGACGGAGCGAGAGTGCGAAGGCTTGCCAGTCCATGAGGTTCACTCAACAGACTATCGTTCGGGCGCGGGGATTCCCAACCATTTTGCAACGAGCGCGAGTGAAGGAGTGAAAGGAGTGAAGGAGTGAAAGGAGTGAAGGAGTGAAAGGAGTGAAAGAGCGGGGCGGCAGTGGATTCCCACGCATTTCGCAAAAGTGCGCCAAACGGGTTGAGCAAACGCTGGCGACGTGGACGTCGCCATTACAGCCGGCCTGGAGGCCGGCGCTACTTGTTCTCGACTGGCGTGAGGCCACCTTTGGCAAGTTGGGCCTGCACTGCGGGCGAGAGCAGAAAGTCGAGCAGCTTATGCACCGCGGCGCGTTGCTTTGTGCTGCTGACGATGACGGCGCCCTGCTCAATGGGCGGATAGAGATTGCTCGGGATGAGGAAATAATTGCCGTCCGCGCTAAGGCGCGGCGTGAGCGCGGAGGTGAGCGAGATCAGGCCGGCGTCGGCGTTGGCGGAGTCGACGAACTGAGCGGCCTGGGCGATGTTTTCCGCGGTAACGATGCGCGGCTTGAGAGTGCCGTAGAGACCGAGGCTTTGGAGCGCGGCGACGGCGGCACGGCCGTAGGGCGCGCGATCAGGATTGGCGATGGCGAGGCGCTTCAGGACGGGCGAGCGCAGCAGGTCGAGCGACGGCGGGGGCAGGTGGGAGTCTTTGCGCGTCCAGAGGACGAGCATGCCTTTGGCGTAAGTGATGGGCGTGGAGGAATCGGCCGAACCGGCGGCGTCGGCCACGCCGTCGTCGATGAGGCGCTTGGGATAGCTAAGGTCGGCGGAGAGAAACAGGTCGAAGGGCGCGCCGTTTTCGATCTCGGTGGTGAGCATGGCCGAGGCCTGGTAGGTGGCTTCGGCGTGGATGCCGGTGGCCTGCTGAAATTGCTCGAGGATGGGCGGCAGAACGGGCTCGAGGTCGGCGGCAGCGGCGACGCGCAACGGAGCTTGCGCGCTGAGCGGCGCGGCCAGCACACACGCGAAGATTGCGGGGAAGAACGCTCTCGAGATCAAAGGCAAACACTCCATCCACAGCAAGAATCGCCGTACACTGGTAGGCTAACACCAGGGAATTATGAACGATAACTTGCATCAATTGCGCTGTTTCGGGTGCGGAAGCCGGATTGCGGGCGCGGAGGCGCGGCCCGATTTTCGCTGCGCCCAGTGCGGAGACCTGTTTGAGGTAGAGTATCCGGGCTGGGGCCAGCGCGGGGGACACGACCGGCCAAATCCCGGAGCGTTGAAATGGCTGTGGAGGGAACGGCGCTGCTCGGGAGAGCCGCTCGATGCGTCGGGCGTGTGGCGCTTCCGCGAACTGCTGCCGATTCTGGATAGTTTTGGCAACGCCATTTCGCTGCGCGAGGGCAATACGCCGCTGTATCACCTGCCGCGTGCGGCAAAGGCGCTGGGGATCGATCGCATCTTCGCCAAGCACCAGGGCATGAACCCCACGGGTTCCTTCAAGGACACGGGCATGACTGCGGCGCTGAGCGTGGCGCGGGAGCGCGGATTCAAATGGGTGGCGTGCGCGTCGACGGGGAACACATCGGCGGCGATGGCCGCCTACGCGGCGCGGGCCGGGTTGCGCAGCCTGGTGCTGATTCCTGAGGGCAAGATTGCGTGGGGCAAGCTATCGCAGGCGATGGACTACGGCGCCATGACCTGCCAGTTGAATACGGATTTCGATGGTTGCCTGAACGTGCTAACCGAGATTGTGAAGCAAGCGCCGATCTACCTGCTGAATTCGGTGAATCCTTACCGGCTGGAGGGTCAGAAGACGCCGGCCTTCGAGATTGCCGAGGCCATGGACTGGAATGTGCCCGATCATCTGATTGTTCCCGGCGGCAACCTGGGCAACAGCTCGGCGCTGGGCAAGGGCTTTCGCGAGATGCGCGAGTTGGGACTGGTGGCGAGGCTGCCGAAGATATCGGTGATTCAGGCTGCGGGGGCGAATCCGCTGGTGCGGAGCATGGCCGCGAATCACGGCACCACGCTGGAGCCGGTGGAAGCGCATACGCGGGCGACTGCCATTCGCATTGGGAATCCGGCTTCGTGGCGCAAGGCCGCGAGGGTGATCGAAGAAAGCGGCGGATGGTGCCTGGACGTAACCGAGGCGGAGATTGCGATTGCCAAGGCGGAGATCGGCGCGGAGGGATTGGGCTGCGAACCGGCTTCAGCGGTGACGCTCGCAGGGCTGAAGAAACTGTGCGCGCAGGGAGCGATCCAGCCAAGCGAGACGGTGGTTCTGGTGCTGACCGGGCATACGCTCAAGGATGCCGATTACACCATCGACTTCCACCGCGGGACGCTGCTGACCGATGACGAGAAGCAGGGACACGAAGCCGAGATTGACGCGTTGCGGCGGGACGCCATCACTCTGGATGCGACGTCGGCCGCAGTGCTGGCCGCGCTGAAGGGCCAAGTAGGATGAAGGACGCACGAACTATGGATCGGTTCCGGCTCCGCCTGCCTGCAACCTCAGCGAATCTTGGCCCCGGGTTTGACGCCGTGGCTGTGGCCCTGGACTTTGCCCTGGAGATTGAGGCCGAAGCGGCGCAGGAGTTTGCGATTGCGGCGACGGGGCGCGATGCGGAGCGTTGCGGACGGCTCCACGATAACCTGATTCTCGAAATCTACAAGGATTTGTTGGAAGCCAATGGTCGGCCGATTGCGCCGCTGGCGTTGCAGGTGACGAACGGGATTCCGCTGGGGATGGGATGCGGGTCGTCGGCGGCCGCGCGGCTGGCGGCCATCGCATTGGCGGTGCACTTTGGCGAGCTCGATTGGGACACGGACCGGGTTCTCGAAGAGGCGTATGCGCTGGAGGGGCATCCGGACAACGTAGCCGCATGCTGGCTGGGTGGATTTGTGAGCGCGGTGTGCGAGGGAAGGCGCGTGCACGTGGCTCGCGTCGATCCGCCGCAGGAGTGGCGTGCGATTGTGGCGCTGCCGGCTGAGCCGCTAGCCACCAGCAAAGCCCGCGCGGTGCTGCCGGCCACCTACTCGATGGAAGACGTGGTGGCGAATCTGCAATCGGCGGCCGTGCTCGGGCTGGCCTTTGCCCAGGCGCGGGGCGATCTGCTGCGGCTGGCGATGAACGACCGGATTCACCAGCCGTATCGCGCGACCTTCTGCCCGCTGCTGCCGCTTTTGCTTCCTCTGGTCGGCAAAAACGGAATTCTGGGTGTTGCCTTAAGTGGCGCGGGCCCGGCGGTTCTGGTGGTTGTCGAGGGCGAAAAGAGCTTGCAGGCAGCTACGTCCGCAATCGGGAAAGTGACGGAAAATCGCGTTTTGGCGGAGCTGGCAATTTGCGGGTTTTCGCGGGTCGGAGCCAGTCAAGCTGTTGAAAATAAATAAGTTCGATGAGAGATTTGTGCAGATTGTGTGGCTAGGCTGTGCGTTATCAATGAGTTAAGGTGGTTGCCGAGGTAGATAATCACCTCTTTCTTGATTACCCCGCACATTACCTAAGTTTGCTTGCCATTTATTGATTTAACAACTACATTCGCTGCGTGAGCAGTTCTGGGGGAGGGCTGCTCTAGCGCCCGCGATCCTGTATGGATCCGGGCGCTTCTCTTTGTACATCGAAATCATTTTTGTGGCTCCGCGGGACCGCAGAATCTGCCCGGACGCGCCGGATATTAACGGCGGGTGCAGCGAAGCTGCGGCGCACCTGGACTTGCGACTTTGGGCGGTCCTCGCGCATCGGATGTGTATACGGCTTCCTGTACAATGACCGGTGGGGACTCGCAAGGAGGATCATGGCTGGGCAAGGTGTTTTGGAAGTGAACGACGCGAATTTTGACCAGGAAGTGCTGCGCAGCGAGCAGCCGGTTATGGTGGATTTCTGGGCCGTCTGGTGCGGCCCGTGCAAGGCGATTGCGCCGATCGTGGAAAGCGTGGCTGCGGCGTACGCGGGCAAGTTGAAGGTGGCCAAAGTGAACGTGGATCAAAATGGCGCGACGCCGTCGCGTTTCGGAATCCGCGGCATTCCGGCGCTCTTGTTTTTCAAGGGCGGCAAGGTAGCCGACCAGATTGTGGGCTACGTGCCGCAGAGCGTGATTGAAGAGAAGGTGAAGAGCCTGCTGGCGTAACTAGCACTGCGAACTCTACAGTTCGGAAATAAACGAGGCTCGGGCAATGCGCCCGGGCCTTTTGCTTGTTTACGCGCGGCCGCGGAACTGAATGATGCGCCGCCGATCGCGCTTGGTGGGCCGGTGCACGGGCAGTGGGGTGTACTGCTGCATGGCTTTGCGCTCTGCCGCAACGCGCAGACGCGCTTCGCGGCTGGCTTCGGTTTCGCGATAGAGGGTTTGCGCTACCGATGCCGGGCCGCGGATGTGGCTGATTCCGAGCACATCGATCTCAAAGAGGCCGGCATCGTTTTCGATCTGCAGGCGGTCGCCGGGCCGAACGTCGCGCGCGGGTTTGGCGCGGGAGCCATTCGATTCAACCCGGCCCAGATCGCAGGCGCGCGAGGCCATGGCGCGCGTTTTGAAGAAGCGCGAGGCCCAGAGCCATTTGTCGATACGCACGGTGTCCATTCCGAAATCCAGTGGGTGCGAATTATTGTGGGGCGAAGGGTATCGTATCAGGGTTTGCGGTCAGGCTTCCAGCGCGACGCGTGGCGGGAATTGCCTGTTTGCCGCCAGGTAAAATCCACACAATAGGGAAAAAATTTCACCATGTGCAGGAATAGATGCCGGAATTGCTGGCTCCAAAGCCCGGCAAATCCGGAAGTCTGCACCAGAACTCCCGGAGTTTCTCTGAACCGCCCGATATGGAACTCGACGTGCACGATGAACGCTGATAGTGAGGAGAAGTGTCTATGGACCGAACAGTCTCCCCCTCATTGGCGCCGTCCGGTAACGCGTCACTTTCTTACAAAAGCGGAAGACGTTCCAGGATTGGCGGAAGACCTCCCAGGATTCTGGTTGTGGACGAGGAATCGGTGACGGCCGATACCCTAGCTGAAATCCTGCGCCACAATGGTTATGCGACCGAGACTGCATATGACGCGACTGGCGCACTGGAAAGAGCGTTACTTTCGCCACCCGAGCTCGTCATCACTGACGTGGTGCTGCCGCCGGGTATGAGCGGAGTCCAACTGGCCGTCACGATCAAACGCGTGTACCCGGATTGCAAGATTCTGCTGTACTCGGGGCATGTGTCGACGCCCGAGTTGATCAGGTCGCCTCATTGTGCGCCGTATGATTTCACGCTGCTAAGCAAGCCTGTGCGACCGAGGGACCTGCTTGCTCTGGTGGAAGACCGGCTGGGTACAGTCGGATCAGTGCTGGTGCCAGCTGCGGCGCAGGCCTTCCATCCATCCATTTAAGCCTTCTATCCCATCACCCTTCTATCCCGTCCCCGTTCCATCCCGTCCATTGTCGGGCCCGCACCAGCGTCAAGGCTTTGGCGCGGACTCGCCATGCATGAGCGCCTCGTAACGGCGCGCGTATTCGGCTTTGTACGCGGCGACGGCGCGGTCGTAGCTGAGTTGTGGCGTGCCGGGCATCACGGTCCAGTTCAAGCGCACCTCCCGCGCGCTGGCCGGAACGGAGATCGATCCTCCGGTGCATGGTTCCAAGCAGGCAAAAGTGATCAAGTCGCCGTCCACAGTTACACGATGGACGTCCATGAACCAGGGCAAATGGATTTCGATGCTGTTCGGAGCACGATCAAAGTGCGCATCGATCCGCAGAACAGCTTGGGTCGCGGACGCCTGAGTGAGCGTGAAGTCGATCGGGCCGAAATACGTAGGCGCCTGGCGCACGGCGATAGTTTTGCCTTTGCCGATCCACGCCGGTGAGACAACAGAAAGCAAATGGAGCTGATTGCCCTCCTCGCGCACCAGCATGGTGCGCAGAAGAGTGCGGTACTCGGCGGCGAACCAGCCGTGAGGCGCGAGGTTGTCGCCGAAGTTGCGGTCGCCCCAGGGACGGATCTTGTACTCGAAGCCGGCGTTGGTGGAGCTGGTGTGGAGCAGGATGGCGTAGAACTCATTCAAAGCCTGCTCTTGATCGCCGCGGATGGTCTCGGTCATGGTGTTTTTGATCGTGAGGTAGTGGTGCAGGAACTCGCCATCGGCGTAGGTCATGATGCCTTCTGCATACTTGGCCTGCGTAGCGCGGAGAGTTGCCGTCACGCGGCGATCGTGCGAGTCGAGCGTGGGTTCGGGGACGACGGAGAGCAGATTGCCCCAGTCGTAGCCGCCCGCCTGCCCATCGAGCACCGGCGGAATGTAGCCGTTGTGCGCGGCGGCCTGGGCGTCGAGAACCTTGAAGAACGACTGGTGAAGGCTGTCATACTCGGCCTGCCATTTTTGCGCGAGATCGGCGTGGTTGGTTTCTGCGGCCATCGGGATGGCGAGGCGCAGGCCGTCGAGCGCGAGAAAGTTGTAGCCGGTGAGATGGCCGGGAATGTACTCGTTGTCGCGCACATCGCTGGCAGGAACGATGTGCAGCGGGTCGGCTGCGCGCGCCTGATGGAGCCAGTCGACGGCGCGATCGATCTGCGGCAACGCCCATTCCGCAAAGGCCTTGTCGTGGGTGATGCGGTAGTGCTGCGCGTAGGCCCACACGGCTTCGCCCCAGCCGTCGTATTGCTGCGGCTGCGAGAGAAAGTTGCCGTCGGGCTTTTGCGATTTGGCGAAGAAGTCGAGGCACTCGCGCGCGATCTGCGGGTAGCCGGTGACGTCATAACTGTGCACGATGTCGGCGCTGTCGCGGAGATAGAAGGTGTGATAGTGGAGCTTGTTCACGGTCTGAATATAGTCGGGGCCGAGGTGATCGATGGCGATGAGGTCGTAAATGAGGTTGGTCGAAAAGGTGTCGAAGGCTTTGGGTTCAGGCAACTCAATTTGCATGCCGGTGGAGAGAATGTTGTTCCAGTACGCGATGACCTGCGCCTTCGCGGCGTCGAAGCCGGTCTGATCGAGGTCGGAGAGGATCTGCGGATCGGCGGTGGGAACGACCGGCATTTTGAAGTCCAATCTGCGTTGTGCGCCGGGCGGGAGCAGGGTTGAGTAGGTGACGATGCCGACCGGTGTTTCCGGCTCGACGAAGAGATGGGCGGCCTTGTCGAGATCGGGCGGGTGCATGTCGCGGGTACTATCGCGAAGCGTGAAGCCGCGCGCGGCGTAGCCCAGAGGGAAACCCAAGAGCAGGCGGCCGTCGCGGAAGAAATGCGCCGCATCAAAGGAGTTCGCCCACTGGCGGTTGAAGGGCTCGCCGATCTGCCGGTAGGCTCCGGGGAATTTGCCTTCCGCGGGGCGCAGGAAGCGGTTGTCGCCGTGCGCAAGGCCGGTGGTCGAGAGCGCGTCGTAGCGGATGCCCGTGGCGAAGATGGCGCGCGTGGGCTTGTGCGAAGCGTTCTTCATCTCCACGCGGATGAAGTTGACGAGGGGGCCGTTGTCGCTTACGCCGAGCGTGGCCGCGAAGAGGGTGAAGCTGTAAACGATGCCGTCGCGCGCGAATTCGTAGTGGACGATGGGCAAATGGCCCTGCTCAAGCGTGCGGATGCGGACGCTGGTGGGCTCGAGTTCGGGGCCGGCGAAGAACATGAGTTCGCCGAAACCGGTGCGCAGATAGCCTTCCGGCGTGATTTCCGTGCCGGCTTCTGCGCCCATGACGCCGATCTCGTCGGTGGGCCTGGAGAAATAGGAAAACGGCTGGCCGGGCTGGTCGATGGACGGCGAAACCATTTGCGCGGACAAGCTCGCCGCAAAGATGAGAGCGAGGGCGAAGCCTGCGGCGCAAAGGACAAGGCGGCGAAGCTTACGGTATGCGGCAACGGTCATGGCGCAGGAACCTCCGGCGGCGCGGATAGAGTGTGGTTGAATCGGCGCGCAAGCAAAGCGCTTGCACGCGGCCAAGGGAACATCCCAGGGGAACATCCCCGGGAAACATCATAGTCCAGCCGGGGCTGGCAATCCGGGGGCGGGTGGGTTGGAGTGATGGGAATCACGGGCAGGGGTGTTTGAGCGGGCCTACACTTCCTCATCGCAGTGGAACTCTTGCCTGTGAAGAAGGGGTCGCAAGATGAGCGAAACCTGTCGAAAGTGCGGAACGCGCCTCGAAAGCCCGTGGAAGTTCTGCCCCCTTTGCGGAGCTGAGAACGCGCACGGCGCCGGGGAGATTGCCAAGGCGCACCCGGAACATGAGAAGGCGCCAGTAAAGGGCGGAATCAGCGGGCTGGTCCTGGGCCTGATCATGGCGCCAGTGCTGATCATCTACGGAACCCTGATCTGCTTGATGGTGGGGCCGTGGATGGTGCTGGGAATTCCCATGATCATCGCGGGCATTTGTGCGCCGATCGTAGGTCCGTTCATCGCCATCAGCGCGGTGCGGGGAAGTTGTCCGTGGTGCGGGGTGAAGATCTCCAGCGTAGGGCCAATGAACGCGTTTTACTGCTACGCATGCAGCAAGCGGATTGTGGTCGAGAAGCGGGAGCTGGTGCGGGCCGAGTAGGCGCACTGCCAGCCAGGTGAGCGCGCGGCAGAAGCCGAGTCGGCCGATTCAGGCGGCGCGAGGGGTGAGCTTGATGCCGAGGGCCTTCATGACGCCGAGGAGCGTGGAGAGCCTGGGATCGCCTGTGGGGGAGAGCGCCTTGTAGAGGGCCTCGCGCGTGACTCCGGCCTGACCGGCGAGCTGCGTCATTCCGATGGCGCGCGCAATGTCGCCGAGGGCGGCCGCGATGAGAGACGGGTCGCCGTCGTCGAAGGCAGCTTCAAGATAGGCGGCGATGGATTCGGGGCTGTCGAGATATTCCGCAGGATCCCATCGAGTTGTCTTAAGAGCCACTTTGAGCCTCCTTTGCGAGCCTCTTCGCTGTGGCGATGTCTGCGTGTTGCGTCTTCTTGGTACCTCCAACGAGGAGGAGAATGATCAAGTTTCCGATCCGGTGAAAGTAGACCCTGTAACCCGGCCCGTAATCGATGCGCAGTTCGCTGACGCCTTCTCCGACTGGTTTTGAGTCGCCAAAGTTGCCGAGCGAGAGACGGCGGATGCGA
>Ga0224555_1005002_pt1 | contig 11610 bp, 8 predicted proteins | sample 714S23034metaG_FD_180687 | JGI IMG/M metagenome (GOLD analysis project Ga0224555, IMG submission 180687) | Peat soil microbial communities from Stordalen Mire, Sweden - 717 S2 30-34 | ecosystem: Environmental > Terrestrial > Soil > Wetlands > Peat | place: Sweden: Norrbotten County, Stordalen...
GCCTATTTTCTAACGCTTGCAAGAGCCGCTCTGGTCGTGGCAATTCCTTCGGGCATCGTCCTCGCAGTCATCTCGGTCTCGGTGAGATCGTCTGAGCACAACCTCGTGACCACAGGCACGTCCGGCCCGACGCTGAAACTGGGTGACCTGTACACCATCTTGGGCGGCGAGCTCTTGACGATCGCAATCGCTTTCGTCGTAGGAGCTTTTGTCACTGCGGTCTGCTTCCGTGTTATCGGAAACGCCTATCTGGGACAGCCGGCGGACTGGCGCGACGCGCTTGGTTTCGGCTGGTCGAGGCTGCTCGCTGTCATCTGGATATCCGTGCTGACGTACCTCGCGGTAATAGTCCTCGGCTCGGTGGTCGCAGTTCTGATAGCCGTCTCGGTGATCGCTCACGTCACCGCGCTCACGGTTCTCTTCTCATTCATGTTCGGCGTCGGAGGTTTCCTGGCAGCAATATGGTTCTTGGTCGCGTCGAGGATCGCCGTGCCGGTCATGATGCTCGAGGACATCCGGGGAACCAAGGCGATACGCCGAGCGCTGACGCTCTGTCACGGCCATTGGTGGTCGGTCTTCGGCACACAGTTGCTCGCCGGCCTTCTCGTCGCGGTAGCAAGCTTCGCCGTCGGCATCGCTGCGGGTGCAGTCTTCGCTGTCTTCCACGGGAGCACGACCGTGTCGGTTGTAGAGGGATTCCTTGTCCAGACGATCAACTACATGGTGTTCGCGCCCTTCTCCGCAGCCGTCCTGGTCGTTCTGACAATCGACCTTCGGGTTCGCAAGGAGGGATTCGACATCCAGCTGCTCTCGGCGCAGATGGGTGTCGCGCCGTCAGCGTCTGCCCTTTTCTTCACGAAGCCAGCGCCAGGAGGAGGCTACGGCCCCGTCGGCTACCCGCAACCCCCGGGCTACCCACAGCAACCCAACCCCTGGTATCCGCCAGTACCGGGTAGCTACCCGCCTGCGCCTCCCGGCTACCCGCCACCGCCGGGCTACCCGCAACCCCCGGGCTACCCACAGCATCCCAACCCCTGGTATCCACCAGTACCGGGTAGCTACCCGCCTGCGCCTCCCGGCTACCCGCCACCGCCGTCCGTTCCTGGCTGGCCGCGTCCCTCCGATTGGCCGCGTCCCTCCGACTCACCGCCCAGCCAGTCGCCAAGAGAACCGCCCTCGCCAGATGACGAGCAGCCTGACCCGCCGGCGCCGGATGCGCCACGGTCCGAATAGGTGTCTCACGCGCCGGGAGCCTCGACTTTCGCTGCGGACGCGCGACGTCAAGCGGCCCAGATCCTGTCTCGCACGCCATACACGCACAGGCCGACTCGAATCCCTGCCCCCCTCGCCGGAGCGCTCCGAGCCGTCGGGCGGGGGTTTGTCTGGGCGTTCGGCCCTCCCATCCGCTGGTTGTGGCGCCAAGCACTCGTACCGTTCTTCAGTGCCACACACAGGCTGCTCGGCGCCGGTGGTTGGGCCGTCGTGCTCGTGCTCGCGCTCGCATTCGGCGTGCTCGTCGGGCTTCTCCTCATCCGCAGGAGATCCCGAATAGCGACACGCCCAACAGCCGATGAGCTGAGGACAGCCGGCGAAGACCTGACCGATCTCGAGCGGGCCGCAGAAGACGCCGAAGCAAAGGGTGCGAACGAACTTGCGGTCCGGCTGCGCTTCAGGCTCGGACTCGCTCGACTCGAAGCACAGGGCGTGATCCCCGATCGCCGCACCACGACCAGCCACCAGGTGGGGCTGGTCCTTCAGTCTCGAGTCTTCGACAAGCTCAGCTCTCGCCATGAGCTCATCACCTATGCCCAGAAGCCCGCGTTGCCTCACGACGTGGCTTCGGCCCGGGACGGGTGGGATCAGCTGCTTGCCGAGACACGCACGACCGAGCGTAAGCGTCAGGACGTGTGGCAGGCGGTAGGGAATGTTCGATGAGCAAGAAACCCCGGGACACTCGGGACACCGCGGTGAGCAATCTATGAGCGCCACTGCACCGGCGGCGGTGACCGTCACAGCGCGTTGGCATCAGGTCCCTCGAAGATGGCGCGCAGTGATGGTCATCGCGGCTGGTGTGATCGTTGTCGAGTTCGCGGTCTCCTTTGCGGGCGCCGTCTACGGCACGCCAAGCCGATCGATCCTCGGCCCCGCCTCCTCGCTCGACACCTCAGGCAACGGGACCGCGGCCTTGGCGCAACTCTTCAGGGACCGGCAGCATCCGATTCGCCAGCTGGTGGTCCCAGTGAGCGCTGCTGCGCTACCCGTTCCCGGCACTCTCTTCGTTCTCGACCCGCAGAACAAACTGACAGGCGATCTGTCGGCTCTTCACCGATATCTCACGGCCGGAGGACGCGTGGTCCTTGCCGGTCGGCCCGCTGAGGGCACCCTCAGGGCACTGCTCGGGCCTGGGCCACTGCCGATCTGGCAGGCGGCGATGCCAGGTCCATCGCACCCGGCTGCTCCGGCGTCGGAGAACTACGAAGCTCTCACTGTGGTCTCGAACGCGGCAGGCTCCTGGCGGGCGACACCGCGCAGTCGAGCTGCGACTTCCGTGACCGAACGCGTGCACACCCTGCTGGGTGGGCCCGCCGGAGCGCTGGCGCTCCTCGCCGAGGTCGGTCAGGGTCGTCTCGTGCTGCTCGCCTCGAGCTCCCCGCTCGACAACGGATGCCTCGCCCGCGCCGACAATGCGGCGTTCGCCCTCGACCTTGCCGGCCCGGTCGCGGCCCCGGTCGCGTTCGACGAGTACGACCATCTCCTGACGAGCTCGGGGTCCGGGATCGCGGGCCTGCCGGGCCACTGGCAAGCCGGTCTTCTTCTTGCCCTTGTCGCCGTAGTGGTCTGGATCCTGTCCGCCGCCCGGCGATTCGGGCCAGCTACAGCGGCCAGTCGCGAGTTGGTCCCACCACGCATCGCCCACGTCGACGCCGTTGCCGCGCTCCTCGCGTCGGGCCCTCCGGCCCGGCTCCGGGCTGGTGCGGAACCGTTGAGACAGGCCGCTCGCGAACGATTGTGCCATGTGCTCAGAGCTCGCGACGACGCCACAGACACTGAGCTCGTCACGAGAGCGGAATCGACCGCTTTGTCATCCGACCTCGTCGCCGCGATCGTCGGCGAACCTCGTTCGGAGGAGGATCTGTTGGCGCTCGGCCGCGCCTATGCCACGCTCACGAAGACAGGAAGGTGGTCATGACCGAGGTGCACCAGAACGGCAACGGCAACGGCCAGATGGCGATGGTCCGCGCCCGCTTGAACGAGCAGGTGGAGAAAGTGGTAGTAGGGCAGTCTCATGTCGTCGACGCGACGATCATCGCCATCGCGGTCGGGGGCCACCTATTGCTCGAGGGGCCTCCCGGAGTAGCAAAGACGCTGCTCGCGTCTGCGATGGGCCGGGCCTGCCGGCTCGACAACCGTCGGGTGCAGTTCACGCCCGACATGCTGCCGTCGGATCTGACCGGCACGTTGACCTTGCGAGGAAACGAGCTCGGTTTCCGTCCTGGTCCGGTGTTCACCAACATCCTCCTCGCAGATGAGATCAACCGGACGCCGCCGAAGACCCAGGCGGCACTGCTCGAGGCGATGCAAGAGGGCCAAGTCACCGTCGACGGCGTGGAGCACCCGCTACCGCAACCTTTCACGGTGCTCGCCACGCAGAACCCGATCGAGTACGAGGGGACCTACCCCCTTCCCGAAGCGCAGCTGGACCGGTTTCTCATGAAAGTCGTCGTCACATACCCGTCTGCCAAGAACGAGGAAACGCTGCTCAGGCTGCGCCGCTCGGGCATCGCGCCGGCAACTCTTTCCGACGTCGAGGTGATAGTCGGGAAGGACGACCTGATGGCGTTGCGCCAGCAGGTGGACCGCGTGGCCGTCAGCGACGAGATCATCGGCTATGTGGCATCGGTCGTCCGTCGCACCCGTGAGCTGCCGAGCGTGGCGCTCGGCGCAAGTCCTCGCGCGGGCGTCCACCTGCTCGCCGCGGCTAGGGCCTTCGCGAGCATGGCTGGAAGAGACTTCGTCGTGCCCGACGACGTGGTTGCACTCACCGGCCCAGTGCTCGCTCACCGACTGATCCTGACCCCCGAGGCAGAACTCGACCGCTTCACGGCCGCGGACGCGTTGTCGAATGTTCTCGCCTCGGTCCCGATCCCTCGCTGACGACTCCGGACGAGGGACGTCGATGACGATGCCGGCTTCACCGGTCACGAGCACGAACCACGCGAAGATCGGGCAGTCCACGCCGCGCCCTACTCGCCTCGCCGCGCTGCTTGTCGCATTCGTGGCAATCCTCTCGGCTGTCCTCCCGGTCCCGGTTCTCGTGCCCTTCTTGCTGGCTGGTGGGATCGCCGGATGCGTTCTCATGGATCTTCTCGTGGCTCATCGCGGGGTCCCCTCGCTCGACCGCACGCGGTTGCAGACCCTGTCGCTGCTCGTAGGCGTCCCGTTTCGTGCCAAGGTCGGCGAGCTCGGCCAGGCGCGAGCGGTCCGGATCCGCCAGCCGGTTCCTCCAGAGCTCCTTGTGGAGCCACCGTGGGCTGGTGGCAATGAGCTCAAGGGCGAACTGACCGGTCGCCATCGAGGTATCCAAGTGCTGCCTCCGGTGACGGTGCGGGCAGTCGGACCGCTCGGGCTCGGCTCCCTCGATCACTCCGTCGGCACCAGCCAGGAAGTGACCGTTTTCCCCGACCTGCCTCGGGCCCGCAGGCTGGCGGCGGCGCGCCGCCGCGGGAGATCGTCCGACGAGGGCAGGATTCGGGCTCGGCTCGGGCTCGGCACGGAGTTCGAGACCATTCGCGACTACTCGCAGGACGACGACATCCGACAGGTGAACTGGATAGCCACGGCCAGGGTCGGGCGCCCGATGTCCAACCATTACCGGGTCGAAGAGAACCGGGATCTCATGTGCGTCGTGGACACCGGCCGCCTGATGGCCTCTCCGGCCGGGCGGGTCTCCCGTCTCGATGTCGCCCTCAATGCCGTCGCCGTGCTGGCAGTAGCAGCCGAGGAAGCAGGGGACCGTGTCGGAGCTGTCGCTTTCGACTCCAAGGTGACGCGTCAGCTCGCTCCTCGCCGCCGTGGCGCCGAGGCGGTGGTGCGTGCCTTGTTCGATCTCGAGCCGACTGAGGTCGAAAGCAATTACGAGCGCGCGTTCCACGCGGTCGGACGACAGAAGAGGGCCCTCGTCGTCGTCTTCACCGACCTCGTCGACGACGGTGCCGCTCGCACATTGATCGCCGCCACGCCAGTGCTGGTCCGCCGCCACGCGGTTCTCGTGGCCAGCTGCACAGACCCGGACCTGACGACTGTCACCTCACGATCGCCGCATGACATGCGAGACGTGATGCGCGCTGCGGTGGCCATCGACCTGCTTGCCAGCCGGCAGCGGGTCGTGCACCTCCTCAGAGCCCTTGGTGCGGTCGTCGTAGAGGCGCCACCCCAGGCTTTGGGGCCGGCCTGTGTCGGCGTCTACCTCAGGTTGAAGCAACGAGCGCGCCTGTAGGTACTGGAGCGATCACCGCCTGTCAGGGTGCGACCCGGAGCCGACCGCGTGCGAACACGAGGGACCAGAAACCTCCCGCGAGCGCGATCCCAACTGCGAATGCCGCCGGCGGCGAAAGGTCCCACGGCGTGACGATGCCCTCGGTCAGGCCGGCGACAACGAGGAAGAGCATCACGGCGAGCACGATGGCGCCGATCCTCGAAGTGAGACGCCCGAGCGCCTCGGCTCTCGTGTCGTTGCCGGGATCGATCAGGGCGCGGGCCATAGCCAGGCCGCCGGCACCGGCGAGCGTGATGCAGGACAACTCGAGCAGGCCATGCGGCACGATGAGGCTGAAGAAGTGATCGAAACCTCCCGCTCTCCATTCCAACGCGCCAAGAATGCCCAAGATGGCGCCGTTGTAGGCCAGAGCGAACCCTGTCAACAGTCCGAAGGTGAATCCGCCGGCCACGGCGAGAATGGCTACTTCGATGTTGTTCACGAAGATCTGCACCGCGAGTCCGGTACGCCCCACAATCGAGATTCCGTAATAGGCGCCCTTCCCGGGATGCGCCGATGCGTGGAAGCCCGCCGGTAGCAGACCAGAAGCGGAGGATGGCTGGGCAAGTCCCCAAAGCGCCCCGAGCGCCACGAAACCCAGAAGGATGCAGGCCGAGATCGCCAGGCAGCGGTCCAGCTCACGAATCCGGCGCCAGATCCCCACGCTCAGGAACTCCCAGGCGGTGTCATCGCGCCCTGGCTTGGAGTAGACGACGGCGTGTGCGCTCGTCACGAGCGCCTGTAGGCGCAGCGTTCCTGAGGCGTCCGGCCACGAGCATCGCGCCACTGCCAGGTCAGCGACCGAAGAACGGTAGAGCAGCCCAAGACGGTGGATCTCGTTCGGCGCGAGCCTGCGACCCTGTCCCCGCGACCGTTTGACGAGGCTTTCGAGCTCAGCCCAGTCCGTCCCACGGTCTGCCAGGAAGCGCTCGATGTTCAAGCTCGGCCCCAGTCGTTCCTGCTATCACCCGCGGACATCCGTCGTACCGTGATCATGTGGAGCTCGAGGACCGACATGTCACTGTCACCCCTGAGGGAATCAGCCTCGAAGTCGTGCTGGCTGGGCTTGGCTCCCGGTTCATGGCGTTCGCGCTGGACTTCACGTTGCAAGTGCTCGCGCTCATCGGCTTCGCCCTCGTCGTTGCCTCAGCTTTCCACAGCTCTGTGAGCACAACCAGCGGGCTCGTCGTGGCCGGCGCATTCTCACTGTTTGTTCTGGCGGACTTTCTCGGCTACTTCATCTTCTGCGAGATGCTCTTCAGTGGGCGAACCCTTGGAAAGCGGATAGCGGGCCTGCGTGTCGTCCAGGTTGGAGGCCAGCCCGTCGGCTTTTGGTCAAGCTTGCTCCGCAACGTGCTCCGGCTGATCGACATGCAACTCGGTTTCTCCTACATAGTCGGAAGCGTGCTCATCCTTTCGACCAGCAGGAATCAGCGACTGGGCGATCTGATAGCCAACACGCTCGTTGTCCGCGAACGAGTCGGTGCCGCTGCAACCTGGAAAGGCGCTTCCTGGACCTCGGGAGCCGACTTCACCGCGCCGGCCTGGCGCCCGGGCGTGTGGTCTCCGGCCGCCTCGCAGCAGGGCTATCTTCCTCCCGAGCTATCCCACTGGGACGTGAGCGCTGTTCCCGACACCGAACTCGCCCTGGCACGGACTTTCCTTGCGAGCCGGAGCGGGTACACCCAGGAGGCGCGCCTGCGGCTCGGCTACGAGCTGGCAGGTCGGATCTGGCCACTCGTCGCAGGGCCCACGAGGCCCTTGCAACCGGAACGGTTCCTCGAGGCCGTGCTCCTTGTCAAGTCGGCCCGGTCCTGAAGGTGACGACGGCGTAGACGAGCGTGAGGCAAGCAAAGCGAGGGACCGACACCGCGCCCTGCCGGCCTGGCGGCGGCCGACAGTACCCTTGAGTCGTGCCCGGCGTGCCCATGGAAAGGGCCTATTTCAATTTGCACACCGCTCTGCTCGACTGGCAGTTCGGGCCCTTCCCTCTTCTCGTCCTCGCAGCGTGCATCGCCGCGGGCATCTGGTACCTCCGGGCCGATTGGACGCTCGCAACGCGGGGCCGCAGGTGGAAGGCACGGCGGACCGTCTCGTTCTTCGCCGGCCTGATCACTGTCGACCTCGCGCTCCAGTCGCCGGTCGCGACGCTGACCGGTTCTTACTTCGAGGCCCACGTAATCCAGCACCTTCTCCTCATGATCATCGCCCCGGCGCTGATGGCGATGGGGGCTCCCATGACACTGATCCTGCAAACCTCGAGCCGCCGTGCCAAGACGGCTTGGCTGCGCATCTTCCACAGCAAGTGGTTCGCTGTGCTGTCGCACCCGCTTGTGGTCTGGGTGCTCTACTACGGCGTCATGCTCGCTTTCTTCCTCACGCCCACAATCGGCTTCGCGATGAGCCACATGTGGCTGATGGACCTCATCAACCTGGGTTTCCTGTTCGGAGCGACGCTGTTCTGGTGGCCAATGATCGGGCTCGACCCGATCCCCCGGTGGGGCGCCAGCTATCCGCTCCGGATGGTCAACCTCTTGATCGGTGTGCCGCTCGAGTCGTTTCTTGCCATCGCCCTTCTCAGCTCGCGCCAGACGATTGCCCCTATGTACAGCCTGTCGAGCACCCACGCGGGAGCCGGCGTCCTCTGGGTGCTGACGGAGCTGCTCACAGTCGCTGCCGTGATCCCCATCTACTTCCAGTGGATGGCCTCGGAGGACCGCAAGACGGCGCGTGAGGACGCTCGTCTGGACGCCGAGGCGGCCCAGCTGGCGTCGACCAAGGCACGTGGGACGGAGGAGCGCGCCAGGGACCCGCACGCTGGGTGGACCGATTTCCGGCCCAGCACGTCTTAGGACGTTCACGCCACCGCCGTGAAGTCGGTCCCCACATGAACCGCCTAGCGCAAGAACAGCCTCGCACGCGGCGGCTGGTCACAGTTTGCGCGCGGACGCTCTTAGGACCGGGCGGCTCCACTACTTCCCCCACGCCGTTCGTTACCTGGCGTCACTTGCCGTGTCCCCCCTGCGCCACAACTGCTCCCCTTCCCTCGCTGCTAAACCTTTATACGACCGTCTTCGAGGTATCGCAAGCCGTGGTTGCAAAGCCAACTCCTGCTCAGCCGCTTCTCCATTTTGATACAACTGCCGTCGAATACCACTGTCTGCATCCGCCTGACTTCTCTTAGTGATAGCTCGAACTGACCATCGGCTACTGTGCGCCATCAACTAACCTCTCTCAGTGATGGAACTCCGCATTGGGGGTGCCCTCATGGAGAGGCTGAGATCGTAGTGCGGCTACGCCACTTTCCTAATCGCGAAGCTCGCTGCCTAGCCATCTGGCTGGTCAGGAGGTTGCCTCCCCCAGAACTCAAGGTCTCTCGTCAGACCTTTGACCATCAGTGGAGAAACCATGAGCGCGACATTGTGCATTCTGCACCAAGACGCCGCGTTGACGGGCGGAAATACTGCAGGAGCAGCAGTTCGGGCAGTTTGCTGCCAGTAACGTGCTGTCCCACACCGGGTCCCCGGTGGGGGGGGTAGCGCTCCGTGCCGGGACCTGTAGAAGTGGGCAAGGGTGGGGCGACAATGATGCGAGGAGAACATTGTGCATAAGAAAATGCGGAGACATTCCGCTTTGTTGCTGTTGATGGCACCGGTAATCGCCATCGGCAGCAGCTTCTTGGTAGCTGGGAGCGCAAGCGCAACAGTGAAGACAGCCAAGAGCGTGGCGCCGACACTTACAGTCTGCAAGAACGTCGCCGGGACTTTCAAGTTCTCGGTGAACGGAAAGGCGCTGAAGTTGACGGCCCAGTGCGCGGCGGTGAAGGTCGGGGCCGGGGTCACTCATGTGACCGAGATCTCGGCGCCGGCGTCGTACAAGAACCTGAAGTCCATCACAGTGAACCCGAGCAAGTCTCTCGTGAGCAAGTCTCTGAAGACTGCGACGGCTGCTTTGAGGCTCGCGGCCAATGGAGCTGCCACCGTCAGGTTCGCCAACATCAAGACCGATCCCCAGCAGGCCGGCGGCACCGGTTTGATCGAGGTCTGCAAGTGGGTGTCCGACATCTATGTTGCAGGCAGCTTCCCGTTCACGATCACCGCGGGTGGCGCGACCATCGGAACCTACTCAGTAGCAGTCGGTGCGTGCACTGGCGCCATTTCGGTGCCGGCGGGCAGCGTGACGGTGACTGAGGGAACCGAGTCCCCGTACTACGTCTCGGCCGTGACCGCTCAGCCTTCGGGCAACCTGGCGAGCTGGGTTCCCGGCGCGCAGAGCGCCACGTTCAACGTGGCCGACAGCACCGCTGTGACAACGACTGCCAATTTCACCAACGACACCTACCTGAACCAGTTCAAGGTCTGCAAGATCCTGTCGAACAACCAGGGCAACCTGGCAGGTCAGTGGTTCAAGTTCAACGTTTCGTGGACCTTCACGCCGCCGACCGGGGCAGCCCCGATCAGCAACCCCGGTGGAGTGGTGAGCGTGCAGGCTGTGGCAGCTCCAGGGGAAACCTGTGTGCAGCCAACTGCCCCAACTGCCCTCTGGGCGAACGTTCCGGTCGGCTCTATCGTCACGATCAGCGAGCAGGCATACCCGGACACTTCGGTGTCGGACGTCTATGTCGTGCCCGCTGGGGCTGACGCCGGCAGCACAGCCACCACGGCAGTGCTCGAGGAGCCAGCGATTGGTAGCGGGCTCGCGGAGGCTGTGTTCACCAACGAGCCGCTCGGCGTTGTCGAGGTCTGCAAGAACTTCTTCCCGCCGTCGTACGACGCGACCAACTCAGCGACCTTCACGGTCAACGGTGGTCCGTCGTTCACGGTGGCCGGTGGAGCTTGCTCGGCCCCGATCGTTGTCCCTGCAGGAACCGCGACCGTTACCGAATCCGTTTCAAGCAATTTCTTCCTTGTCCACGTCTCGACAGTCAGCGCTACCGACCCATTCGGCACGCGGCTTCTGAGCGGTGACTTGGCCAACCCAGCGTCGGTGACAGTGCCCTACGGTGACGTAGGAAACGAGACGGTGGTGACCTTCACCAACGCCGTGGACGCGACGCAGTTCAAGATCTGCAAGCAGGAGACCTCGGCGGACGCCAACCTCTCGGGTTCGACGTTCACCTTCGACTACTCGTACGCAGACGTGAGCGGATCCGTGAACCTGACGATTGCACCGGTCTCCGTGGCCAACCCGACCGGCGAAGTCTGCTCCGGGCTGATCTGGGGTCCGGCAGCTGTGGACCCGAGCGGTAACCCGATCCCGATCGCGATCACAGAAGAAAGCACGAGCATTCCTGCGGTGCAAGTCACCGGGATTCTGTACCAGGGCAATGGAAAGGTCCTTTACGTCCCTGCCTTGTACCCGGTCTCGGTCAACGACGGAGCAACGGCGACTATCTGCTTCGACCCCGGTTCGGGCATCAACGTGGTGACCTACACCAACGGACGCACAGCCGGAAGCACCACTTAGTCACCTAGCAACATCCCTGAACGACTCGAATTTCGGGTCGTCGGAAGCAGGGAGAGGGCTCTCGCGCTGCGGGGGCCCTCTCCCATTTCCGCCCGGTCGTGTCGCCTCGCATCGCCGGGGCCACGACGACGGGCCCGGTCTGACGATGCTCAGCCTTGCTTCTGAAGACGGCGGGGATGGCAGGTGAGATCAGAGTCTCGAGATGACACGCACGACAGCGACGGTTCTCCACCCGGGAGAAGGGGCCAGCACGGCACGCACCATGGTCGTCTGCGACGACCGGGAGGTCATGAGGCTCGGCCTGGTCGAGATGCTGCAGGCCATGAAGTGGGCAACGGACCTGAGAAGCTTCAGTTCGCTCGCCCTGGCGTGGGCCTATCTTGCCGCCAGCGCCGCTTCCACCGCGATCGCGATACTTGGCGGCAGCTCTGCGGCCGCAGAGCTGGAGGCGACCGGCCGGCCGACAAGACCAGCTATTCGGATCGTGCTGATGTTGCGGGACAGTGAAGCGGCGCACCTGGCCGTCGCTGCCGGGCTGCCGGTCGACGGGTACTTTCTCGAAGAGGACCTTTCGGTGTCTATGCTCCGGTCGCTTCTCGCCCGGCTCG
>Ga0224555_1005003_pt1 | contig 11610 bp, 10 predicted proteins | sample 714S23034metaG_FD_180687 | JGI IMG/M metagenome (GOLD analysis project Ga0224555, IMG submission 180687) | Peat soil microbial communities from Stordalen Mire, Sweden - 717 S2 30-34 | ecosystem: Environmental > Terrestrial > Soil > Wetlands > Peat | place: Sweden: Norrbotten County, Stordalen...
CCGCGCTTGGAAATCCCGCCAAGTACGCGGGATTCCCACTTTTCCACCGCCTCGGCTACGGGAGATTAACAAAACCGGACATTTCACTTGCTACAAAAACCGGACATTTTAACTTGTTAACAACACCTCCCTACGCCCTTTTGGAGGGTTACCAAGGCAGGGTAATTGGCGGTGCCCATCCGGGCAGATTACCGCCGTAAAGCGGTCAGATGCCCGCTGCCCGGCGCCACAGTGGGCACCCTTGGTATGGGAGTCGGGGGTATAGTGATCGGCATGCCACTTGGCGAAAAGATGCTGATTAAGCAGATCCGCCGCTCTGCCCGCGGAGGCGAAGCGGTGGTAACGGGCATCGGCGATGACTGCGCGGTGCTGCGCGTTCCTGCTGGACACGAGTTGCTGGTGACCACCGACTTCACCATCGAAAAGGTGCATTTCCGGCGACATTGGCACCGCCCAGAGCTGGTGGGGCGGCGCTGCTTGACGCGCGGGTTGAGCGACATCGCGGCGATGGGTGGAGAGCCGCTGGCGGTATTTTTATCGATGGCCATCCCGAGTGACGTTCCGCAGAAGTGGGTGGATCGCTTCTTGAAGGGACTGCTGGATCTGGCGGAAGAATTCAAGGTTCCGCTGGCGGGCGGAGACACGGCGCAGTCGGCAACCGGGATCCAAGCGGATATCGTCGTTGTGGGCTCGGTGCCGAAGGGAAAGGCGGTGCTGCGCTCGGGGGCGAAGCCGGGCGATCAGATTTATGTGACCGGGGAGTTGGGCGGGTCCGCGGCGGCGCTGGCGCGCCTCGGGGAATCGAAGCCCGTGGGAGCCGAGTATTTCCGGCACTTTTCCAGGTACTCTCGTCCGCAAGCGCGGGTTGCGGTGGGCCAGTGGCTGCGCCAGCACAGGGTGGCTTCGGCCATGATCGATTTGAGCGACGGGCTTTCCACCGACCTCGAACACATCTGCCAGGAAAGCCACGTGGGCGCGGAGATCGAGGCCGAGGCGGTTCCGCGGGCGCAGGTGGGGCGATGGAAAAAAGAACTGGGGAAAAAGCGCGTCGCGCTCGAGTTCGCATTGCACGGCGGCGACGATTACGAACTGCTGTTTACCTCCGCTGAGGCCGTCCCCGCAGAGGTGGCGGGAGTTCGAGTAACGCGGATCGGGCGGACCACGCAATCCGCGGGGATGCGGCTGATCGGGGCGGATGGGAAATCGCGGCCGCTCAAGGCCGGGGGATGGGAGCATTTCAGGGGGAATTGACTTGTGATTTGTAATTTGGCAATTTCGTAATCTTGTAATTTGTTTTAAGAGGACGCGCCTTCAAGCCCCCTGCCGGGCCCCGCAAGTTGCCCCTTCGTTCATGGAGTGACGGCAAGACTCTGAAACCTTGAAACCTTCCCTTATGGTGACTTTCGTTACCTGCCCGTGGTGACGGCAAGGGACTAGAGTGGATCCATGCGAAAAATATTCTTACTCCTGGCGTTCAGTGTCGCGATGTTGCTTCCAGCTTTCGCGCAGGGGCCTCCAGCGGCTCGCAAGATCGACAACGACTTCGTGCAAAGGCAGTTTGGCGACCAGTTCACCCTGCTGCCCGAGATTGGGGCCGCATTCGGCGATCTGGACGGCGACGGCGTGGAGGACGTGGCGATTGCGGCGCGCTGCAAGAATCCGATGCTCGATCAAGCCGACCACAATTACACGGTGATCGATCCCTACAACGATTTTTTTGGCTATGGCAACCCTAAGCTGACGACCACGTTCAGCGAGGGCGATCCCGCGCGTCGGGGCCTGGTGGTGCTGATCATTCACGGCGCGGGGCCGGACGCCTGGCGATCGGCAACTCCGAAAGCGAAATACGTGATTGTGAATTTACCGTATCGTACGATCTCCGTTAGAAAAATGACGCTGCGGAAGAAAAAGATCGAAGCGGTATACGTTGAAGAAGCGGGCGACACTGGCGACAGCTCTGCCTTGTTCTTCGACGGCAGAAAGTTCCGCTACGTGCCCATGGGCGGAGATATGCAGTAGCTGCAAGAGTCTGTCTGTTGGCGAGCGCTTGATGGCAGTGCGTGACGGCGGCGCTTGGTCGCGGCTTGCAGCCTGATGTAGTAACCTTCCTTTTCTGAATTGCCATACAATTTGAAATACCGCGTTCTCATGGAGCGGTTCGCGGTGTGCCGACAGCCCGCCTGCTATCGAAGCTTAAGCAAGTTGTTCGGGCCGATCCTACAAAGACTGTGGCGATTGACGCGTGGGCGCCGAATTGCCATTCGACCCGGCTTTTCCGCCGAATACTGCGGTAAATTGGGCGGTGGGCCGGTTGCTGTGGTGAAATAGAAGTAGGTCAACCAATGACAACCAGGTCAGTGGCATTGCGCCGTAAACTCAAGGCGGCGGAACGGACCGCGCATGGATTGTGGCAGATCCTGAAGGCCGTGGCGTCGACCGACCATCCGTTGCTGGCGCACCTGATCCCGATCCGGCGCTGCAATCTGGCCTGCACGTACTGCAACGAGTTCGACAATTTTTCGAAGCCCGTGCCGATCGAACAGATGTTGAGGCGGGTGGATCTACTTGGCGATCTTGGCACTTCCGTGGTCACGATCAGCGGCGGCGAACCGATGCTGCATCCGCAACTGGACGACATTATTCACCACATGCGGCGGCGCCGGATCGTTTCGGGGCTGATCACCAACGGCTATCTGCTGACCGCGGACCGCATACAGCGGCTGAACCGGGCGGCCCTGGAGTGGCTGCAGATTTCGATTGACAACGTGAATCCCGACGAGGTTTCCAAGAAAAGCCTGAAGGTGCTCGACCGGAAGCTGCAACTGCTGGCCGAGCACGCCGAATTTCACGTGAACATCAATTCGGTGGTGGGCGGCGGGGTGAGCCATCCCGAGGACGCGCTCACCATCGGCAAGCGCGCGCTGGAGCTGGGGTTCAGCTCGACGGTGGGAATCATTCACGATGGCTCGGGGCAGGTGCAGCCCTTGAACGACGAAGAGCGGCGCGTGTACCACGAGATGAAGGGACTGGAGAAACGCAGCTTCACACGGGTGAACGCGTTTCAGGACAACATCGCGCTGGGGCGCCCGAATCAGTGGCGCTGCCGGGCCGGGGCGCGCTACCTCTATATTTGCGAGGACGGGCTGGTGCATTACTGCTCGCAGCAGCGCGGGTATCCGGCGATTCAGCTGGAGAAATACACGCTTGCCGATGTGCGCCGCGAATTCCAGACGGAGAAGCCGTGCGCGCCGCATTGCACGGTATCGTGCGTGCACCAGGTATCGGTGCTGGACGCGTGGCGCGCGCCGCAACGGCCGGCGGCGGCGTCCGAGCCCGCGAGCGGACTGGTGCACATCGAATAGCGTTTAGCAGTTAGCATTTAGCACTTGGTCTAACTTTCCCCAAGAACCTGCCGCTGGGCAATAGCAAACCGAGAGAAACTATGCCCTGTTCGGAATTCCGCCTTGGCTAAGTGCTAAGTGCTAAATGCTGCTCTTAGAACGTTGTGGCCACGGTGAAGCGGAACGTTTTTCGCGGTTCTAGGAGAGTGTAGGTAGAGCCCAGGGTCGATTTCGTCAGGTTATACGTGTAGTTAGCGGCTCCATAGTACTCGTTGAACGGGAACATGCTGGGGGTGATTTGTATGGGCGGAGATGCGCTGCCGTCGAGGCGCATGGCGTTGTAGGCATAGTAAATGCGGAAGGGCGCATTGACGACCGGAAGCATCATCTGCAATTCGATCCCGGTGGACATACGCACAACCCAGTTGGTGCCAGGAACCGGTTTGAGAAATTGCGAGATTCCGCTAATTGTTTGTCCGCCGGAACAGGCGTACCCAGTGGCAGCGTCCAGCTTCGGGCAGCCGAACAGAGTGCTCTCCAGGGTTTCGTACTGGATCGGGTTGATCTGCAACTGTGAGGTGCGCAGGATCGGATCGGTGCCCATGTCGACGAAGGGAGCGATGGCGACTGGGCCGGCGATGGTGATGCGGTATTCCAAGTTGCCGTGCATACTGAGGTCGCCGCCAGGAGTCACGAGTTGCAGGTACGGAACCGGGATATTGAAGCAGTTGCTGACGCATGATCCGTTGGTGCCTGTCCCCACCGGAAAGCTCGGATTGGCGGGAACGAACGCTCCGGTAGGATTCCTGAGGGGCACGGACTGGACGCTGGGCAGGTAGGCGATGGGAGAAACCATGCGGATGTCGAAACCGCGCAGATCGTTTTCGCCACCGAGGTAGGCTCGCTCAAATGGCGGCGCAACGATCCCGCCATACCCCGTGATAAACGAAGCCTGAAGGTTGTAACCAAGAGCATTGCGGCGCTTTTGCATTGGGAAAAACTGTTTGTATTGGACGACGGGCCGGATGGTGTGAACCGTGCCGCCGATGCCAGAGAACTCCCCGCCGATGAACAAACTCTTGCCATGGTGGGGCGCGTAGGGCGAATCCAGGGTGTTCATGGTGAAGCTGGGGGTGACCTTGCTGGTGATGATGCCGTTGAGCGCGTTGGGGCCGGTGATGCCTCGGAAGTTAAGATTCTCGAACAGCAGCTTGGAAGCGTTGCTGACAGCGACCAGCGAAGAGCGGTCGAAGGAGTAGCTAATGCCAAAGCGCTTGAAGGAACGGCGCAGCGGGTAGCTCACGCTCAGCATCGTGCCGGTACTGGACTGGGAGTAGTTCTGCAGGTTCTGCAGGTAGACCGAGGGCAGGTTCAAATTCTGTCCGGTGGCAATGGCATACTGCCGAGCCTGGTCATAGTTGGTCTTCCGCATGTAGACGTTGAAGCCGGCCTGGATGGGGCGGTCAAACAAGTAGGGCTCGGTAAATCCGAACACCAGGTCGCGCTGGCGGCTGCCGAGGCTGGCCTGCACGGAAAGCGTCTCGCCCAATCCAAGAAAGTTGTTGGTGCTGTAGTTGAGGCCAACAAAGGCGCCGGCCAGACCGCTGACGCCGCCTTGCAATCCGATGCTGTTCTTCCCTTTTTCCTTGACCTTGAGGGTGAGATCGACGGTGCCAGCCTTCTCGTCGAGATGGCGCTCAGTGGTGTTAGTGTCGTCGGGCTTGAGCTGCTCAAAATAGCCGAGCTGGTTCAGGCGCAGCAGGCTCAGCTCCCAGTAGCGCGAGTTGTAGATCTGTCCTTCTTCCAGCGCAATTTCGCGGCGGATGACTTTGTCGCGGGTGGTTGTGTTGCCCTGGAACTCGATGCGGCGCACGTAGAACTGCTTGCCTTCGTCGATGTCGATAACTATGTTCACGATCTTTTTTTCATCGTCGAAATTTGTTTCGGGGTTGGGAGTGTAGTTAATGAAGCCAGCCTCGCCATAGGCCTTGCGCAGGTTTTCGAGGCCCTTGCGGATTTTTTCGCTGCTGAAAATGTCACCATCCTTTATCGGAATGAGGCTGCGCAGGGCGGCGTTGTTCGAAATGGCTTTGTTGTTCTTGAAAGTGATGGAACCTAGGCGGTAGCGTTCGCCCTCCTCGATGGGCATGGTGATATCGACGGATTTCCCCAGCCCTGGCTGGAGCAACGGGACGTGCAAGCCCGTGTGCCCAGTGTCGTGGATCTCGGTTTTGGGGTCGTCGACCAGCACCTTGAAGTAGCCGCGGTTCTGGAACTCGGCGCGGACGCGTTCGGTATCTTCTTCCAGTTTGGTGGCGTCGTAGGTCTTGGCGAAGATGTTTTCCAGGAAAATGGAGTGCGGGATGCCGATGGGCTTGAGGTTCTTCATGGCCGCGCGCAGCGTGCGGTCATTGACGTGTTTGTTGCCCTTGAAACGGATGTGCCCAACCTTGACCTTGGGCCCCTCCTTGACGACGAAAGTGACGCTGATGGCAGCCGGCGGGATGGGGCGGACTTCAGTGCGGATAGTTGCGAACTGATGCCCGTGCTCGGCGAGCAGTTCCTTCAGCGTAACTTCGGCCTTCTTGATCTTCGTCGGATCGTACTGGCTCTCAACCGAGAGTCCGACCTTGCGCTCCTTGAACCGGTCGAGCACGTCGCTGGTGGAAACTGCGCTCAGGCCCGTGTAGTTGATCTCGCGGATGGTGGGCCGCTCTTTGACGTAGATGTGAAGGATCCAACCTTTGGCGCTCTGTTCGCGCTCAAAGCGGACGTCCTCAAAGTAGCCCGTGTTCCAGAGGGCATTGAAGTCGCGTTCGATGGCGGCGTCGTCGTAGACGTCGCCGGCCTTGCTGAAGATGCGGGCCTTGACCGTGTCGGCAGGGATGCGGCGGCTGCCGTGGACCTTGATTTCGACGATGAGATCTTGCTGGCCGACAACGGGGGCGGCCAGGAGCACAATCGCCAGCAGACAGAGGAGCCGATTCAAGATTGAGCTGTGCCTCCAAGCCCCTGTGGAGGAAGAAGATGGAGACCAGGAAGGGTCTCTCTGCGGGCGCATGTCGTGGCCGAGTCGCGAGGCCCACACAGGGATAGCATGATGACGGCGATGAATTGCAACTACCTCGAAAAACTAGAGTTAGGAAAACGGTAATTATACGGTAGAGAGTGAGAACCGTCCAAGGCGGCGGCGAATTTCTTCCCTGGTGTCACGCCCGAAAAAGTTCCACCTCAACAGAGACGGAATTGAACGCCGCCGCGTTGCCCATGTCAGCAAGTTTTTCTGAGATTAGCACATTGATATTGCCGCCGCCGGGGCTGAATCGTGCGAGCTGCCGCCGTGGACGACGCGCTTCATCCCCAGATTATAAGGGCAATGCGCGTTGCCAGTACCCAGTTGCCAGCACCCAGGCCCCGGCTTTTCTGGGTATTGGCAACTGGGTACTGGTTCTACTTGAACTCCAACACTTCTTTTTCTTTGGCTTTGCTCATCTCTTCCATCTTCTTGATTTCGTCGTCGGTGAGCTTCTGGATTTCGTCGAGAGCGCGCTTCTCGTCGTCTTCGGTAATTTTCTTGTCTTTCAGCGCCTTCTTGATGGCTTCGTTGCCGTCGCGGCGGACGTTGCGTATCGCGGTGCGGTGCTCTTCGAGAATCCGGTGCAGGTGCTTGACCATATCTTTGCGGCGCTCTTCGGTGAGCGCGGGCACGGGCACGCGCACCAGTTTGCCGTCGTTCATCGGGTTGAGGCCGAGGTCGGCGCTGCGGATTGCTTTTTCGATCGCCGCAAGCTGCGACGGATCGAAGGGTTGCACCGTGATCATCTGCGGCTCGGGCGCGTGGATCTGCGCGATCTGGTTGAGCGGCATTTGCGAGCCGTAGTAATCCACCGAAACCGTGTCGAGCATGTGTACGTTCGCTCGTCCGGTGCGCGTGGCAGCCATTTCGCGACGGAAGTCTTCCACCGCTTTATCCATCCGCGTCTTGAGTTGTACGTAGACTTCTTTCAGGGCAGGATGAGCCATTTCTTCTCAGCTCCCAAACATGGCGATAGCAGAACCGTGCATTATAAACCGGAGAGGCAAGGTTTCAAGGTTCCAAAGGCTCAGGCCAGCGTCATCGCCGACCTTGAAACTCTGAAACCTTGCCCTTCTACGCGCTGACCAGCGAGCCGATCTTCTCGCCGAGCACAACTCGTCGGATATTGCCGCGCTGGTTCAGGTTGAAAACGATGATGGGCAGATTGTTGTCTTTGCACAACGAAATCGCGGTCGAGTCCATCACATTGAGGCCCAGTTTCAGAACGTCCATGTAGGTGAGGGTCGCAAATTTCTTGGCATCCTTCACCTTCATCGGGTCGGCGTCGTAGATGCCGTCCACTTTGGTGGCTTTGAGGATGGCATCGGCTTTGATTTCCATGGCGCGCAGCGAGGCGGCCGTGTCGGTCGAGAAATATGGGTTGCCGGTGCCGCCGGCGAAGATGACCACGCGTCCTTTTTCAAGGTGCCGGATGGCGCGGCGTCGGATGAAGGGCTCGGCAACCTGGTTCATCTCAATGGCCGACTGCACGCGGGTGTAAACGTTCTGTTTTTCGAGCGCGTCCTGCAGCGCCAGCGCGTTGATGACGGTGGCCAGCATGCCCATGTGATCGGCGGAAACACGATCCATGTCCTTGGCCTGGTCGGCCACGCCGCGGAAGAAATTGCCGCCGCCTACAACGATGGCCAACTGGATGTCGAGGCTGTGTACATCGGCAAGTTCGGCCGCGATTTCATGAATGCGTTTGGTGTCGACGCCGAAGCCTTGATCCGCGGCCAGGGCTTCGCCGGAGAGTTTTAGAAGAATTCGTTTGAAGATGGGAGTCGGCATCGAGTCTCCACGGTTCAAAGTTTCATGGTTTCAAGGTTCCACAGTAAACCCGTCCCGGACTTTTACCAACATTGAGACCTTGAAACCTCTGGAACTCTGAAACCTAGCAAAAAGGGGCGCCGCAGCGCCCCTGAATTATTCGGCTGCTACTTGGCAGCCGGAGCCGACGCCTCGCCACCCTCGTTGTCCGGCTTGGTGCTGACGAAGGCGACAGTAGCAGTCACATCGCCGACCTTGAAGCGCGCATAGCGCCGCACCGCAATGTTCTCGCCGAGCTTGCCCACCTTGGCGGCGATCAGCTGCGAGATGCTGATGGTCTGGTCTTTGATGAAGGGCTGCTCGAGCAGGCAGACCTCTTCGTAAAACTTTTCCATCTTGCCGGCCACGATCTTTTCGACTACCGGAGCGGGCTTGCCGGTAGCAGCAGCCTGCGCGCGATAAATATCTTTCTCGCGCTCGAAAGCCTCCGGCGTGACGTCTTCTTTCCGGACGAACTTCGGATCGCTTGCCGCAATGTGCATGGCGATGTCGTGCACCAGCTCTTTGAAGTCGTCGGTGCGCGCCACGAAATCGCTTTCGCAGTTGACCTCAACCAGTACGCCAATCTTACCGCCGGCATGAATGTAGCTGGCGATGGAGCCTTCGCTCGTCACACGCGTCGCTTTCTTGGCTGCGACCGAAACGCCCTTCTTGCGCAACAGGACGATCGCCTGTTCCAAATCGCCTTTGGCTTCGGTCAGGGCCTGCTTGCAGTCCATCATCGGCGCTCCAGTCTTCTCGCGGAGCTCTTTTACTTGTGCAGCAGAAATATTTGCCATAGTCGTACTCATTAGGACCTCAGTTTCAAAGTTTCAAGGTTTCAGAGTTTCAAGGTTTCAAGGAGCATCAGCCGGAGGGCCTATCATCGGAGGGCCGATCAGAGGACTAATCAAGGTTGCAACCTTGAAACTTTGCAACCTTGAAACCTTGAAACCTGCATCTTGCTAGAACCGGCGCGTCTCGGCCTGCAGCTCGTCGACGTCTTCCGTGGCGGCTGAGGGACGCTTGCGCGTGCCCTTGCCCAGCACGTCTTCCATGCGGATCTCTTCGCCTTCCGGGCCTGAGCCTTCAGGTCCCGCAGCGGGAGCGGCAGTTGCGTCTTCGGCTGCGGCTTCGGCAAGCAGGTCTTCAGCGCCCTCGGCTGCGACCGCCGGTTCGGGTTCTGACGCCGCCTGAATGTCCGCCATCTGCTTGTCGTCCCTGGCATGGACGCCCTCGGCAATCGACTCCGAAATCTTCGAGGCAAACAGCCGGATCGCCCGCAAGGCGTCGTCGTTTCCCGGTATCACGTAATCCACTTCGCTCGGGTCGCAATTCGTGTCCACCACAGCGACCACGGGGATGCCCAGTTTGCGCGCCTCGCGCACCGCAATCTGCTCTTTATTCGAGTCAATGACGAAGATCGCATCCGGCAACCGCGTCATGTTCTTGATGCCGGCCAGATTGGCCTGGAGGTGCTTGCGCTCGCGTTCGAGCTTGATCACTTCTTTCTTTGGAAGCAGATCGTAACGGCCATCGGCGGCCATTTCGTCGAGTTCCTTGAGCCGCTTCACGGATTTCTGTACGGTGACCCAGTTGGTCAGCAGGCCACCCAGCCAGCGCTGGTTCACGTAGAACATGCCGCAGCGCTGCGCCTCTTCGGCAATTGCGTCCTGCGCCTGGCGCTTGGTGCCAACGAAGAGCACGATTCTCCCCTCGGCGGCCAGGTCCTGCACAAATTTCGACGCCTCTTTAAACATCTTCAGCGTCTTCTGCAGATCGATAATGTAGATACCATTGCGCTCACCAAAGATGAACTCCTTCATCTTGGGGTTCCACCGCTTGGTCTGGTGCCCGAAGTGAACGCCCGCTTCGAGCAACTCCTTCATCGTAATGTTTGCCAATCAACCTCCTCAGTTGGTCTGCATCCGGACACTAACAAGCCCCGGATTGCCATTCCCGTCCACCCCGCCTCAGGGGAGGTGGGGGGATGAATTGAACACATAAAACAAGGTTTCAAGGTTTCAGAGTTTCAAGGTTTCAAAGACTCAAGCCGGCGTTGTCGCCGACCTTGAAACTTTGAAACCCTGAAACCTTGAAACCTGCTGCACTACCGCTTCGAGAACTGGAAGCGTTTGCGTGCGCCCTTCTGTCCGTACTTCTTGCGCTCTTTGGCGCGCGGGTCGCGAGTAACCATGCCTTCGGCCTTGAGCTTCTTGCGCAGTTCCGCATTGAATTCCATGAGCGCGCGTGTAATGCCCAGACGCACCGCATCGGCTTGTCCAGCAACTCCGCCGCCGCACACGTTTGCCAGCACGTTGAAGTTGGCCGTGGTTTCGGTCGAAACGAGCGGTGACTTCGCGCTGATGCGCTGCGATGGCGTCACAAAATATTCATCGAACGCTTTCCCGTTGACCTTGAACTCGCCGCTGCCAGGACGAAGAAAAACGCGCGCGATCGCCGCCTTGCGGCGTCCGGTTCCGTAGTATTGCACTAATTCTGCCATTGTGAGCTTCTGGCTTCTAGCTGCTGGCTCTTAGCCACATGAGGGCGAAGACAGCGCTGTCGGCTCGATCAACCTTTCCAAAAAAACTTTCGAAAATTCCCTGTTGCCGCGACCCGCTTGCTCGAAGCCAAAAGCCAAGAGCCAAAAGCCGCTCTACGCAAACACCTTCGCTTCCGGCTTCTGCGCCTCGTGCGGGTGTTTGTCGCCTCGGTAAACCTTCAACTTCGTAAACATTTGCTTGCCCAGCTTGTTCTTCGGGAGCATGCGCGACACGGCATCTTCAATCACCAGCTCCGGCTTGCGGACCATGCGCTTCTTCAATTCCTCCGAGCGCAGGCCGCCGGGATACCCGGTGTAATGTTGATAGACCTTCCGATCGGCCTTCATGCCTGTGATCTTGATCTTGTCGGCGTTGATGATGATTACGTGGTCGCCGGTGTCGATAAACGGCGTGTACTTGGGGTTCTCTTTGCCGATCAGAATGCGGGCTACGCGCGAGGCGAGGCGGCCGAGCGGTAGCCCGGTTGCGTCCACCACAAACCACTTACGCGCAATATCTCCCTCTTTCGGGAAATAGGTTGACATCGGAAATCTCCCAGAACTTTAAAAAGCTATGAAGACCGCTGAGTGCCCTAAGCAATATCTATCCACGCAGAACGCGCGCTAGGTGTTCCAGGCGGGCAGCCGCAGGACTTCCAAAGGCCTTTAGAATAGCCCAGCCGCGACGCCCTTGTCAACGAAGAGGTTTAGAAGTGTCGTTAGCACATGATATGTCCGGTTGAGATAGCAAGTGAAGTGTCCGCTTGGCAGGCGGCGGTTGTAGGAGAGCATGGAAGGCATGTTTTCTTACACGCAGGCCGCGATGGAGCGGACGATGA